>CAEMXZ010000062.1_pt1 | contig 12790 bp, 10 predicted proteins | sample 7263481 | NCBI WGS metagenome assembly CAEMXZ01 (sample SAMEA6813769, study PRJEB35770) | uncultured Microthrixaceae bacterium | biome: Freshwater; feature: Freshwater reservoir; material: water | place: Czech Republic | collected 2017-04-14 | depth 0.5m m
CGTCGTGCCCTGCTCGAGGGTGAGGAACTTTCGGCGGGTAAGGGCTCGCTCCCCGGTGCGGTTCCGCCGATCGAGGACTGATTTCGGGGCACCACGGGGCGCATTTTCATGCGAGTCGTGATTCACTTGGTGCTGCGCATCCTTGCGCCGGCGGGTCTGGTCGGGCCCCTCGCTCTCAGGAAGGGACCAACCATGATCGGACTGATCATCATCCTTGCGGTCATCGTGCTGCTTGTTCTTTCTGTCGTCGGTTTGTACAACGGCATCGTTCGTCAGCGCAATCAGGTGGACAACGGCTGGGCCCAGATCGAGGTGCAGCTCAAGCGGCGTGCCGATCTCATTCCCAACCTCGTCGAAACGGTCAAGGGTTACGCCGCGCATGAGAGCGGCACGCTCGAAGCGGTCGTACAGGCCCGCCAGGCCAGCGTCGCCGCCAATGGTCCTGCGCAGGCTGCAGCTGCCGAGGGTCCGATCACACAGGCACTCGGTCGCCTCTTCGCACTGTCCGAGGCGTATCCCGATCTCAAGGCCGACGCGAATTTCCGCCAGCTCCAGGAGGAGATCACCTCGACCGAAGATCGGGTGTCGTACGCGCGGCAGTTCTACAACGACTCGGTCACGAGCTTCCATAACCGGATCGACACCTTCCCGGGCGTGTTCGTTGCCAAGTTCGGCAGCTTCCCGCATCGCGAACTCTTCGAGGCCGCTCCGGCCGACCGCGACGTCCCGAAGGTGCAGTTCTGATACTCGTGCCCGATCTGCAGCTGAGCCCATCAGATGAGTGACGCAACCGGCTTCATCGCCGAACAGCGAAACAATCGCCGGGCGAGCGTGCTCATCCTCGCCGGGACGTTCGCGTTGTTATTCCTCGTGGCCAATCTCGTCACCGGGATCCTCGGCGGATACACGAAGGAGACCTGCTCGCCGGCCAAGGTGCTGGCCAATGGCTACGTCGTGCAGCCGCAGGTGTGCACCTCGGAGTTCCGGTTCAATCTCGTGGCGCTCGTCGTCACGATCGTCTTCGTCGGTGGTTACCTGTTCATCGCATGGTTCGCCTCGGCGTCGGCTGCACTCACCATGGTGCAGGCCCGACCCGCCGAGGGCCCCGAGTATGCCGAGCTACGCAATCTGGTGGAGCAGATGTCGATTGCTTCGGGCATCCCTGTGCCGCGAACCTACGTGGTCGACGACCCCGCGCCGAACGCGTTCGCCACTGGACGTAATCCCGACCATGCGGCCATCACCGTCACCACCGGGCTGCTGGCAGTGATGTCGCGACGTGAGTTGCGCGGGGTGCTCGCTCACGAGATGGCGCATATCCGCAATCGCGACATTGCTGTCACCACCCTCGCTGTTCTCGCCGTGGGTGCCATCGCAGTGATCGCCCAGATCGGTTTGCGAATCGGGATGTTCGGCGGCATGCGTCGCCGTGGCGACAACAACGGCTTCGCGCTGTTGCTGCTGCTCTCGCTGGCCATCTATTTGTTGGCCGTGCCAGCCGGGCTGCTGTTGAAGGCATCCCTCTCGCGCAAACGTGAGAGCCTCGCTGACGCCACGGCAGTGCAACTCACCCGCGAGCCCTCGGGCCTGCGTTCTGCACTCGAGAAATTGGAAGCCGACACCACGGTCATCTCACGCCCCTCGGCCGCCACAGCGCATCTCTGGATCGAATCCCCGCTCGAGCGGGGGAGCGACGATGGGATGCTCGGCTCGTTCGGACGCATGATGGACACCCATCCGCCACTGTCGGAGCGCATCGCCAAGCTCCGGATCATCGAGGGCCTCGATCCCGAGGGCCGAGGCCCGAACGATCCCTTCCCGACGGCCATCTGAGTAGACGCCGCAAGGGTTGCGGGATCCAAGAATCTGTTCTTCCGGATCTTTGGCATACTTGTGGGTCCGTTCGGCAAGAAGGAACCCATGGATTTCAAAGTTGGGAACAAGGTCATCTATCCGGCTCACGGCACTGCCGAGGTCACGGGCCGCTCGACCAAGGTCGTCGATGGCAAGAAGGTGAAGTACCTCGAGCTCTCCGTTGCGGCTGGTGATGAGTCCTGGCGCGGTGGCGCCCTCAAGGTTTCTGTGCCCGAAGATCGTGCCGAGGATCTCGGTGTGCGCCCGGCCATTTCACTCGAAGAAGTGCAGGACGTTCTCGACGTGCTCGCAGTTCGCACCGTGCGCGTGCCCACCAACTGGTCGCGTCGGTTCAAGAACCATCAGGAGAAGATGAAGTCCGGCGATATCTACGAGTGCGCAGAGGTTGTTCGCAACCTCGCCCTCCGTGATCGTCAGTCCTCGCTCTCCAGCGCCGAGAAGGCCATGCAGATCCGGGCCCGCCGCATCCTCGTCTCCGAACTTGCCGTCTCCTGGGATGTCACCATGGAAGAAGCCGGTGCTCGTGTCGACAAGGTTCTGGCCGACGACTAATCCCCTCGTCGACGAACCCATGTCTGAGTTCGTCGACTCTTCTGTGGCCAAGGGCAAGCTGGCTCGGTCGATTTCCTGGTTGAACCATCGGCGCGAACTGCTCATCGTTCTTGCTGTCGCGCTTGTGGCACGCGTCGGATACTGGGTCTTGGTCACGCCGCGCTACGTCCCGGAGAGCGACGCCGCGCAGTATCAGGACCTCGCCCGGTACATCCTGCGCGGCGAGGGATACTCCCAGCTCTTCCCGCAGCTGTATCCGCATCCCACCGCGTTCCGTCCGCCGGGCTACTCGTACATGCTTGCCGGTGCCATCAAGGTGTTCGGCGACAACGTGGTCAGCGGTCGCATCCTCAGTCTCGTGTTCGGGTTGATGACCGTCGCGCTGGTGTATCTGCTCACTCGTCATCTCGCCCCTGGCCGTGCTGCGTTCTTTGCGGCGTTGGCCGTGGCGCTCTACCCGCCGCTGATCGTCAACGACACGATGCTTCTCACGGAGTCGCTCTCGCTCGCGCTGATCGCCGGCCTGATGCTCGCGCTCGTGTGTCGTCGATGGCCAACCGCGGCGGTTCTCTGTGGGCTGCTCATCCTCACCCGGGCGAGCGCGCAGTACGTGGTCGTGCCCCTCGCCCTGTGGGTGTTGTGGCGTCTGGGCTGGAGGCGCGCCCTCGGTTTCCTCGCCATCGCGCTCGCCGTGGTGAGCCCGTGGATCATCCGAAACCAGATCCAGCTCGGATCGCCCGTGTATGTCACATCGAACGGTTTCAACCTTGCCGGCACCTACTCGCCGGCATCGCGCCAAGAGCGGAGGTTCGTCGATCCCGTTTTCGATGATCGCTTCGAACAGTTCCGATTAGCGCAGTTCAACGAGGCCGATTGGGCCGACCAACTCCAGGCGTTCGCATTCGAGGACATCCGGACCCATCCGGGTCAAGTCCCCGGTGTCGTCTGGCGCAATGCACTTCACCTCTTTGAGTTCACGCCGCAATTCAACGAATGGGCCGAGAACGCCGACGGCCGAAACCTTGATTTCCGCAGCGCGACGCTCTGGCTCTTCTATCCGGTCACGATCATCGGCCTGTTCGGACTATTCATTCGACGTCGGTCACCCGACGTGCTCCTTGTTATCGGCGTAGGTGCCTATTTCGTGCTCGGAAGCTTGGCGTTGCTCTCTCCGCCGCGACTGCGTTCGCCATTCGACTTGTGCTGCTGCATTGGTGTCGGGCTGGCGGCGCAGTGGTGGATGGTCAGGCGCGGTACTGGTCGCGAAGCACCCGCTTGAGCAGTTTGCCGGTGGGCAGTCGAGGAAGCTCGTCGGTGAAGTCCACGCTTCGGGGGCACTTGAAGCTCGACAGGCGTTCGCGACTGAACGCGATGATCTCGGCGGCGAGTTCCGGCGATGCTTCGAATCCCGGCGCCAGTTCGACCACTGCCTTCACCGACTCACCCATCTCCTCATCGGGTACACCGATGACGGCTACATCGGCGATGGCCGGATGGGCCGCCAGTACGTTCTCTGTCTCTTGCGGGTAGATGTTCACGCCACCGCTGATGATCATGTGTGATGCGCGATCGGTGAGGAACAGCCAACCCTCGGCATCGACGTAGCCGACATCGCCGAGGGTGCTCCACCCGCGATCATTGAACGCAGCGGCAGTTTTCTCCGAGTCCTTGTGGTATTCGAACTTGGTGTCGCTCTCGAACCAGACCTCGCCCACCTCGCCGCCCGGTTGTTCGCTGCCGTCCTCGCCGATGATGTGAAGAATGCCGATGAGCGGGCGACCGACAGTGCCGGGCCGCTCCAACCATTCCTCGGGACCAACAGCGCAGAATCCGTTGCCCTCGCTGCCGGCGTAGTACTCGAACACGATGGGGCCGACCCAGTCGAGCATCTGCCGCTTCACATCGACCGGGCAGGGCGCGGCTGCATGGATGATCTTTTGAAGGCTCGAGACGTCGTATCGCTCGCGCACCTCGGCCGGGAGTCGGAGCATGCGCACGAAATGGGTCGGGACGAACTGGCCGTGGGTGACGCGCTTCGATTCGATCGCAGCAATGGTGCCCTCAGCATCGAACCGTTCCATGACCACCACTGCTGCACCGATGCGCTGGGCCGCGAGCGACCACAGCAGCGGGGCAGCGTGATAGAGCGGTGACGGTGAGAGGTACACGCTGGTCTCGTCGACGCCATAGACGAACTGCAGCAGGGTGACTAGTGCATTGGGGGAGCCGAATTCGGCTCCGGTGAGCGGCGGCTTGATGCCCTTCGGCCGGCCGGTGGTGCCTGATGAGTAGAGCATGACCGCACCCTCGGTCTCATCAGTGATCGGCGTCGTGGGGTGTTCGGCGATGGCGAGGTCGTAGTCCTCGAAACCATCGATGTCGCCACCGATCGAGAGTCGGGTGGTGACTGCATCAAGAGCAGTACCAAATCCGTTGACGACCTCGGCGAACCGTCCGGTGGTGATCAGCGCCACGGCGTCACAGTCGGACACGATGTAACCGGCTTCGTCGGTACCGAGATGCCAGTTGATCGGGGTGACGTATAGGCCGGCTCGCAGCGCCGCCCAGATGATCTCGAAATAGTGGCTGTCGTTGTCGAGGAACACGGCGAGGTGGTCGCCGACTCCGAGACCTCGGGATCGCAGGAGATGCGCGAGTTGGTTCGAGCGCTCCTCGAGCTGCGACCAGGTCACGGTGACTCCGCCGACGGCCATGATGACCGCGGGATCGTCGGGTCGGTTGGCGGCGTGGATTCCTGGATGCATGTGTTCCCCCTGTGGTGCGATCACGACCATCGGTTCGGACGGGCGATGTTCAGCAGCCTCGCGGTCGCTGAGAATCGGACCCTAGTTGGCCGCCCCCAACCTACGATGCCCGCAATGGCTATCTCCGATCGTTCTTTTGCTGCTGATTCCTCGGCCACAGTCACCTTGCCGGGCGGTCAGATCGCTCACCGCGATCATGTCGCCCAGTCCGAGGTGATCCATCGTGAGTTCTACGAGGTCACCACCGGGGTGTGGTGCCTGGTCGGCAACGGGTTGTCGAACCAGACCTTCATCGATGCGCCCGAAGGGATAATCGCCATCGACACCGGCGAGTCCACCGAGGAGATGCGTGAGGCCATCGCCGAACTCCGGGGTGTGACCGACCGTCCCATCGTGGCGGTGCTCTATACGCATTTCCATTACGTCTGTGGAACCGAAGCGGTGTTCGAGTCGGGCGCCCCCCGCACCATGCCGATCTGGGCCCATGAGAAGGTGGCCGGCAATCGGTCGCGCGCGGCATCGGAGATTGCCCCGGCCTACGGGCGCGGCCTGCTCGAACAGTTCGCCATGGTGCTGCCCGCCGATGGTCCCGACGGTGTGGTCAATGTCGGACTCGGTCACTTCTACCGGAACCCTGCGCATGCACCCTTCACGAGTGTGTTCGTTCCACCCACACACACCTTCGGCGAGCGAGCATCGATCGAGGTTGCCGGTCTGCCCATCGAAGTCACCCATGCACCCTCCGATGCCGACGACTCGGTCACCTACTGGTTCCCCTCCCTCGGTGTCGCGGTGAACAACCTGGTGTGGCCGGTGCTGTTCAACGTGTTCGCCATCCGCGGTGAGGAGTACCGCGATCCGCAGGTACTGGTCGCTGGCATTGATCACCTGTTGTCGTTGGGAGCCGAGCACCTCGTGGCCACGCATGGTCCGCCGATGTCGGGTCGGGACCACATCGCCGAACGCGTCACGCGTTATCGCGACTCCATCCAGTTCCTCTGGGATCAGGCGGTACGACTCACCAACCGTGGCCTGCTCTCCGCCGATCTCGGGTTGGCCGTGCAGTTACCGCCGGAATGCGATGACGACAACCTCACTGCCGAGCGCTACGGCGTCGCCGAGCATCACTTCCGTCAGATCCGCAGTGGTCTGTTCGGTTGGTTCGACGGTGATGAATCGCAGCTCTTCCCCCTGCCCACCGCTGAGCGTTCAGCCCGACTCATCGCCGGTTTTGGCGGGGCTGATGTCGTTCGTCAACAGGCCGACGAGGCGCTCGTCGCTGACGATGTGCGTTGGGCTACTGAACTGGCCACCTGGTTGGTGCGGGCCGGCGACGACGCCGACGACCGTCGCCGACTCGCTACGTGTTTGCGCACCATTGCTCATCGCACACCGGCGGCCAATATCCGCATCTGGTGTCTCACCCGGGCGCTGTTCCTCGACGGCAGTCTTGATCTCTCCCGTCTCTACCGCCATCGGTTCTCGCGTGCCCAGGTGCTCGGATCACCGCCTGATCGTTCGGTGCACATCCTGCGGGTCCTGCTTGATCCCGAGTTCGCACACGGCATCAACCTGCGGCTGGCCTGGCGTTTCGCCGACGGCATCGTCACCGGCCTTCATCTGCGCAACAGCATCGCTTGTCCCACCCATGGAGCCGACGCGCAAGCAACCGTGGTGTGCTCGATCGAAACATGGGCTGAGGTGCTCACCGGTCGGCTCGCGCTATCCGGGGCTCTTGCTGATGGCTCGGTCGTGATCGAGGGCGATGCCACTGCTGCGGTGCGTGCGCTCGGCGCATTCGACGTCGACGGACTACGGGCGTGACCACCGCATTGCCCCGACCCACACCGGACTTCTCCGGTGATGTTCAGCGGCTGATCACCGACTCCACGCCGTCGCGCCCTCCGCAGCAGGGAGCACCGGCGGGTGCGCCAAACGTGGTGCTGATCATGCTCGACGATGTCGGGTTCGGGTCCTTCGGAACCTTCGGCGGACCTGTGCCCACCCGCGGCCTCGACGCCGTTGCCGAGCGAGGCCTCCGGTACAACCAGTTCCATACGACGGCGTTGTGTTCTCCTTCGCGTGCTGCACTGCTCACCGGCCGCAACCACCACTCGGTCCACATGGGTGGCATCACGGAGATCGCCAATTCATTCCCCGGCTACGACAGCGCGATCCCGCGTGAGTCGGCCACGGTGGCCGAGGTGCTGCGCCTCTCGGGGTACAGCACCGCCTGTTTCGGCAAGTGGCATCTCACCCCAGGTTGGGAGCAGAGCCCCTCCGGCCCGTTCGATCGTTGGCCCACGGGCATGGGGTTCGACCGCTTCTACGGGATCATCGGTGCCGAGGCCTCGCAGTACGAACCGCCGGTCTACGACCAGACCACGCCCATCTCGCCGCATGTGGGTCGGCCCGAGTACCACCTCACCGAGGACCTCGCCGATCGGGCCATCGAATGGATCCAGCGCCAGAAGGCCTCCACACCGGAACGGCCCTTCTTCTGCTACTTCTCCACCCCGGCCGTGCATGCGCCGCATCATGTGGCCCGTGAGTGGAGCGATCGTTTCGCCGGGGCCTTCGACGACGGTTGGGATGCGCTTCGCGAGCACATCTACGAACGACAGCTCGCGCTCGGAGTCATCCCTCCGGACACCGCGCTCACTGCCCGACCTGACGAGATCCCTGCGTGGGACGACTATCCCGATCGTTACAAGCCCGTGGCTCGTCGACTCATGGAGGTGTTCGCCGGATTCCTCGCGCATACCGATGCGCAGATCCATCGGGTGATCGAGGCCGTCGAGCAGCTCGGTCTCACTGACGACACGCTCATCATCTACATCACCGGCGATAACGGGGCCTCCGCGGAGGGCACGGTGCACGGCGCGTGGAGCGCACCGAGCTTCCAGAACGGCGTGCCCGAGGATCCCGAGTGGTTACTCGAACACATCGATGATTTCGGAACCGCCCGTTGCGAGAACCACTTCAACGTGGGTTGGGCCTGGGCGCTCGATGCACCGTTCCAATGGATGAAGCAGGTCGCCTCGCATTTCGGCGGTACCCGCAACGCCATGGCGCTTTCGTGGCCCGGTCACATCTCGGGTGTCGGCGAACTTCGCTCGCAGTTCCATCACCTCATCGACATCGCACCAACGATCTACGCAGCCGCTGGCATCGACCTGCCGACACATGTGAACGGCATCGAGCAGATGGAGATGCATGGGACCCCGATGAACTACTCGTTTGCCGATGCAGCCGCGCCGAGCACGCGCACGTCGCAATACTTCGAGATCCTCGGCAATCGGGCGATCTATCACGAGGGCTGGATGGCCTCGTGCTTCCACGGCCGTCTGCCGTGGATCCGACTCGCCGGTTACGACTTCGACGGCGAACAGGAGCGATGGGAGCTCTACAACATCGCTGAGGATTTCTCGCAGGCTGTCGATCTCGCCGCCGTCCATCCCGACAAGCTGGCCGAACTGCAGCAGATCTTCCATGAACACGCGCTTCGCTATGGCGTGTATCCATTGCGTGATCCGGGTTCACCGCGCAACGGCGACTTCGCTCCCCCTCGCGCGCTCGATGGCATCGGGCGAATGACCTACACCGCCGCACACGTTCGGATGCCCGAATCCTCGGTGCTCAATATCAAGAACTGCTCGTTCGCGATCACGGCCGCGCTCACCATCCCCGACACCGGAGCGCACGGTGTCGTCGCCTGTCAGGGCGGATCGATGGCCGGTTGGTCGCTCTATCTCGACGGTGAAGGTGTGCCCACGTATCACTACAACTGGTACGGCCACGAGCACACGATCGTGCGAGGAACAGACCCATTGCGTCCCGGAGACCATGAGGTGCAGCTCGTGTTCGCCTATGACGGTGGATTCGGTGCGGGAGGTGAGGCGAACCTGCTGGTCGATGGTGTCGTTGTGGCGAGCGGTCGTATCGAGCGCACGGTGCCATTGGTGTTCTCGATGAGTGGTGAAACTTTCGACGTGGGAGTTGATACGGGATCGCCGGTCGGCGATTATCCCCATCAGTTCGAGTGCACGGCCACCATCGGTGGCGTCACCATCGAACGGCTCGACCAACCATCGACCGAGGTTCTCGAACAGGTGCGTCGCGGGATGTTCCGGGCTGGTCTCACCACCCAGTGAGCCTCGTTTCGCCAGACTGAGCCGATCCCGTTCTGCGATACTGCGCCCAGTAGGACGACGCATTGCGGGAGGCCTGATGAGCACGGTGGATTTCGATCAGCGAACACGATCGATCGACGACGTCAGCGATGTCGATGTTCGCATATTCATGGAGCACATCGTGCCGGACCTGCTCGTTCGCAATGGAGCGGTGGCGTCGCGTGCGATGCGTGCGTCGAGCCTTGACTCAATCGTCATAGCGGTCAGCGGGGCCGAACACACATGGACACTCGATGCGGACGGAGCACTCGCCATCGTTCCCGGTGATCACGGTCGCGCTCGGGCCGATCTGAGTTCCGAATGGTTCTCCGATCTCGTGTCGAACGTCCGCAGCGCGGTGGCGGTGTTGATATCAGCCGAGCCGGTCATGACCCGCGGCAACATCAGTCATCTCATCGCGTGGGAGACCGTGCTGCGCGCACTATGCGACGGACGCCCCGCCTATGAGCCCGGACTCATCGATTTCGTGGATTCCACGGGCGCTCCGCTTGACCTCGCTCGCTCGTTCACCGTGGCCGACGACCCGGCCGACATGGCGCAGTTCCTCAGCCAGACCGGGTTCATGCTTTTGCGTGGTGTGTTCGACGCCGGCGAGCTCGACACCATCAATGAACGCATCGATGAGCTTCGCGCTGCGGCCACTCCGGAGGACAACGCGTCGTGGTGGGGTCGGGTTGGTGGCAACGATGGCGAGTATCTCTGCGTGCGGGTCAATGATCTGCCCCAGGACGCGCTCGGCGTTTCGATGCTCGATCGCTTCGGACCGATCGTGGCCATGACCGATTCGAATCATGAGTTCGATCACATCGACGTTCTGATCAAGCCTGTGGATGTCACCGAGGGAATCTCCGATCTTCCCTGGCACAAGGACTGCTCACTGGGCCTGCACAGCTACCAGTGCTATCAGGTGATCTTCGGCCTGTCCGTTACCGCCTCGGGCCCCGAAAACGGACAGCTCGGCGTGGTGGCTGGTTCGCATCGGGTCAACATCGACCAGTTCGGACTGTCGGAAGACATCGATCTCCCGCAGGTCTTTATTGCCACCGAACCGGGCGATGTCACCGTTCATCTGAGTTGCACGCTGCACTGCTCGACCCCACCCGTGCACTCCGAGCGACGAGTCGCGTACAGCACATTCATGATGGAGGGTGACACAGCCGCGCTCGAGGAGCGCATTCGCGGCGTGCGCGATCAAGCCGGGCGCGAGACCTTCGCCCCGACCTGATCAGGCGATCGAACCAGCGATCCAGTAGTACAGCGGAATGCCGATCACCATGTTGAGTGGGAAGGTCACGGCAAGCGCGAGCGTGAGATACCGGCTCGGGCTCGCTTCGGGGATGGCGTAGCGCACCACCGCGGGAACAACGATGTAGCTACCGCTGGCGGCGAGCACCGCGAGCAGGGTCATATCGCCGACACTGAGATCAAGACCCCAGCCGATGGCGAGAGCCACGGACGCATTGACCAGCGGCACGATGAGACCGAACCCGATGAGGAACGGACTGACATCGCGAACCTCCCGCAATTGTTTGGCAACCAGCAGACCCATCTCCAGCAGGAAGAACGCCAGGAGGCCCTTGAAGATCCCGTTGACGAACGGGTACATGGCTTCGCCGCCGGCTTTGCCGCTGATGGCGCCGATGACCATCGAGCCGATGAGTAGGAGTTGGGCCCCGTCGGTGAATGCCTCCCTCAGCACTTCCCTGATGGGCGTTGGTCCTTCGCCGTGGCCGGTGGCGCCGGCGTCGATGGCGGAGCCGCTTGGGCGATCAGATTCGGGGATGACTTCGAGCTGGTCGATGCGTGCACCATCAGCACTCACTGTCGCGTTCATGCGACTGACTGTCTTCGCTGTCGCCGGTTGCTTCGAACGCACCCAGGTCGCCAGCAGAACGGCCATCACAATCGCTGGTGACTCCATGAGCACGAGTGCAACCGTGAGGTAGCCACCGGCCTCGTCGCCGCGACTCGCCACGAACTGCTGGGCCGTGATGAACGTGACGGCGCTTACTGAGCCGTAGGTTGCAGCGATCGCTGCCGCGTCGAATGGATCGATACGGCGACGCAGGATGAGAAAAGCCACAGCGGGTATGACAATGGCGAGACAGAGTGCCGCCCCGATCACTTTCAGCGCATCACCGGAGAGTCCGGCCGAGGAGAGCGCCTGCCCACCCTTGAATCCGAGCGCCATCAGCAAATAGAGCGAAAGAAACTTGGCCACCTGTTTGGGTATCTCGAGATTCGATCGCACGAGACCGACGAATACCCCGAGGAAGAAGAACAGCACCGCCGGGTCAGTCAGGTTCTTGAGCACATCACCATCCATCTGAGTTCCTCTTCACGTCATTGGTCTGCAGTCCGCTGGCTGCATCGGCTTCTGCGGTCATGGTTGGATTTCCTGGAGGGGGAGCGGCCCGAGGTCGCGCGCCGCCCGTTGTTCGGGAGTGAGTGGTGCAGCCATGGCGTGGTACCCGCCATCGACATGCAGCACTTCGCCGGTGATCGCCCGCGAGAGATCCGACAGCAGGAAACACACCGCATCAGCCACGGGTGACGCATCGGTCGCTGACCATGGCAGCGGAGAGGTGGTCTCCCACGCGCTGAGCAGATGCTCGAATCCCGGGATGCCCAGACCCGCTCGTGTCTGTATCGGGCCCGCGGCCACGAGGTTCACACGGATCCGTTGTGCCCCGAGATCGCGGGCCAGGTAGCCCGCGGCAGATCGCAGCGCCGCCTTACACACGCCCATCCAGTTGTAGACGGGCCACGCCTGATCGTTGGCGTCGAAGTCCAGGCCCACGAGTGATGCACCGCTCGGCGGCGCCACGCTCTGCAGTAGTCGTGCGAGGCTCGAGAGGGTCCAGGCGCTGGTGCGAAAGGCCAGTTCGATGTTCTCGGGAGCGGTGGCGGTGAGGTCGCCGCCCAGGGCATCGCGCGGCGAGAACGCAACCGCATGGACCGACCCCGCAAGGTTCCCGTACACGGAACCGATGTGCTGGATCGCCGCATCCACATGGGAGTGATCGCAGAGATCCAACGCGAGCACTTCGATGCTGCGGTCCAACGTCGCCGCGAGATCACGTGCCGCTTCAATGTCTCGGGGGAAGGCACCGAGGACAACGCGGCCTCCATGGTCGAGCACTGCCATGGCTGTGGTGAAGGCGATGCTGTCCTCGGTGGCCACACCCGTGACCAGGATTCGATCTCCGTGCAACATCATTTCGTTCCCATCCTGAACCTCGTCGTTTGGTCGGTGCTGCTGATTCGTCTTGTCAAGTAATTAATATCACGAATCTAGACACCGGAATCAAATTGCGTCTAAATTCCCACCCATGAAGCGTCCAGTTATCGGGATCGTGGGTGCGGGTCAGCTGGCCCTGATGATGTTCGAGGCCTCATTGCGCA
>CAEMXZ010000063.1_pt1 | contig 12783 bp, 9 predicted proteins | sample 7263481 | NCBI WGS metagenome assembly CAEMXZ01 (sample SAMEA6813769, study PRJEB35770) | uncultured Microthrixaceae bacterium | biome: Freshwater; feature: Freshwater reservoir; material: water | place: Czech Republic | collected 2017-04-14 | depth 0.5m m
CCGATGGCCCGAGCGGCGATCGAACTCGCCCTGCTCGATGCCGAATGTGCAGCTGGAGGTCGATCACTCGCCCGACGATTCACCTCCGTCGACCCCGGGCCGGCGCCGACCGTTCCTGCAGGTGTCGCTATCGGACTCATGGACACCGCCGGCGCAACCGCCTCTGTGGCCGCCGCCCGTGTGGCCGAGGGCTACCGCCGCATCAAGATGAAGATCGAACCGGGTCGCGATATCGAGTTCATACGAGCAGTTCGTTCCATGATTGGCGCTGACGTGGAACTCATGGTCGATGCGAACGGGGCGTACACGTCCGAAGATCACGCACTCCTTACCCAACTCGATGAATTCGAACTGAGTTGCGTTGAACAACCACTCAGCGCTGATGGCCCCGACGATCTCGAACGGCATGCGGCGCTCGCTGCGCTCATCAACACCCCCATCTGCCTCGACGAATCGCTCACCTCGATCGAACGCACTGAGCGAGCGATCGAACTTGGCGCTTGTTCGGTGGTTTGCGTGAAGGCACCGCGCTACGGCAGTTGGCTCGATGCCGTCGCTGTGCTCGATCACTGCCGCGACCACGGTGTCGACGCGTGGGTGGGCGGCATGCTCGACACCGGAATCGGTCGGCGGGCGAACATCGCTCTGGCCGCACATCCCGGTGCCACCCGGGTGGGAGATATCTCGGCCACTGCAAGGTTCTTCACTGACGACATCTGTGCACCGGTCACCCTCAACGCAGGCCGGATCGACGTTCCGGCCACCACCGGGCTCGCGTCGAGCATCGATCGGGTGGCACTCGAGCGACTCACAATCACCAGCACCACGATCTCGACCTGAGAACCTGCCACGACTCTGGGGTCGTGCCCGCTTCCCGGCGGCAACGCCGACGACCCGGTATCGGCATCACCATCAGCACATGGGCCCATGGCCGCTCGCCTAACGTGGCCACCCATGAGCATCCTTGATCGATTCCGTCTCGATGGCCAGGTGGCCATCATCACCGGAGCGGGCCGCGGCATCGGTGCCGCCTCCGCTCGTGTCCTTGCCGAGGCCGGCGCCGACATCGCCATCACCTCGCGCAGCGCCGATCAGCTCGAGGAGGTCGCCGAGATCGCCCGTGGGTTTGGCCGCCGTGCCTTCGTGATGCCCGGCAATGTCAACGACCTCGACTTCCTCGCCGACTTCGCCGCCGCCACCATCGAGGCACTCGGTCGCATCGACATTGTCGTGAACAACGCCGGTGGCTCGCCGCCCGCTGCGCTCGCCGACATCACTGCCAAGTCCTTCGAGGACTCGTTCCACTTCAACGTCACCACGGCGCTCGTGCTCACCCAGGCCTGTGTGCCGCAGTTGGTGGCCAATCGCGGTTGTGTCGTGAACATCTCCTCGATGGCCGGTCGCACTGCGGCCCGTGGTCTCACCCAGTACGGCGTGGCGAAGGCAGCAATGACCCATATGACCCGCTATCTCGCCACCGACCTCAACCCCAAGGTGCGCGTGAACGCCATAGCCGTGGGATCCACCGCCACCTCGGCACTCGAGACCATCCTCACCGTGCCCGAGATCCGCGATGCCATGGTCGAGGCCACGCCGCTGCGCTTCATCGCCGAACCCGAGGACATCGCTCTCGGGGTGCTGTATCTCGCATCGAGCGCGGCTCGTTACGTCACCGGCAAGATCATCGAGATCGACGGCGGCACGGAATCTTCAACCTTCGAACTGCCGATTCCTGATCTGTAGATCAGTGAGCGGTGACCGTGTCGGTGTCGCGTCCTGAACGGATCGTGGTTCCCGGGGTGTCGCCGGTAACCCGCCCATCGAGCACGATGGGGGTTCCGCTGACGATGGTGGCGTCGATGCCGGTGGCCTCGGAGTAGAGGCGCCAGCCCCCACCAGGAAGATCCTGACGCGGGGCAACCGTGCCCGGACCAACTGTGTCGGGATCAAGGATGACGAGATCAGCGAAGCATCCTTCGGCGACGCGACCGCGACCAGTGAGCCCATAGAGACGTGCCGGCGCATCGGTGAACAACTGCACCGCCCGCTCGAATGACATGAGCTGACGGTTGCGCACGCCTTCGGCGAAGAAGCTCGTATGGCAGGCGAAGGTCTTCATCATGTCGAGATGGGCGCCGGCGTCGGAGCCACCGGCGATGACACGGGGATCGGAGTCGAGCAGACGGGCACGCTCGGCCCACGACGCGTCATCGGTGCCGACCGTGGGCGGTTCGAGACCAGTGGCGAGATCATCAGCGATGACGATGTCGAGCAATGCATCGAGTGGGTGCACACCGCGTTCGGTGGCGATATCAGCGACGCGGCGTCCGACGTACTGCTCGAGTGCAGGGGTCTCGACGTCGGCGATGGTGAACTGCGCAAACTGCGAGATGGAATGGTGAGGCGGCAGCGGAGCAACCGCTTCCTTCAGCCGCTCGCGCACCGCAGGGTCGGCGAGCGCGGCACGACGCTCGACGTGGGGCAAATGGAGGACCTCGGCGAATCCGGGAACGAGATCGAGGATGAATCCGGTGGCGAAGCTGAGACGCATCCGCATGGGCTCGGGAAGGCAGAGCCCCACCACACGACCGCCACGAGCAGCGGCGTGATCGGAGGCCGACAGCTTGACGGCGCGACCAGCACTGGCTTCCTCGCCGGCAGCCACCACCATGACATTCCAGTTGAGGGGACGGTTCGCCGCGACCGACATGTTGGTCATGAGCTCGATCTCGGCACCTGAGAATCGGGAAGCAGCCGATGGGATGAGTTCGAGGGTGGTACCCGCGTGTTCGCCGACAGCAGCAGCGAGCGCAATGAACTCTTCGGCAGTGGCGAAGCGGGACGGCACGGGATCGCCGTCGTGGTCGCTGTGGCTCGGCGACGCCGTGCTCGAGAACCCCATACCCCCAGCGGCGATGCTCTCATGCAGCAGCGCGACCATTGCTGCCAGCTGCGCCGGCGAGGCCTGCTCGCCGACTGCGGCCTCACCCATGACCACCCGGCGAAGCGCGCTGTGGCCCACGAGGAAACCAGCATTGACAGCGAGGTTTCCCTCGAGGCGATCAAGCCAAGAGCCGAATCCGTCCCAGGCACGGTCGAGGCCCGCTTCGAGGGTTTCGACAGGCATCCCCTCGACCCGGGCCAGCATCGGGATGAGGTAATCGGCCGCTTCGGGCGTGATCGGGGCGATGCTGAAACCGCAGTTGCCCCCGAACACCGTGGTGACCCCGTGCAGCGACGACGGCGTGGCGGCGGGATCCCACATGAGTTGCGGGTCGTAATGGGTGTGCAGGTCGATGAACCCGGGGGTGATGACACGACCATCGGCATCGATGGTGCGCGCCGCAGATTCGTCGACGTCACCGATGACAACGATGCGACCATCACGCACTCCAACATCGGCACGGAAACCGGGCGCACCGGTTCCGTCGACGACGATGCCACCACGGATCACGAGATCGAGCATTGAAATTCCCCCAGTCGAAGAGTCGGTCGCCGGGATGGTCTTCCCACAACCGCAATGACGATTGTCGCACCTCCGGAGCCACTGCGCCCGCGTTGGGGAGCCCTGATTGCGCACTCCTAGACTCCCCCGGTGCCCGAGTCCCCCGCCGACACCTCCTCCCCCGCCGATACGAGGCCTGCCTATCCGCCGCCCCGCCATGCCATGCGCATGCTGGCCATGGAGTCCGAGCAGTTCGAAACCGGCGATGTGCGCGGATGGCTCCCGGTCTCCCCGATGTTCACCGGCCCGGACGGCGGACCCCGCATCGGCGCCATCGGCATGCTCGTTGATGCCCTCGGTGGGATGCGGTCAATCACTGCGGCGGCTCCCGAATGGGCCTTCACTGCCGACATGTCGTTACATCTGCTGCCCACCGGCCCCATCGAGCGAATTCAGACCGATATTCGGGTGTTGCGTCGGGGCCGGCGCACGCTCGTGCTCGAGGCCGAGCTCACCACCGACGATGACCGTCCCGCCGGCCTGGCGTTGCTCACGTTCGCCGTTGTGCCCCGCCCGGATCATCTCGTCAACATCGTGATCGATACTTCTCCGGGCCGCCGCACGATGTCGCGCCTCGAAGGTGATCAGGAACCCCCCGCCGACTACCACCGGGAACTCGGATTCATCGAAGAGTCAGCCGGAATCGTCATGGTTGAGCTGCGACCCGAGGTGGGCAACACCGTGGGTGCGCTCCACGGCGGGGTGCACACCGCACTGGTGGACGAAGCAGCGGTGTCGCTCGGTCGCACCCTTCTCGGGCCCAACGCGACCACCACCGACATTCATCTCGCGTTCATGGAACTCGGATTCACCGGGCCGATGCGCGCTGAGGCCACGCTGGTGGGCGAACCAGCCAACAATCACCTCACCGCAGTTGTGCAGGTACTCGATGGCAACAACCGTGTCTGTTCCTACGCCACGGTGGAGGTGAGCGCGCCATGAGTGACCGCCCCGATCCCACCTTCGGCTCAGGCGAAATGCGCGGAATCGGCATGTCGCATTACCTGCCCATGCCGGTCATCGAAATCGGCGACGGCTCGGCCCCATTGCCGACCACTCGCGGAAGTTTCACGGCACGCCCGCATGTGCTTGATGCCGACGGGCGCCTCGAGACCGGAATGCTCGCCAGCCTCACCGACTCCATTGGTGGCATGACCTCGGGTCTGACCTGCCTGCCCGACTGGATTGTCACCACCAACCTCAGCCTCCGCCGCTCCCCCGATGCACTTCAGGGACCGCGCGGAACAGGCGACCTCACGATCAATACACAGGTCATGCGTCGCGGTCGGTCCTCAGTGGTCACTCGCAGCACCGTGTCCGATTCCGGCGGCCATGACGTGGCCAGTTCATGGGTCACCTGCGCCGTGCTTACCCCTGCCGGCGGACCCCCACCGTTCACGCGACCGGTCAGGATGAACGATCACGAGCGCAGCGACGATCCCCTGTTCGAACTCCCACCCGAACAGTTCTTCTCCCTTGAGGGCGGCGGGCGACCCGGCGAGGTACTGCTGCATCCGGCCGTACATCTCCGCAACCCGTGGGGCATCCTTCACGGCGGCTCGGTCGCTCATCTGCTCGATACCGCCGCCCGCTGTGTGGTGGCCGGGCGTGTCGACCCCGGACCGACCCCCGGGATCATCGTCTCTGACCTGGTTATCCACTACATGAACCCCGGAAGAGAGGGCCCGATCATCGCCGAGGCGAGCATCCTGGGCAGCCGAGGTCGCGACATCCTTGTGCGGGTGACTGCCCGCGATCAGGGCGCCGAAGGACGGCTCATGAACGCTGCCGCCATGACGATTCGGGTGCTGTGAGCACCGAACCGAACCCGACATGAACTCCTAGTTACCGTTCGGTAGCAAAGGACCCCCTCTGGCGCCTACGGTTCACACGTTCGATCCGCATGAAGGGGTATCCCAGTGGCGATGACATTCGAAGAAGCAACCGCGTTTCTCACCGGTCCGGGCGGGCCGTTGGAGATCGTCGAGACCGAAGTGCTCGGACGCACCCAGAAGGTCTTCAGCAATATCCCCAACACGCTCCGTGACCTCTTCGCGGGTCTGCGCAACCAGCCTGCCGACAACGTCTTTCTCGTCTACGAGGACGAGCGCTGGACATACGCCGAGGCCATCGCCCGTATCGACGCCATGGCGGCGTTGCTCGTGGATCGCTACGACGTGAAGCCCGGCGATCGGGTGGCCGTCGACATGCGCAACTACCCCGAATGGGTCATGGCGTTTGGTGCGATTGTCTCCATCGGAGCCGTCTCGGTATCAGTCAATGCCTGGTGGACCGGTCCCGAGATCGAATTCGGACTCATCGACTCCGGTGCCAAAGTTCTGTTCGCCGACGAGGAGCGCATCGAGCGCATCGGGGCCCAACTCGCTGCTCTCGGAGTGCGCGGCATCGCTGTTCGTATGACCGGCGATCTGCCCGAGGGCGTCGACCATCTCGATGAGGTGCTCGTACCCGGTGCCGCCCTTCCCGAGGTCGTCATCAATCCCGACTCCGATGCAACGATCCTCTACACATCCGGTACCACTGGCCATCCGAAGGGTGCCGTATCGACCAACCGGGCCGTGCTCAACGGCCTCTTCTCGTTCGCGTGTCGCGGCATCGTCGAGTCACTGCGTTCCGATCCCAAGCCCGTCGTCGAGGGTGCCGAGGCGGAGACGAAGTACCCAACCTGCTTCATCCTCATCGTGCCGCTGTTCCATGTCACGGGCTGCGTGCCGGTGATGCTCGGCTCCATCGCCGGCGGGTCTCGCTTGGTCATGATGCACAAGTGGGATCCGCTGCGTGCCCTGCAGCTCATCGAGCGCGAGCGGGTCACCAACTTCGTTGGTGTTCCCACCATGTCGCAGGATCTCATCAGTCATCCCGATTTCGAGAAATACGACACCTCGAGCCTCGCATCGATCGGCGGCGGCGGCGCCCCGATGGCTCCCGAACTCGTGCGCAAGATCGAAGGCTCCTTCGAGGGCAAGGGACGTCCGCAGTTGGGCTACGGCCTCACCGAGACACAGGGCTACGGTCCGGGCAACATCGGCGATGACTACATCGCCAAGCCGAACAGCACCGGCCGTGTTCTTCCCATCATGCCGATGCGGGTGCAGGACGACGCCGGCAACACGCTTGCCCCCGGCGAGGTTGGCGAGATCCAGATGTCCGGCCCGATGCTCATCCGCGGCTACTGGAACCGTCCCGAAGCAACGGCCGAAGCAATCGTTGACGGCTGGCTGCACACCGGCGACCTCGGCTACATCGACGAGGAAGGGTTCGTGTTCATCGTCGATCGGGCGAAGGACATGGTGCTTCGCGGCGGCGAGAACGTCTACTGCGCCGAGGTCGAAGCCCAGATCTACGAATTCCCGGCCGTGCACGAATGCGCTGTTTTCGGTCTGCCCCATGAGCGGCTTGGCGAAGAGGTCGTGGCCGCGATCATGGTCGAACCCGGCGCCACTCTCAACATCGCCGAACTCGAGGAGTTCCTCAAGCCCCGCATGGCATCGTTCAAGACGCCGACCCAGTGGTTCGTGCAGGAAGAACCACTGGCTCGCGGCGCCACCGGCAAGATCCTCAAGCGCGAGATCCGCGCCCAGATCCTCGCCGCCAAGGCCTGACCCGCTTCAGTATCCGGTGAACGGCCCGGCAACGCCGGGCCACCACCATTCCACGAGCACGGCGAACACGCAGATTGTCGTGCTCACAGCCACCAACCCGATCATTGTCGACCGCCCGCGCTCGGTATGGGCCAGTGTGAGCATGCGTCCCCGCAGCGGCCAGCGCGGTGCCCAACCCATGACCGCCATGGCAAACAGCGGCAGCGAGTAGCGCGCGATCTGTTCGGTCATATGCACGCCGTCAACCGTGTCGTCGAAGTACACGTAGGACGAGGCCATCAGCGCCAACACAATGGCGGCGGTGCCGACGGCGAAGATCGAACGACTGAACCTGCGGAGTCGCAGAAGATCGTCGGCGTCGAGCGTGATGGCGGCGATCACGAACACCGCAAGGATCACCCACGCGAGAACGCCGGGGAGACTTGATCTCCAGAACCCAAGTTGTCGGGTCCATCGCTGTACCGAATCGGGAACGGCTTCAAACCAGCGCGACACGCACCGCCCCACGAATGACAACGGCGCATCGAGGATCCGCTGGGTCTGCACGTCGGGTTGGAATCGGAGTTCGGCGAACATCCCAGCGCCTGCGGACCGGTAATCGTTCGAGGTACTGAACAGCGAGGCGAGCACACCGCAAGCGAGCGCCAGCGAGGCAGCGAGAGCCGCGACTCTCACCCGCACATCCCGACGGCGCACCAGCAACAGCGCAGGGAACGCAGCGAGCACAGCGAAATAAGGCGGCTTGGCCAGCGCCAACAGCAGCCCGGCCGAGCCCACGAGGGCACCCAACTGCACGAGCGCGCGACGATCGGGCCGAACCTGGACGGTCGCCGGATCAGTGAGTCGCCACACCCGGGTCCAGACGGCGAGCACCAGCAGCAACGCTCCGATGGTGACAGCGTCGGGGCTGACCGAGGCGGCCATGGCGAGGTTCATGGGGAACAGCGCAGTGATTGCGATCGCCCATCGGAACCCACTGGCGAGACGAAGCGCCAACAGCACGAGCGCGAGATAGACGACGAGATCTCCGAGCCGACCGAACCACAATGTGACGATCGTGGGTGCGCCGAGTGCACTCGGAACCGCCATGAACAACGCCGAAGGCGCGTACGCGATCGGCGAGGAGGCCATGGTGGCCCCGGTGTCGAAGGTGACGGTGTCGTCCCAACTCGGCTGTGTATCGAGCAACGATCCGAGCAGCGATCCACCGTTGGGCGCATCATGCGTTGCCGCATAGCGGATCACCGCACCAATCGACTCGCTCTGAACCGCAGGCACTGTTGAGAGCAACGCACCATCGACGCGACTGGGGAACACCTCACCATGGGCCATCGCCAGCGAGCGCATCACATGGGTGCCCTCATCGGCGCCACCGAACCAACCCGGAGCGAACACCACCATCAGCAGACCGAGGAACCCACCGACGGCGAGAACGAATCGGGAGGGCGCATCCATCAGGCGGTGAGGCTAGGTGACTCCCGCCGCACGTACCTGATGGTTCCGCCCTTGCCATACGCGTGTTGGATCTCGAAATCCGCGGTTGCTCGGACGAATGCCTCTTCGCATCCGGGAGCAAACCGGTCATGCAGTTCGGCCACGACGGCGTCGACCCGGCCGATCCAGGGTTCGGAACTTCCGAAGATGTCCCGTTCCGCACCTTCAACATCGATCTTTAAAAGATCAAGTCGTTCGATGCCGAACTGGTCGAGGAGGGTTGCCACATCGATGCTGTCGACGATTCCCATGAAGTCGGCGCCCTCGGCGTCCTCATAACCCTCGTCGACAGGCATTGTGCGCAACGCGGCCCCGCCCCATGCAACATGTTCAGCCGAGATTCTCTGTCTCGGCGCACCGGCGGAGGCGACGGCCGCACGAATCGGGTGGATACGAGGTTCTTCGGTGATATTGGCGAGGAGGATCTCGTAGTTCGCTGCGTCGGGTTCGACAGCGATGATGTGAGCTTTCGGATACCGCTTCGCGAACCAGACCGCCGAGTACCCGACGTTCGCACCGAGATCAAGGATCCATTGGGGATCGACAAGATCGACGACCTCGTACTCGCCATCAGTGAAGATCTCGTGCCAGACGTAGACATCGCTGCGGTTGGTGCCAAACCGGGCCAGAACCGAGAGGCCCTCGGCATCGATCCGGTGCACCGACGGTCGGCGGAGGGTCCAGACCAGGTGCTTGAGAGCCGTGATCCGGGAGAAATGCCGCCGACCAGATGCAACAAGATCAACGAGACTGCGGTACCTACGCCGGGCCCGACGGATCCGCGTGCGTAGGCCGATGGCCGCGTGAACCCTGCCGAGCATCGAAGACGACGGCTCGGCAGGGTTACGACTCATGCTGACCGACGGGTGTTCAGGAACTCCGTGTTGCCCTGCATGATCATCTGCTGCACAGCCGACGAGGCTGGGTGACTCCCGCCGGACGTAGACACGATACGAACCTTCCGGGCCGATGTCGCGAATTGCGAAATCACTGGTCGCCCGAGCGAACGAGTCCGAGCACCCGGGTACGAATCGATCATGGATCTCGACGATCATGGCATCGACGTTGTCGATCCAGTCAGCACAATCATCGAAGACCGCCCGTTCGCCACCCTCGATATCCATTTTCAGCAGGTCGAGGTGATCGATTCCGTATTGCGTCATGAGCGACGCAATGTCGATGGCATCAACAACATTGGACTCGTTGATGTCACCATCCAGGGAGTCGACGCCAACGGTCTGAAGCGCACACGGAGGGGTCCCTTCAGCCTCGCCGACCACAAGCTGGCGCGGTGCACCCCGAGGTGTGATCGCAGCACGGACAGGGAGGATCTTTGGCTCATGCGCAACATTGAGGCAAAGAATCTCGAAGTTCTCCGCATCGGGTTCGACGGCAATTATCCGGCTAGACGGGTAGTGCTCGGCGAACCAAAGAGCGGTGTAGCCAACATTGGCACCGGCGTCGATGATCCACGAGGCCGTCTCCAGATCGACACAGTCGTTGTCCCGATTGTCGAAGACCTCGACCCAGACCACGACATCGCTCTGATCCGGACCAAACCGGCAGATCAATTTCTTCCCGTTATGGTCAAGCATCCGCCGAGAGACCGGGGCCCGAGACCATCTCCAGTAGGTGATCGACTCCCGAAGCCCGGAGGAATGCGGGTACTTCACGATAAGCAGCAGCGCCTTACGGACACGTCGCAGACGCGTCCGTAAGGCGAGTTGGGCTCGGATCGTCCTCAGCAACTTCTTCACTCTCACTGGAGTCCCCTCGCCCGACGTCCCGACAAAGTAACCCCCGTCGGGGGCGTTACCGAAACCGGTGTCGCCTTTACGCAGGCTGACGAGTGTTGAGGAACTCCGTGTTGCTCTGCATGATCATCTGCTGCACAGCCGGCGAGAACTCCTTGAGTTCGTCCACGTAATCGAGGGGGACGGGCATGCCCTCAATATGTGGCCAGTCGGAGCCGAAGATGACGCGATCTGAGCCCATGAGTTCGACGACCTCATGCACATCGTCCTCCCAGAAAGGATTGATCCAGATGTGCTTGCGGAAGGTCTCAGACGGGGGCTCGGGGAACCAGCCGGCCATCTTGTTGGCGGTGATGTCGAGCTTCTTGAGCAGTCCGCGCAGGAAGCCTGAGCCGTTCTCGACCGACGCGACACGCAGGTTGGGGAAGCGCTCGAAGACCTTGTCGCAGACCAGCGAACCGAGGAAGTCTTCGATGGGGCGGTCGAACATGGTGGCCATGCGCAGCGGCTGCGGACGACCCTGGGAACCGAAGCCGGCGGAGAAGCCATTGTCCTCGGCATAGCCATTGGAGCTGTACCCGGAGTCGCCGGCGTGGGCGACCACAGTGATACCGGCTTCGTTCACGCGGGCCCAGAACGGGTCGAACATGGGATCGGCCGGCGAACGGGGGCCGTCGACGGTGGTGGGAGCAGCGGGACGCATCACGACGGTGGTGGCACCGTTGTCGATAGCGAACTCGACCTCTTTCACGGCCCAGTCGACATCGACGAGTGTGATGTACGGAGCGGTGAAGATGCGGTCCTTGTGGTTGAAGCCCCAGTCCTCGAGCATCCAACGGTTGAAGGCGGTGAACACCTGCTGCACGGCCCAAGGGTCCTTGTGCAGCGGCTCTTCGTAGATCATGCCAAGAGTCGGGAACAGCCAGACCTTCTCGAGACCATGCTCATCGAGGGTGGCGATGCGGGCGTCCTTGTCGCGATACGCGGGACGGACCGGCTCACGCTGCTTGAGCAGTTCGATGGGGTTCTCGTTGTTGGGGTTGCCGCGGAAGTAGTCCTTGAGGACACCGGGGAGTGCCACCGGATCGAAGGTGGGGTTGACCACGGCGTGGCTGACCTTGCCGCCGATGACGTGGTACTGACGTCCGTTGATGGTGCACCACTGGATGGTGCGGGGGCCGGTACGGGGATCGAGATGCCGGGTGAAGGCATCGACGGCCTCGTAGTAGTGGTTGTCGCAATCGAAGACGGGGTATCCGATGTCAGTCATGGCGACAATCTACGACATAACCGCCTCGTCCGACAAAGTTGTGTAGTACAAATTCGCGGATTCGGCCCATGCCGCGTAACAGGCATGAAAGACCTCGCGTGCCCGGGTTCCCGCCCAGTCGGCCGGCAGCAGCTGCGGGGGCAGGGCCGGGTCGACGCTGAGCAGATGACGCCATTCGTGGGCCAGACGGGTTCGCAGTGCGAACGCCTCGCGATCATCGGCGGGTACGACCCCGTCGAACTCGGCGAGAAACGCCTGATGGGCCGCCGCTGCCGTTTCCAGATCCCAGGCCATGGCCACCACCTCGGCGGGGGTCTCGGCGCCATCAATGGTCTCGGCGCTGAACATGAGCACCTGCCCGGCGAACTCCACGCTCTCGAGCAATGCCTCCACCCCAGCACGGGCTTCGAGATCAGCGGCGATCCAGAGACCAGAACTGAGGACGCCGAATCCCTCGAAGTCGAGACCAGTCGCAAGGCGATCACGCGACGCGCGATCGGGGGCCGTTCCGGTGAGAGCCAGCAGAAGGAAGTGGCCGTTCCATGAGGAATCGGGGGCGAACGAACGCTGAAGTCGTTGGGCTGAGGTCTTCACGAGTCGTCGACCCGATGGGGTGAGGCGCCACTTCGTGTACCGACCGACTGACTCACCCTCGAGCCAACCATCGGCCGCCGTGCGGTTGACGGCCTGTCTCGCGGCACGCTCTTCGATGCCGAGCGCGTCGAGCGCACCGACGAGCGTGGCGTTCCATACCGGAGTGTCGCTGGGGCCCACCCATTGGCCGAGCACGCTGATGAGCAGCGACCTCGCGCTGGGTCCACCATCGGATCGACGGCGGGTTGCGGTGACGACGACTCCGTTGCTCACGGCACTGATCGTAGGGGGCGGGGCTACTACTGACCCCACATGCCGGTCGCCACTACGTCAGAGCCCACAGATCATGCGAAGGGGTGATCGCCCTCGATCTCACTGGGCTCGATACCGAGATAGTGCTCGAGATTTCGATGAGTGTTGACCACGCGAATCTCTTCCTGGGCGAGAGTGAGCCGGGTGAAACCGGGCTGATGCAGACCGCGCTGGGCATGACGCAGCAGTGCGAAGTCCTGATCGAGCACCACGCCGAACGACGCTTCACCG
>CAEMXZ010000064.1_pt1 | contig 12770 bp, 12 predicted proteins | sample 7263481 | NCBI WGS metagenome assembly CAEMXZ01 (sample SAMEA6813769, study PRJEB35770) | uncultured Microthrixaceae bacterium | biome: Freshwater; feature: Freshwater reservoir; material: water | place: Czech Republic | collected 2017-04-14 | depth 0.5m m
GATCTCCTCATGACCGGAACCGGCGCCCAGTCGATGATCCTCGAACACGCCGATCTCGCCCGTGTCATGGCTGTTCGTAACGGTCGTCCGATCCTCGTGGTCGATGTGGCCGTGCCTCGTGATGTCGATCCTGCGGCTGCTGATCTCCCGGGAGTCACCCTCCTCGACATGGACGACCTCCGGCGCTTCGCCGAGGCCGGACTCGCCGAGCGTCGTCGCGAGGTCGCATCGGTGCAGGCCATCATCGATGAAGAGGTCGAGCGATTCAGCGCCGTGAGCACCGCTCGTGAGGTCGCACCTCTGGTGTCGGCACTGCATACATTCGGCGAAGAGATCCGCACTGCCGAACTCGATCGGCTCCGTGCCCGCCTCGGTGATCTCGACGCCCGTCAGCTCGAGGCTGTCGAGTCGCTCACCCGCGGCATCGTGGCCAAGCTTCTCCATGAGCCAACCATTGCCCTGAAGGACGCCGCCGGATCGCCGAAGGGCGAGCGCCTGGCCGACGCCCTCCGCGATCTCTTCGAGCTCTAGGGCGCACCCCATGACAACCGGGTCGCTGCATGTCCGCGCCGCCACCCGTGCAAGCGCGCTGGCCCAATGGCAGACCGATGCCGTGTCTGAAGCGCTCATCGATGTTGCTGCTCGTGCCGGACTCACCCTGACCGTTGAGAAGGTGCTGGTCGAAACCACTGCCGATCAGCGACTCGACATCCCGATCCACGCCATGGGTGGCAAAGGGGTGTTCGTGAAGGAGGTGCAGGCCGCGGTTCTCGACGGTCGTGCCGATATCGCCGTGCATTCCGGCAAGGACATGCCGGCCATCACCCCCGAAGGTCTCATCATCGCCGCGGTGCCTCCCCGTGCCGACGCCCGCGATCTACTCATCGGCTCAACGCTCGACGATCTCGTCGACGGTGCTGTTGTCGCCACGGGTTCCATACGGCGCAGGGCCCAACTCGCCCATGCTCGTCCCGATCTCCGCTTCGCTGATCTCCGCGGCAATATCGCAACCCGACTTGCGAAGTCAGTTGATTTCGACGCCATCGTGATGGCGGCGGCCGCAGTCGATCGACTCGACATCGATCTTTCCGATCGCTCCATCGAACTGATGGATCCGGCGGTGATGCTGCCGCAGGTGGCGCAGGGTGCCATGGCCGTCGAATGTCGGAGCGACGCGTCCTCGCTTATCGAACTCCTTGCGCTCATCGAGGACCCGGCGTCGCGTCTCGCTGTCAATGCCGAGCGGTCCTTCCTTGCTGAACTCGGTGGCGACTGCGACCTGCCGGCGGGTGCCTACGCCACGCTGCACGGAAACATCTTGGAAATTGAAGCGATCCTCGCGTCGGAAGATGGCAGCACATTGCTGCGGGAGCGACGTCGGGTGCCGGCCCACGATGCCATTGAGGTGGGACGTGAGCTCGCTCGCCAGCTTCTCGACCATCGCGGCGGCGCTGAGCTGCTACGTCGCTGATGGACGAGGAGTCCATCGAGCGCGAGGTCGGAGTCGGCCCGCATCCGCTTCCGTGGCCCGAAGGCCCAAGGTTCGATCCCGAGCTGCTCCGCGATGGTGATCGGCGCAATGTGCTCGATCAGTATCGCTACTGGACGAACGAGGCCATCGTCGCCGAGCTCGACACGCGTCGGCATCCGTTCCATGTGGCGATCGAGAACTGGCAGCACGATATGAACATCGGAACAGTCGTGCGCACCGCGAATGCGTTCAACGCAGCCGGCGTGCACATCGTGGGGCGTCGTCGCTGGAACCGTCGGGGTGCGATGGTCACCGATCGCTACATGCACGTCTCGCATCACGACAGCATCGATGCGTTGATGGACTGGGCCGCCGCCGAAGGACTCGCCGTCGTGGCGATCGACCTCGTTCCCGGTTCCGTTCCGATCGAGACCGCACTGCTGCCGGAACGATGCGTGCTGGTGTTCGGTCAGGAGGGACCGGGACTCAGCCCCGAGGTCTGCGCCCGTGCTGATCTCGTGTGTTCGATCACCCAGTTCGGGTCCACCCGATCCATCAATGCCGGCGTGGCATCCGGGATCGCCATGCACACGTGGATCCGGCAGCACGCACGTTGAAGCCGTAGCGTCACCGACGTGGACACCGTTTGGATCCTCGGGGACCAGTTGCATCGAGAGGTGGGTGCGTTGCGCGCTCATGCTCCCGGCGAGGTTCGTGTGCTCCTGGTGGAGAGCCGGGCCAAGTTGGCCTCGAAGCGTTGGCACCGGCAACGGGCGCATCTGGTGCTCGCGTCCCTGCGTCGCTTCGTGCTCGAACTGAGGGCGGAGGGGTTTGAGGTCGACCATCGCGTCGCCGAGTCGCTCAGTGTCGGAGTCGCGGAGCACCGGGCCGAGTTCTCACCGGGTCGGGTCCTGGCCATGAGCCCGATGTCGTTCGACGGCGAGCGCATGCTCGAACGCAATGGCGTCACGGTGCTGCCCAACGAGCAGTTCCTCTGTTCCGCCGATTCGTTCGCCGCGTGGGCGGATGGCCGTCGAACGATGCGGATGGAGGACTTCTACCGCTGGCAGCGCACGCGCATCGGAGTGCTTATGGACGCCGGTGAGCCCGCAGGAGGCCGGTGGAATTTCGACGCCGACAACCGTGAACCGCCGCCCACCGACGGACGCCGTTGGCCCGAATCGGTGCGGGACCCACTCGACGCACTCGATGCCCGCGTGATGATCGATGTCGAACGCTGGTGCCCCGACCTGTTCGGGGCGCCACCCGACGGTACCTGGGCAACAACGCGAGCTGGTGCGCTGGCCCGGCTGCACCATTTCATCGACGAGGTGCTCCCACTGTTTGGCCCGCATGAGGACGCCATGTTGCGCTCCGAGTGGAAGTTGGCCCATTCAGCGCTCAGCCCTGCGCTCAATCTCGGTCTGTTGCACCCCGGAGAGATCATCGCCGCCGCCGAACTCGCCTATCGCGAAGGCCGTGTTCCCATCGCCTCGGCCGAGGGGTTCATCCGTCAGGTGATGGGCTGGCGTGAGTACGTGTGGGGTCTTTACACGCTCTGGATGCCCGAGTACCGCGCGAGCAACGCGCTCGAAGCCGATCTGCCGCTTCCTCCGGCGTTCCTCGGCGGCACCACCGAACTGGCGTGTGTTTCACACACCATCGCCGGCCTCGAGGCCCGAGGGTGGGTGCATCACATCGAACGGCTCATGGTTCTCGGCAACCTTGCGCTCACCGCGGGAGTACGACCCGATGCCATGGTCGACTGGATGTGGGCCTCGTTCGTGGACGGCGCGGAATGGGTGATGTTGCCCAATGTTCTGGGCATGGCGCTGTATGCCGATGGTGGACGCATGGCCACCAAGCCCTATGCATCGGGCGGTGCGTACATCAATCGCATGAGCGACCACTGTGGTGACTGTCGGTTCGACCCGAAGAAGCGCACCGGCACCGACGCCTGTCCGTTCACCACGTTGTACTGGGACTTCCTCGCCCGCAACGAGTCAGCGCTTCGGGGGAACAACCGCATGGGTAATCAGTTGGGCTCCATGCGCAAGCTCAAGGACCTTGATGCCGTGCGCGAGCGCGCTGTCGAGGTGCGTGATCGTCTGTCGCGCGGCACCCTCTGACAAGTTCACTGATCAGCTGACCGAGTCGACCTCGTAGCCGGCCTCGACCACGGCGGCTCGCACAGCATCTTCTGCGGCTGATCCCTCGACGACGACAACCCGCGCATCGATGTCGACGATGGCAGAGTCGACTCCAGCCACCTCGCGTACCTCGGCCTCGATCGCGTTCTTGCAATGTCCGCAGGAGATGCCGGGCACGGAGTAGGTGAGTGTGGTCATGGTTGCTCCTCGGGGTGACGATTCGAGTTGTGGATCGGGCGGTGGTTCATCGTCGCAGGCCTTTGAAGCGGCGCAGGCGAAGTGAGTTGGAGACGACAAATACCGAGGAGAACCCCATGGTGCCAGCGGCGATCATCGGGTTGAGCACGCCGAACGCCGCCAACGGAATGGCAGCCACGTTGTAGGCGAAAGCCCAGAACAGGTTGCCCTTGATGGTGGAGAGCGTGCGTCGTGAGAGGGCGATGGCATCGGCTGCGGCGCGCAGATCGCCGCTCACGATCGTGAGGTCACTGGCCTCGATGGCCACGTCGGTGCCGGTGCCGATGGCGATGCCGAGATCGGCCTGGGCCAGTGCGGGCGCATCATTGATGCCATCGCCAACCATGGCGACCACATGGCCGGCCTCCTGGAGGCGTCGGACCTCGGCCACCTTGTCGGCCGGCAGCACCTCGGCAACGACGTGGTCGACACCGACCTCGGCGCCGATGTATTCGGCGGCCCGGCGGTTGTCGCCCGTAAGCAGCACCACTTCGAGGCCGAGCTCATGTAATTGGCGAACGGCCTGCGCACTGGTGTCCTTGAGTCGATCGGCGACAACGAGCACACCGCGGGCCGGGAGTTGATCGTCATCGCGGCCATCGACGCTCCATCCGGCGACGACCGCAGTGCGCCCGGCTGTCTCAGCGGCATCGATCGCGGCGATCAGTTCCGGGGCGATCGAGGTGAATAGTGATGGTCGACCAACACCAACCCGTGTCTCGGCGCCGCTGGAGGCCAGCTTGACGGCGGTGACACCCCGACCCGGATGGTTGGTGAACCTGATGATCTCGGCCGCGGTGGTGAGGCCGGGGGTATCGGCTTCGGCGGCGGCGACGATGGCCGCAGCGATCGGGTGTTCGGAACGGGCTTCGACTTCAGCAGCAATGTTGCGCACGACCTCAGGACTTTCACCCGTCATGGCGATGATGTCGACCAGTTCCATGCGACCCTCCGTAAGGGTTCCGGTCTTGTCGAGTACGGCGATGTCCACCCGTCGGGTCTGTTCGAGCACCTCGCCACCTTTGATGATGATGCCGAGCTGGGCGCCTCGTCCGGTTCCCACCATGATGGCGGTAGGAGTGGCGAGGCCGAGCGCGCATGGGCAGGCGATGATGAGCACCGCGACCGCCGCACTGAACATCTCGTTGGCATCGTGGCCGGTGGCTGCCCAGCCGATGAGGGTGAGCACCGCGATTGCCAGCACGATCGGGACGAACACACCAGCCACACGGTCGGCGAGTCGCTGGATTGGGGCGCGAGAACCCTGCGCGTCCTCCACGAGTTTCACGATCTGGGCCAGTGCGGTGTCGGCACCAACACGAGTGGCCTCGACGACGAGGTGCCCGTTGGCATTGATGGTGGCGCCGGCGACCTCGTCGCCCGGTCCGACCTCAACGGGGACTGGTTCGCCGGTGAGCATCGCCATGTCGATCGCCGAGTGCCCGTCGACCACCCGACCGTCGGTGGCGATCTTCTCGCCGGGGCGAACCACGAATCGCATGCCGACGGTGAGCGACTCGAGGGGGACCTCGGTGCCGTCCTCGAGTCGGGCGGTCTTGGCGCCGAGTTCGGCGAGTTTTCGGATTGCGTCGCCACTGCGGCGTCGGGCCCTGGCTTCGAACCATTTACCAAGCAGGATCAGGGCGATGATCACGCCGGCTGTTTCGAAATACACATGCGGAGCATTCGTTGTCGAACCGTCGCCCATGCCCGGCATCGATCCCATCGACGTGCTGCTCTCATCGGCGGCGCCGAGGAACACCAGCGCAATGGTGGACCACAGCCAAGCGGCGAGCGTGCCCATCGAAACGAGGGTGTCCATGGTGGCGGTGCCGTGGCGCAGGTTGATGGCCGCGGCCCGATGGAATCCCCAACCGCTGAAGAACACCACGGGCGTGGTGAGAGCGAAGGCGACCCATTGCCAGTTGTGGAACATGAGCGCGGGGATCATCGAGATGAGCAGAGTGGGAGCGGTGAGCACCACAGCCACGATGAGCCGACGGGTGAGTACCGAGATGTACTTGGCCTCGAGCGCCGCCTGATCATCGACCTCTGGTACTGAGTACCCGAGGCTTTCGATCCTGGCTTTGAACGCATCAGCGGTGATTGCTGCGGGGTCGAACACGATGGTGGCTCGGGCAGCGGCGAGATTGACGTCCGCTCGCTCCACGCCTTCGAGTTTGCTGAGGCCCTTGCCAATGCGAGTGGCACACGCTGCGCAGGTCATACCTTCGATGGGCAGATCAAGACGCGTGGTGGCATCGGCGGCAGTGGCCATGTTCCAAGTCTATGGAGCGGAGACCGGCTTCACCTTGGAGGTCTCACCATCGCCACGATGATGCGACCGTCGATCACCTCGGTGAGTGAGGAGTCATACACATAGCCCTCGGGATGGGTGAAGTCGGCGAGCGCGTCGGGTTCATCGGCACCGGATTCAAGAATGAACCGAACGAGCGCGCCCTTGAGCAACTTGTTCCAGTGGTTGACGGTGGTGAACCTGCGGGGTTGTCCCTTGGTGCGGTCCGCCTCATCGAGGAACTTCACGCTCATTGTTCGGGCCGTGGCTTCGGTTGGGCACGCCCAGGCGTTGTCATGCTCCTTGGGCAGCAGGTTCCACAGCACCCGGCCCTCGAGCATCGGGGAGAGAGCCTTGGTGAGCGGCGCTCGCCACAGCAGCGACACATTGCCGACACCGGGCAGCGAGCCGCCCATCTTGAGCTTGTAATCGGGGATGGGGTCGCCGGGCATCACGGCGCCGAACAGGCCGCTGAAGATGACTACGTCGGAATCCAAACGACTGCGGGCCCGCTTCGGGAGGCTCACTGCATCGAGCGCGTCGTAGAGCACACCGTCGTAACGATCGATCGCCGCCGTTGTGGGGGAGCGCCTTACCCCGCGGTTGGTAGCGGTGCTGGCGGCGAGCGCTGAGCCCTTCACGCTGAGCAGTTTCGCCCGATCATTCTCGGGAGCACGCATGGCTGCGAGCAGTGCGGTGATGACCTTCTTGCGAGCGGCATCAAGGATGGGGAACGAGCAGGAACCGGCGCTCCAAGCCGGTCCATCGCCACCGGGACGCTTCCCCTCGGAGGGGGGGAGCAGGATGACGGGGCGTTCGGGCATGGCCGCAATACTGCCCCAAGTGGTAGAAAGAGAGTCCCAACAGCCGCACAGGACGGCTGTCGACCAGGACCTGAACCGAAGGAGGTGACGCCATATGCCTACGAGCGAACCCCCAAGTACCTCGACCGCACAACGCGCCACCTCGCTTCATCGCCGCTAACCAGCGCCGTTCCGCACGACTCGTGCGATCCACGGTCTCGCCGCGAGCGAGGAGGTGTGACCTGTCCCGTTCACGCCGATCATTCCTGTGGAGTGCGTCATGCCGCAGACCCTGCATGCCCCCCAACTTCTGACCCAGCGCCGCAAGCAGCGCACGAAGCGACTCCTCGCGCTCGAGGCCGTCGCTGATTCGCTCGTCTCGGTGGCCGGTCTCACCGGCGCTCCCGTGGTTCATCGCTCGGGTGTCGAGGTCGGCCGTCTCGTCGACGTCGTGGTGCGGTGGGAAGGCGAGTCCTATCCGCCTCTCACCGGCATTGTGGTTCGCGTCGGTCGCCGTCTGGCCTGGGTGAAGGCCGACAAGATCGACGAGTTCGCCCAGCGCCGGGTCGTGCTGCGTTCAGCCAAGTTCGATCTCCGTGATTTCGCCCGCCGCGACAACGAGGTGAAACTCGTCGACGATGTGATCGATCATCAGATGGTCGACGTCGATGGTGTGCGTGTATTCCGTGCCGCCGATCTCTTCCTCGCCCGGGTTGGCGGTGGGTACCGCCTCGTGGGTGCCGATGTCGGCTTCTCCACCCTGCTTCGTCGACTCGGACCGGCACGTTGGCGCGGCGCTCCGCATCCCGATCGACTCATCGACTGGGCCGCCATCCAACCGTTCAGTGATCCCGGCGAACCAGTGCGTCTCACCCGCGCCAATAACGAACTCAAACGATTGCGGCCCGGAGAACTCGCCGATCTTCTCGAAGAACTCGGTCGATCGCAGCGTCAGGAACTGCTCGACGCGCTCGATGCCGAGACTGCCGCCGATGCCCTCGAGGAGATGGAGAGCGACGAACTCGCATCGCTGTTGCGCGAAGTCGATCCGGGCAGGGCCGCCGAGCTCGTGGCGTCGATGGAACCGGACGAGGCTGCCGAAGCGCTGCGCGACCTCGACGACGAGACCCGTGACGAACTTCTCGAAGCCATGCCGCAGGAGGTCGCCGACTCCCTGGTCGGTCTTCTCGATTACGACGAGGAGACCGCAGGTGGTGTCATGACCACCTCGATGCTCGTACTCGAAGGTGATGCCACGGTCGCCGAGGCGCGTCGTCAGCTCAAGGAGCGCCCCGACAGCAGCGATTTCGATGGCGTGCTGGTCGTCGATGCGGACGGGGTGTTGGTCGACGACCTGCGCATCGTTGAGTTGTTCACCGCTGAGCCTGATCAGCAACTCCGTGAACTCACCGGGGCGCCGTGGCCGGTCACGGTGGCGGCTGATGTGATGCTCGAAGAGGTCGTTGAGGCCTTTGTCGAGAACCGCGGATCGTCGGTGGTCGTGGTCGATGAGGATCAGCGACCGATCGGCCGCATCCTCGCCGACGATCTCGTCGACGCCCTGATCCCCGATGACGAACGCGGTTTCCGACCCTTCGCCGGACTGCTCTCGTAGGGCTCCGCCATGCCGCTGCCCGTGCCGAACCCTGTGCCGACCCCCGGCGACCCGTCGAAGCCTCGTGCGGTCGCGCGACGTCGGCCGCGGTGGCTGTTGTGGCTCATGGTGCTCGGCCCGGGTCTTATCGCGGCCAACGCCGGTAACGACGCCGGTGGTATCGCCACCTATGCCTCAGCGGGTGCCGAGTTCGGCTATCGCACCCTGTTCGTCATGGCGCTGGTCACCATCGCATTGGTGGTGGTGCAGGAAATGTCAGCGCGTCTCGGTGCTCACACCGGCGAGGGACTCATGTCGCTCATCCGCGAACAGTTCCCGCTGCGGCTCTCAGCCTTCGCCATCGTTGCGCTGCTCATCGCCAACCTCGGTCTCGTCGTCTCCGAGTTCGCCGGTATCGGAGCCGCATTCGAACTGTTCGGTGTCTCGCGCTACATCTCGATCCCGCTCGGTGCGCTCGTGATCTGGGCGGTCGTGGTGTTCGGCAACTATCGCTATGCGGAGCGCGTGTTCCTCGTGCTCGGACTCGCGTTCATCACGTATCCCATCGCTGCAGTTCTCGGCAAGCCCGACTGGGGTGCGGTGGCGAGCAACACGTTCATCCCGCACATGCTCGGCACCAAGGAGTTCCTGTTCCTTGTCGTTGCGCTCATCGGCACAACGATCACGCCGTATATGCAGCTCTATCAAGCCGCTGCGGTGGCTGATCGTGGCGCCGGACCTGAGGAGTACCGCATGGTGCGGATCGACACAATCACTGGTGCGATCTTCGCCAACATCATCTCGATGGCGATCATCATCGCTACCGCTGCGGCCATCGGGGGCAGCGGCCCACTCGGTTCGGCCAAGGAGGCTGCGCAGGCGCTCGAACCAGTGGCCGGTTCCGGGGCCGAGATCCTCTTCGGCGTTGGCCTGCTCGGTGCGTCAGCGCTGGCTGCCGCCGTGGTTCCGTTGGCCACCTCCTACGCAGTGGCCGAAGCTCTCGGTGTCGAGCGTTCGGTGTCGCGCACCTTCCGTGAAGCACCGTTGTTCATGGGGCTCTTCACCGCTTTGGTTGTCGTGGGTGCGGGAGTAGCGCTCGTGCCGGGCAATCTCATCGATCTGCTCCTCAACATGCAGGTGCTCAACGGAATCATCACGCCCATCATCCTCACGTTCATCCTCATACTTGCGAATCGTCGGGGCGTACTCGGTGCAGCCGTGAACGGTCCGAAGTTCCGTGTGGTGGCGTTCATCTGTGTCGTGGTGATCGCTGTGCTCGCGTTCGTCGTACTGGTGCAGACCGTCGCTGGTTGGTTCGGGATCGGATAGCTGGTCATGCAACCGACCCACTATGTGCGCATCTGGGCCGACCACGCGGGGGAGTCTCATTTCGAGGATGTCTCCCTCGACGTTTCCGTCTCACCCGCCGAACCGGGTGTTGCCGAGTTGTGGGTGTCGAACCCAGTGGATGTGGATCGCGCCCATTTCGTCACGGTGCAGGCGTTCGACCAGGAGCCCGATTGGCATTGCGCGCCACGCCGTCAGTTCGTGGTGTTCCTCGATGGTTGGGTGCGCATCACGGTGAGCGACGGTGAATCACGGACGCTCCCCGCTGGAACTGTGGTGCTGGTGGAAGACGTATCCGGTCGGGGTCATGTCACCGAGCATGAGCCCGGCGAGCGCCGGGTGCTGCTGCTGCCACTCGTGGCCACAGCAGAGTGACGACGAGTGCCGCTCCCATCACGGCGATCTCGAAGGAGAGAAGCGAGAGCCGGAAAGAGAACTCCCTCTCGAATGACCAGGCCGATCGGTAGCGGAACATGCCGACGTACACCGAAGTCTGAAACACGAGCGCAACCCAGAACGCCACCTTCGGCTTCCACCACAGCAGCACGGGCAGGGCGATCAGTTCAATGACGATGGTTCCCCAGATGACGAGGTTGATCGGGAGATGATCGAAGAAGAGTAACGGACCGCGTTCGAACACTCTGCCGGATCGGAACGCTGGATGCAGTTTCGCGATGCCGGTGAAGACCCACATCACGGTGAGCTGAACCTTGAGCAATAGAACCATCTGCCGCGGTGACGGGAACAGAGCGAGGATCGCTGCGATCGACATGATCAGGTACTCGTGGGCGCTGACCGTCGTGAGCAGGTAGACGACGGCCGTGATGGCCGCACCCACTCGGCGATTGATCAGCAACGCGCCAACGCAGAGCGCCGATAGGACGGCCTCGGTGGTCTCTCCGTCGAAGTATCGACATACGGCGTTGACGGCGATGGACGCGATGAGCGTCCATCGGATCACCTGCTGTACATCGTCCAGCTGAAACGGTAGAACGCGGTCTTCAAATCGGGGTTCTGCACCAGAATCTGACCTACGACTGGTAGGGCCACGAGCAGCAGAATCGCGAGTGTCATCATCCATTTCGGCCTCTCGGGGTCAGTGCTCGGGCCACCGCTGGTCGGCGTTTGCTGCTGCCGGAACTCGGGCACCTGTGGATCGCTCATCGGTCGGTGACGCTACTTCCTGCGCACAGTGCGGGATCGTCCTGTACCGGTTGCACTCGGGCGTAGTCCCTTGAGGAGAGTGTCGATGAGCGACCCGTACATGGCCGTCGTGTCATCGACCAGGCACATGTCGACGATTTCGAGAGCGACGGCGCCGTGCGTCGCGGCCCACAGTTGCTGGGCGATCTCCCGGGCATCACCATGGCGCACCTCGCCGGCATGGATCGCTCGGTCGACACCGCGGATGAGCACGGCGAAGGATTCGGCTGCGATGACGAGTGAGCCGTCGGTCGGGGTGAAGTTGGGGACTTCGCGCAGGAACATCACGGCATAGGTGGTCCGGTGATCGAGCGCGAACCGGCGGTAGGCGAGCAGGCCCGCGCGCAGTCCTTCGATGGGGTCGTCGATGTCGAGTCCGATCGACACCGATCGGGTGAGTTCCTCGAAGCCCCGACGAAAGACGATGTCGATGACGCCGTTCTTGTCTCCGAAGTGGTTGTAGATGCCCATCGGGGCGATTCCGGCCTCGGCGGCCAGACCACGCACGGTGAGCGCAGCCGGGCCATTGCTGGCCAGAAGGCGCAGCGCTGCCTCAACCACTGCGTTCTCGATCTCGATCGAGGGGGTTCGGTGACGAACTGCAGTCATGGGTGGACGATAACAGAACAGCGTTCTACAGTTATGGCACACTGTTCTCTACTCTTGAATGTCCTCGTGGATCATCCCGCTTGGACATCCCACCTGGGCGCCCTGCTCAACAAGAACTCCCGACGAGGTCACGCTGTGAATGCCGAAGTCATCCATCGCCGCCGCTGGCTCATCCTCACGGTGCTCGCGGCCAGCGTGTTCCTCGTGGTGGTGGACAACACCATCGTCAATGTGGCGCTACCCCGGCTCAGTAGCGATCTCGGCGCCTCCACGACCGAGCTCCAGTGGATCGTCGATGCCTACAGCTTGGTATTCGCCGGTCTGTTGCTCACCGGTGGCGCTATCGGTGACCGGCTCGGTCGCAAAGGTGCGCTGCAGATCGGCCTCGTCGTCTTCGCGGCCATGAGCACGCTTGGTGCCTTCGCCCAAACCTCCGGGCAGCTCATCGCCGCCCGAGCAGCAATGGGGATCGGAGCAGCGCTTGTCTTCCCGGCCACGCTCGCCATCCTCACCAACGTGTTCACCGACCCGACCGAGCGGGCCAAGGCCATCGGTGCTTGGTCGGCGGTCTCAGGTGCGGCGGTGGCGTTCGGACCCATCACTGGTGGGCTGCTGCTGGAGCATTACTGGTGGGGTTCGGTGCTGCTCGTAAACCTGCCGATCGTGGCGATCGCCATCATCGCCGGAGCCTTCCTGGTGCCCACCTCACGCGATCCCGAGGTCAGTCGTTTCGATATCCCCGGGATTCTTCTGTCGATCTCAGGTATCGGACTGCTGGTGTTCACGGTTATCGAAGGCCCGCATTGGGGCTGGAACTCACCCACCACGCTCGGCGGATTCGCAGCATCTCTCGCACTCCTCGCCGGTTTCGTGCTGCGCGAATTGCGCACCGATCACCCGATGCTCGACGTGCGGGTCTTCCGCATCGCCCGCTTCAGCGCCGCCGCAGGATCCATCGCTGTGGCGTTCTTCGCACTGTTCGGATTCATCTTCCTTGCGACCCAATATTTCCAGTTCGTCCGTGGCTACAGCACGCTCTCGGCCGGTCTGCATACGTTGC
>CAEMXZ010000065.1_pt1 | contig 12392 bp, 16 predicted proteins | sample 7263481 | NCBI WGS metagenome assembly CAEMXZ01 (sample SAMEA6813769, study PRJEB35770) | uncultured Microthrixaceae bacterium | biome: Freshwater; feature: Freshwater reservoir; material: water | place: Czech Republic | collected 2017-04-14 | depth 0.5m m
CACGGAGTCGGCGGGCACCACACACGACCCCATGGCATCAACCACACGAATCAACTGCTCGAGCAACACCTCGAACGAACCCGAACACGCCCGACCACCACCGACCGCACCAACATCACTCTCCAGGCCAGCGACATCGGCCGCAGCACCATCAACAGCGATATCGGGTCGAGTGACATCGGGTCCCACAGCTTTGGGTCCGGCAGCATTGGCGCTCGTGCGAAACCGGCCGGCGGGTTCTTCGGATGGGGGTTCAGTGGCGGTTCGGTGATCGAACATGTGTTCGATATTAGGAACCGGGTGTGACACCCGGCATGGGTCATTCGGCCCAATCCCGTAGGTGCACTGCGGCTTCCGGACGGCCCGGAACCCATGTGTCTCATGAGCGCGAGGTGTCTCAGTAATCCGAGGTGTCGCAGCAGCGCGGGTGCTGGAGGTGTTTAGGTGTAGAGGTGCGGGGGTGCGGAAGACCTGAAGCCTGGGGTCTCAGAAACTCCGGTTGCTCAGAAGCACACCAGCGCACTTGCTCGGCACACGGACAAGCACTCGCTCATGGGCGCAGGCCGTCGGCATGCGCGTCCTCTGGCCCTTCGTGCTTGCCCTTCGTGCTGGCCCTTCGTGCCGAGCCCTCGTTCCGGCCCAACCTGCCGAGCCCCCGTTCCAGCTCTTCGCTCCGACCCATCCGCCCGATCGTGGCCTCGGTATCGTCTGAGGAATGCGCCTCCCAGAACCCACTGCGAGCGGCGAGTGGTCACCTGCACTTCCCGGACTCGAACGGCTGCCGTTGCGCTGGGTGGTGCTCGTCCAACTCGTCGTCACGGTCTTGATGGTGGGGATGATCTGGACGGTGCACGTCGTGCATTACGACCTGTTCCCGTTGGTCGGCCCGCAGTTCTGGGACGCCTATGAACATGCACATGTGGATCGGATCGGAAAGGTGCTTTTCGGTCCATGGCTGATCGAGGGTCTCTGCGTGCTGGTCCTTCTGCTCGCCCATCCCAAACGAATGCGGGTGCTCGCGCTGATCAGCGCGTTCTTGATGCTTTTCATCCTCATCGACACCGCGGCATTCTCGGCACCAGCACATGGTGTTCTGCTCGACCATTGGGATCAGCAGACCTACGACGACCTGATGGTCGTCAATCTCATCCGGGCATGGCTCTGGACGGCGAAGGGCGTCGTCGCGGTCTGGATGATGGTTGAGGTCCTTCGGGTTCGATCATCGATCTCCGTCAGCCGGGTCTGACCCCGGATCCCCGCTGCCGCATGCGGGGAGACGGTACTGAAACCGATCTGGCGGCTACGTTGCCCGCATGCGAGTGCTCGTGGTCGATGATGAGGTCGAACTGGCCGATGCCGTGGCGCGGGGTCTGCGGCGGGAGGGCTATGCCGTCGATGTCTCCAACGATGGTGCCGACGCACTCGAGAAGGCCGTCTTCAACGGCTACGACCTCATCTGTCTCGACATCACGATGCCCGGCATGGATGGTCGCCAGGTCTGTCGGAGCATCCGCCAGCATCCGTTTGAGCCCCAGCCGCGCATCCTGATGCTCACCGCTCGCGATGGCATCGACGATCGCGTCGGTGGACTCGATGACGGTGCCGATGATTACCTCGTGAAGCCGTTCGCCTTCCCTGAACTGCTGGCCCGGGCACGATCACTGCTTCGTCGCGACACTGCAGTCACTTCTTCGGTGTTGCGCGTTGGCGACATCGAACTCGACGCTGCTCGCCATCGGGCCCGGCGCGGTGATCGCCCACTCGAACTCACCGCGAAGGAGTTCGCGCTGCTGCGATTCTTCATGAGCCATCCCGGCGATGTCCTCTCCCAGGAGACCCTGCTCGAGCACGTTTGGGATGAGCACGCCGATCCGTTCACCAACACCGTGCGGGTCACAGTTGGCACGTTGAGGCGCAAACTGCAGGTTGACGACGAAACACCCGCCATCGAGACCGTCATCGGTCGGGGCTACCGGCTCGAAGCCTGATGACTTCCAGTTCCGAACCCGTCGACGCAGAGGGCCTCGCGCCGATCGCGCCGATCGCGCCGATCACACCACTCGCGACGGAACCGGACGCACAGGTCCACACCCGGTTGCATTCCCGCGGGCAGCGCCTCGCGGAACATCTCCCCAACTGGATGGGCTCTATCCGATTCCGGCTCACCGTGATCTCCTCCACGGTGATCTTCGGCCTCGCCGCCCTCGTAATCGCGGTCATCTATTTCGGCCTGCGCCACTCCCTGCAGAACCAACAGATCTCTGCGCTCATCGTGCAGATCCCCGGGGGGCCAGTGCTGATCAAGCCCGATCAAGCCCAACTCATCCAGGCGCAGGTCAAGGCCCAGACCCTCGATTCGCTGCGTCTTTACTCGTTCACCGCGCTGTTGGTGCTCTTCTTTCTGAGCCTTGTTGTGGGTTGGCTGGTGAGTGGTCGGATGCTGCGCCCGATCGGACAGATCACGGCGGCGGTGCGTCGCATCCAGGCGAGCGATCTCTCGCAGCGGATCAATCTCGGCGGACCCGACGATGAACTCCGGCGACTCGCCGACACCTTCGATGACATGCTCGGACGGGTTGACGATGCCTTTGAGGGCCAGCGCCGGTTCATTCATGAAGCGAGTCATGAACTGCGCAATCCGCTTGCCGTCATCCGCACCAATCTCGAGGTCACACTCTCCGACCCGGATGCGAACGTCGAGGACCTACGTCACACTGCCGAGGTCGTTGAACGTTCCACTGAGCGGATGACCCGGCTCGTCGACGATCTGCTCGTCTACGCACGCAAGGGCACGCTTTCGATCGCTCGTGATCCGGTGGATGTGGGCGCACTCATCACCGAGGCGGCCGATGAATTCGCCGTCACTGCTGATCTCGCCGGTATCCATCTGGCCCGTGAGGCGGTCAACGGGTTGTGGGTGCTCGGCGATCGACTCGCACTTCGTCAGGCTTTGGCGAATCTGCTGGCCAATGCCGTGCGCTACACCCCGTCGGGTGGATCGATACGAGTGCGGGCCGGTCGGGAGAGCGCGTGGATCTGGATGTCGGTCGAGGATCAGGGCCCCGGTATCGCTGACGCTGATCAGGACCGGGTCTTCCAACGGTTCTGGCGCGGCGATCCCCAGGAAGGTCGTGAGCAGGGTCGTAGTGGACTCGGACTGACCATTGTGCGACAGATCGCCGAGGCCCACGGCGGCGAAGCGAAGTTGGCGTCGGTCCTGGGGCAGGGCTCGGCGTTCGCACTCTGGCTTCCGGCGCTTCCGGCGCCCACTGCTGCGCCTGAGTTCGATTCGACGACATCACAGGATTGATCCCCGACTTTCGCTGCGTTTTCGTCGGTGTTCTCTACGGTGCGGCCATCGAACTACTCCCATCAGCCCATCTGGGCCACATGCGAGATCGATCCACACGCTGATCACGCCTGATCCGCACCATCTCCGGCGAACTCGTCGCCGGAACCTTCGCCCACAGGAGCCGTCATGACCTGGGAGAACCAGCCCCCCGCCTCGCCGCCGCCCCCGCCGCCCCCGCCAGCGGTCCAGCCGGTCGCGCCCTCGATGCAACCGCCGCCCCCGCCGCCTCCGCCCGCACCGCCAAGTTCGCCGTTCGCTCCGATCACCGAGCCGATGGCACCGCCCGTTGCCCCTGCCCCGCCTGCACCGCCGAGCTGGGCTGTTCCGCCGTCAGCGGCTCCGGTCCCCCCGACCGGTGGCGTACCGCCCGTTGGCCCCCCGACATGGGGGACCGGAGCCCCAACACCTCCGCCGGCGCATAGCGGCAACACTTCCGCACCTCGTCGGCGCCATCGGGCGCTGCGTGCCCTGGTGGCCACGGTGATCGTGCTGGGTCTGTTCGGCGGCGGTTTCGGAGTGCGTTCGCTCTTCAAGGACTCGAACACCACGTTCGTCAATGGAGCGAGCCAGACCTCCACCCCGATGGTCACGATCGACCCGGGTCAGGAACCCGTCGCCGCTGTTGCCCTCACGGTCAGTCCGTCGGTGGTGCAGATCGATACCAGCCAGGGTCTCGGCTCGGGCGTGGTCTATGACGCGTCCGGCCTTGTCATGACCAACGCGCACGTCGTGGGCTCCGAGACCACCGTCATCGTTCGCACCGCTGATGGAAAGAGCCACTCCGGTCAGGTGCTCGGCGCCGACACGGGAACCGATATTGCGGTTGTGCGGGTCAGCGGCCTCAATGTTCCAGTGGCGGCGCTCTCGCAGGCCAAGCCGATGGTCGGCCAGATCACGGTGGCGGTCGGCAGCCCATTCGGCCTCACCCAGTCGGTCACCTCGGGCATCGTCTCGGCAGTGAACCGTCCGGTCGACAATGACAAGGGCGTCGTCGTGAACATGATCCAGACCGATGCGTCGATCAATCCGGGCAACTCGGGAGGCGCGCTCGCCGACCGTGCCGGGCAGATCATGGGTATCAACACCGCCATCTTCAGCCAGACCGGTGAGAACAACGGCATCGGTTTCGCCATCCCGATCGCCACCGCCAAGAACGCCGCCGACAAGTTGGTGGCGGGTCAGTCGGTGGCCAAGGCCGGTCTGGGACTCACGGGTCCCAGTACCACCCCGAACGGGGCCAGCGGTGCCTACGTGAAGAGCGTGACTCCGGGTGGTCCGGCCGACACGGCTGGTATCAAGCCCGGCGATCTCATCACCGCTGTCGACGACACCACGATCCACGCCTTCGATGAACTCCGGGGCACGATCAGCGCCTACAACCCCGGCGACACGGTGACGGTGACCATCGAACGCGACGGTCAGAGTTCCGAGGTCGAGGTCACGTTGGGAACCCTCGGGACCAAGTGAGCTGATCCGATTTCGTCTGATCCCCGGACTCATCGTCACGGGTGACTCCCAGGGATCAGACCGGTACTCCCGGCACCTCCAACGGGGGAGTTCGATGGGGCCGCTCGGCGGCCCCATCGACGCGTCCGGCCACGTGGAGTGGTTGGAGAGGACCACTAGGCTGGCTCCCTCATGTCTCAGGTGCTCATCATCGCTCTGGTCCTGGTCGTGCTGCTCGGCACGGGTCTGGGTCTCGTCGTCAGCCGTCGTCGTGGTCGTTCCGGAATCCTCGAACCGCCGTCGCCGGCTCCGGTCCGCCCGGCGCGCACGACCCTCGTCGAGCCCGAGGTCCCCCCGGCTTCAGAGCCCGACGCCGCAACTGTTGACGTCGGCACGACCGAACCGGCAGTCGAGTCCGAATCAGAACCCGAATCCGAAGCCAAGCTTGAGCCCGAACCGGCTCCAGAGCCGCAACCCGAGCCCGAACCGCGGGTCATCGAGAAGCCCCGCTTCCGCGACCGGCTCTCCAAGGCTCGCAATGCTCTGTCGGGCTACATGGGCGCTATCGGTGGCCGCTCCAAGATCGATGCCGAAACCTGGGACGAGCTCGAGGAGGCGTTGATCCTCGCCGACGTGGGTGTCAACGCCACACAGGAACTGCTCACTCATCTTCGGGCGCAGGTGAAGGCGCAGGGCCTGAGCACCGGCGAGGAACTGCTCACCGCGCTGAAGGCCGAACTCACCGTCCGTCTTACTGGCTTCGACCGTGAACTGCACTTCAGCGATGCCGAGGGCCCCACGGTATGGCTGTTCGTGGGTGTCAACGGCGTGGGCAAGACCACCACGATCGGCAAGCTCGGCGCTCGTGAGGTCGCCGCCGGTCATCGCGTGATCATGGCGGCGGGCGACACCTTCCGCGCTGCCGCAGCCGAGCAGCTCGGCATGTGGGCCGATCGAGCTGGAGCCGAACTGGTACGCGGCAACGAAGGTGGCGATCCGAGTGCGGTGATCTTCGACGGTGTCGCTGCGGCAGCGGCTCGCGGTGCTGATCTGGTACTCGGCGATACCGCCGGTCGTCTGCACAACAAGACCAATCTGATGGAAGAACTGCGAAAGGTGCGCCGGGTCGCCGATCAGGGTGCGGGCACTGTCACCGAGGTGCTGCTCGTGCTCGACGCCACAACGGGCCAGAACGGTCTGGTGCAGGCCCAGCAGTTCACCGATGCGGTCGAACTCACCGGCGTCGTGCTCACCAAACTCGATGGTTCGGCCAAGGGCGGCATCGTCATCGCCATCCATGAACAACTCGGCATCCCCGTTAAGGCCGTCGGCCTCGGCGAAGGGATCGACGATCTCGTACCCTTCGATGCGGCCGAGTTCGTCGACGCACTCTTCTCCTGATCCACCTGATCCACATGATCTCCCCAGCTCTCCCCGAACGGAACTGATCCATGTTCGAAGCACTCTCTGATCGTTTTGAAGGCGTCCTCGGCCGCCTGCGTGGCAAGGGCCTACTCACCGAGGCCGATGTTGACGACGCAATGCGCGAGATCCGGCTCGCGCTGCTCGAGGCCGACGTCAACTTCACCGTCGTCAAGAATTTCGTCGCCCGGGTGCGCGAGCGTGCCCTCGGCGAGGAGCTCTCCAAGGCCCTGAACCCGGGCCAGCAGGTCGTCAAGATCGTCAACGAGGAACTCACCCGCACCCTCGGTGGCGAGACCATACGCATCGCCTACAGCGCCAAGCCGCCCACTGTGGTTCTCATGGCCGGCCTGCAGGGTTCGGGTAAGACCACCAACTCGGCCAAGCTCGCCCGCTGGTTCAAGAGCCAGGGTCGCCATCCGCTGCTCGTCGGTGCCGATCTCCAGCGCCCTGCGGCAGTCGAGCAGTTGCGCACGTTGGGTCGCCAGCTCGAAGTTCCGGTGTTCTCTGAAGCCACCGATCCTGTGGCGGTTGCCGCGGCCGGTATCGCCGAGGCTCGTCGCACAGGTCGCGATGTTGTCATCGTCGATACTGCCGGCCGTCTCGCCATCGATGCCGAGCTCATGGACGAGGTACGACGCATCTCTGAAGCGGTGAACCCGAACTACACGTTCCTGGTCATCGACGCCATGACCGGTCAGGACGCCGTCACCACTGCCGAGGCTTTCCATCAGACACTCGAACTCGACGGTGTCATCCTCACCAAGCTCGACGGCGATGCCCGCGGTGGTGCGGCGCTGAGCGTCAAGGAGGTCGTGGGCCGTCCCATTGCCTTCGCGTCAACCGGCGAGAAGCTCGACGAGTTCGATCTCTTCCATCCCGATCGACTCGCGGGTCGCATCCTCGGTATGGGCGACATGCTGACGCTCATCGAGAAGGCCGAGCAGGTCTTCGAGAAGGAGGAGACCGAGGCGGCCGCCGCCCGTCTGCTCGAAGGTCAGTTCACCTTCGAGGACTTCCTCGATCAGATGCAGCAGCTCAAGAAGATGGGCCCGCTCTCCGGTGTGCTCGGCATGATGCCCGGCGTACCCAAAGAGGTGCGTAACGCCCAGATCGATGATCGCGAGATCGCCCGGGTTGAAGCAATCATCCGTTCGATGACCCCCGCTGAGCGTCGCGATCCCGATCTCATCGATCAGTCCCGTCGACTGCGCATCGCCAAGGGCTCCGGCTCCGACCCGACCCGGGTCGCCGAGTTGATCAAGCAGTTCAAAGAGATGTCGAAGATGATGAAGCGCATGGGAGGCATGGGCTCGAAGAAGCTCGCCAAATCCCGGCGCAAGGCGGGCAAGACCAAGGGCAAGGGTCCCGGCGGTCGCACCACCGGTGGCGGTCGAGTGGCCCCGAACACCAAGGCGCCTCTGCGCCTTCCCAACCTCGATCCGACCACGCTGGGGAAGGGTTCTGGACTGCCAGATCTGGGTCTTCCCGGCCTCGGCGACGGCGGGTTCGGCGGGGGCTCCGGTGGCGGATTCGGCAGGGGCTGATCCGCAGACTTGCCCCTGAGGGGTTTCAAGGGCCACGATAGAGGGCCGTTCGTTCCAAGCAGAAGAGAGAATCGCCGTGGTAAAGCTCCGCCTGATGCGGATGGGTAAGACCAAGCAGCCGACGTATCGAATCGTCGCCGCCGATGCGCGCTCGCCGCGCAATGGCCGCTTCATCGAGATCGTGGGTCACTACAACCCCCGCACCGAGCCGTCGTCGATCACCGTCGACAACGACAAGGCTGTCGCCTGGCTTCAGAAGGGTGCTCAGCCGACCGAAGCGGTCGCCAAGCTCCTGAAGATCTCCGGTGCATGGGAGCAGTTCACCGGCGCAGCATCGTGACCGACGTCGCCGACGTCGCCGATGACACTGCTGGTCCGGACCTGGTCACGGCCAAGGCCGTGCTCATCTATGTCGTGAAGCAGCTCGTCGAGCAGCCTGACGCCGTCGAGGTCGAACTCGACGATCGTGGTCGCCGTCCCGTGCTCAACGTGCACGTCGGTGACGGCGACATGGGTCGGGTCATCGGCAAGCGTGGTCGTGTGGCGCAGTCCATTCGCACCGTCGTCCGTGCCGCCGCCGCCCGCGACGGTGGCGACGTCGAGGTCGAGTTCCTCGACTGACGAAGTGACCCTTCTCGAGGTCGGACGCATCGACAAACCGCACGGTGTGCGTGGCGATGTTGTCGTCTCACTCATCACCACCGAGACCTCCAGGGTCGCGGTGGGCTCTGTTCTTCAGGCCGGCGACCGCGAACTCGTGGTCGTCGCCTCGCGCCCGCATCAGCACCGTTTCGTGGTCACCTTCGAGGGTGTCTACGGGCGCGAGGGTGCCGAAGCCATTGCTGGTCGGGTGCTGCGGGCCGAACCGTTTGATGATGACGACCCAGAGGATTTGTGGGTCCATCATCTGATCGGGTCTGCCGTTATCGAGCCCGATGGCACCGAGCGCGGCAGGGTCGAGTCGGTGCAGGACAATCCGGCCAGCGATCTGCTGGTGCTCGACACCGGTGCGCTGGTGCCGTTGCGCTTCCTCGTCGAACGCGACTCTCTCGGTCGTCTGGTGGTCGATGTGCCGGCGGGCCTGTTCGAACTCCTCGACGACGACTGATCAGGTCCATGCGTATCGACGTCTTCTCGATCTTTCCCACGATGGTCGGCGACTTCGCCTCGCAGAGTCTGCTGGGTCGGGCCGCCCAGAAGGGTCTGCTCGACATCCGCGTGCACGATCTACGTGAGCACACCACCGATGTGCATCGAACCGTGGACGACAGCCCGTTCGGTGGCGGAGCCGGCATGGTGCTTCGGGCCGAGCCCATCTACGCATCCGTCGAAGCCGCCGAGCCGCCCCGACCTCTGTTCCTGCTCGGTCCCGGCGGACGGCGGCTCGATCAGGACATGGCCAAGGAGCTCGCCGAAACTGGTGGCTTCTCGATGCTGTGTGGTCGTTACGAGGGTGTCGACGACCGGGTTCGCACCGACCTGTGCGACGGTGAACTCTCCATTGGTGACTACGTGCTCGGCGGGGGAGAGGTGGCGGCCATGGTGGTGCTCGAAGCGGTGGGCCGCCTCATCCCGGGAGTTATGGGAAACGCGGAGTCGGCCGGCGACGAATCGTTCAGCCATGGCCTGCTCGAGTACCCACAGTTCACAAAGCCAGCGGTGTTCCGTGACATGGAGGTTCCCGAGGTGCTGCGCTCCGGCGACCACGGCCGTATCGAACGCTGGCGTCGGTCACGAGCGCTGCTGCGCACCATGGCTGCCCGACCAGACCTCATGGAGGCCCGTGGAGGGCTCTCCGAGGCAGATCAGGCCCTGCTGGCGGAGTTCCCGCCGGAATCCTGATCACGGCCCGCCGCAGGGGGCCGAATGGCTCCAATCAGGTTGGGCTTTGCCGTGAGCGACCTGACTGCGTAGCATGGCGAGTCCTTGGGGAACCGGTCGGTTCCCTTCGATCCGCCGGCGGTCTCCGCCTTCCAGTGCCAGGAACTTCCTCAGATGAACGCCATCGATCTCATTGACGCCCAGAGTCTCCGCGACGATGTCCCCGCTTTTGGTGCGGGCGACACCCTCAAGGTCCATGTTCGCGTGGTCGAGGGCACTCGCGAGCGTGTGCAGTTGTTCCAGGGCGCCGTCATCCGCCGTCAGGGCGATGGCCTCCGCGAGACCTTCACGGTCCGCAAGGTGAGCTTCGGTGTCGGCGTCGAGCGCACCTTCCCCGTGCATTCCCCCATCGTGTCCAAGATCGAGATCGTGTCTCGTGGCGATGTGCGTCGCGCCAAGCTGTACTACCTGCGCGATCGCGTCGGCAAGGCCGCCAAGATCAAAGAGAAGCGCTACTGAAGAACCCCACCTCCATGGGTCGGGCGTGCGTCCTACGCCGGCTGGTGGCCCTCATGAATGGACCTGATGAATGGGCCTGATCGAAGGTTCTGATTGTTGGCTGTTCATGGAAGTGGTGTTGTCTTCAGCCCGGTGCAGCAAGTCGACCGGCGAGGGTGTCAATGAGTTCTGAGGATCTCGAGGAATACGAGTCCGACGTCGAGCTCCAGCTCTATCGCGAATACAAAGACGTCTGCCCGATGTTCCGGTTCGTGGTCGAAACCGAGCGTCGGTTCTATCTGGCCAACGAGGTGCACCAGAACGTGGTGCATGAGAACGGCCGCACCAGGGTCGAACTCGACCTCCGCGACGCATGGGTCTGGGACATGTACCGGCAGAACCGGTTCGTCACCCATGTGCGCGTCGTCACGTTCAAGGACGTCAATATCGAAGAGCTTCCTCGTGAGGAGTTGGGGCTCGAGTGAGCGGCTCGCCTGCGTGACCGCCGGCCGTCGGGCACTCGGTGCTCGCGGTGAGAGTCTCGCCGCTCGTTGGTATGAGACCAATGGCTACCGAGTGATCGACCGGAACTGGCGCTGCCGGACCGGCGAAATCGACATCGTGGCCCAAACCGGCGTCACGATCGTGTTCGTCGAGGTGAAGACCCGATCATCAGATGCGTACGGATCTCCCGCAGCAGCGGTGACTCCGACCAAGCAGCGCCGTCTTCGTTCCCTGGCCATCGAGTGGTTGCGGGCGAACGAGGTTCATGGTGCCTCGCTGCGATTCGATGTTGCGTGTGTGATCGGCAACCAGATCGAGGTACTCGAGGCCGCGTTCTGAGGGGTCAGCCCACGATCCGGGTGATGGAGGCGCTGAGCGAACGGATCGCATCATCGGGTCCCAGTTCAGCGGTGAGTTGTTCGATGACCGTGCGTGACAGCAGTGCGTCGAGCACGGCGATGGTGTCGGTGTCGTCCACGGCGAGTTCAGGGCTCAGCCAGATGATGATCTGATCCCGCAGGCGGGTGCGGCGCATCTGAAGCATCATCGCCGCGACCGGTGAATGAGGGCTGAGGGTTTCGACGGCTCGGGCGAAGGGACCCGCCACGCGCACGAAACCGCATCGCTGAGCAACGAGAGCGGAGGCACGCTCAGCCAAGGGTCCCTTGGGGCGATCAAAGCTCAGGTACTTCGCGATTCGGGGGACAACTTCGAAGACGAGGGCGCTGAACAGCGCTTCGCGATCGGGGAAGTAGCGGAAGATGGTTCGTTCGGAGACGCCGCTGGCTATCGCGATCTCGGCGATCGTCGGTACCGGGTTCCCACTGTTGACCAGATCGAGCGCGGCGTTGAGCACTGCGGATCGGCCCCGCTCGGCCCGCAGTTTCCGGCCGTCGAGTTCGGAAGACTCCGAAGACGACGCGGCGGCCCCATTGGCAAGTACATCTTCGAGGGCCGAGAGCAATGCAGTGGTGTCCACGGCAACATCGTCGGTTGCAACATACGGTGGCGGAACAGAACTCATGATGGGTGAGAACCTACCCGAGCCGCGCCACTCTGCGTGGTCGTGGTCGGGGTCGCGGTCGCGGTCGCGGTCGTTGTCGGGGTCGGGGCGATGCGAGGGTCCTCCCCGTAGACTTGGCTCATGACCTCCTCCGCCGACCTCGAATTCTTCTTCGATCCGATCTGTCCGTTCGCCTGGGTCACCAGCCGATGGGTCACTGAGGTGGCCACCACCCGCGGCATCGACGTCCAATGGCGATTCATCGCGCTGTCGATCGTCAACGAAGACACCGATTACTCGAAGTTCCCTCCTGCGTACCCGTCATTGCATGGCCTTGGTCGACGCCTGCTGCGGGTTGCGGCTGCGGCTCGTGAGACCGGCGGCAATGACGCAGTTGCTGCGTTCTACAGCGCAGCCGGTCAGCGCATGCATGTGGAGGCCACCTCGTTCGCCGTGTTCGGTGGCGAGCCGATCCCCGAAGCCCTCGTGGCGGATGTCGTTGCCGCTGCCGGACTCGACCCGGCACTGGTGGCGGCTGCTGATGATGAGCGCCACGATGTCGTGTTGCGCGAGGAGACCGAACTGGCCTTCAGTCGCACGGGTCGCGATGTCGGCACACCGATCCTCACGTTCGATCCGGGAACCGACATCGAAGCTTCACTGTTCGGTCCGGTCATCTCGAAGGCTCCGAAGGGTGTCGCCGCTCTCGAACTCTGGGATGCGGTTGTCACGCTGGCCCGCACCCCGGGATTCGCCGAACTCAAGCGCTCGCTGCGCGATCCGCTCGACTTCACATGAG
>CAEMXZ010000067.1_pt1 | contig 12325 bp, 12 predicted proteins | sample 7263481 | NCBI WGS metagenome assembly CAEMXZ01 (sample SAMEA6813769, study PRJEB35770) | uncultured Microthrixaceae bacterium | biome: Freshwater; feature: Freshwater reservoir; material: water | place: Czech Republic | collected 2017-04-14 | depth 0.5m m
CGGTGATCGACACCACAAACAACCCTGATTCGATCGAACTGCTCGTCGGGTCGATCTCGATCCCCGCCGAAGCCCGTGAACGCATCCAACGATCCGTTCCGGATCATCGGATCACCTGGATCGATGTTCCGCTCGAATGGCTGGCCGTCATCCCCGAATCGAAGTCACACAAATCCCTGTACGCACGACTCCACGTGTTCGAGACCCTCTCGAGCCGACTCGACCGAGTGATCTACATCGATTCCGACATGATCGTGCGCGCTCCGATCGAACAACTCTGGGACGTCGATCTCCACGGCCATGTGCTCGCCGCCTCGAGGTGCCCGTGGGGCCTCTGGATGGGCCGAGGGCAATGGAATGTCGACGAGCTCGGCATCGACGGCAACCTCAAATACGCGCAGACCGGACTTCAACTCATCGATCTCGGGAGATGGCGAAGCCAGTCCGTGTTCGAGAAGTGTGAGGGCTACATCGAACGCTTCGCGGAGCAGATTCACCTCGGCGATCAGGAGATCCTCAACGGTGTCCTCAACGACGACTGGCTCGAACTCCCCACTCGCTGGAACATCTACGCCGACAGCTCCTTCGCAGTGCCGGAACTGGTGAATTGCGCGTTCAGCCGAACTGCGCTGGAAGACGCCCGCACCAACCCAGGGATCATCCACTTCGTCGGACCCGTCAAGCCCTGGCTCTGGAGTCACCCCCACCGTGACGGACTGCTCGCCGTGGATATCTGGGAGGACACCGCCATGCGCACCGACTACGCCGACTGGTTCAGTGCTGAACGCGAACGCGGCTTGGCGGATCTCGCGGCGACCCGCTCTCGACGTCGGTCACTGCTGCGGCGGATGCGAAAGAGCATTGCCGTACTCCTGCACGGCTGATGCACCGAGCAGGTCCCGGCGGCGCCACGTACTGGGCCGGATTCGGGGCTGGATCTCAGTCAGACTTGGCGGCAGCGAGACGGCGACGGGTGACCTCGAAGCAGGCGAGCGCACCGGCAGCAGAAACGTTGAGCGAGGAAAGCTCGCCGAGCAGTGGAATGCTGGCGACAGCATCGCAGCGCTCACGCACGAGGCGCGACAGGCCCTTGCCCTCGGCCCCCATGACCAGACAGACCGCCTGATCGGCGACCTCGAGATTGAACAGATCGGTGTCGCCACCCATGTCGAGACCGATGACCCAAACGCCCGCAGCCTTCAGTTCATTGATGGCGCTGGGTAGACCGCCAACGAGAGTCATCGGCAGGTATTCGACCGCACCTGCTGCCGCCTTGGTGACAGTTGGGGTGATGTGCACGGCCCGATGCTTGGGCAGAACCACACCGGACACACCGGCGCATTCGGCGGAGCGCAGAAGCGCACCGAGATTGCCGGGATCAGTGACGCCGTCGACGGCGAGCAGGAACGGCGGAGCGCCCGACGCAGTACGGGCGTGGGCGAGATCGTGGAGTTCGTAGTCGGGCAGTTCGACAGCACGAGCGAGTACACCCTGCGGTGACTCGGTACGGGCGAAGCTGAGCAGTCGCGTGCGAGTTACCTCGCGGACTGGAACTTTGAGATCGATGGCCAGATCGACGATGTCCTGCAGGACCTCGGTGTCTTCCTGCTCCTCGGCCACATAGATCTCGCGCACACGACGGGTGCCTGCGAGCAGGAGTTCGCGCACCGCATGGCGTCCTTCGACCTGATCGCCACCGAGACCACGCGCGGCCTTCTGACCGCGCTCGACGGCTGCGCCGGGAATGACGCCGCGCCCGGGACGACGACGGGCACCGGGCTTGTCGGCATTGCGTACCGATGCCGCGGCATGACGTTCCTGTTTGGCCGCCACTGCTTTCTTGGCGGCGTTGGACAGCGGCTTGACCTTCTTGCCCGACGCGCTCTTCGACCCTGCGCCGGACGACGCTGCCCGGCCCTTCGGCGCTGCAGCCCGCGGTGCAGCACCGCGCTTGGCGGCGGGAGCACGCTTCGACGATGACTTCGCGCCTGCGGCCGGCTTGGCGCTGCGCTTGGGAGCTCCTCCACGAGGCGGGGTCATGACGCACTCACCACAGCAACGGCGAAACAGGCGATGCCTTCGACCCGACCAATGGCGCCAAGACCCTCGGCCCGATTTCCCTTGACGGTGACTGGCGCCCCAACAGCTTCCGAAAGTCGCAGCTGCATGGCTTCACGCTGCGGCGCCAGCTTCGGACGCTCGCACACCACGGCGCAATCAACGTTGCCCGGCTCGAATCCGGCACCACGCACCCGTTGTGCCACCTCGGTGAGCAGCCCGATGCTGTCGGCGCCCGACCAGCGGGGGTCGGTGTCGGGGAAATGCTGCCCGATATCGCCCAACCCAGCGGCGCCGAGCAGCGCATCGGCACATGCATGGGCCACAACATCGGCATCACTGTGGCCGATCAATCCAGGTTCACCATCGAACACAACGCCTCCCAGGACGAGAACTCGGTCTGCATCAGTGGAGAACGCATGCACGTCGAAACCTTGTCCGACCCTGACCTTCATACACAGCAACCTACCCGAGGGCGCCGAGCAGCACCGACGCCACCGCCAAATCATCCGGTCCCGTGATCTTGATATTGGTGGTCTCACCCGCCACGATCACGACCCGACCACTCAGTAGCTCCACCAATGCGGCATCGTCAGTGGCATCGGTGGCCATCGCATGGGCCCGGTGCAGAACCTCGGCCCGGAAGGCCTGGGGAGTCTGCACGGCCATGAGTTCCGAGCGATCAAGCGTGGCATCGACGACCAGTTCGCCAGCCGGATCAGTGTGTACCCGCTTGATGGTGTCGACCACGGGGACGGCGGGAATTGCTGCATCGGCACCAGCGTGGACAGCGGCCACCACGGCCTCATGTAGTGCTGCCGAAGCGAGGGGCCGGGCTGCATCGTGCACCACGATGACCGCCGCCTCTTCGTCAACCACGGCAAGCGCGCATCGGACCGAGTCGGAACGTTCGGCACCACCGATGACGAATGCATCGGCCGCGCCCGACGCGAGCAACTGCTCTCCGACCGCTTCCTCTCCGGGTGCGAGCACCACCACAACATGATCTGCGGCAGCGCGACAGGTTGCGAGCGCACGATCGATCACCCGTTCATCGCCGAGGAATTCGTACTGCTTCGGATGCGCTCCGTAGCGCCGGCCCGACCCGGCCGCGAGCACGATCGTCCAGACCGGGCCATCCGAGGGAAGCGCATCGATGTCGTTCACAGGTTCACCTCAGGAGACCGTCCGCGACCACGGACGATGGCGAGAGGTTAGGAACGATGCAGGCTCACGACAACCCACGCGAGTGTTCCGCGGACGCGAAACCCGCCGCTAGGGTGAACCCGTGGTTGATCGCGAACTCCTCAGCTCCATCGAATTCTTCAAGGGCTTCGACGCCAACTCCTTCGAGGCCGTCGTCGCCGCTGCCCAATCACGTGATTTCAGCCGCGGTGGCGTGCTTTTCACCGAGAACGACCCGGCAACGGAACTGTTCGTGGTGGTCTCGGGCCGCATCGCCATCGCCAACCGTTCGGTCGATGGTCGCGAATCAGTCATCGCCCTCATGGAGCGAGGCGACCTCTTCGGAGAGATGCCCCTGTTCGACAACCGGGCCCGATCCGCCGAGGGCCGAGCGCTCGAGGGATCCGAAGTCATCGCCATCCCCTATGAGCCGCTCCGCAGGATCTATGAGTCGAGTCCGGTTCTGCTCTGGAACGTGGTCGAGATGCTGGCAATGCGCCTTCGCAGCACCGATGAGCAACTCGCTGATTCCGTGTTCCTCGATGTCACCGGGCGTACCGCCAAGCGCCTCCTCGAGCTCTCTGGCGATCACGACGAGTTCTCGCTGCCGATCACGCAGGAGGAACTCGCCGGCATGGTCGGCGCTTCTCGCGAGCGCGTCAACAAAGCCATTGCCAGTTTCGTGAAGCTCGGTTGGATCGAGCAGTCCGACCGTCGCTACCGCATCACCAACCGCAGCCAACTCACGCTGCGCGCCAGCTGACCCGGTAGGACCACACCGGCAGTCCTACCGAGCACAAGGAACGGTTCAGGCGAACCGTTCCCCCACCAGCTCCTCCGACATCGACCACAGTCGAGCGGCGGCGTCAGGGTCAACGGCGTAGGGCATTGCGGTGTCGATGGCGCAGTCGGCGAGATACAGGCCACCGGTGCCTTCGAGTTCGGGAGCGACCGCCGCCCACACACTGGTGGCGGCGCCGACATCGGTGTTGACCAGTTTCAGTCCGCCACCCTTCGGACGTGACACCCCGGGGTCGTCGTTGTTCCTCGGCTCCGACGGCTTCTCGGCCGCCGCGGCACGCGCCGCGATGTCGGCGAAATCATCGGCAGTGAAATGCCGACCGAGATCGGTGGCGACCATACCGGGATGCACCGCATAGGCATGGATGCCCTGTGGTCCGAAGCGACGCTCGAGTTCGATGGCATGGAGGATGTTCGCGGTCTTCGACTGACCGTAGGCCTCCATTTTCGAATAGTCGGTGGTGAGGTAATTGGGGTCGTCCCACTGGATGTCGGACATGCCATGACCCATGGAGCTGAGCAGAACGATTCTCGATGGTGATGCCAGAAGAAGCGAAGGGAGCAACAGACCGACGAACAGGAAATGCCCGAGATGGTTGGTGCCGAACTGCAGCTCGAATCCGTCGTCGGTGCGGTCGAAGGGCACGGCCATGATCCCGGCGTTGGCGATGAGGACATCGATGCGAGGAAGTCGTCGACGCAGATCGGCGGCACAGGCCCGCACGCTGTCGAGCGAACCCAGTTCGAGGACCTCGTAAGAGAAATCTCCGCCCGGCACCAGACCGGCCAGACGGGTGATGGCGTCATCGCCCTTCTCTTCGGTACGGGCCGTGATCATGATCGAGGCGCCGGCGGCACCGAGCGCACGGGCGGTCTCGAAGCCGATGCCGGTTGACCCGCCGGTGATGAGGATGACCTCGCCAGTGAGGTCGACACCTTCGAGCACTTCAGTGGTGGTCTTCTGTTCGGTGTTGCTCACAGCACATCCTCCGGTCCGGGCCACTCATCGGGCCAGTTGTTGTTGACGGTCATCGACCATTGCGGCTCGCGGCGTTCGAGGAACGCCATGACGCCCTCGCGGGCATCCGGCTCGCCCATCACATGATGGTGCAGTTCGGTCTCGAGACGTTCAATCTGTGCGGGGTCGAGGGCGAACGAACCCCACAGCAGTCGTTTGGTGACAGCCACCGACACCGGCGCGGTGTTGATCGCCATGTCATGAGCGACTTCGAGAGCGGCCGGCAGGACATCGTCATTGGGCAGAACACGCGACGCCACACCGAGTTGTAACGCCTCGGCACCGGTGAAGGTGCGGCCAGTGAGAAGTAGATCAGCAGCGGTGGCCATGCCGGCGATGCGCGGAAGGGTCCAGTGGCTGAACGCATCGGGCATGACACCGCGACGCACCTGAACGATGCCGTACTTGGCATCAAGAGCCATGAACCGGATGTCGCAGTGCAGCGCGAGAGTGAAGCCGATTCCGATGGCGTGACCATTGACGGCGGCGATGACCGGCTTGCGAATTCGCCAGGCCGGGGGCGACACCGGATTGGCGCTGAAGGCAGTGCTCTCCGATCGCTCGAATACCTCGGTACCGCCGCTGAAATCCGCGCCAGCACAGAACGCCGGTGGTGTGCCGGTGAGCACGACGACGCGCACGGCGTCGTCAACATCAGCCCGGGTGTAGAGCTCGCCGAGGGCACGACCCATGGCCCCGCTGAACGCGTTACGGGTGTCGGGTCGGTTGAGCGTGGCCACGAGCACGCCGTCGTCGTGAAGTTCGGCAAGCAGATCGGTGGTTCCAGTGTCAATGACGGTTGGCATGGCTCAGGCCGAGTGCCCGGGGGCCGAAACCTTCGGTGCCGCCGCCGAAGCCGCTTTCACCGCAGCGATGACCTCGGCGGTGCAGGCATCGGTGATCGGATACCCGGGGAAGTACAGACATACCCGGTCGGCGGCGTGGCCGAAGCGACGCACGATCTCAGCGGCCACCTGCTGCGGAGTGCCCACGACCGCGATGGTGTGAAGTACCTCGTCGGTGATGAGTTCGCTCATGCCGACCCAGTCACCCTGCTTGGAGCGGGCGTTGAGCTCGGGCTGCAGCTCACCCCAACCCTCGACGTCGAGCACCGGTCGATAGGAGGGGGTGGAACCGTAGAAACCCAGCAGCATCTTCACCCCGTTGGCGGCAGCGGCGATCTCGGCATCGGTCTGCCCCACCGCACAGATCACCTCGAGGACGATCTCGATGTCGTCACGGGTACGACCGGCGGTGGCGAGTCCGCGATCAAGCGCCGGCAGCGTGCGTTCGGCGAAATGACGTTCGGAGTTGAACGGCATCACGAGAATGCCGTCGGCCACCTCGGCAGTCATCTCACACATCTTCGGACCGAGCGCTCCGACCAGCACCGGCGGCGGGCCGTAGGGATTGGGCCCCGGGTTGAAGTTCGGGGTCATCAGCGTGTGGGTGGTCCATTCGCCGCGAAAATCGAACGGGCCTTCGCCGGCGAAATGGGCGAGGATCGCCTTGATGGCGAGCACGGACTCCCGCATCTGCGCCACTGGCTTCTCCCACACTGAGCCGTATCGCTTCTGGATGTGGGGGCGGATCTGGGTGCCGAGACCGAGCCGGAACCGACCGCCACTCAACTCCTGGAGATCGTTGGCGGCATAGGCCATGTGCAGTGGGCTGCGCGGGAAGGCCATGGCCACATTGGTCATGAGGTCGACCTCGGTGGTGGCAGTGGCCAGCACGAGGGGAAAGAACACATCGTGGGCGTTCTCGAAACTGAACAGGCCATCTGTGCCGAGGGCGGCGAGTTCGGCGGCCCGTTCGGCCGCGCCCATCGGCCCTGACATCGCCAGTGAGATATCGACCTTCATGGTTCCCCCGGTGCACGGTTCCACCCGGTGTGGAGCCCGAGGTCTCGACCCTAGACGGTCACTCCGAGCGCAGGAACGCGATGACCCGCCGCCACGCGTCGGCGGCATCGGCGGCCCGATGCGCGGGTCGAGAAGCGTCGTGCACAAACCCGTGCTCGGCGCCTTCGTAGCGAACGATGTGCACACCGGCGGCCTCGGCGTCGGCGACATCGACCGCGGGTGTGTAGGGATCGGCGGTGCCGATGATGGCCATCACCGGACACCGATCGGCGGCTCGGAGGGTGACGATGGCATCGGCGTGCATAGGACCCCGCCAGTCGACAGGAAGGCGGATCATGCCGTAAAAGCCAGCAGTGCGGTCGAAACGCCCGGTGCCGGCCGCCTTGAACGCGAGCATGCCACCCATACAGAACCCAATGGCCCCCACCTGCTCACACCCGGTGGCCTCGGCTGCCGCTAAAGCATCGGCCCGGAATCGCGAGTCGGATGCGGCGGCCATAGCGGTGAGGCGCTCACCGACATCGAGCTGCTCGGCGCCGGGGAACGGCTCGGGCGCGCACACGACCCAGCCCTGCTCGTCGGCGAGGCGCTGGCACATGTCGTCGAACAGGGGTCGCAGACCCAAGATGTCGGGAAACACCACAAGGCCACGGGTGGGCTGGTCGACACCAGCGGGGCGGGCGAGTTCGGCCGGGGTACCGGTGGACAGTTCGATGCGCATGGCGACCTCAGGCGTAGTGATCGAGAATCGAGGATTCGGCGAGGCGACGCAGCCCGTCCTTGATGGCTTTGGCGCGTTGAGCACCGATGCCCTCGATGGCGTTGAGTTCCTTCTCGCTGGCCCGCAGGATCCGGGCGAGGGTGCCGAAGGTGTCGACCACCCGTTCGATGATGGGTTCGCGCAGACGAGGGATCCGCGCCAGCATCCGATGACCCCGAGGTGACAACGGCGAATCGGGCGTGGAAGCGCCCTCAGGCAGATGCAGCGTGGCAATGACGACATCGAGATCGAGTAGCGCCTCGGTGTCGAGTTCTGAGATACGAGCCATGGCATCGTCGAGATGCCAGTCGGTGTCCTCGTTGACGTAGTCGCGCAGCACCAACCGGCGTTCGTCCTCGACCCCGGCGAGCACCTCGTCGAGTTGCAGGCGCACGAGGCGGCCCTCACTGCCCAGCTCGACGATGTCGATGTCGATCTCATCGGCGATGCGCAGCACCATCTCGTTGCGCTGCAGCAGAGTGGCGACATCGCGCACGGTGACGAGGTCCTCGACCTCAAGTGCATCGAGATTGCTCGACACCTCGACGAGCCGCTGCTTGTAGCGCTCAAGGGTCTGCAGCGCCTGATTGGCCCGGTCGAGCAGACGCGGAACCGGAATGAGCTGATGCTTCTCCGCCCCGGTGTACACGGCGATGATGGCCATGTCCTCGGAGACCGAGATGACCGGCAGTTGCATGGCACGGGCCACACGCTCGGCGGTGCGATGACGGGTGCCGGTCTCGGAGGTGGCGATCGAAGGATCAGGCACGAGATGCACATTGGCCCGGGCGATCCGACTGGCGTCGGCTGCGAGCACGATGGCTCCGTCCATCTTGGCGAGCTCTGAGAGCCGCTGCGGACTGAACGCGGCGTCGAGCAGGAACCCGCCCGAACAGATGTTGAGCACCTTGGGGCCATCGCCGACGACGATCAGCGCGCCCATGCCGGACTGGAGAATGCGATCGACGCCCTCGCGCAGGGGCTGCCCGGGGGCGATCACCGCAAGAGCGTGGAGCATGGCCTCACTGCGGCGACGGGGCATCTCGCGAAGTGTAGCGACGCGGGGTGCTCGGCCGGCTCTGATCAGAAGGGTTCGTCGTCGGGTTCCGGGTCAGCCGAGCTGCGGCGATCACGAGTGCGGCGCTGGTCAGATCGGGACTCAGATCGTGACCCCGGGCGAGCTTCGGACTGCTTCGGGGAACGTTGATCGGGGCGAATCCCGATGGCGTCGATTGCCTCGGCCAGTGTGCCCACCCGAATGGCGCTGATGCCATCGGGGGGATCGGGGGCAAGTCGAGGAACCAGCGCCCGGGTGAATCCGAGGCGAGCAGCCTCGGCAAGACGGCGATCGCAATGCGAAACCTGTCGGAGCTCACCACCGAGGCCGACCTCTCCGCACACCACAAGATCGGAGGGAAGAGGCTGCCCCGCCAGTGCCGACGCCAACGCGAGCGCGATACCGAGATCGGCGGCCGGTTCGGCGACCTTCACGCCACCCACGGCGAGTGCATAGACGTCGGTCTCAGAGAAGGAGAACCCGGCGCGTTCGGCCAACACCGCCAGAAGCAGCGAGAGGCGGCCGGAGTCGACTCCCTGGGCGGAACGCCGCGGCGAGGCCAGCGGACTGCGGGTGACCAGCGCCTGCAGTTCGACCAGCAAGGGTCGGTGCCCCTCCATCGTTGGAACGACCACTGAGCCCGACACCCCTTTGCGGCGATCGGCGAGGAAGAGGCGGCTCGGGTCGGGAACCCCGATGAGACCGTCCTCGGTCATCTCGAACAGACCCAATTGATCGGTGGCACCGAACCGATGCTTCGCGGCCCGAAGGAGCCGGAGCGCATGATGCCGATCGCCCTCGAAGGCCAGCACGGTGTCGACGACATGCTCGAGGACACGAGGGCCGGCGAGGCCGCCTTCCTTGGTGACATGACCCACGAGCACGATGGCGAGATCGCGGGACTTGGCCGCCGCCACCAACCGAGCGGCACATTCGCGCACCTGCGAGACAGAACCGGGTGCCGAGGAAATATCGGGATGATGCACCGATTGGATCGAGTCGATGATGACGACCGTGGGGGCGATGTCGTCGATGTCGCTGAGGATATGAGGAAGAGATGTTTCCGAGGCGAGCCAGAGTGAGGGCTGCAGGGTGCCGAGCCGCTCGGCTCGCAGGCGGACCTGTTGCTTGGATTCCTCGGCCGAGACGTACAGGACCGTGACACCTTCATCGGCGATGGCCGACATGGCCTGCAGAAGCAGCGTGGACTTGCCGATACCGGGTTCGCCACCGATGAGGGTGACCGAGCCGGGCACGAGCCCGCCGCCCAGCACCCGGTCGAGTTCGGGAATACCAGTGGGACGCGCCTGCCAGTCGGCCACATCGACATCGGAGATCGGGGTCGGCACATCGCGAGGGCCCAGCAGCAACGACGCAGATGGTCCCCGGACTTCCGCATCGAGTTCCTCGATGAGGGTGTTCCATTCCTCGCAACCGGGGCATCGACCGACCCATTTCGGCACGGCGGTGCCGCATTCGCTGCAACGGAAGACGGAACGCACCTTGGCCATGGATCAGACCCTACGCAGCAACGGTGTCAGCGCGGGACGCAACAGCGGACTCACCGCTGGAAGGGACTTCGGCGCATGAGACGACGAGTCCGCAGGCGCCGGGCTCTGACCCGCAATGCAACCACCGCGACGGTGCCGCCCACCAACACGATCACCACAAGCTTGCGGAGCAGGTCCACGAGATTGCTCTTCGTGACGCCGACCTTGAACGCCGTCGGCTTCGAATCCGAGAACACCACGTCGGTGGTGCGGGAAATGCCCGGAAGGTCGGAGGTGAACGACACGGTGACCATGTCGGCTGCCGGCCGACCCTCCTCCTTGGCGATCCGGTCAAGCAATCCACCGGTCCCGTCCCCACCGATCGTGGAGATGAGTGCAGGGTCGCCGAACATCTTGAACCCGGCCGTGGTGTCGATGACACCCGAGACCGACGAGGAGGAGGAGAGAAGGCCGTCGCTGTGTGTCACCACGACATCGCGGTAGGGCCCATCGGGACCGCTGATCTGACCGACCAGACGCGTGGCCTCGACCGGACTGGAGAACGGGTGATGGGCGCGCACCCATGTGGTGTCGCCCTCCTTCACCGCCGGATCGACGGTCCAACCGGCCTGCTGGAGATCATCAATGTGGAGTTGCTGATCGAGATTGCCGACTCGCCGTAACGCAGCGTCGTCGAAGCCCACTGCCTGGGTGACAGTGCCATGCCCGTTGCCCTGCATCGTGACGGTGGTGTGGATCTGCACCTGACAACCAGTGGCGAGAAGCAGCAGGATCGCCACAGCTCCGGCGACGCGAAGCAGACGGGAGCGGGATCCGGGCACGGGCCGGACGCTACCAGCGTGCACTCTCGTTGGATCGAGGAGATCGGTCACGCTTCGGTGATAAACCAGTGTCACTATCCTCTCGCCATGCAATCGACCATCAATCTGCTGGTCTGTGGAAACGGTGCGTGGTCGGCGCATATTGCAACCACCTTGGTGTCAGCGCTGCATGCAACCCCAGCGACGCCGATTCGTCTTTTCGTCGGCGCCGTGGAGATCGGCGAATCCGATAGGGCACTGATCCAAAGTGCCGTGCCCGCCAACGCCATCACCTGGATCGAGGTCTCGATCGCCGAACTCGATGCACTGCCGCCCAGGAAGGCCTCGAAGTTCAACTTCATCGAACTCCTCGCCCTCGATCGCCTCCCACTCGACGTCGAACGGTTGGTGTTGATCGACGCGGACGCGATCGTGCGCGACGACCTCACGACGTTGCGGAACGTGGACCTCGACGGTCGCACGCTCGCCGCCACCCGATGCACCTGGGGTCTGTGGATCGGCCGGGGGATCCCCTACTTCGCCGAACTGGGTCTGGATGGGAACCTGAAGTACCTCCAGTCCGGGGTGAAGGTCGTCGACATGGCTGCATGGCGGCGCGGCAACATCGGCGAGAAGGCGCTCGCCCATCTCAACCAGTGGCATGACGTCATGAGGCTCGGTGATCAGGAACTGCTCAATGCGGTAATTGACGATGACTGGGTCGAGCTGCCGCTGCGCTGGAATGCTGTCTACAACCCGCACATCGACCATGAGCTCACGGCCTGCGGATTCACCCGCGCCGACCTCCATGCATCCACCGTTGATCCGGCCATCATCCATTTCGCCGGTCCGAAACCCTGGAACTGGGCCCGGCCGAACCGGGAGGAGATCCCCGGGCTCGAGGAGTGGGAGGGGTTCGCATTCAACGGGCCTTACCGCGATTGGTACCGCGCCGAACGCGAGCGCGGTCTCGCCGTACGAGCTGCGATTCGACCGCAGCGGCGATCGGTGCTGCGCCGAATCCGCAAGGCGATGTCAGTCCTACTGCACGGCTGAGACTCGCGACCGAGCGCGACGCAGCGACCTGCAGTCAGTACTCTGACTTCATGCGGTCTCCGATCAGGATCCTCATATGCGGCGACGACGGCTACGCCCCGCATATCGCGAGCGCGTTGCTCTCGATACGAGACCACTCCGGAGACACACCAATCGAGGTGTACTTCGGCGCCACCTCATTCAGCGACGAGCACCGCGCCCGCGTGCAGAGCAC
>CAEMXZ010000069.1_pt1 | contig 12010 bp, 8 predicted proteins | sample 7263481 | NCBI WGS metagenome assembly CAEMXZ01 (sample SAMEA6813769, study PRJEB35770) | uncultured Microthrixaceae bacterium | biome: Freshwater; feature: Freshwater reservoir; material: water | place: Czech Republic | collected 2017-04-14 | depth 0.5m m
ATGTAGATCACTCGGTCGAGTCGGCTCGAGAGGGTCTCGAACACGTGGAGTCGTGCGTACAGGGATTTGTGTGACTTCGATTCGGGGATGGCGGCCAGCCATTCGAGCGGAACATCGATCCAGGTGATCGGATGATCCGGAACGGATCGTTGGATGCGTTCACGGGCTTCGGCGGGGATCGAGATCGACCCGACGAGCAGTTCGATCGAATCAGGGTTGTTTGTGGTGTCGATCACCGACCGCAACGTCGTGGCGATTTGGGGGGCCCAGTTTCCGTCGGCCACGGTGAGCACTTGGATTCGATTACTCACCTTGGCACTCTACCGATGATTGGTTCTGAGCTGACGTGACGACCGTACCCTGCGTTGATCGACCGTGAACCGGTCGGCTTCGCTGGATCCGTTCCCGTTCAGTTCGCCAGAGCGGCGAGCAGCTCGCGGGTGCGTGCCAGATTGCGAGTTCGTTCTGCGTCGTCCGCACCAACAGCGAAGGTCATAGCCGCCAGATCGGTGACCCCGGCGTCCTCATAGGACCGAATACGCGCCGCAACCTGTGCTTCGGTACCGATAATCGCAACCTCGCCGGGTGATCCCGACTCGCCGAGTTCGAGCATGCGGGCGTAGTTCTCCATATGGCGATACATGCCGTAGTTGGCCTCGGCGACCTCGAGCCCAAGTGAGCGGTCATCGCACACGGCAACGGGGAGCCCGGCGATCACCCGGGGCGTGGGTCGACCGACGGCGGCTGCCGCAGAGGCGAGGCGCGGCACGACATGGGTGGCGTGCGTGTGCTCGTCGGCCATCCAGGTGATGGTTCCCGCTGCGCGTTCGCCGGCGAGGCGGAGCATGAGCGGCGCGAGCGCGGCGAGAAACACCGGCACCTCGGTTGCGCCCGGCACGTCGATCATGGACGACACGCGATACCGCTGGCCCTCGAACTGCACCGGTCCGCCGTAGCCACCCGGGCCGCCCCCGCTGGCGTTCGCTTCGTGCTGGGCAGCGGAGCAGGCATCGAGCACGGCGACGTAGTCGCGCATGTGATGGATCACGCCGTCGTAATCAGCGCCGTACCAACCCTCGGCCACGGTTCGATGTGAAGGGCCGATGCCGAACGCGAGCCGACCACCGCACGCTGCCTGTGCGGTGAGCGCGTGCTGGGCCATGCCGTAGGGATGATGCGACCATGTGGGCACCACTGCAGTGCCGAGTTCGATCCGCGCGGTCTCGCGGCCGGCCAACGCCACGGCGGTGAGTGCATCGAGGCTCCATGGAATGTGGGGCACCCAACCTGTGTCGAGTCTTGCGGCGTCGGCCCACCGAGCGGTGTCGATGACCTCGTCGATGGTGGAACCGTAGATGCTGGTTCCGCTGATGAACATGCCGATCCGCATCAGTTCCCACCGGCCTTATGGAGCGCGCTCCAGACTCGCAAGGGGGTAAGCGGCATATCAATGTGATCGACGCCGAGATGGCGCACCGCGTCGATGACCGCGTTGTGCACCGCTGGTGTGGAGCCGATGGTTCCGGACTCGCCGATGCCCTTTGCTCCGAGAGGATTGATCGGGGTCGGGGTTTCCATCTCCACGCGTTCGAACATCGGGAACTCTGCCGCGCTCGGGATCGCATAGTCGATGAATGTGGCAGTGAGCGGATTTCCATCGAGGTCGTAGCGCACCTCTTCGAACAGTGCCTGCGCCACGCCCTGGGCCAGGCCGCCGTGTACTTGGCCATCGACGATGAGCGGATTGAGGATGCGGCCGGCGTCATCGCACGCAATCAGACGCTGCAGTTCGACATGGCCGGTTTCGGTATCGACCTCGACCACGGCGAGATGCGCGCCGAACGGGAAGGTGGGACCGGTCGCAACGAAATCGGAGAGGGCGAACATCGGCGAATCGGCATCGAGTGATGCGGCGATGTCGTCCCAGCCGACGCTCACCGCGGGCGAGCCGGCCACATGGAACCGGGCGTCGCCGGCTGCAGCCGTGTCCGCAGCATCGAATGCCGATGACGTATCGAGCACGACGTCGTCGACCGCTGCTTCGAGAAGATCGGCGGCGCGTTCCCGGGCCAGATCGACCAACTTGGCCGAGGCATCGAACACCGCGGCGCCCGCGATCTGCAGCGAACGCGAACCACCGGTGACTTCACCGCGGGGAACGACATCGGTGTCGCCGTATTCGACGGTGATCCGATCAAGCGGAATGCCGGTGCGTTCGGCGACGAGCATCGCCCACGAGGTCTGATGGCCCTGGCCGTAGGGGGTGGAGCCGGTGATGACGCGCACCGTGCCGTCGGCGAGCAGTTCCACTGAGCCGTATTCATCGCCGCCGGGCATGGCGGTGATCTCGACGTAGCAGGAGATCCCGATGCCGAGCACCTTGGAGTCGCCACGTTCATGTCGTGCTGCTTGTTCGGCGCGTAGTTCTGCATATCCGGCGGCGTTGAGCGCACGGTCAAGCGCGCCCGCGTAGTCCCCGGAGTCATAGGTGGTGCGAGTGGGAGTTGTGTAGGGAAACGCGTCGGCGGGAATGAGGTTGCGACGGCGTACCTCGGCCGGATCGAGCCCGGCCTCAGCCGCGAATACGTCGACGATGCGTTCGATAGCAGCTGTGGCCTCAGGTCGACCTGCACCTCGGTAGGCGCCGGTGGGAGTGGTGTTCGTGACCACCGAAACCGAATCGAACTGCACCTTCGGGATCTCGTACACACCGCTGGCCATGATGCGGGTGGCCAGCGGAAGCATGGCGCCCATGTTGGGATACGCCCCGGCTTCCTGGGTGACGTGCAGTCGGTAGGCGAGGAACTGGCCGTCGCGGGTGCCGCCCAATGTGACGGCCTGGATCTGACCGCGTCCCTGGTTCATGCCCACGAGGTTCTCGGAGCGGGTTTCGCTCCAGCGCACGGGTCGGCCGATGCGCCGGGCGAGCTCGCCGAGCAGCATCGCCTCGGCGGGCAGTTGTGCTTTGGCGCCGAAACCGCCGCCGACATCGGGGCAGATCACGCGTACCTGGTCGGGTTCGAGGCCATAGGCCGCGGCGAGCGCAGTGCGGATGGGGTGCGGACCCTGACAGCCGATCTCGAGGACGAGGCGGGTGTCCTCCCACCAGCACAGTGCCGACCGGGACTCGATCGGTGCTGCGGCCACACGCTGGTTCACGATGGTGCGGGTCACAACGATGTCGCAGTCGTCGAATGACACCGGCTCGCCCCGTTGGGTGAACGACAGCGCCACGTTGGTACCCACCTCCGGGTACAGCAGGGGGGCATCGCCGGCTGTGGCGAGTCGAGGGTCGATCAGCGGCGCGAGTGAGTCGATTTCAACAATCACCAACTCGGCGGCGTCGATAGCGGCCTCACGGGTGTCGGCCACCACGGCCACGATGGGCTCGCCTACGAACCGAACCCGATCAGTGGCGAGCACCGGCCGGACCATCGCTTGCTCCACCATTGTGATCGGGACGATCGGGGGGAGGTCGATATCGGCGGCACTCACCACTGCGAGAACGCCCGGTGCAGCGAGTGAGTCAGTGACATCGATTGAGAGGATGCGTCCGTGCGCAATGGTGGAGCGCACATAGACCACATGGGCGACGCCATTGCGGGTGATGTCGTCGACGTAGGTGCCACCCGTGGTGAGCAGCGCGAGGTCCTCGCGCCGTTCGACCCTGTTCCCGAGGATGCTCATGGTCCGACGCTAGCGGCGGCCCCGCGCGGGCAGGGGTGGGATGCCGCAATCAGTGGTTCAGTGGATCAGCTATTCGAGCGTCGGCGTTGTGTGATGGCGTAGATGCCGCCGAGGAGCACGACCGCCACAATCATCACCACGACGATCAGCCCACTACTGACATCTGATGAGGATTTCGTCGTCGTGCCGCTATCGGCGATCGCGAAGGTCTTCACTGTTCCCTGATCGTTGAAGCCGGCGACGAAGGACTGCGAGATAACGAACCACTTGTCGGCTGTTTCGGCGGTGATCGCCGAGCCCGGCCAGAGAGGCTGGGCAGGGAATGAGACCCACCCGGTGCTGCCCTGGGTGGCGTAGTTCAGGGTCATGGTCCCGCTGCTGTCGGGGTCGTCATTGGTGAATACGTAGTCGTAGGTGATCACGTAGCGGGTGGCTGTGGCGGGAGGTTCGGAGTATTGGGGTGTTCCGTAGTACATGGCCGCCAACAGGGGCTGCATCATCGACGCCGACTGGGTGCTGGTGAACTGACGCGGCACGGAACCGTCGACAGGCGCAGCCGTGGCCCCGGTGGTGCTGAGACCGGGCGCCACGACGGTCATCGTGTCGGCGGCGCCGGCCACGGCGGTCGAACCGGCGAGGGCGAGCAACGTGAGAGTGAGGATCGTGGCTACTCGACGGATGGTCCCGGTCAATGTCCTTGTCATGGGCCGAGAGAGTAGTGCTGGCGTGTCCCAAATCGCCCGCGTGGACGGCCGCAGAGCGATTTATCCGGGGCTTAGGAATTTTTGGGGGTGACTTGACAGAGTGCCGGTTGTCACAGCTACGCTCCGCAGGTCCGGAATTCCCGGACATCTTCTATGGGGGTAATCCATGAAAGCATTGAAGAGCAGAGCGGCGGTGATCGCGGGGGCACTCCTGGCGAGCACGGCCATGCTGGTGCCGCTCGCGGCTCCGGCTGGCGCCGCAACTCTGGTGGACGGTTGCTCGTTCATCACGAACCCGGCCTCCGGTGGGGCACAGAGCGCCCTCCGCGTCGCCTGTAACTTCCCGACCGCGTCGGCCGTCCCGGCACAGAACAACATCAGCGACTTCAGCAACGCCGTTTGGCATAACGGTGCTGCGAAGGCCGTGAACGGAATCGCGTTCGAAGGTGCTTATGGCCTTACTGCGGTCTACTCGCCGAACGCGCATTTCACCGCTGCTGATACCAACCGCATCATTTACGGCACCATCGGTGGCACCGCCATCGGTGCGTACACCAACATCAAGGTCTACGTCGATGCTCAGACGGTGCTTCTGAACATGCCGGCTACGACCACGGGTGTTTCTGGCAAGACCGCTGGTGACGCCATTGCGATCGTCGCCAAGGTTGAGAACTCCAGCGTCCGTGCGGGTGTTGGTGCAATCACCACCCCCAGCGCCACGAGCTCCGTCACCGGCGTGGCCCTCACGGCCGGCGCTGCCGGCGTCGCCACGGCCAAGAAGACTGGTTGGACCGCAGCCAATGTTGGCAAGCAGATTGTGAGCACGAGGATCACGGGCGGCTCTGCAATCATCACTGCAGTCAACAACTCGACTGGTACGGCCACGCTCAGCGCAGCAGTTCCCGCCAGTCGACCCAGCGAGACGGTCACGCTGAACACCTTCGGCATGGTCATCTCGCCGACCCTCGGCTTCGCTGCCTCTGACGTCGGTCGTTCGATCGACGGCACCCCGCTGTCGACCACCGCAAAGATCGTCAACACCGGAACGGTGTCATCTGACATGTCCACCGCGATCGCGGGTAGTGGCGCCCTCACCGGCTTCACGTACGCCCAGGTGACCGGTGCGGTGGCCTTCTCGCAGGCTGACCTCACCACCACCCCGGCCAATCCGAACCAGATCTCGGTCGGTTCTGACGAGATTTACTCGACCACTCGTCTGCTCAGCATCGACGGTGAGGATTACACCATCGACGCCGAGAACGGCAAGATCACTGGTCCGGCCGGAACCTTCCGCGGCTCCGACAAGGGTCTCCCTGTCGCCGGTTGCGGTATCTTCACCGGTGCCAATGGCTCGAACACCCCTGGCGCCACGGGCCAGAACTACATCACTGATGTGGCGCTCAACGGCTCCTGGGCCTCGCTTGCGGGCGGCGCCTATGGCACCTCCCCGGCGTGTAACGCGGTTGCTGCCTACGGCATCAACGTGTCCATCGGCCTCACCACCCAGACCGCTGCTGCCGATGGCGATGTCATGTCGATCATCTCCAGCACGCTCAACCTGAGCCCGGCGCTGGTCCCCGGCTCCGACGCCTGCGCCACCAACACCTATGAGGGCACCACCATCACGGGTCAGTGGTACAACCCCGGCGTGATCGGTGCTTCACTCGGTGGTCAGCAGTCAGTGAGCCTGAACTCCTCGTTCGTGCCGTCTGCGGTCAAGGCTCCGAGCAACACCATCGGTGGCATCAAGTACCCGACTGCAGTGGTGAGCTTCTGGGCATTCGTGACCCAGCGCACCGCTGAGGAGACGGTGGGCACCGGCCTCGGCGCCAAGACCTTCGCGAAGGACACTGCGAAGATCGTGCTTCCGTGGGTCCCGACCCTGCTGGCGCTGTGCGACGGAACTGGTATCTCCTCGGAGTACCTGTTCAGCGGCACCTCCATTGGCACCCAGACGGTTTCGACCGGCACGGGCCGCCCCTCGACCGCCCTGCGTGGTCTTAAGAAGGGTGCCCTCGCTGGCAGCGTCGCCTACCAGCCGGTCACGGCTGCTGGTGCATCGTCCACCTGGACCGGCGCTGGCAAGTTCGCTGCTGCTGGTGCTCTCGGCCAGGGTGTGACTGCCAAGCTGACGCTGAACTAGCACCTGATCCTCGGGTCTCCTCGGAGATCCAACGGATGACGGAGGGGGACGGGCTTCGGCCCGTCCCCCTCTCGCGTTCCCGAACACTGCGGTGCCGTCGAGCATCTACTGTGAGGGGTCCTCGCCCGGGTAGCTCAGTTGGTTAGAGCGCCTGTCTTGTAAACAGGGGGTCAAGGGTTCGAATCCCTTCTCGGGCTCTGAAGTCGTTACACAAGCGTGTGATGGGACCGATCATTCCCGTGCTGGAGTTCGCAGTGGTTGAATTCGCAGTGGTTGAACAGTCCCCGACAGATCCGGTGGCGACTGCAGTGTGGTGCGCGCTGGCAGCCGAAGGAACACCAGGCGGTCTGGCGATCATCGACCAGCGTCGTGCAGTCGACCATCAGGAACTCCATAGCGCCTCCGGTGCGTTGGCCGCACAACTGCTCATGCGAAGTTCCGAGCATGGATCGCTCACATGGCTGCCGATCCTCGTTGACCGTTCGATCGAGTCATGCATCGCTGTTCTCGCGGCCCTCCGGGCGGGGATCCCGTTCGCTCCCATCGACGCCGCAACCCCTCCGCGTCGGGTCACCGAACTCTTCAGCCGTCTCGGTGGTCCGCCTGTTGCTGTGGTGGCGTCGATGGTTACTGGCACGCTCGTTCCTGATGGCGTTGAGGCTCTTTCACCTCTCGGCCATCGTGATGCACAGCCTCCGCTGATGGCCGTGGATCCCGGGGCGCCTGCCGTCGTGGTGTTCACCTCTGGTTCGACTGGTGCGCCGAAGGCGGTGGTGCGTCCGTGGCGGATGTTCAGTCCGGAACCTGATGGTTTCGCCGATAAGGGTCCGATTGAGGCAGGCTCGATCCTGCGGCACGGACTCCTCCTCCCGCTTTCGTTCTCTGCTGGTCTCAATGTGCTGGCCCCCCTGCGGGGTCGATCCCTGCATATCGCCGACCCCTCGGCGATGTCGGGGGATCACCTCCTGCGCTGGCTGGCCGAGCAACAGGTGGAGTCACTCGAGGTTCCGCCGTCGCTCGCGACGACGCTTGCACGACTGGGAGCGGGTCGACGGTTGCTTCCGGACCTGAAGATCATTCGCTTGTTCGGTGAGCCATTCGACTGGATGCTGGTGGCGGCGCTTCGATCGCTCGGAGGTCCCGAACTCGACATTCTCACCTCGTACTCAGCGACTGAGTCGGGGACCGGGACCAAGAAGGTGATCGGTCCTGAAACTCCTCTCGGCAGTGGTCAGGTAGGGATGGGATTTCCGGTCGCTGCCGGCAGAGTTCGGCTCACCGCATCGGGCTCACTGCTCGCCGCATCTACCAGCGCGGGGGCTGGTGCCCCCACCACCGGTCAGATCCTGGTCCGCGAGCCAGCAGCACTCGGCTACCTCGAGGATCTCGGCGGCGATTCTCGAACGTTGACGCGAACAACCCGAGGTCTCGCGATGGACCCCTCCGATCCAGCGCTTGCGAGTGGGGACCACGCATCCCAACGATTCGTCATCGCACCCGACGGCACTCACTGGTGGTTCAGCGGCGATCTGGGTGAATTCGATGCGGCGGGTGAACTCCATCACCGAGGTCGGGTGGATGACCTGGTGAAGATCAACGGCGTGCTTGTTGAGCCGGCATCGGCCGAACGGGTGCTTCGGCGTGTTCCGGGAGTGGTGAACGCCGCGGTCGTGGCGCATGAACTCGTACCGAATCGTGCAGTACTGGTCGGGCATCTTGAACTCGCACATGACATCGACATTGTCGACATCCGTGCAGCGATGGTGGAGCAACTCCCGCCCGCAGCGATCGCCCGTGTGCTGATGCGACATGAGAATCTGCCGGTGACCGCGCGGGGGAAGATCGATCGAGCGGCATTGCGCGACACCACCGTCACACCGTGGGTCGCCGATCACCGGGGACCAGCCGATGATCGTCAAGGGTTTCTCGCCGCCCATATGGCCGAGATCCTCGGGCTTCCTGCTGTGGGGGTCGATGATGATCTCTTCGCGCTGGGTCTTGACTCCTTGGCGGCAGTCGAATTCCTGCAGGTAGTGACCGACCTCGGCCTCGGGCGACTCGATCCCTCCAGGCTGGCGGCGCTGCGAACGATTTCGGCGATCGCGCTGGAACTCGACGGGGCCTCGGTCGAACGTCGTTCCGATGTGGTGACTCTGAACGCCGCCGGCACGGCGCCGCTGATCCTCTGCGTTCCGGGAGCGGGCGATATGGCCGCACGCTTCTGGGCCTTGGCGGCGGCGCTCGGTGCCGACCAACCGATCGCAGTGGTCGAGGCCCACGGCATGCATACCCGGGCAGCGGTGGATCGCACGATCGAGGCCGCCGCCGGGCGCGTTGCGGCCGAGGCCACCGACCGTTGTCCGCAAGGTCCGATCCGCCTCATGGGTCACTCCGTCGGTGCACTCGTTGCACTCGAAGCCGCCCATTGTCTTGTGGCGTCCGGCCGTGAGGTCTCGGTGGCGTTGCTCGACCCGGCTGCCGGGAGAAACGTGGCGCGTTCGCCATCACTATCCGGAACGGACTCGGCAACTACGGACGTCGACGGATCACTGCGGACTCATGCATCGAAGAGTCGGAGGTTGCTGCACATCATCAAGTCACTGCCGTTGATGAACCGTGACGAAATCAGGTTCCGCCTCTATGCCCGCTTTCCCGGTCCACCGCGTAGCGATCCCCGCCGCTATCGGGCATTCCACCTCATTGGTGTGCATGCCGCGTTGAACCATCAACCAACTCAGGCGAACTTCCCGGTACTTGCTCTTCGAGCTCGTGATACGCATGTGGATCCTTGGGTTCTCGAACGCCTCGATCCGACCACTTCGTTCACGGTGGCCGCAGTCGACGGCGATCATCTCTCGTTCCTCCAGCCTCCCCATGTGCACGAGGTTGCTGCGCGGCTGCGTGGGTTTTACGACGCCGGTTCTGCGACTGACGAACTGGGGTCTTCCCTCACCAGGCGATAGAGCCTGATTCGTGCAGTCCGTCGATCTCGTCGGCGACGAAGCCGAACTCGGTGAGCACCGCAATGGTGTCGACACCGGGATACGCGTAGGTGGTGCCGATGGTGCCCGGCGTGCGGCTCAGGCGGGGCACAGGGGCCAACTGCGGTGGCCCTTCGGGCATGTCAACGAACGCACCGCGGGCCACGTTGTGCGGGTGCTCGGCTGCTTCCGCGAACGTGAGCACCGGTGCGAAACAGGCGTCGGTTCCTTCGAGCAACTCGACCCATGCATCGCGAGTGCGAGTGAGAAACGCCGCGGCCATCGCGTCGTGAAGTTCGGGCCAGCGACTCTCGTCGTACTGGTTCGGCAGTGTGGCGGGGTCGAGCCCGAGCTTCTCGAGCAGCAGGGCGAAGAACTTCGGTTCGATGGGTGCGGCAGTGATGTACTTGCCGTCGGCGGTCTCGTACACCTTGTAGAACGGCGAACCTCCGTCGAACATGTTCGTGCCCACCGGACCGGTATGCATGCCCGAGCGGGTCATGCCATAGAACACCTGATAGAGCGACATCACACCGTCGACCATGGCACTGTCGATGACCTGCCCTTGACCGGAGCGCTGCGCCTCGAACAGCGCGCACACGACTCCGAAGGCGAGATGCAGACCGCCACCGCCGAAATCGCCCAGCACCTGCAGCAAGGGCACCGGAGGTTCGCCAGCCACGCCAATGGAGCCGATGGCTCCCGTGATCGCCTCATAGTTGAGTGAATGGCCGGCGGCATGGGCCAACGGGCCTTCCTGGCCCCATCCGGTGAGACGGCCGTAGACCAGCTTCGGATTGCGAGCCAAGGCCACCTCGGGGCCGATGCCGAGTCGTTCGCAGACCCCGGGGCGAAACGCTTCGACGAAGGCGTCGGCCCGCTCGATGAGTCGCAGCAGGGTTTCGACCCCTTCGGGGGACTTGAGGTTGATGGCGATGGAACGTCGGCCACGATCGAACTCACTCGTGCGACTGGCGGGCTTCTCGGCGGGCACCTCAGTGGTGGGATGCACACGGATGACATCGGCACCCATATCGGCCAATTTGAGCGTTCCGTAGGGCAACGCTCCGAGGCCCGCGAGTTCGATGATGGTCACGCCGTCGAGTGGTCCCATGTGATCCCCCTTGGATTCGGGCAGACGATACCCGTGGCCTGAGCGGTAGTCGTAAAAAAGCTGGCGATGGTGCTTGTGTTCTCGGCCCGGGGCGGCGAACATCACAGGTGATGGAAATCACCGCAGTAGAACTCACCGAACGTGACAAGGCGATCCTCGAGTTCGAGCGGTCCTGGTGGCACGAGACCGGGCCCAAGGAATCGCTCATCGAGGAGCGTTTCGAACTCTCGGTCGATCGGTACTACGAGATCCTCGGCGAGCTGCTCGAGAGCCCGGCGGCCTACGCCCACGATCCGCTCGGGGTTCGTCGCCTTCGTCGTCTCCGCGATCGCCGTCGTCGGGTGCGCCAGGAGCATGCCCAGCAGGTGAGCGAGCCTCCCGGTTCCTGAGATGACCAACCCGGCGGGTGGTCCGCAGCCGCGCAGGGACACCGCAGTCGGTGTCGTCCTCGTTGGCGCTGCGCTGCTGGTCGGGATGATCCTGCTGGTCAAGGGCTACAGCGCCGACGGTGGCCTCGTTGCTACCTCGAAGCCCACGGTCAGCAGTTCCACCACAACACAGGCACCCACCACCACATTGCCGGCCCGTCCCGCCGCCGACATCTCGGTGGCGGTCTACAACGCCACCGGTGGCGGCATGGTGGCCTCGAAGAACCGTTCGGTGCTCGAGAGCAAAGGGTTCCAGCAGATCACCATCGGCGATGCTCCCTCGGTTGTTCCCGAAACTCAGATCTTCTACACCTCGGGAGCGAAAGCCGACGCTCAGCAGGTAGCGGCCGCGCTCGGCAAAGATCCGCAGTTGGTGCAGGCACTGCCCTCGCCGCCCCCCGCTCCGATCGGTACCGCCACGGTGCTCGTGCTCGCCGGCCCGGATCTGGCCTGAGGCCCTGCGGCGCTCACAGCACACGGTGCTCGGTTGCGACTCCGGATGGCTTCAACTCCGGGTGGCTTCAACTCCGGGTGGCCTCAACTCCGGGTGGCTTCGGCTGCGGGTCGCCCAACCGCCGGAAGACTCGGTTGCCGGTTCGGGCTGCTCTACTTACGCGATGCGTATCGTCGTTGCACCCGACAAGTTCAAGGGCACGGCGTCCGCGAGCGAGTTGACCGCGGCTATCGCCGAGGCGCTTCGCGCTTCGGGCCATGAGGTCGTGAGCCTGCCCCTCGCTGACGGTGGTGAGGGGTTCCTCGATGTATTCGGCGGCCCCAATCGCACCACGGTGGTCGATGGCCCAGTTGGCGATGAAGTTGAGGCGCAATGGCGGCTGGAGCGGGGCGTGGCCGTCATCGAGATGGCCCGCGCTTCGGGTCTCACCCTCGTCGGTGGCGCTGAGGGTAATGATCCGATCGCCGCCTCCACCTATGGCGTCGGCGAACTCATTGCC
>CAEMXZ010000070.1_pt1 | contig 11857 bp, 13 predicted proteins | sample 7263481 | NCBI WGS metagenome assembly CAEMXZ01 (sample SAMEA6813769, study PRJEB35770) | uncultured Microthrixaceae bacterium | biome: Freshwater; feature: Freshwater reservoir; material: water | place: Czech Republic | collected 2017-04-14 | depth 0.5m m
ACACTGTTCTGCAGTGCCTCTCCGCTCTCCTTGGCAAGGAAGCAGCCAACGAAAGCTACGAACGCCAGACCGACGACGATCCAACCGATTCGACGGCGGGCTGCACCCCAGAATGCGATGGCGAGGGTGCCCACAGCGGCAAGCGGGACGAGCACGACAGCAAGATGCACTACCAATGGATGACCGGGAAGTCCGAAGAGCGAATCGAGCAATGCGAGCATGTTGTTCTCCAGATGCGTGGGGGAGCAGTCTGTCAGGACGCCCCGTGAATGACGAAGGCCCCAGCCGAAGCCGGGGCCTTCATGCAGATCATTCGATCAGCAGGTTCAGCGGGCCTTGAGGGCCTCGATGAGCTGCGGAAGGATCTTGTGCACATCGCCCACGATGCCGAGGTCGCTCACCGAGAAGATCGGAGCTTCAGCGTCCTTGTTGATCGCGATGATGTTCTTCGAGCCCTTCATGCCCACCATGTGCTGGGTGGCGCCGGAGATTCCAGCGGCGATGTAGACCGTGGGCTTCACAACCTTGCCGGTCTGGCCGACCTGGTAGCTGTAGGGCACCCAACCGGCATCGACGATGGCTCGTGATGCACCCGGAGCGGCAGCCAGAAGCTTGGCGAGATCCTCGACCATGACGAAGCTGGTGGCTTCACCAAGACCGCGACCGCCGGAGACGACGATGGCGGCTTCGTCGAGCGACGGGCCCTCGCGCTCCTCGACATGGCGGTTCGTGATGACCGCTCCACCGCTCTTGCCGGAGTCGGGAACCGCGATGGTCTCGACGGCGGCAGCAGCGCCACCGGCGGACTCCGCAGCGAAGGACTTCGGACGCACGAGTACGAGGTGCGGACCGGCAGCGGTGAAGGTGGTCTTCACGTTGGTGCTGCCGCCGAACACCGGCTCGGTGGTGACGAGCTTGTCGCCGTCGACCTCGAGGTCGACGTTATTGGTGATGACTGTGCGATCGAGCTTGGCCGACAGACGACCGGCGATGTCACGACCGACGTAGCTGGTGGCGGCGATGATGGCGTCGGGAGCGTTGCCACCCTCGACCAATGCAGCGATGGCGTTGGCCACGGGGACACCCGGCAGGGCGCCGGCGAGATCGCCGGTGGTGTACACCTTGCTGGCGCCGTACTCGCCGAGCTGAGCGGCGACTGCGTCGGCGTCGCCGCCGGCATAGATGGCCTCGACCGTGCCGGCGAGTTCGCGGACCTTGGTGAGGATTTCAAGTGTGGTGGTTGCGACCTTGCCATCAGAGGCTTCGGCCAACACCCAGATCTTCGAGAGTGCCATGTCAGTTCCTCCTACAGGACCTTGAGATTGTCGAGAAAGGCAACGATCTTCTCGAAGGCGGTGCCGTCATCTTCGATGACCTCACCGGACTCGCGAGCGGGGGCTTCTTCGATGGCGACGATCTGCTGACCGGCGCCGGCCCAACCGACCTGACCTTCGAGGCCGAGGTCGGCCACGGTGAGGGTGTCGACGGGCTTGGACTTGGCGGCCATGATGCCCTTGAACGACGGGTAGCGGGGCTCGACCACACCAGCGGTGACTGACACCAGAGCGGGCATCGGGCACTCGACGTCGTCGAAGCCGTCCTCGGTCTGGCGCTGCACCTTGAGGGTGGAGCCGTTGATCTCGATCTGCTTGGCGAAGGTGACCGACGGGAGATCGAGCAGACCAGCGATCTGCTCGGGCACCGTGCCGGTGTAACCATCGCTGGATTCAGTGGCGGTCAGCACGAGATCGGCGCCTTCAACACGAGCGATGGCCTTGGCCAGCACCTTGGCGGTACCGAGGGCATCGGTGCCGGCGAGGGCATCGTCGCTCACGAGGATGGCCTTGGCAGCACCCATGGCGAGTGCGGTGCGAAGACCAGACACTTCACCGTTGGGAGCCATCGAGACGAGGGTGACCTCGCCGCCGCCGGCAGCCGTCACGAGCTGAAGGGCCATCTCGACACCGTACGAGTCAGACTCGTCGAGGATGAGCTTCCCATCGCGCTTGAGGGTTTTGGTGGTGGGATCCAACGCACCCGGGTCTGCCGGGTCCGGGATCTGCTTGACACAGACGACAACGTTCATGGTCAGAGAGTCTTGAGCACGGACCGCGCTCGCACCAAATCATCAAATCAGATCATTGGGCCAGACCATCGACCCGACGGGTCGCAAGTCCGCTCCACTACGGTCAATCCTCCTGTGAATCTCATGCTCATCGTCAATCCCTCGGCGTCCTCGGTGACCGCCCGCAGCCGGGTCCTGATCAACAAGGCGCTCAGCGCCGATCACCAGGTCACGCTGTGCGAAACCACCAGGCGCGGCCACGCCACCCGGCTCGCCCAAGGTGCCGCCGCCGAGGGGTACGACGCCGTGGTCGTGCTGGGCGGGGATGGAACGCTCAACGAGGCGGCCAATGGCTTGGCCGGTTCGAACACCGCCCTCGCGACGCTTCCAGGCGGAAGCACCAATGTCTTCGCCCGCACCCTTGGGCTGCCAGATGATCCACTCGACGCCACAGTTGTGGTCCTCGAAGCCCTCGCCGAACAATCCATCCGGAAGGTGGGACTCGGCTCGGTCAATGGACGCTATTTCCTGTTCCATGTCGGTATCGGTTTCGACGCCGCCGTCGTGGCTGATGTGGAGAGCCGCGGCTCGCTCAAACGATGGGCCAATCACGTTCTGTTCGGATGGTCAGCATTCATCACCTGGTTGCGCGGCTACGAGCGGCGTGTGGCGCGGTTCGGCGTTCGAGTGGATCACTCCCCCACGATCGACGACGGCGTGTTCACGGTGTGTTTGAACACCAATCCGTACTCCTTCGTCGGGACCCGACCGTTCAATGTCGACACACATGCATCACTCGACACAGCGCTGAGCATCATCACTGTTCGCTCCCTCGATCTCATCCCGACCTTGGCACTGGTCGGCTCGGCTCTCGGTTCCGGTGATGCGCTGCGCCGAAGCCGCAATGTTGCGCTCCATCAGAATGCGCACCACGCCGTCGTCGAAGGATACGGGCCGTTCCCCCATCAGGTTGATGGCGACTACCTCGGCGAGGTGGAGCGACTGGAGATCACCTACGAGCAGGAAATTCTGTCGCTTGTCATCCCGCGCTGAGCAGTTCCCGGCAACGATCCGGCACGTTCGTGATGATCGCGTCGACACCCATGGCGAGCAGTTCAGAGATGCGCTCGGGTTCGTCGACTGTCCAGACGTTCACCGCGAGCCCACGCGCATGTGCGGCGTTCACCACTGACGGTCTGACGATCGCGTCCCATGGGTTGATGGCGACATGACCAGCAGCGGCGACCCGATCGAGGAGTTCGTCGGTCAGCCGAGGGTCCATGGTCAGGAAACCAGTACGCAACTCGGGCGCGAGTTCACGCACTTCCTCAATGATCTTCCAGTCGAACGAGGTGACCAGGAAGCGGTCGGGATCGTCGATCGAGCGCAGCAGCGCAAGTGTGTCGGCGATGAGCGCCGGACGAAGGTGCAGCGAACCATCACCCTTGATCTCGACGTTGACCCCCAATGGGCCACAGGAGTTGATCGAATCGGCCAGCGTCGGCACCCAACCCGGGAGATCTTGGAGCCTCAGGTCATCGAGCGCCCGTCCATCAGGGAGCGTCGGATCATGATGAACCACCAGTGATCCATCGCTGAGCGCATGGACGTCGAGTTCGACCCAATCAGCACCGAGAGATGTTGCTGCACCGAACGCCTCCAGCGTGTTGCCGGGGGGATGGAGTGCTGATGCGCCACGGTGCGCGACGACGAGAGCCATAAGCCATGAGGGTACGTCAGCGCCAATCCAGCCCCAAAAATCCCCCAGACAAGGGTGTGACATTCGTCACTTTTACCCCGCGAGATGCCGGACGCCCCTTGAGTTCACCAATCCAATCATGATCTTTTTCGAGAAGACCCTTGCGCGGGAATCTGCCCGAAACTATTTTTTCGGTTCCCAGCCACACGAGACCGCTCAAGGGTTCGGTGGCATGCGAAATCCTCCGCATCAGGAACCCCCGTTCCGGATGCGGACCGAATCCTTGGAGGAACCGTGGCTCTCACCACGTCCAGCGCTCTGACCCTGTCTGCCGCCCCCGATGCTTGGCGCGCCACTTCGGCCTGCCGCGACACCGACCCGGATCTGTTCTTCCCGATCGGTACCACCGGGCCCGCCATTGAGCAGATCGAGTCGGCCAAAGCCGTCTGCAACACCTGCGATGTGAAGGACATGTGCCTCGACTTCGCACTCACGACCAATCAGGACTCCGGCATCTGGGGGGGCACCTCCGAGGAGGAGCGCCGCAAGATCCGTCGTCAGTGGCTCGCCGCCCGTCGACGCGCTTCCTGATCCCACCCACCGGAGGCCCTCGTGTCTCCTGCAACACCGACGACCTCCCACTGGGAGGTCGTCGTCGCGTCTGAGCGCGAGTCGTCCGGGCACGACTCAGTACCGGCCGGAACTGAGCTCGATCAGAGTTGTACGGGAACCGAGATCCGGACCTCGGTTCCGGGGAACGATGCCGCACCGGGGCCGGCAGCGAACGCGATCGATCCCCGGAGCTCAGTCGTGACCAGTGTGCGCACGATCGAGAGACCCAGACCGGTGCTGGACTGCACGGTGAATCCGGGCGGCGGCCCGACCCCGGAGTCGCTCACGATCACTGTGAGGCGATCATCGACATTGGCCATCGAAACCCGAACAAGCGCCTCATGGGGCGGAGCAGACGGAAAGGCATGATCAACCACGTTCTGCAGCAGCTCGGCGAGCACGACGGCCATCGATGTAGCGATCGGTGACGGGAGGATGCCTCCATCGCCGGTGACAACGAAGCGGATGGGTCGTTCGCTCGATACCAGGCCCTCCTCGACCATACGCACGAGGGGTCGGACGATCTCGAGGAATGGAACATCATCGCCTGCCGCATGCGAGAGGGTTTCGTGGACCAATGCGATCGAACGGATGCGTCGGACGGACTCCTCGATCGCCCCTTTCGCCTCATCGGTGGCAAGGCGGCGGCCCTGGAGCCGCAGCAGGGCCGAGATGGTCTGGAGGTTGTTCTTGACCCGATGATGGATCTCCCGGATCGTGGCGTCCTTGGAGAGCAGCAGTCGATCCCGGCGACGCAATTCGGAAATATCGCGAAGAAGGATCAGGGCTCCGGTGACCACCCCGTCAGCGATGAGCGGTGTGAATCGCATGAGCACGGTGACCGCCGGGCCCACCTCAAGCTCCTCGGTGGTCGGCCGCCTTGTCGCAAACATGGCGTGCACCGCAGCCTCGGGGAGTCCGAGTTCCGAGAACCCTCGCCCCTCGGAGTTTGCATGGACCCCGATCCGATTGAGCGCCGATACCGCATTCGGAGACGCGTAAACCACAGTCATATCCGAGCCGAGAACGATGGCACCATCGCCGACACGGGGCGCATCGTCGGTGGTGTCATCGTCGCCCGTGAACGGGAAGACGCCGGCGGCGATCATGGTGGCGAAGCGGTCGAAGACATCAACATAGGTGCGCTCGAGTTCACCGGGTTCGCGCATATCGCGCTCAGCGGTCTCCTTGGCCAGCACCGCGATCACCCGACCACCATGCGTGACCGGGATGCAGGTCTCCCGCACGATCGAGGGTCCCGAATCGCTCGTTGCCTCACCCTGTACCTGCGTGGCCGAGGTGAGTGCTCGCATGACGGTCGGGCGCTCGGCGGGATCGAGGAGTCGACCCACCCAGTCACGGCGGTAGAGGGTCTGACTCGTGGAGGGCCGAACCTGGCCGAGCACGATGATTCCTGCTCCACCACGTGCGCTGTCACCCGTCGCCGGGTTGACCGGTCGACCATGATGCTCGGCGAACAGCATGAGATCGGAGAAGCTCAGGTCTGCGAGCAAGCCCCAGGTGACAACAAGACGCTGCAGATGATCGATCTCCGGATCGGTGAGATCGGTGTGTTCGCGGGCGAGGTCTGTGAGGCTTGCCATGGAATGTGACGCCCCGCTCGCCCGGGATCAGCCGGCGCTGAAGCCGATACGGCGCTCACTCTCGGAGCGACCGAGTTCGATGTAGGCGATCTTCGCCGAGGGCACGCCGATGTCACGACCCGATCGGTCGGTGAGCCAGAGCACACCGTCGGCCGAAGCGAGTGCCGCATCGATCGAGGCACGAATCTCTGCACGATCGGCATCGGCCGGCAGCTCGATGTCGATCTCCTTCGGGGTGTGCAGCACACCGATACGAACGTCCACGGGATCCTCCTGGGAATCTTCTCGGCCCGATGGCCGAGGGTCATGCTACGTGCGAACCATCGAATCATTCACCAGTCGGCGTGTCCGATGGGTAGGGCGCTGGCTCAGCCCAGCAGTTTCAGACCGGGATTTGCCCGGCGGGTCGGTGCCAAGGTGACGTCGATGTACTCGGCCAGAGCCCGAACCGCTGCTCCTGCCTCGCTCTCGGGATCGACCGCCACGATGGGGTCACCGGTGTCGGAACCCTTGCGCAGGGCAATCGAAAGTGGGATCTGGGCGATGAGCGGAACGTCGAGATCGGCAGCGAGTCGGGCGCCGCCACCCTCGCCGAACAGTTCGTAGCGCGTGCCATCGTCGCCGGTGAACCAGGACATGTTCTCGATGATGCCCTTGACCTCGATCTGCACCTTCTTCGCCATGTATGCGGCCCGCTGGGCAACCTTTTGGGCGGCCTCCTGCGGTGTGGTGACCACGTACATCTCGGAGCGCGGGAGGTACTGCGCGACCGAGAGTGCGACGTCGCCCGTGCCCGGCGGGAGGTCAACGACGAGGAAGTCGGGTTCGTCCCAGAACACGTCGGTGAGGAACTGCTCGAGCGCCTTGTGGAGCATCGGACCGCGCCACATGACCGGCTGGTCCTCCTCGACGAAGAAACCCATCGAGATGCAGCTCACTCCGTGGGTCTGCGGCGGCACGAGCATGTCGTCGATGACCACGGGCGTGTGTTCGACACCGAGCATGCGCGGGATGGAGAACCCCCAGACATCGGCATCGACGATGGCGACCTTCTTGCCCCGCTGGGCGAGCGCGATGGCGAGATTCGCCGAGACCGAGGACTTGCCCACGCCACCCTTGCCGGAAGCGATGAGAAGCACGCGGGTGCGGCTCATCGGATCCGCGAACGGGATCTTGCGGCCCTCGGAGTGACCATGAGTCGGGTTCGAACCGGCGGTGGACCCGGGATCACCGATGAGCATTTCGCGCACTGCGGCGCGCTCCTCATCGGTCATGACGGTGAAGTCGAGATCGACCCGATCGATCCCATCAAGCGCCACGACTGCGTCGCTCACGCGTGTCTGGATCTCGTTGCGCAACGGGCAGCCGGCCACAGTGAGCGCAATGCGCACCGCCACGACCGCACCATCGATCGCGACACCTCGCACCATGCCGAGATCGACAATGCTGCGATGGAGTTCGGGGTCCTCGACGGGGCGAAGCGCTTCGATGACATCTTGTTCTGAGACGCTCATTGGGTTCTTTCGGGGTGGGGGGGGAATTTCTCCTATGGCCATAGGTAGAATACTGCGGTGGACCAGCCCAGCCTCACGTCGACGGAGTTCTCTTCGGTCGTCACTGCCATTACTTCGGCGTTCGGCGATCCCACCCGCCGCGAGATCTACCTGCTGGCCCGCGATTCCGAAGACGGGGTCACCGCCACCGAGGTCGCCAAGGCGTTCGACCTGCATCCCAATGTGGCCCGCCATCATCTCGACAAACTCACCGCCGGCGGCTATCTGCAGGTCGCGGTCTCCCGCCCCGGCACCGGCGCCGGGCGCCCGTCGAAGCGCTACACGGCAACCACCATGGGCGATCACCTCGATCTACCGGTACGTCACGATGACGTGCTCGTCACCCTGCTCGGCCGTGCCCTCGACCTCCTGCCACGCGACCAAGCGGAAGCAATGGCCGAGGAGGTTGGTATCGAGTACGGCCAGATCATGGCGCAGAGCCTCGGCTACGACGGCGACCACCAGCGCTCGTTCCGCTCCGCGCTGCACACCGTGGCCGACGCGCTCACTGCACACGGGTTCGCAGCGCATGCCGAGAAGCGGAACGACGAGTTGCGCATCGTTTCGGAGCACTGTCCGTTCGGCGATGCAGTCCTGGCGAACCCGGTCATCTGTGCCGTTGATCGCGGGATGATGAAGGGGATGGTGATGGCCCTCTATGGCTCTGAGGCAACTCTCGCCACCGAATCCTCGATACCCATGGGCGACACCATCTGCGTGACAGCGGTCGAAGCCTGAGCATCTGATGGCACGCCATCTGCTCGATCACGCCTCGACATCACCGCTGCGACCCGAGGCAGCCGAGACCCTCGATCTCTGGAACGACCTCGCGGCTCGCGGCGAACTCGGCGATCCTTCGAGAATCCACGCAGAAGGAATGCAGGCTCGCGTTGCTCTGGAGACCGCTCGCGACCAGGTCGCCGGTCTCGTGGGCGCACGCTCGCGAGAGATCGTCTTCACCAGTGGCTCGACCGAGTCCATCGCCACTGCCACATGGGGAGCCGTGCGTCGCTCTGTCGAGCAGGGTCACCAACCGCAGATCGTGCTCAGCGCCGTTGAGCACTCCGCTGTTCGCCGGTCGTCCGAGCAATTCGCCGGCGCGTTGGGAGGCCGGGTGACAACTATTGGCGTCGATCGCACCGGACGCGTCGATGTCGATGCACTTCTGGCGGCAATCGAACCCACCACCTCACTCGTGCACCTCCAGTGGGGCAACCACGAGGTCGGCACCCTCCAACCGGTGGCCGAGGTCATCGCCCGCTGCAACGAACTCGGTGTACTCGTGCACATTGATGCATCACATGCCGTCGGTCAGGTGGCCATCGATTTCGGTCGACTCGGCGCTGATCTGCTGTCGTTCAGTGGCCATCGATTCGGTGGACCGAGCGGAACCGGCGTGCTGGCCATCCGACGGGGACTCAGGCTCGAACCGCTCCTCCATGGCAGCGACCAAGAACGGGGACGGCGGGCTGGACTCGAACCGCTCATCGCGATCCTGGGTCTCGGCGCGGTTGCCGGTGCGCTCGATCCACTGCGCCTCGATCGTGAGAGCCAGCAGTCCCGCAAGCTCATCAGCGCCATTGCTGACCTGGCTGCCACCATCGACGACATGGAGTTGCTCGGCGATCCCGATCCCGATCATCGACTCCCCCACATTGCCTGCTTCACCGTGGGAGGGGTGGAACCCCAGGCCGTGCTTCTCGGCCTCGACCAGCGCGGAATCGCTGCGCACTCCGGAAGCGCGTGCGCGTCTGAAGAGATCGAACCGTCACCGGTGCTCGAGGCGATGGGGGCCGACGCCCATCGCTCACTTCGCTTCTCCGTGGGCTGGAGTTCCAGCCGCTCCGATGTCGAGGCGCTCGGTCAGGAGCTCGGCCCGATCATCGAAGCTCTGCGCCAACTCGCGCGCTGATCCGCGACCCTCGGCGGTTCGCTAGCTTGCGGTCGTGACAATCTTCCTGACCCGCCATGCGCATGCCGGAAAGCGCTCCCTCTGGGAAGGCGATGATTCCCAGAGACCGCTTTCGGAACGTGGAATCGCTCAGGCGCAGGACCTCGCCATCTTCCTCGACGGAGAGGCGCCGCGACGATTGATCTCCAGCCCGTACGTCCGCTGCATGCAGACCCTTGAGCCACTCGGCTCAAGGATCGAACTCACGGTGGAGCCGGAGCCGGCATTCGCCGAAGGGGCAGCTCTCGACCGGGCGCTCTCGGCATTGCTCGCGCTCGACGAGGTGAACGGTGTCGCCTGCAGTCACGGCGATCTGATCCCTCCCCTCCTGCGGGCGCTACGTGATCTCGGAATGGTCATCGATGGACCACTGCTTGATCAGAAGGGCTCGCTCTGGATCATCGAGACCGTCGGCGGACGACCAACATTCGGGACCTATCGGGCCCCGAAGTTCTGACCACGCGCAACAACCATCCGTAGAGGACCGCTGCACGCGTGACTCAGCGGAGTCCCGCCTCGACGTCGGTTCGCACGCTGGCAATCAAGTTGGTCATGTATTGCGGGATGGCGTTCATATCGACCGCATCGAGATCAGCCTTCGCCGCGGCGAACTGCTTGGCGTTGCGTTCGAGAATGGCACGGAACACCCGGGCGTCGGAATAGTTGGGATCGACAGCAATGGCCCGGTTCAGATAATCGAGCGCTTGGACATCAAGCTGCGCAGCTTCGGCAGCCTCGCTGTTGACCGCGATGGTGTGCAGGACCCAACCCCGATACGTGAGAGCCTCGGCGTTGGCCGGTGAGAGTTCGAGTGCTCGGTCATAGGCGGTGATTGCGCTCTCGAAGTACTTGAGAGCCTTCGCTCCATCGCCTGCCTGCAGTGCGGCGCTGGCCTGGCCGGTAGCGCTCTGCGCCTGCAGGATCAGATTGGCGCTGTCCTGGCGCGCATCGCCGGTGAGTCCCTGACCCGGCGCCCGGGTACCGGCATTGCGGAACACCACCCACCCCGCACCCACGGCGAGCACGCCCACGAGTGCGAGCGTGACGAACGTGTGAGCCCATGACCTCGGGGTTCGGGATGCATCGATCAGTTCGTGCCGATCGGCGATTGCCCGCAGAACGTCGGCAGCACGAGACGTGTATGCGTCCTTCAGCGATTCATAATCCGCATCGTCGACATCGTCGGCATCGTGTTCACGTTCGAGATCAGCAAGTGAATCAAGCAGGAAGTCGCGTTCTTCCTCGAGCGCCGCGAGGACATCGGGATCGAGTTGTCGACGGGTGGTCCGAGGTGCACGTGCGGATCCAGTGGGGACTGAGCCGACAGTTTCGGTTCGGCTGTCATTACTTGCGCGCTGCGCTCGCCGGGCAGCGGTACCGCGGGGCGTCGGAGCGCTCGGCTGGGTCATCGCGAATTTCCTTCGCCGTGTTCGTCATCGATCGGCTCCGCCTCGACATGTTTGTTCGGAGTATCGCCAGCCATTGCTGAGGCAACGAGCTCGCGATCAGCGTCCGTCGCCCGTTCGATGGGGGCAACGCTCCAACGCCGGAATGCGATGCCAAGCCCGGCAATGGCCAATGCCAGAGCCACAACGGGAAGGATCCACACAAGTGCGTTGATTCCGCTCGCTGATGGGGTGAGCAGGACGGCCTCGCCGTACTTGGCGGCGTAATAGCTACGGATCTGCTCATCGGTCTGACCCTGCTGCACCTGTTCGGCGATCTGCTTGCGGATCTCGAGCGATGCCGGAGCGTTGGAGACCGCAACCGACTCGCCGGCACACTTCGGACACTTGATGGTGACCGAGATGTTGTTGACCCGATCCGCCGCGGTGGGGGCGCTGCGCGCCGTGAAGGTGGCGACGGAGAGCACGGCGACGACGACGACCGCCAACAGGACCCAGGGACCCCAGACCCGAAGTGGAGAGGACGCGGTTGCCGAACGAGCGTCGCCATTGGCAGCGCTGGAATTGGCCGCGGTGGAGTCGCTGGCGTTGGGATCGGTACTCATGCGCCATCTCCTGCGCCGGTGACCGACATGCCGCCGTTGGCGTCGATGACGGCGTCGAGTTCAGCTGCGGTGACACCACCGAAGAAGCCCTGCACGACGAGCCCGCTCGGCGCCACGATGTACGACTCCGGCACCCCGGTGACGCCATAGTCGAGCGCAACGCGTCCGGTGTCGCTGGAGATGACCGGCCAGGTGGCACCGGACTTGGCGAAGTAGGTACGGATGGACTCGGCGTCGTCGCTGTAGGCGAGGCTCACCACCGAGACGGGATCATCGGCATGCTCGGTGACAAACGCTTGGATCTGCGGATCCTCGAGCCGACATTCCGTGCACCAGGTTGCGAAGAAGTTGACCACGACCCA
>CAEMXZ010000071.1_pt1 | contig 11825 bp, 12 predicted proteins | sample 7263481 | NCBI WGS metagenome assembly CAEMXZ01 (sample SAMEA6813769, study PRJEB35770) | uncultured Microthrixaceae bacterium | biome: Freshwater; feature: Freshwater reservoir; material: water | place: Czech Republic | collected 2017-04-14 | depth 0.5m m
ATGCCGAGCGACCAGGGTTCGCCGGGGGCCTGATCGGGCCAGCGGGCATGGTCGAGTCGGCGATGGAGGTCCTCGATGACCTCGTCGGGAATGGCGATGGTGAAGGGCTGCGGTGTCATGGACCGAACGCTACGACAGCGGTGCTCACGGTGACACCACCAACCACCGCACGAAGGCGAAGTTCGAGTCGGGCGCCGTCGGGATCGGTGACTGCGGCGGATCCATCGGTGACGAAACTGATCGTGTCGCCGGCGCAGATCGGCGCCCGCATACGCAATTCGACCGAACTCACGCGGCGGTCGTTTCCGAGCAGCGCTTCGGCCCGTGTTCGGAACAGTGCGATCTGCGTGGCGGTGTCGAGGAAGATGTCACGCGCACCGGCGGCCCGCGCCGCAGAGGAGTCGTGATGCACCGCCACTGTCACCCCGTTGGCCGTCGCACTGGACCGCACGAACTCTTCGGTGATGAGCAGTTCGTCGATTGCGATTTCTGTGGTGGGTTCGCTGCTCGTCGCTGAGGGCTCGCGTTCGGCGCGCGCCGAATTGCTCGGGTAGCCGAACATCGACCAGCGCTCGATCGACACGAGCGCACCCTTACTGGTTCGTCGTTCGACATCGATCACCCAGGTCCGTCCTGTGCCCACGGAGTTGGTCGTCTCGTCCCCCAACTCGACGAGTCGTTCCTTCACGACATCGTCGGGCATGGGCGCCCGAGGATCGACCTCGCCGAAGGTGGTGCGGTACGAACGCACGATGCCGCGATCGAAACCGAAACGTTCTTTGAGCGAATCGTGCAGTTCGATGCCACTGCCGCTCATGTGCTGATCCCGCGAACGATCAGCGGGCCATGGCGCCAGCGGTGATCCCGCCGTCGACGTAGATGATCTGACCGTTCACGTAGCGCGAGTCATTGCCGCACAGGAACGACACGACATCGGCGATGTCTGCCGGAGCTCCGACCCGACCCATCGGCACACCCTTGGCCCGTTCGGCGGCACGGTCGCCCTGGAAGTTTGCGGCCGTGCCGTCACTCACGATGAGCCCGGGACCGATCGCATTGGTGCGGATGTTGTCGCGTCCGAGTTCGAGGGCGAGGGTCTTGGTGAGTGATTCCACCGCGGCTTTTGTCGCTGGGTAGATGCCGACATTGGGCGAGTTCGTCCATGCCGCGCCCGAGGACATGTTGACAATGCTGCCGCCACCACTGGCACGCATCTTGGGCACGAATGCCTGACAGCACCACACGATGCCCTTGATGTTCACCTCGATGACTGACTGCAACTGCTGCTCGGTGACATCGAGGATGGACGGGAAGTTCCAGATGCCGGCGTTGTTCACCAGCGCGGAGCATGACGGGATCTGTTCGGCCACTGCCATCACAGCGTCGCGGTCGGTGACATCGCAGGCGAACGCGGTTCCGCCGCAGAGCTCAGCGGTTTCGCTCGCTGCGTCGAGGTTGAGATCGAGACACATGACATCGAATCCGTCGCTCGCCAGACGAAGAGCGTCTGCCCGTCCCAGCCCTTGTCCGGCCCCGGTGATCACTGCGACTGCCATTGGTCCCCCACGGTGTTGGACGTCGCGCATCGGACGTCGAGGTGTTGCCCGGTGATCTTGTCACCCAGACGAACGGCACCGGATGCGAATGTTTCGCACAGTCCCACTGACCGGTAACGGGGCGACCGCGAATCGTGACCGATAGGGTTTCTCTTCGTGACCGAACGACGCCCGCGTGGCGCGACCTCCACGTCGACCTTCGGGGTGTCCCGACGCGAGAGCCACGACGCCTCGGCGTTCTACGAACGCTTCCCCGCGCCAACCCTGCTCACTGATTCGACGGTTGTCGAGTGCCCGGTGAAGGACAAGATTCTCACCGGCGATGCGCGCGACCTCTCAGCCATCCCCGAGAACTCCGTCGCTCTTGTGGTCACCTCACCGCCCTACTTCGCCGGTAAGGCCTACGAGACCGAACTGGGCGAGGGCGCGGTGCCGGCCTCGTACCTCGACTATCTGCAGATGCTGCACGATGTGTTCGCCGAATGCTGGCGAGTGCTCGAACCGGGCGGACGTATCGCCATCAACGTGGCCAATCTCGGTCGCAAGCCGTATCGCTCGCTGGCTGGCGATGTCACCACCATCCTGCAGGACGATCTCGGATTCCTGCTGCGCGGCGAGATCGTGTGGATCAAGGCCGAAGGTGCCTCCGGTAACTGCGCGTGGGGTTCCTACGCCTCTGCGGCCAATCCGGTGTTCCGTGATCTCACCGAGCGCATCGTCGTAGCGAGCAAGGGTCGGTTCGATCGGGCCCTCACCCGCGCGCAGCGTGAGAAGCAGGGTCTGCCCTTCGAGAACACGATCGCCCCCGAGGACTTCATGGCCTGGACCCTCGACACCTGGCGTATCGCACCGGAGTCGGCCAAGCGGGTCGGTCATCCGGCGCCCTATCCGGTGGAGCTTCCCCGCCGGGCCATCGAGCTGTTCACCTATGTGGGCGACACCGTGCTCGATCCGTTCATGGGTGCCGGCCAGACCGCCATCGCCGCGCTGCGTACGGGCCGTCACTACGTCGGCATGGAACTCGATCCCGAGTACGTGGCGCTGTCCGAAGGCCGCATCGCTGCAGAACGCGCCGCCCAGAACGCGCGCTGACAGCACTGCAGTCCGCTGCGATTCGAGGCGTCGATCAACCCTGAACACAGGACGTGCTTATTCAGGGTTATGATAGAACCCTGAATAAGGAGGACCCATGTCTCGGGTTGTGCGGCGAAGATGGGAGGCCGATCTCGGTTCCGGTTTGCCCCGGCGCGATCACCGATCCTGCACGTATGAGGCCTACATCCCAGATCTTCTCGCCGGTCGCCGGATCAGCCTCGATGGCGATGTCGCCGCTGACGTGGCCGATGCCGAAGCGGCAATCGCGCGACTCAATGCCGAGGCGATCACGCTCGTCGACACCGAAGCGCTGGCCCGGATTCTTCTTCGAGCCGAATCCGTGGCTTCGTCCAAGATTGAAGGGCTCGAGGTCGGTCCCCGACGCCTGATCCGCGCCGAGGCGGCCCGACTGCTGGGGGAGTCCTCTGACGATGTCACTGCCGATGAGGTCCTCGCCAACATCGACGCCATGTCCTGGGCGGTCGAGACCCTTGCCCACGAAAAGACGATCACGCTCGACGGACTCCTCGAGGTCCATCGACGACTCCTGGCTGAGACCCGTCTCGCCGAGCACGCCGGGAAGATCCGTGCCCAGCAGAACTGGATCGGCGGGAGTTCCTACAATCCATGTTCAGCAGACTTCGTCCCGCCGCCACCCGAAGAGGTTCATGACCTCCTCGTCGACCTCTGTGCGTTCTGCAACGACGACTCGCTCCCGGCGATCGCCCAAGCCGCGCTCGCGCATGCGCAGTTCGAGACCATCCACCCGTTCGTCGACGGCAACGGGAGGACCGGCCGGGCTCTCATTCACGTGATCCTGCGCCGCCGGGGCCTCGCGGCTCTGGTTCTCCCGCCGATCTCGCTCATCCTCGCCACCCGTGCTGACGACTACATCGCCGGCCTCACTGCGACCCGTCACCGGGGTCGGGTCGATTCTGCGGCGGCCCGTGACGGACTCAACCGTTGGGTCGGGAGTTTTGCCGCCGCCGCGAACCGATCGGTCACCGATGCTGCGGCGTTCGAAGCTCGGGTCGTCGAGATCCAGAACAATTGGCGGCTCCGGGTCGGGCGGATCCGACAGCACTCGGCGATCGACCGCCTCATTCAGACATTGCCCGGTGCTCCGCTTCTCACCGTTTCCCATGGTTCTGAGCTCATCGGTCGGAGCTTCCAGCAGACCAATGAGGCCATCTCGCGACTCGTCGACGTAGGAATCCTCACCCAGGTCTCCATCGGTCGACGGAACCGGGCGTTCGAAGCATCCGAGATCGTCGATGGGTTCATGGATCTCGAACGAAAGCTCGCCAGTCCCACCGGCGACACTCGATCAGCGCCACCGGTCAGAAACGTTCCGCGTCGACGTCCAGCGCAACGATGAATGAACCGGTGACGAGGGCCCGGGACTGACGTGTCAGCGTGTCGCTGCGACAGCTGCGGCCATCGCAACGGCAATGCCCCGGGCGTTGCTCGAGGGCCCGAGTTCCATCTTGTTCATCATGTAGGCCACGGTGAGTTGCGCATCGAGATCCATGACGACCACTGATCCACCGAACCCACCCCAGTAGCAGGCTCGGGGTCCGATGGGCATCGAAGGATTCGAGAGTCCGTACCCCATACCCATATGACTCTCGCGGCCGAGAACCGGGTCGAAGCCGTTGATCTGCGTGTCGAGGATCCGTTCAATGGTTGTGCTCGAGAGGAACCGCTGTCCGCTGGTCTCGCCCCGGTTGGCGATGATCGACTGCACCAGTGCCACCGAGCGCGCGTTGCCATGTCCATTGGCCGCGGGGATCTCGGCACCACGCCACCAGCGGTGATGCGGTGTTTTCGCACCCATGCGCACCGAGAGGAAGGTGCGGATGGCCAGTTCGCTTGCGGTGATGGCTCCGGGTTCGGGCTTCGGCGGCGGGATGACAAGTGCGACCCGCGACTCTTCGCTTTCAGGCAGACCGATATGGAAGTCGGCACCGAGCGGTTCGGCGACTTCGCGACGGAAGAACGTGCCGATGGTGTCACCGGTGATCCGACGGACGACCTCGCCGAGGAGATAGCCCTGCGTCACGGCGTGATAGCCGGGCATGGTGCCGGGTTCCCACCACGGTTCTTGCGCGGCGAGCACGCTCGTGCAGCGTTCCCAGTCGGCGAGTTCCTCGGGTTGAAGTCGCTCGCCGAACCCGGAGAGGCCGGCGGTATGGCTCATCACATGGCGAACCTCGATGCCGGCCTTGCCGTTGGCGGCGAACTCGGGCCAGTAGGTGGCCACGGGCGCTTGGAGGTCGAGTTCGCCACGATCGGCGAGCATCAGGGCCACCAGGAAGGTCATGGTCTTGGTGGTCGACCACACATTGGTGATGGTGTCGGCTTCCCATGGCTTGGTGCGATCAGTGTCGGTGTGCCCGCCCCAGATATCGACCACGACCTCGCCGCGATGATGCACGCACACGGAGGCGCCCACATCGGCGCCACTGGTCAGTTGCGCGTCGAGCACCTCGCGCACGCCGGCGAACTGCTCGGTGGTGAAACCCTCTGTGAGCATTCGGCATTACCCCTGTCGATCGATGTCGACATGATTGCCGATGTCTTCGTCGCCTGCTCCCGAAACTGCCGGAGAGCGCCGGGGGACGGATCCAGTGGTCAGTCGTGCTGCTGCAGGGCCAAGACCTGGAACAGCTCGAGGGTGTTCTGCAGATGGCGACGCAATTCATCGGCTGCGCCCGGGGCGTCTCCGGCCATGACCAGACGCAGTAGTGGCTCATGGGATGCGATCACGTCGAAGTCGGGCTCGAAGGTCACCCGACCATGGGCCATCAGGAGTCCGGCCCGGTCGGCGAGCTGAAGGGCGACCCGCAGCAGCCATGCGGAGTCGCAGGCCGAGAGCAGTTCCCGATGGAATGCGGCATGCAGGGCATAGGAACGCTCATTGGCGCCAGAGAAGGCGTTCCATGCCTGTTCGACCCGCGAGCGGTACTCGGCATCGCCCTTGGCGACTGATCGTTCCAGAGCCGTTGGTTCGAGCAGGAGTCGGATCTCGTAGAGCTCGACGGCCTCGGCAGTGTCGACACTGGCCACCCGGGCCGAACCATGGGAGTGCAGTTCGACCAGACCGTCGGTGGCCAGATTGCGCAGGGCTTCTCGCAGTGGTGTGGCCGAGACGTTCAACTGCTTCTCGAGCGCCGAGATCTTCAGCACCTCACCGGGCGCGAAATCGCCTCGCAGGATGGCCCGTCGCAATTGTTGGTCGGCCCACTCGGATCGTGTGGCCGGTTGTTGTTCGTCGAACATGCAGTGAACCCTCAGATGTGTGGGCAGCGGTGGGAGCAACTCCGGTATGTTGGCAGATCGGATCCTATAGGACCCGCGTTCCACAACCTCAGGAGATGTCATATGGGATTCAGATTGGTGAATGTCGGCGGTCGAGCGGCGCTGGTCCATGACCAGTCCTATGTCGATCTCGAAACCCTGAGCGCCGGCACGTTCGGGTCCGATCCCATGGCCGCCCTCGGCCGGGCCGAGGAATTGTCGGCCCTTGCCGCCACCCTCGCCGATCATGCACCCACCGGGTTGCTGGCTGATGCCGTGCTCGATGCTCCAGTGCCCCGACCCCGCAACTGCTTCGCCATCGGCCTGAATTATCAGAGCCACGCCGATGAGAGCGGTATGGAGGTTCCGGCCGTGCCGCTCACCTTCACCAAGTTCCCGTCCTGCATCGTCGGGCCGAACGCCGCGGTCGAACTTCGCAGTGATGCCGTCGACTACGAGGGCGAGCTCGTGGTGGTCATCGGAACCGCCGGTCGAGATATCGCCGTCACCGATGCCTGGAAGCATGTGGCCGGACTCACCATCGGCCAGGACATCTCCGATCGTCCGGCCCAGTTCGCCGCCGCGCCCCCGCACTTCGATCTCGGTAAGTCCTTCGACACCTTCGGTCCGATGGGCCCGGTGCTCGTGTCGGTCGACTCGTTCGACAACCCCGATGATCTCCGCATCACCACGCTCATCAACGGCGAGGTCCGTCAGGACGACTCCACCGCCATGATGATCTTCAATGTGCCCACGCTGGTGAGTTATCTCTCGCGCTTCACCACATTGCAGCCCGGCGATGTCATCTTCACCGGCACCCCCGATGGCATCGGTATGGCCACCGGCCGGTTCCTGGCCGACGGCGATGTCATCACCACAACGATCGAGGGCATCGGCACCATGACCAACGCATGCGTGCGGGTCAGCGATTACGTGAAGGAAGCGAACTGAATCATGGATCTCGGAATCGCTGGTCGCTCGGCCATCCTCATCGCTTCGAGTCGTGGTCTCGGTCGCGCCTGTGCCGAGAGCATCGCTCGTGAGGGCGTCAACCTCGTCATCAACGGTCGCACCGAAGCCGATGTGACACAGGCGGTCGACGAACTGCGCGCGGCCTACAACGTCACTGTCACTGGCGTGGTCGCCGATGCCACCACCGCCGAAGGTCGCGCTGCACTGCTGGCCGCGTGTCCCGATCCCGACATCGTGCTGCTCAACGGTGAAGGCCCCAGCCCGGCCATCTTCAACACGCTCACCGAAGAGCAGTGGGCCGAGACCGCGCAACGCTCGATGATCGCTCCGTTGCTGTTCGTACAGGCCGTGTTGCCGGGCATGTGCGAGCGGGGCTTCGGTCGAATCGTGGCCATTTCCTCGGCCATGGTGAAGTCGCCGAACGCGATCATGAGCCTCTCGCATGGCCCCCGCCTCGGACTCACCGGCGTGCTCAAGGGATTGTCGAAGGATGTCGTGAAGCACAACGTCACCATCAACCAGTTGTTGCCCGAACGGTTCGATACCGGACGTCAGCGGCAGATGGCGGAGCTGGCGATGCTCATCAAGGGCATCACCTATGAAGAGGCCCGGGCCGACATCATCGCCACCATCAATGCTGGTCGCCTCGGTCGTCCCGAGGAGTTCGGCGATGCGTTCGCGTTCCTGTGCTCGGCGAACTCCGGCTACATGAGCGGTCAGAACCTGCAGCTCGACGGCGGCAGCTACGACGGCGTGTTCTGATGACCACCGAAACCACCGAAACAGCTGACATCGCCGGGACCAGCGGCATCGAGACTGTCGACGTCGTCATTGTCGGCGCTGGTCCCACGGGCCTCACCGCGGCGTATCTATGCGCGCAGCTCGGCCTCAGCGCCATCGTGCTCGAGCGTCGTGATGGGCCGCAGCGTTCGCCGGCCGCCCATGTTGTCAACGCCCGCACCTTCGAGATCTGGCGGCAGGCCGGTGTCGACATGGTCTCGGTGCTGGCCGCCGCGCAGTCGCCGGACGAGGCTGGTCGCGCCCAGTGGCTCACCAAGCTCGGCGGCGAGGTCATCGGTTCGCTGCCCTTCGAACATCAGGGCGATGACATGCTCGCCATCACCCCCACGCCGCTGCGCAATCTCAGCCAGCACCGTCTCGAACCGCTGTTGCTGGCCGGGCTCGACTCGGTTCGCTACCAGCACCGATGGGTTGGTGCGCAACAGCATGATGATCACGTCGTGGTCGAGGTCGAATCGCCCGAGGGCAGCTATTCGGTGCGCACCTCATATCTGCTGGCCGCCGACGGCGCCGGGAGCCGTGTGCGCAACTGGCTGGGTATCGAACCCATCGGACCGGGTTCCATCCAGACCTTCGTCATGGTGCATTTCGCCGCCGATCTCACCGAACTCACGTCCCCGAACCTGGGTGTGCTGCATTTCATCGTTGATCCCACCAGTGGTGGCACCTTCGTGTGTCATGGGCTGCGCACCGATTGGGTCTACATGTGCCCGTTCGATCCCGAGACCGACCCCGTCGAGTCCTTCGACGAGGAGCGTGCTCGTTCCATCGTGCTCGCCGCCATGGACCACGAGGTTCCCTTCGAGATCCTCGGCATCAGTTCCTGGAACATGAGCGCCCAGATCGCCGAGCGCTATCGCGATGGTCGGGTGTTTCTCATCGGCGACGCCGCTCATCGATTCCCTCCCACCGGTGGCCTCGGGCTCAATACCGGGGTGGCCGATGTGCACAACCTGCTCTGGAAGATCGCCGCGGTCGAGTCTGGTCGGGCGCCGGAGTCGATTCTCGAGACCTACGAAGCTGAGCGTCGACCGGTGGCTCAGTTCAACTCCGATCAGTCGCTCATCAACGCGTTCAAGCTCATCGAGATCCCGATCGCATTCGGTGTCACCGAGGATGTCGACGCCTCGGTTGCGGCCATGCACGAAACCCTCGCCGATCCCGATCGCCGTGCTGGCGTCGAGGCGGCCATCGCCAATCAGGCGATCCATTTCGATCTGCTCGGTCTGCAGTTGGGTCACTCCTACAGCGGTGATCTCGTAATGGACGACGGTTCCGAGGCCCTGGTGCTCGAGGAACCGGCCCGCGACTACGTGCCCTCGTCGCGCCCCGGAGCCCGTCTCCCCCATGGGTGGCTGCCCGACCGTCGCTCCACGCTTGATCTCATCGCGCCCGATGTTCCCACCGTGCTGGTGGCCGCAGGCGCCGAAGCCCCCGCACTCGACCCGTCGGTCCCGGTGAAGGTCGTCGAGGTACCGGTCGAGGTGTGGTCCGAGGCGTTCGCCATCGATGCCGCAACGGCTCTGCTCGTGCGTCCCGATCAGCACATCGCCTTCCGCGGTCCGGTGGCCGGGGTGGATGGCGCGCTGCGGGCCATGTTTGCCACCAACGCCGACCGATAGAGTGTCGGGACGCCCGCACGTTCTGGAGGAACTCATGGAGCAGACGCTCGAAGTCACTGAAGCAACCGCCGCTGACACCACCGGCACCGAAGAGGTTCTCGAAGAGGAACTGCTCGTCGAGGAGATCTCCATCGACGGCATGTGCGGCGTCTACTAGACCCCACTCGTACAGCGGTCCCCGGGCCGCAGCGAATCACATGACCGCGACCGCCACGATCTTCGACGCCGACGCGCATTGGCGTCTTCATGAGCGGGTTGCTCTGCGACCCGAACCGTTCGGCGCGCTTGTGTATCACTACGGCAACCGGCGACTCACGTTCCTGCGCTCGCATGATCTCGTCACCGTGGTCGAAACCATCGGCGATGCCCCCAGCGCCCGGGCTGCTTTTGATGCCGCCGGCCTCGACCCTCGCCGCTGGCCCTCGTTCGAGAAGGCGCTCACCTCGCTGGTGGCCGGCCAGTTCCTCGTTGACGACGCCCACGTTCCCGAACAGATCGACACCGACCTCGGCACTGACACCACCGAGACTGATTCCGACAGCACTGACACCGCTCACTCCACCGACACCGAAGGCTGACATGACCGCTCTCACCGATCAGCTCGCTGCTGGGCTCAACTCGCCCATCTGTCTCACCTGGGAATGGACCTACGCCTGCGATCTGCAATGCGTGCATTGCTTGTCCTCCTCTGGTCGTCGTGACCCGAACGAGCTCTCCACCGAGCAGATGAAGGCCGTTGTCGATCAGCTGGCCGAGATGCAGGTCTTCTACGTCAACATCGGTGGCGGCGAGCCCATGCTGCGCCCCGACTTCTTCGAGATCGTCGAATACTGCGTGGCCAAGGGTGTGGGTGTGAAGTTCTCCACCAACGGCGGTCGCATCAACGCCGAGAACGCCAAGCGTCTCGCCTCGATGGACTACGTGGATATCCAGATCTCACTGGATGGCGCGGATGCCATCACCAACGACGCCGTGCGCGGCGAGGGCACCTACGCCCGGGTGCGCACCGCCATGAACCATCTGCGCGATGCCGAGTTCGGTCAGTTCAAGTTGTCGGTGGTCATGACCCGCGAGAACGTCGAACAGGTCGACGCCTATGAGGCACTGGCCGACGAATACGGCGCCGAGCTTCGCCTCACCCGCTTCCGTCCTTCCGGTCGCGGCATCGACACCTGGCATGAGCTGCATCCCACCAGCGCCCAGCAGATCGAGCTGTACAACTGGCTGCTGGCCCGCCCCCATGTGCTCACCGGCGACTCGTTCTTCCATCTCTCGGCCCTTGGCGAGCCGTTGCCCGGACTCAACCTCTGCGGCGCCGGTCGTGTGGTCTGTCTCATCGATCCCGTCGGCGATGTGTACGCCTGCCCGTTCGTATTGCACGACAACTTCAAGGCCGGTTCCATTCACGAGGCCGGTGGGTTCGCTGCGGTGTGGCGTTCCTCTGATCTGTTCACCGAGCTTCGTGAACCCTCGAATCCGGGTGCCTGTGGTTCCTGCGGCAGCTTCGACGCCTGCGGTGGCGGCTGCATGGCCACCAAGTTCTTCACCGGCCTGCCCCTCGACGCCCCCGATCCGGAGTGTGTGTTCGGCCACGGCGAAGAGGCATTGCGCCAACTCGAGGCCAACGGCGGCGCGGTGCGCCCTTCGGTGAGCGTTGACCACTCCAAGCCCGGTCGCAAACGCATCCCGGTTTCGATCCTGTAGATCCGAATTCGACGCAACCGAACGGCCCCCGGGTTTCGCCCGGGGGCCGTTACGCGTCCAAGGCCGAAGCCGAGCAGGGAGACATCTGGCGCGACCTCTATTTCCGATCGTGGCGAGGATATATTCTATCGATATCCCCCCGAAAGGTCTCCCCTATGCGTTTCGTTCATGCATCTAGCGCAGCACCAGCCGAGTCCCCTGTGGACACCTCACATCAGTGTCGAACCCGCCGTTCGGATCGCACCGGCACACGCAGAACCCGCACAACGGCACTGCTCGCCGTGTTCTCATTGATCGTTGGTTTCGCGATCAGCTCAACGTCGGTGGCCAGCGCAGACCCGGCACCGGCCACTCCCGATGCGCCGAGTGCGCTGGTGGCCTACCGGGGTTACAACTCGGCTGAGCTCGCGTTCACAGCAGGTGCCGACGGTGGCGCGGCGATCACGAATTACAAGTACTCGACTGACAATGGCAGTTCGTGGAATGCCTTCTCGCCGGCGGTCACCTCATCATCAGTGACCATTGGCGGTCTCACCAACGGCACGACCTACAGCATCAAGTTGCGTGCGGTGAATTCCGTTGGCGACGGTGCGGTGTCCGACGCCGTGTCAGTCACCCCGGCTGTTGTCGATGCTGTCACCTGGACTGCGCGTACCGCTGCGGAGGCGAACTCCTGGTCTTCGGTGACGTATGGCAATGGTGTGTTCGTTGCGGTGGCCTACTCCGGCTCGAATCGGGTGATGACCTCGACTGATGGTGTGACCTGGACGGCTCG
>CAEMXZ010000072.1_pt1 | contig 11788 bp, 9 predicted proteins | sample 7263481 | NCBI WGS metagenome assembly CAEMXZ01 (sample SAMEA6813769, study PRJEB35770) | uncultured Microthrixaceae bacterium | biome: Freshwater; feature: Freshwater reservoir; material: water | place: Czech Republic | collected 2017-04-14 | depth 0.5m m
AATGCGCTGGCGGCAATGGCGATGGGCTGCGACATGGTCAACGTCGGGCGCACTGCTCTTCTCTCCATCGGGTGCATCCAGTCGCAACGCTGCCATACCGATCGATGCCCTACGGGAGTCGCAACACAGAATCCGCGTCTGGCGCGCGGCCTCGACCCGGAACTCAAATCGGTGCGCTGCGCCATGTACATCGCCACATTGCGCTTCGAGCTGCTCCGTCTCGCTCGAGCCTGCGGTGTTCCGCATCCGAGCTTGGTCCGGGCTGATCAGCTCGAACTGCTCGAGCAGCGGTGGGTCGCGACCTCATTGCAGGAGATCGTGGGCTACGAGAACGACTGGGGTCTGCCTTCCAGTGCGCAGCAGGTTGCGCTGTGTCGATTGATGGCCCAGCCACTGAAGTAGCCTTTCCGCTGTGCCCGCAGTGATCGAGAGAGTCCGTCGTTCCATCGACGAGTCACCACAACTCTCCCACTGGATGGAGCGGCTGGCCCTGCTGGTCTACGGCGATCCAGGCGCCGATGAGCAACGCCGCCTCGAGCAGGTCCCGTGGCAGCCCCCGGTCTCCGTTCGGCCGCAGCATTGGCAGACCGTGCTGTTCGCGCTGTCTGGATTCCTCGGGGGTCTGGTCATCGCGGCCTCGGCGCCGGTGTGGCGACTCGCTGTTCCCACATGGAGAATCACTCTCCCAGGCATCGCGCATCCGGGTTCGAGCACACAGAGCACGCTGGTGTTCCTGCTGGGCTTGATCCTGCTCGGTGTCGGTTGGCTCGGTCTTGTGCTGCGCGCCGGTCGTATGCCCGATCCTCGTCGTGCGCTCATCGTGGTGGGAGTCGTCATTGCGTTCTGGGCGATCCCGGTGTCGCTCGGTCCACCGTTGCTCTCCAACGACGTTTACAGCTATGTCGCCCAGGGTGAGATGGCGAGCCGCGGGATCGATCCGGGTTCCAACGGCCCGGCGTCCCTCGGGCGAAACGACTGGACCTCGGCGGCTGATCCGGTATGGCGGGCCGCCGCAGCGCCCTATGGCCCGGTTGCGGTGTTCACCAGCCGCACGGTGGTTCAGGCCGCTGGCCACGATCCTGCGATCGCGTTGTGGTTCTACCGGCTCGTGGTGCTCACCGGCATCCTCATGGCAGCTGTCGGAGTCTCACTGATCGCCACTCGCAACGGCATCTCTCCGGCCGTGGCCGTGGCCATCGGCATCGGAAATCCAATCGTGATCCTGCATCTCATCGGAGGGGCTCACAACGACGCGCTTATGTTCGGGTTCCTTGCGCTCGGCCTTGCCGCTGCGCAACGAGACCGTCGCAAACTGGCCGTAGCGCTTCTGACTGCTGCTACCGCGATCAAGATTCCTGCGGCGCTCAGCCTTGTCTACCTGGGTTGGTGCTGGGACGGCCCGATTGCGACCACTCGTCGACGCATTGTCACGACGATCTCGGTCATGGTCTCAGCGATCGCCGCCATCGCCGTGGGTTGCGTGCTGATGGGGATGGGAACGGGTTGGCTCACTGCGCTCACCAGTACTGGCAAGGTCAATGACACCTACTCGCCAACCACAAAACTTGGATTCAGCATCTCCGAACTGCTCGCTGCGGTCGGCATCTCCGTTGATGGCGCCACGCTCACAGCTGGGGTTCGGGCGCTCGGCCTGCTGGCTGTGGTGGTGCTGGCGCTCATCGTGATGCTGCGCAGTCCCCGCATCGGGGTCATACGAGCCACTGGGTTCATGCTTGTCGCCTATGTGCTTCTCGGCCCAGTCATCTGGCCCTGGTACCTCGCCGCCGGATTCGCACTGCTTGCCGCGTGCGGTCTGGGTCGTTACCAACCGTCGTTCCTGATCGTGTGCATCGCAGTGAGCTGGTTCGTATGGCCGACCTCGGTCGTGTCGATCCAGGAGTTCGGTGGTGGCTACCAGCATCTCCGTGGCCTCGGGGTTGTCATCCTCGTTGGACTCCTGGCGTGGGGCGCCCAGCGCTTCGTGTCACGATGGGAACGCCGGTCACATCCGGCCATGCCCACCCCGATCGTTGACTGAGACAGCGGGTTCGGGAGCGACTTTCAGTGCCGATGCAGGAAACGATGGTGCTCGAGCAGTTCAGCGGAGAGCCGCTCTGACTCACGAGCACGTAACGCCACACTGACTTCGAGTCGCTCGAGATGCTGCGCGAGTATCCGGTCGCCCTGCGGAACCTCGTGCGTCTCGAAGAATGCAAGCACCTCATTGGCGACCGATGGTTTCGAGAGGGATCGGATCCCTTCGAGCATCCGAGCGATGGAGTTGGAGGGGAATCGTTCGTTGATGGTTTCCCATTCCTCAGCGATGAAGAACCACGCAAGCTCGCCATTGCTGTGATTGGTGAGCGCCCGGCGCAGCACCATCGGTGCATTCTGGGTTCGTACTGCGTCGGTGATGCTCATGGCGAGGAGTCGACGCATCGACTCGGCATCGGGGAAGTCGGCCAGCGCAGTGAGGTAACGCACCTCGTCCTGTGGTGTGGAGGCAGCGGACATGCGGTCGATGAATGCGTCGAACTCGGCCGCTGATCCAGTGGCGGCAACGATGGCAACCGCTGCAGCTCGCATGGCAGCATCGGCAGCATCGGAGAGGTCGGAAGTGCCGCCGGAATAATTGGCGAGTCCGAGGATCGCACGGGCACGCTCCGATGATGCGGGGTCCTTCCCGAGAACGCCGAGCGCTTCGAACAGCACGCCGCGAAGTGCTCGGTCGCGATCGGATTCGCCCTCGATGGGCTGATCGCCGAGACGGGTGATGCAGGGAGCGATCAGTGCTCGAACGCGACTCTCGAACGCATCACGAGCGTTGTGTTCGAGCAATCGGTCGAGTGCAGTGAGTGCCGAGATGATCCGCTGCCAGACCGAGAGGTCGGTTTCGCCGTGGAAGGCCTCGATGGTGTGCATGAAGTCGTGGGCCGAACTGCGACCGGCCAGCACACTGGCCCACGCGTCGTCGATGAGGCCGTACCGTTCGATCGGGGAGAGATCGGTTTGGGCATGTGACACCAGGGCGGCGAGAAGTTGTGGCGCGTAGTTGACCCGGTAGAAGCCGGTTCCCTCGGTATTCGCCAACACCCAAAGTGCCGGTTCCACCAAGTCGACATCGATGGACCGTTGATCGAGCAGAACCTTCTCGAAGGTGATCACCCCATCGGGAATGGTGCGCTGTGAGATCATGACCGGCACGATCCACTCTGATGTCTCGTCGTGTGCCGCAGTGGGTCCGGTGCCCTCGCCGAGATCGCCGGCGTAGCCGAATCGATGCTGGGAGAGCCGGACGGTGCGTCCGTCATTGATGAGATCGACGGAGATGAGGGGATGTCCGCCCTGCAGGATCCAGGAATCCATGATGCTGCGTACCGGTTGACCGCTGGTGGCTTCGATGGCGTCCCAGAGATCGGTGGTTTCAGTGTTCCCATAGGCATTCGTGGCGAGATACGAGCGGATGCCGGCCCGGAAGACCTCCGGCTCGAGATAGGCCTCGAGCATGCGAACGACAGCAGCGCCCTTTTCATAGGTGAGGATGTCGAACATGCCCTCGGCATCGGCGGGGGAGATCACCGGATATTCGATCGGGCGAGTGCTGGTGAGCGCATCAGTGTCGAACGCCGCTGTACGGGCGAGGCCGAACGTGACCCATCGTTCCCATTCAGGTCGGTAGGCGTCGGTGGCGTGCATCTCCATGAAGGTGGCAAAGGCTTCATTGAGCCAGATTCCGTTCCACCACTTCATGGTGACGAGATCGCCGAACCACATGTGGGCGAGTTCGTGATTGATGACATCAGTGACGTTCAGGAGCTCGGCCTGAGTGGTGTTCGCGGGGTCGACGAGCAGGAGGATTTCGCGAAACGTGATGCACCCGAGGTTCTCCATGGCGCCGAACGCGAAGTCCGGCACCGCCACGAGATCGAGCTTGTCGCCGGGATAGGCGATGCCGTAGTACTCGGTGAAGTGGCGGAGACAGAACGCACCGGCGTCGAGAGCATGGGCAGTGAGGTGACCCTTGCCCTTCGGGTAGACAATCCGAAGAGGAGTGCCATCGACATCGATCGGCTCGGTTGCTTCGAGCGGACCCACGACGAACGCCACCAAGTAGGTGGACATGACCATGGTGTCGGCGAAGCTCACGACATGCTTGTTCGGCCGATCCGGATGCGGTGACCGATCGAGTTCAGCGGCATTCGACACAGCGAAGAGATCGGCATCCACGATCAGGGTGATACCGAAGCTGGCCTTCTGTGCAGGTTCGTCCCAACAGGGGAATGCTCGTCGGGCATCGGTGGCCTCGAACTGGGTGGTGGCGATTGTCTGCTCGACGCCATCGGCATCGGTGAATGTGGACCGATAGAACCCGCGGAGCTTGTCGTTCAGGTCGCCCGCGAACGTGAGGTGCAGGGTGACCTGCCCGACGATCTCCTGCGCGAGCGTGAAGTTCGCCCTTTCGGTAGCTGGATCCAGAGTGATGGCCGACACGTCGACGGTGGATCCGGCGGCATCAACCACCCGGGCTGTCTGGATCGTGAGATCCAGGGCGTTGCAGCTCACCGAGGAGGTCGGTTCATCGACGGTGAGATCGATCTCCGCAGTGCCGGTGAACGTGGCTCCGCCCAGATCCGGCTCGAGGACGAGCCGGTAGTGGGAGGGTCGGACCCCGCCCGGGAGCCGATACGGATCGACGACCTCGGGATCATCGAAGGCGGGGGAGTCGGAGGGCATTTCGCGAGCGGTCACGTTGCCAGCGTAGGGTCGGATCCGATGAACCTGCTCACTCCCCCAGAAGGGCGATCCATCGACGTTGTGTGCGTCGGGATGGCCATTGTCGATGTGCTCGCCCACGCCGAGGACACGTTCCTCGAATCCCACGCCATGATCAAGGGGTCGATGGATCTCATCGACACCGAGCGGGCGTTGTCCGTCTACGCCGCAATGCCCCCGGCGATCGAGGTGTCGGGTGGATCGGCGGCCAACACCGCAGCGGGGTTGGCTTCATTCGGCGGCGCGGTTGCGTTCGTCGGAAAGGTTGCCGAGGATGAACTCGGGGCGGTGTTCGCCCACGACATCCGCGCTGCGGGAGTCGCGTTCGACATCGAGCCGCTCAGTGGTTCCGAGGCGGCTGCCGGTACTGCTCGTTGCCTGATCCTTGTCACTCCCGATGCGCAGCGGACCATGAACACCTATCTGGGTGTCGCTGCATCATTGCGCCCGATCGACATCGATGGTGCTCTCATCGCATCGGCGAAGGTGCTCTACATCGAGGGCTATCTCTGGGACGATCCGGGAGCGAAGGACGTCATCCGGACCGCCATTGCGGCAGCTCGTGAGGCAGGGACACGCGTCTCCTTCACGCTCTCCGACGGGTTCTGCGTCGATCGACATCGGGCAGAGTTCCTCGAGTTGATCGCCGGCGATGTCGACATTCTTTTCGCCAACGAATCCGAGATCTGCTCGCTCTACGAGACCGCGGAGTTCGAGGAAGCGGTTTCGAAGGTTGTGGGGCATGTGGCGGTTGCATGCCTCACCCGTTCCGAGCACGGCTCGATCATCCTCACTGCCGACGGTGACCGCATCGAAATACCAGCAGTCCCTGCGACTCTTGTCGACACCACTGGCGCCGGCGATCTCTACGCCGCGGGTTTTCTCTCGGGCTGGACCACTGGCCAGAGCCTCGCTGAATCGGGCAGGATGGGTTCCCTCGCGGCGGGCGAAGTCATCTCGCATCTCGGCGCTCGTCCGCAGGTATCTCTCAACGAACTCTGGAAGGACCACCGATGAGCTGGACCTGTTTCGATGTCAACGTTGCCGATCATGTCGCCCATGTGGTCCTGAACCGACCCGACGCGCTCAACTCCATGATCCGTGAGTTCTGGAACGAGCTCCCACTGATCGTGCGCGAACTCGATGCCCGCGGCGATGTACGGGCCATCGTGGTGTCGTCCACCGGCAAGCACTTCTGTGCCGGGATGGATCTCGCAGTGTTCAGTTCTGAGGACTCCGGTCTCGGCGACGGCCCGGGCGAGATGGGTCGGGTGCGAGCCCGGCTCCGTCAGTCCGCACTCATGCTCCAGGAGTCGTTCACTGCGTTTGAGAAAGCCCGTATGCCGGTGTTGGCTGCCGTCCAGGGTGGCTGCATCGGCGGAGCGGTCGACATGGTCACTGCTGCGGACATGCGCTACTGCAGCGCCGATGCCTTCTTCGTGATCCAGGAGATCAATATCGGTATGACCGCCGATGTCGGAACTCTGCAGCGTCTTCCCAAGCTCATCCCCGACGGCGTGGCTCGGGAGATGGCGTACACCGGTCGCCGGATGACCGCCCAGCGCGCACTCGAGATCGGTTTGGTCAACGAGGTGTTCCCGACCCACGAGGCTCTTGTCGAGGGCGTGCTCGCCATTGCTGGTGAGATCGCTTCGAAGAGTCCGCTCGCGGTCTGGGGCTCCAAAGAGATGCTCACCTACGCCCGAGATCATTCCGTGGCCGACAGTCTCAATTACATCGCCACGTGGCAGACCGGCATGTTCCAGCCCTCCGACATGGTCGAGTCGTTCAAGGCGCGAGCCGAGGGCCGTGAGCCGGTCTATCCCGATCTGCTCTCGAATCCCGAGAGCTTCTGACCCGGTTGGATCAGATCCTTCAGCCCGCTGCCTCGAGCGGCGGGAGGAAGTTCCAGCGCAGATCGCCCACCTTCACCAGCACTGATGAGATCCATCCGCCCATCGCGCTGAGGTGATCGTCGAGCACTGCTCCATCGGCGAGCGTGGCCTCGTCGACCTCGTAGGACCCTTCGTAGCTGACTTCGATGGCGTACTCGGCATGGTCGAGATCAACGGGGAACGCTGACTCGATCGTGGGACCAGAACGTTCCAGATGGTCGTGTCCGATGGTCGGGCTCATGGCCGGCAGCACGGCGAGGAGGGCGGCGGCATCGGGGGTATGTGAGAGTCGCTGCACCCGGAGTGCGATCTCGATATCGATCCTGGGTGATTCGTCGAGCGGTTCGCCGATGTACCAGGACCGGTACGCAGTCTGGGCCCAGGTCGGCCATGTGAGCGTGATATCAGCCTGCACACGTGGAGGGTGACCCTCGCCGGGAAGGCCGTAGGTGGTTTCCCAGGTCATGTCGCCGAGGAGCATGTCGACGTTGAAACGCTCCTCGAACGCCTGACGCTCGAGCATCGCTCCCTCGAAGGCGTCACGGAGAGCGCCGATGGCATCGGTGAAGACATGGTCGAGCACGGTCTGACCCTATCGGTCCACGTCGGGGCAATTCGTCCTCGGCGACAGCGGGCCCTACGTTGAATCATCGGGCCGGCTCCGGGTGACTCGGTTAGTTTGACTGCCGATGCTCTTCCCCACCATCGACTTCGCGGTCTTCTTCATGGTGGTGTTCACCGGGAGCTGGGTGCTGCGTCCGCACAAGGTTGCATGGCGGGTGTTCATCCTCGCCGCCAGCCTCGTGTTCTACGGCTGGTGGGACTGGGGTTTCCTCTACCTCTTGATGGCCAGCATCGGGATCAACTGGTTGTTCGGACTCCTCGTGCATCGGGCACTCACCGTCGATGGGGAACGCACGCCGGCGAGTCTCTGGTTGGTCCGTATCGCGGTGGTGATCAATCTCGGAATCCTCGGGTACTTCAAGTATTTCGATTTCTTCGTTACCTCGATCGCCGAGCGTCTGAACAGTCTCGGGATCTCGATGAGTACGCCGGTGCTGCAGATCGTGCTTCCCATCGGTATTTCGTTCTTCACGTTCCAAGCGATCAGTTACGTGATCGATATCGGCCGCGGGCACTGGCGTGAGCCGCTGTCGCTGCTCGACTTCGCTGTGTATCTCTCGTTCTTCGCGCATCTCGTCGCCGGGCCCATCGTGCGGGCCAGCGAGTTCGCCCCGCAACTCGATCACCTACCCGATCCCCGCTACGTGAAATCGGCTGAAGCGTTCATGCTCATCTTCCGGGGCATGTTCAAAAAGGTGGTCATCTCGAGTTTCCTCGCGACGCAGGTCGTGGACCCGGTGTTCCGCCTTCCGGGTGCCTACGGACGATGGGAGGTTCTCTGGGCCATCTACGGCTACGCCATCCAGATCTACGCCGATTTCAGCGGTTACACCGATATCGCCATTGGCATCGCGTTACTGCTCGGCATCCAGTTCCCGCTGAACTTCGACTCCCCATACGCCGCCACCTCATTGCAGGACTTCTGGCGTCGCTGGCATATGACCCTTTCACGGTGGCTGCGCGACTACCTGTACATCCCACTCGGTGGCAATCGCGGTTCGAAACTGTTCACCTACCGGAACCTGTTCCTGGTGATGCTGCTGGGCGGTCTGTGGCACGGGGCCAACTGGACGTTCGTCGCATGGGGCTGCATCCACGGCGGCTACCTCGTCGGCGAACGAGTCGTGAAAGAGCGCTGGGTCGGCCACGAGATCGGGCTGCCTCCCAAGCTCGTCACCGCGCTCCAGTGGTTCCTCACGTTCAACGTGGTGTGTGTCGCATGGGTGTTCTTCCGGGCGCAATCGATCGGCGGTGCATTCGACATTCTCTGGCAGGTCGTGGCCGGTTCGGGAACCAACAGTGGTGTGACGGCGCTGCTGATCTTCGTGATCGTGGCGAGTGTGGCATCGCAGTTCGTGCCGAATTCGTTCCCGCGTCGGGTCGAGCTCTGGTTCGGCCGCCTCGCTCCGATCCTGCAGACCGCCGGATTGGGCGTAGGGCTCCTGCTGATCGATGCGCTCGGTCCCGAGGGCGTTGCTCCGTTCATCTACTTCCAGTTCTGAGGCCACACCGAGCGCATTGGTCCGGTTCTGACCTCTACGCTTCCGGCCATGACCTCCTCAGGCCGGCCGGGCTCGCCGTTGCGCCCCCCTGCCGAGGAGGATGAGGGATTCGTCCGAAGGGTGTTGCTGCGGCCGTTCAAGTCTCGTCATCCCGGCACGATGCCCGCCGGCCTCGTGCTGGTGATCATGGTCCTCGGGCTTTCTCTGGCCATGGTGCTCAACGCCGGTGCCACGCTGCGAAAGAGCAATGCGAAGGGTGATGGCTGGCGCAACGGCGTGGCCACGGTGATCGCCACGGTGAGCGACACCTTCCAGTTCACCTTCGCTCGCAGCAGGATTGATGCCGCTCTCGGGAAGAATCAGGGGTCGGGGATCGACGCCGCCGAACTTGTTCGCCGTCAGCAGGAGGCTGAGGTCGCGCAGCAACAGGCCGATGCGCTCGAGGCCGCCCGACGACCACCCGTGATCACCGCGCCGACCGCGGCCTCTCCAGTGCATCTCTGGGTCGGAGGCGATTCCATCACCCAGACCCTCGGCGCTTCCCTGCAGCGAGTGATCGCCACCACGGGGGTATTCACCTCCACGCTCGACTACCACGTGTCGACCGGCATCGCCCGCCCCGATTACTTCAATTGGCCCGAGCACCTCGTGAAAGGTGTGCTTCCCAAGGATCAACCATCGATCCTTGTGATGATGTTCGGGGCCAACGACGGCCAGAACATGACCGATCTCCAGGGTCGTGCGCTGCAGCGTGGCAGTCCTGAATGGCTTGCTGAGTATCGCCGTCGCGTCGCTGCGACCATGGACCTGCTGAAGTCACCCACGAACGATCGCCTCACGATCTGGTGCGGACCTCCGCCGATGGGCCCGGGCTCGAAGGTGAAGGGGATGGATGAGATCAACTACATCATCTCGACCGAGGCGAGCACCCGGCCATGGATCCAGTTCTTCGACACCTGGCCGTTCTTCTCCGATGCCAATTTCCAATACACGCTCGAAGCCCCGAATGCTGATGGTGCCCGGCGCGTGCTTCGACAGAAGGACGATGTGCACATGACAGTGGTCGGCGCCGACCGGGTCTCATGGGCGATCCTCAACCGCATCAGCAAACTTGTGGATCTCTCGGCCGGACGCATCGCACCGCCAGCTTCGGAGGCCCCGCCACCGGAGATCGTCGAACGAACCGAGATACCGCCCACGATGCCCGGGGCGGAATAGGCAGTTTCAGGGTCGGGTCAGGGATGCGAAGCGGTGACAGTGGTGGCGATGCCACCGCGCACCTTCCAGATGGTCTCGACAGTCATACGCCGCGGCATCGTGGCCCGCAGAAGATCATCGAGGATCTGGTTCGTGACGGCCTCGTGGAACGCTCCCTCGTTGCGAAAACTCCACAGGTACATCTTGAGACTCTTCAGTTCGACGAGAAGTTCGTCGGGCACATACGTGATGCGAACCGTTCCGAAATCAGGCTGACCGGTGACCGGGCACATACAGGTCATCTCGTCGGTCTCGACCAACACTTCGTAGTCCCGCCCCGGTTCGGGGTTCGGGACGGTGATGAGTTCTTTGGACGGCTCGCTGGGCACGGTGCGGCAGTGCTGGATCAGCCGCGACCGGCGTTGGGCTTGGTGCCGTGATTGGCGGGCTTACGGCGGGCGTTTGTCTTGCGCTTATCGGTCTTCTTTGACATAGGGCTGTGACGATACCCGCCACGGCCACCGTGCTCCCAACCGACCTCGGCCACGACTGCCCGATGGGGCTACCGATCGGCGCCGACTACCCTTCACGCCGATGGAGAAATTCGGATTCGTAGGACTCCCCAACGCGGGCAAGTCATCGTTGTACAACGCTCTCTCGGGGGGAAGCGCGCTCGCTGCGCCCTATGCCTTCGCCACCAAGGACCCCAACGTGGGCATGGCGAAAGTCCCTGATCATCGCCTCGAGAAGCTCGCCGCCATGAGTAGCTCCAAGAACGTCATCCCGGCGAGCGTGCAGTTCGTTGATATCGGAGGGCTTGTCGAAGGCGCCAGCACCGGCGAAGGACTCGGCAACAAGTTCCTCGCCAACATCCGTGAGAGTGACGCCATCGTGTTCGTCCTGCGGGCCTTCGAGGACGACGATGTCCCCGGCCCCTCCGATCCGCTCGAACATCTGCGTATCGTCGAGATTGAACTCGCACTGGCCGATCTCGAAACTGTTGAGAGCCAGATCGAGAAGCGTCGCAAGGCGGCCAAGTTCGACAAGACCGTGGCCGATGAGGTAGCTGCGCTCGACCGGGCCTACGCGGTGCTCGCCGAAGGATCGCCCATCTATCGAAGCAATCTCGATGAGGAGACCCGCACCCTCATCAAGAGCTACTTCCTTCTCACGAACAAGCCGGTGTTGGCCATCGTCAACGTGAGCGAGAACGATCTCGACCGTATCGATGAACTGGCTGCTCCGGTCGCCGCCGAACTCGGCGGTTGTGGCGAGGTCATCGGCATGTGTGTGCAACTCGAAGCGGAGGCTGGCCAGCTCGACGCCGACGAACGAGCGGAGATGCTCGAGGGCCTTGGTCTGGGCGAGGGGGCACTTCCCCGGTTCCTCAACACCGCGTATCGCATGCTCGGGCTTCGCACGTACTTCACCACCGGTGAGAAGGAGAGTCGGGCCTGGACCTTCCGCGCCGGCGCCAAAGCTCCTGAATGTGCCGGAGTCATCCACTCGGATTTCCAGCGCGGGTTCATCCGGGCCGAGGTCATTCATTGGGACGACCTTCTCGAGGTGGGTTCCTGGTCCAAGGCGCGTGATGCTGGCATCCTTCGGGTCGAGGGCAAGGAGTACGTGGCCGCCGACGGCGATGTCATGGAGTTCCGGTTCAACGTCTGATCGAGCCGTACCATTGGCTCATGCCCGTGACCGATCAATCGCCAGCGGCATGGCTTGTGTCCGGCGACACTGTGCTCGCTTCGCTTGAGGTGGCCCGCACTCATCGAGAGCGCTCTCGGGGACTCC
>CAEMXZ010000073.1_pt1 | contig 11471 bp, 3 predicted proteins | sample 7263481 | NCBI WGS metagenome assembly CAEMXZ01 (sample SAMEA6813769, study PRJEB35770) | uncultured Microthrixaceae bacterium | biome: Freshwater; feature: Freshwater reservoir; material: water | place: Czech Republic | collected 2017-04-14 | depth 0.5m m
GCAGATCCCCGAAACCTTCGATGCTCACCTTGCTCCCCCCTACTCCCCCGACCGTAGCGCCCAGCGGGTACGGTCCGAGACGTGCTCCGACGCCGACGAGACAGACCGGTACCAACGAAGGGTCCCACCGTGGCGCTCGCCGGGGCCGGCATGATCTCCATGATCCACGCCATCGCTGCTGAGGCTGCGGGGGTTCCGATCGTGGCCGTTGCATCAAGGAGTAAGGAACGCGCCGCAGAGCGCGCTGGGCAGATCGGATGCCCGAGCGTTGACTACAGCGAACTTCCTGCTGGGGCCGCCGTCGTGCTTGTGGCCACGCCGCCAGCACTGCACGTGGCACAGGCCATCAACGCTCTGCGAGCCGGCGCATCGGTGCTCGTCGAGAAGCCCCTCGCCACCACCCTTGCTGCCGCCGACCGCCTCGTCGCTATCGCAGATGACTCATCAGGCGAACTCGTCTACGCCGAAAATCAAGCCTTCGCTCCGGTTGTGAACGAGGCGCTGCGGCTCATTGCGGAACTCGGCCCACTCGACTACCTCGATGTTCGGGCGCTCTCCCCCCGTCCGAACTGGGGTGACTTCCTCCAGCCCACATGGGGCGGCGGTTGCCTTTTCGACCTCGGCGCCCATCCGATAGCTCTCGCTCTGCTGGCCGCTGGAGATGACCAGTTGGAATCAGTGACAGCGATGATCGATCACGCGGCCGATATCGACGTTGACGACCACGCAGTCGTGGAACTGCAGTTCACCTCCGGCCTCACGGCCAGGGTTGAGGCGAGTTGGCGAGAGGCCACCACCACCTGGGACCTCCAGGCCTCGAGCGGAACCGGAGTCGTGAGGGCTGAGTTGATTCCCGTCACCGGGCTCGAGCGCAACGGCGAACCGTTCGGACTTGCGACGACTCCCGACAACGTCGACACGTTCGTGCACGATCTCGGGTACGTGGAGCAGATGCGTCAGATGCGCAGTCTGATCATCGGACCCAGCGGCACTTCCACCAGCGACCCGGTCGACATCGCTCGCTTGATGGATGGCCGATTCGGTCGTCGGGTGCTCGAGATCATCTGCGCGGCCTACAGCCAGGCCGGGCGAGCAGAGCGTGGAGATGAAACTCCGGAGCCGATTCCATTCCGCGGCCCACGCGAGAGCACTCCACACGAACTCTGGCTTGAAGCAGCCGGATCGAGTCAATGAATTTACGAAGTTGTCAGGCCTACTGACATAAGGTCCACTGATATGAACAGTTCCGATGAAGCGCGCATCGACCGCCGGGAGATTCTTCGAGCCGAGAGAGCTGTCGCCTCGCAGTTTTGGGGCGGTGTCGAGAGCCGGATCGTGCTCGAATTTCTCGTGTCGGCGATGGTCTGGATCGGCGTCATCGTGCTGGCCACGATGGGAGTCATTCCCCTGTGGCTCGGCCTCATTCTCAACACCATTGTCGCGACGACCTTCTACATGCCCATGCACGAAGCTGCACACGGCAACATCATGGGCCGGCGCCCCGGTTCGAAGTTCTTCGAGGATCTCATCGGCATGCTCTGCTCGATTCCACTGGGCTTCTCCTTCAAGGCCCATCGCGCATCGCATATGCGCCACCACGCACATACGAATGATCCGCACCGGGATCCGGATCACTTCACCGATGGCCCGATGTCCGGAGTCGTCGGCGCATGGCTCGGCCAGGTGATGATCCTCTCGCTGCTTCCAGTCTTCGCTTTCGTTCCGCCCGCTCGGAAGCTCATTCCGAAGCGCATGCAGCTCTCGCTCGCTGCGGGCAGCAGTCGGACCGAGGGCATTCAACAACTGCGCTTTTGGATCTTCACCACAGTCATACTCATCGTTGCGTTTCTCACCGGATTCGGCTGGCCCGCACTGCTGCTGTGGTACATCCCTTCGCGGCTGGAGGCACTGTGGTTGCTGTTCATCTTCGCGTGGTACCCGCACCATCCGGCCGACGCGGTCGGTCGATATGTCGACACACGAGTCGCGGTGTTCCCCGGCTCACGACTTCTCATCCGCGGACACGATCATCACGCCGTTCACCACCTGTTCCCGCGAGTTCCCCACTACCGATTGCCGGCACTCTGGCAGGAGATCGCCGAAGACATGGTCGCCAAGGGAGTGCGTAGTGAAGGCAGCGCCACCGCTGCCACCCGACCGATCGTCTGGTGAGCAGCGGCGGCTCCGAGGACCGCTAGAGATTGAAGGTATGACCCCACTTGTTGATCGACCAAGAGAACCCGCCGCTGGCGTTCAGCGAGGCTGAATAGGAACCCAGCGAGCAGTAGTTCTTGCAATCAACGGAGGTGCGGTACTCAGCTCGAGCGGTGGCTGAGGCGCTCACTGAATATCGGAACCCTGCCGACGAGGACCAGGAAACCGATGCGGTGTAGGAACCCGTGAACGACGCCTTGATCGTGTAGCCGATCGAACCGGCCGGCCACGGAAGGTCCTTCGTCCAACCGTCAGATCCGCTGGCTGAGAACGAATTCGAAGCGCTCGCTGAGAACGAGAACCCGGTACTGAAGGTGATCGAGGGGAACGAGTATTGGGCTCCGCTGATCGAGAGGGAGACACCCGAGATCGATGCAACGACCGAGCCCGAAGTGTTCTTGATACGGAATGTTCCTGAGCCGCTGACCGAATTCGAGTTCATGCTCATCGAAGCGGTGAAGTCGAAGGTAACGGCGCCCGAGCTTCGGCCGAAGGTGCCACTCATCGCGCCGGAAAACGGACCAGCCGAAACCGACGAGGAGTAGGTGAATGACTCAACGCCCGGAGCGATCGAGAGCCGGAACGTACTCATCCCGAGATTGAACCCGCCGATCGTTGCTGCGGTGGTGACCGACAGTGTGCTCGAGACGCCAGAACCGGATTTCGAGAACGACCCGGTCAACTTCAGTGCGAACCCTGAGATCGAAAGGTTGGCACTGGCGCTCACACTCACCGAAGAACCGACCTTCGACGCACTCACGGTGAGCGTGAGGTTGAAGCCGGCAAGAGCCGATGCCGTGCCACTGGCGCTGAAGTCACCCGACGAGGTGAATGCACCCTGCACAGTGACTCCGGAGCCACGGTTATCGATAGCGAAGGAACCGCTGAATGTCGCACCGAAGTTCCCTCCTGCCTTGGCCAGAGAGACAGCGGCTGTTGCCGAGAATCCGCCGATCGTGAATCCGATACCCGAAGCGCTGAAGGCAAAGTCGCCGGCTACTGCAGTGACCACAGTTCCGTTCGGCAGAGTGATCGTCGGACAGACCGAATTCGGGCAGAGCGGTGTCTGCCAATACATCGCACCAGCGATCGTGGTGCTGAACACCCCGGGAACAGTGAGGGTTCCGGTGAAACTGAACCCACGGTTGTCAATCACAAGGGCAACTGAACCGACGTTGAAACCGGAGACTGTTGCTGTTCCCGTAGCCACCAATGACGTGACACCGGTCGACTTGTTGCTGTCGAGTACGAAGGTTCCTTCGACAGTCACCGAGGAGACCACGATACGTGCGTAGACATCGACGTGGAGGGCCGTGACCCGACCGTCGGTGTACGTGAACTCCACCGATCGCACGTTGACAACGCTGCCGAGGATCGTGAGTTTGCCCGTGGCCTGCAGAGAGAACGATTGCGATGACGGAGACGTGGAGAGTTCACCCGAGAACTGCAGGTTCGTGAGCGAGAACGCACCGGCATTGATGTTGCCGATCGAACCGGTGAGTTGCATCACGGATGTCTGCGTTGACGAGGTCCAACTGAATGCACCACTGAGAGAGACCGCGACCTCGAGGACGGTCAGCGATCCGGCGAACTGGACGAATGAAGCGCCGTTCGCCGAGTCGAATCCGACCGAGATCGTCGCACCGTCAAAGGTGACCGCGCCGGTTCTGAACGCGCCCACCGTCGCCGAGCCGAGGAACTTGAACGAGGGCGAGGTCGTGATCACGGCACTCACACTCAGCTCAACGTTCAGGAGGCTTCCCTCGATCTGGACCCCGAATCCTGCCGGGACGATGTAGGTCCCAACAATGCAGCCGGTCGGCGCGATGACCAGGTGGAAATACTTCGCCTTCAGCACTCCTGCGATGTTGACGATGTCGGGTCCACCCGGCGTCCCGACCGTGAGGTCCATGCACGGATTCGCTTCGGAGAGCTGCATCAACACCGAGACCGGAACCGGATCAGTGGGGCGCATGCCGAGTGCTGTGAGCAGGTTCCCAGGAAGGGTGACCGTGGCCTGCAGGCCGAGTGTGGGAAGTGGGAACGGTGCAGCGGCGATCTGTATCCCCACCTGGATGGTGATGGTCTTCAGGCTGAATCCAGTGAGTCCGAACGCGTTGTCCCAGAGTGAGCCACCATTAGCACCGGCTGCGGTGATGTAGCCGTTCACGGTCTGGGAGCTCGCCAGATAGGTGACACCCATGGCCACGTTGATGACCTTGGTGCTACTGCCGGCAGCGTTGATCGTAAATGTCCCGGATTGACTGAGGCTCTGGACCGGCTGACCCGAGGTCACACCCGACATGATCGTGAAGTTGTCGAATGCGAACTGGTAGCTCGATGAGCCAGTCGGCACCGACACCGAGGTCGGGAACGATGCCCGGATCATGTACTCAGTGGGGCCGGTGTATGTGACGAAAATTCCGGCGTCACCAAGCGACCGTCCGATGAGCGTGGATACCCAGGACGGAAGCCCCTGCGCCCCACCAAAAGACAACGTGTTCGCTGGGAGTTTGACACTCAGCCCGTCGAGCGTCACCGCTGAAGCGACGTTCGTGTACGCCAGCGAGGTCAGTCGTGCCGTCCCGAGATTCAGTCCAGCGGATGGGAATGTTCCGACAACGGCGTATCCCGAACTCGTGTAGGTGAAACTCACGGGCAGCGATGCACCGAGGATGTCCGCGGTGCCGGAAGCGGCGAAGCTATAGCCACCCTTCGACCCTGCGCCTACGCCCAGACCGACCGCACCTGTCGATGCGGCCGCAGCGCCGCTGGAATAGCTCACCGAAAGCGTGGGCGACTCGATCTCAAGGAAACCGGGAACGATCGTGATCTTGGACATCGAGGCTTGGAGCCGGAACCCCTTCGACTGCGCGCCGTAGACCCCGGCAACGCTGATGGTCTGGGTTCCGAGCCCGTTACCGAGGCTCACCTCCACCGATCCGGTGAGTGACAGGTACGTGCTGTTCGTGCCAGTCGGACAAAAGTCGGCTCCAGAAACCTGCGGACAGGCAGAAGTGAATGAAACCGTGATGTCCTTGAGCGTGAGAATATTCGGGATCAGCGAGATGCTCGACACGTTCGCCGCGATCCCCCAATCGATCACTCCGGAGGTATTCGTGATCGCTCCGGTGAGCGATGCGCCGGCAAGAGTGAACCCGGGTGCGATGGTGAGTGTTCCCGGACTGGTTCGTGCCGTGAGGCTCCAGTTACTCGAATCGCTGTAGGCGACATCGACCAACAGCACGACGCCAGAACCAAGATCGAGAGTTCCCGTACCGCTGAGTCCTGCCGTGGAGGTCCATGTGACCGACAGATTCGACACGGTGAGCCCGCGTACCGTGATCGGGGCGAAGGTTGCGCTGATCGACTGGCTCAACACGGAGTCTCGCTTCTCAACCAAGCCCGACACCACTGCTGAGGAACCGAAGATTGAAAGCCTGGCCGAGACATTCACAGCAACTCTCCAGTTCGAAGAATTCGCATAGTTGAATGACACTGCCACCGTTGCTCCAGCCACAGCGAGAGTCCCCGCACCGGAAGCCTGCATCGCTCCGGCCGAGCGGCTGATCGTGAGATTGCTCGCAGTGATCGTGACCCCGGCGGCGACCCTGAATGTCACGCTCGATGCTGTGAACTCCCAGCGAGTGGCGTTGGTGTAGGAACCGGTAACGGAAACGCTCGATCCGTCGGTGAAGGAGATCGATGCGCTCCCGGTGAACTTCGAGTCAGCGGTCGGAGTCCAGATGAGCGTGAGGCTGTTGAAGGTCACGCCCGACATCACGAGAGCACCCATACGTAGGGCGATTGAGCCGGGATCACCGACAGCGCAGGTGACCAAGGCAGCGCACATGGCACCGCTGAGCACACCGTCGTCGTAGGACAAGGAGCCGACGAGAGCGACAGGGCCGAACCCGAGACCAACGGTCCCTGCGAGCTCAAGCGCCCAGTTCGACGGATCCATGTAGCTGAACGTCGCGGCGATTCGATTCGATCCGACGATGAGGAATTCGCCTGAAACCTCGAGCTGGAGTTCGACCCCTCCGTCGACTGGTGTCGAAGACATCGAGACTGCGAGCGCACAGATTGAGAGTCCGGCACCGAGTGACTGGCACTCGGTGGGCACGAGGGAGAACGAGGCCGACCAACCGTCGGATTCGTCGTAGCTGAATGACCCGGAAATCGTTGTGTTCGGCCCGATAGCAACCGAGCCAGTGGCGGAGAACGCATGGGAAACAACATTGAATTCGAAGGCCAGAACAATGGTCGTTGAGCCGATGACGAGGGTTCCTGCACCAACCAATAGGCCGCCGGGCCGAACGGTCGCCGTTGTGATGTCGAAGGCCTTGCCTCCGAGATCGAGTGACTCCGGAATCGTTCCCGCTTCGCTCGCCACTGCGCCGATCGAATCACCGGCAATGTTGGTGGCGACGATAGTGAAGTCGGTGAAATCCGGGTCGATTCCCGAGATCTCGCAGGTGAGCTCTGCCGGTGAGGTCGTCGTGCAGCTATCGCCCGAACTCGCCGTGACTGTGTACGAGAGGATGCTGCGGCCGCCGTCCAAAACGGGAGCCACCCAGGAAACAAACGCGAGGTTTCCTTGAATCTCAATGGTCACCGAAGTCGGCGATCCGGGGACGGTGTAGGGCGTGACCGAAACTGTCGCCACGGATTCCGCTCCCTGACCTGCTGCGGTGACCGCGCGCACCCTGAACGAATACGCGGTGCCGGCGACCAATCCGGTGATGTCACAACTCGTCGAACTGGTGGAGCAGGTGAACCCACCGACCGTCGACGTGACCCTGTAGGAGATGACCGGACTCCAGCCACTCGCTGAGCCATCCACCAATTCCGACCAAGAGACCGTTGCTGCTTGGTATCCGGCGGTTGAGGTCACACCCGTGACGGCAGAGGCGAAGGTATATGGCACCACCGTTGAGGTTTCTGCGGAGGGAATGCCACTACCACCCTGGTCAGCGGCGACCACGGTGAACCTGTAGCTGGTACCAGCAGTCAGCCCGGCGACGGTGCAACTCCCGCCGACGGCGTCACTGCGAACAGAGATGCTGCAGGTGCGACCTCCTGGGGACGCTGAGACCGTGTACGAGCTGATCAGAATGGAATCGGCCGGACGGGACCAGGAAACCGTAGCGGTGCTCGAACCCGCAGCGGCCGCCACCGCAAGGGGTGCACCCGCCTGGGCGTAGACGACACCCGAGTTCGAGCTCGACGATGCAGCGCCCGCCCCCGATGCCGTCGTGGCGACGACCGTGAACGAGTAGGAAACACCTGGGGCAAGATCTGAGACGACACATGAGGTGGTCTCGCTGGTGCAGCTGAGATCACCCACGTTCGATGTCACGGTGTAGAGGGTGATGACTGAACCGCCGTTGTTGGCGGGTGGGTTCCACGAGACCGTGGCAGAGGATCGAGCGAAGACTGCAGCAACTCGTAGAGGAGCGCTCGATGCCGACACTGGGGCGATTGCACTGGAGTGCAGACTCGCCGCGCCGGTGCCGACCCGGTTGGTCGCGCTCACCCTGAAGGTGTAGTTCACCGCACTCGTGAGACCGGAGACGACGCAAGTGGTCGCTCCAGTCGTGGTGCAGGTCCGACCACCGGGGAATGCCACCACCGAATATCGGGTTACGACGGACCCGCCATTGTCGAGCGGCGCCGACCAACTCACCGACACCGACCCGACACCGGAGATTGATCCGGCGACAGCTGTGGGGGCGTCGGGAACGGAAGCGGGAACGATCGCAGCAGCACCAACGCCGGGACGGCTGTCACCGACGGCGTTCGTCGCTCGAACCGTGAACGTGTAAGACACGCCGTTGGCGAGGCCGGAAACGACGCACGTCGTTGCGTTTCCGCCGGTGACACAACCTGCAGACTTCGGCGAGGACTCGACCGTGTACCCGGTGACTCCAGAACCGTTGCTGAGCGCCGGTGCCCATGAGACAGTCACTGACGCCGCACCCGACACTCCCCGCACTGCGGTCGGCGCATTCGGAGCGGACATCGGCACCACACCAACGGTGGCGGACGAGGGAACACTGCGCCCGGCAAGGTTGCTGGCCACGACCGTGAACGTATAGGTGGTACCGAGGGTGAGACCGCTGACAAGACAGTTCAGAGCTGCAGTCGTGCATGACCTCGATCCGGGCGACGAGGTGACCGTGTAGGACGTGACTGCGCTGCCACCGTTGTCCGAAGGCTCGGCCCATTGGACGAGCACCGAAGACCCGCTCACCGTTCCAGACACAGCGGTGGGTGCGTCAGGAGCGCGCGCCGGAACAACTGCCGCCGACGCGAACGACGGGGTCTGACGAGAATCGGATGCGGTAGCAGTGACCACGAAGGTGTACGAAACGCCGTTGGTGAGACCCGACACAACGCAGGTGAGTTCGGTTGTGGTGGAGCAGGTGAAATCACCGGGCGTTGACAAAACCGTGTATCCGGTGACGGAGACACTGGCGGTGGTCGGCGGTGCCGACCATGAAATACGGACCGATCCGGCACCAGAGACACCGACGACATTGACCGGCGACCGACTCGAACCGAGCGGAATGACCTCATCAGAGGTCGTTCCACCGCTGGAGCCGAGAACCGTTCGAGCTACAACGGTGACCGTATACGTCTCCTCACCGACGAGGCCAACGATCGTGCAGAACCTGGCTCCGGTGGTGCGGCAGGACTTGGCCCCGGTCGAACCCACCGACGTGGTGGCGATATAGGCGACGATCGCCCGTCCGCCGAGATCAGCCGGCCCACTCCAGGAGACAGCGATTGACGCATTGCCGGCGGTCACCGCAACCCCCAACGGGGCCGACGGGATCGCTCCGGGCAGTACTGCTGCGGATGCCAAAGACTCGGCGCCATCGCCTGCGTTGTTCACGAACCGGACAGTGAACGTGTAGGAGACGCCGTTCTCGAGACCTTCGACACGGCAGGAAGTCGCGCGTTCGCTGCGACATGTCGCTCCATCAGGGCTCGCTGTGACGAGGTAGTACGAGTCTGCGGAGAAGAACGTCGAGATGTTCGCCGGAGCGGTCCAGGAAACCGACACCGAGCGATCACCGAACGTGCCCACAGCACCGGTGGGCGCCGGAGCTGCGACGACCGGTCGGAAAGTTACGGGTGCGGATGCCGCACCGAACCCCGCAGCGTTCCTTGCTGCGACCGTGATGCGGTAGGTCACCCCCGGGGTGAGCACACCGTCGAGCGACGAGTAGAGAGCACTGCTGAAGGTCTCGAATGACACCGGTAAGCCGTTGGCTCCCACGGTGTACGTGACCCGATACGAGATGACCGCTTCACGCGTGTCCGGTTCGGACCATGCAAGTTGGACGATGTCGGACGACTGTGTCACCGAAAGGGCGGCGGGAGCCGACGGGAAACCGATCGGGGTTGGAACGAAACCGGGTGAAGCTCCGAACTTGCGGTCCAGGGATGTGATTTCGGGATTGTTGTTGAGCGCGTAGACGAAGAACTCGTAGGGGATGCCATTGGGTAGCCCCCGCACCGTGCAGGTGAGTACTGACGCGCCAGAGGAGCAGCCCGGCGTGTACACCGTTCCGGTCTCCACGGAGTAGGTCCACCCGATGACGCGGTACCCAGTGATTGGGCCACCGCCGGTGACCGCTGGAGCGGTCCATGTGACCCTCACCGAATTCGGGCCGGGTGTTCCGACGACATTGCCGGGGTATCCCGGGTAGTCGATGAACATGAGTGACGACGACGCACCGGACGATGGTCCCGAGCCGAACGAGTTCCTCGCCGTGACAGTGAAGGTGTAGATCGTGCCGCCGTTGAGCCCGTAGATAGCGCACGAATTTGCTTCAGCGACACAGACTGCCCCGGGAACAGCCACACCATTGACGAATGCCTGAACCGAGTAGCTCGAGACAGCACCGCCACCCTCGTAGGAGGGAGCACTCCACGCGATATTCACCCCCGCTGACCAAGAGTCGCTCAACTCAGAGAGCGAGGCGAACGGCGGTGCGGGTGCCGCCGGAAGACCGGGTATGTATGCATTCGAGGCAGCGGATGCCACTCCCGTACCTACGGTGTTGGTGGCACGAACGGTGAAGGTGTAGCTGGTGCCGTTACTGAGACCGGTCACGTTGCATGTGGTGGCGGTGGTGGTGCAGGTGCGCACACCTGTCGGTCCACTCGAGGATGAAACCGTGTAGCTGATAGTGCCATCACCAACGAAGTTCGGCACGGTCCAGGCAACCGTCGCCATAGTCGAGATTCCTGCACTCGCGACAACACGCAGCGGTGCCGTCGGGGCGCGCGACGGCGCAACTGCCGAGGAAGGATCCGACGAGAGCGAATCTCCTGTGGAGTTTCGAGCGATCACTGTGAACGTGTAACTGGTGCCGTTGCTGAGACCGATGACATTGCAGGTCGTTCCCGAAGTTGCGGAACAGGTCTTCACCCCTGTCGGGCCCGATGACGAGGTCACGACATAGCGGGTGATCGAGCTGCCACCGGTATTCGTCGGTGCTGTCCAACTCACCTGCACAGAACCGGAACCGGCCACTCCAGAGACGTCGGTAGGTGCACCGGGGACAGAAACTCCGGACGACGGTTCGGAGTTATCGCCCTGCGCTGACCAGTTCGCGCCGGACACCACGAAGTACCCATCGAAGCCGTTCGGGATATCAGTGATCGTGCAGGTTCGAGGAGCCAAGGTTTCGTTGGACATGTCTGCAAATGTGGTGTCACCAGTGACGCAATAGAACGGGGCCCACAACCATTCGTCACGGGGCAATGATGGATCAGGAATCTGCTCATTGGTCGACAAATCTGCGTTCCAGTACATGGAAACCTCGTACCGGATGATGGGCGCTCCCCCGTCCGAGGCCGGCGCATCCCATCTGATGGTCGCTGATGTCGTCTCCCCGCTCCGGTCAAATGTATGGAACACACGCCGGGGAAGACCAGGGGCAACACAAGTGTTCGTGTAATTGTCGTAGTTGCTCATCGCCTCGAACTGATGCTGTTCCGAGAGCGTTCGATTGCTCGCGCATTCCCTGATGTCGAGCGGCTCATGATTCGCTGGGTCACCAGGCCAGGAAGAAGCAGAGACCGGAGCATCCTCCGGAGTTGTCGTCGGTGCAGTCGGTGCAGTCGGTGCAGTCGGTGCAGTCGGTGCAGTCGGTGCAGTCGGTGCAGTCGGTGCAGTCGGTGCAGTCGGTGCAGTCGGTGCAGTCGGTGCAGTCGTTGTCGACGGCTCGGGAGCAGAC
>CAEMXZ010000074.1_pt1 | contig 11417 bp, 10 predicted proteins | sample 7263481 | NCBI WGS metagenome assembly CAEMXZ01 (sample SAMEA6813769, study PRJEB35770) | uncultured Microthrixaceae bacterium | biome: Freshwater; feature: Freshwater reservoir; material: water | place: Czech Republic | collected 2017-04-14 | depth 0.5m m
CCGATGTCGGGGACGAGGAGGAGGCGTTCGGGTCGAGCCCACCGCTGATGAGCCGGAGTCCGGGGACCGCCGGCGATGCCGTGCTGGATGCCGTGCTGGATGCCGTGCTACGAGCCACTGCAAGCTTCGGCTCGTTGACCTGGATGAGGAAGCCAGGTCGATTCCAAGGGGCGTCGAGTTCTGGAGCGTGCTCGGTGTCGAGCGCTGGGTCCAGATCGAGGGAGAAGAGCGAGTGGGTGTCGGGGTGGAGGAGCGCTGCCATGGTGACCATCCTGCAAACTCGGTGTGACAGTGACTGTGCGGGGACTGTGCGGGGACTGTGCGGAAACTGTGCGGGGAGTCGAACGTCCGTTCGAACCACAGGGCAAAGCGAACCACGAACACCCGTTCGATGTCAAGAGGAAATTCGAACGGGTGTTTGCCCTGCGGACTCGAGCGGTCTACTGTTGCAGTACATACGTTCGAAGAAACCACCGACAGATCCAGGAGCAGACATGTCCGCACCAGGCCTCACCCTCCGCCAGCAGCAGATCCTCGAGGTCATTGACCTCCACATCACCGAGCATGGCTATCCGCCCTCTGTCCGCGAGATCGGCACTGCCGTTGGTCTCACCTCCCCGTCGAGTGTGCAGAACCACCTCAACCGCCTGAACGAGCTCGGGTTCCTGCGCCGCGACCCGGTCAAGCCCAGGGCCATGGAAGTGCGTTACGACCCCAACTCCGGGGCCTCGGGTGATCGTCGTCCGTTCCGGCATGTGCCGCTCGTCGGCGATGTCGCCGCCGGCACCGATGTGCTCGCCGAGGAGAACGTCGAAGAGATCGTTCCGATCCCCACCGACTTCTGCGGCGACGGCGAACTCTTCATGCTCCGGGTGCGCGGCGAGTCGATGATCGAGGCCGGCATCCTCGACGGCGACTTCATCGTGGCCCGCGCCCAGACCACCGCCGAGAACGGCGACATCGTCGTGGCCGGCATCCCGGGCGATGAGGGCACCGTGAAGACCTACACCCGGGTCGGCGACGAGGTCGTGCTACTCCCGGCCAACCCGTCACTGTCCCCGATGCACTTCCGACCTGATGAGGTCGCGATCTTCGGCCGTGTCGTCACGGTGATGCGCAAACTCTGAACCGTCCATCAATCGAGCCGCTGGTCGACAGAGCCACTTGCCAGTCACTACCTGTCAGTGCGAGATGCCCTGGTCGACCAGCGCCCGAAGGATCGTCCAGGTGCGCTCCAGCGGCGCCCTATCCAGATATTCATCGGCAGTATGGGCCACGGTGTTATCGCCCGGCCCGAAGTTCACCGCAGGCACGCCATGCGACGCGAAGCGGGCCACATCTGTCCAGCCCAACTTGGCAAGTACCTGTCCCCCGCTGCGCTCGACCAGCGACGCGAGCAGCGGATGGGTGAGTCCGGGAAGCGCTCCACCGGAGCATTCCGTGAGTTCGATGGTGTCGCCATCCTCGAGAAACGGCGCGAGTAGATCGCGGACATGGGCTTCGGCCTCAGCTGCTGTGCGATCCGGGGCGAAGCGGTGGTTGACAGTCACCGTTGCCGTATCCGGAACCACATTGCCGGCCACTCCCCCACCTACAGCGACCGCTTGCAGCCCCTCATGGAACTGGCAACCGTCGATCACTGGACGTCGGGGTTCATAGGCCTCCAGCGCAGCCAGGATCCGGCCAAGACGATGCACGGCATTGCGGCCCATCCACGCACGTGCGGTGTGTGCACGAGCGCCCTGCAGCGTGACCACGACCCGAAGCGTGCCCTGACAGCCCGCCTCGATCAACGCATCGGTGGGTTCACCGAGGATGGCGACATCGCCGACGAGCAGATCGGGACGAAGCTCGAACAATTCGCCGAGCCCGCTTTCTGCACTCCCGACTTCCTCCCGCGCATAGAACACGAACGTGCAGTCCACAGCGGGTTCGGCGATCGTGCGGGCCAGTTCCAGCATGATGGCGAGCCCGCCCTTCATATCGCACGAACCCACGCCCGAGAGACGGTCGCCGTCAATGGTGGCGGAAGCGTTGTGCGCCGTTGCGGGCACGGTATCGGTATGACCGGCGAACACGATGCGCTGCCCACGTCCGAACTCGGTGCGGGCGACGAGGTTGTCCCCCACCCGGTCCACGATCAGATGCGGAAGAGCGCGCAGTTCTGCCTCGATCACCGCGACGAGTGCCGCCTCATCACGACTGGGTGACGCGATGTCGACGAGCGCAGCCGTACGAGCGAGCAGGTCAGTCATGATCAGGTGGCAGCGCCGTGGTCGCGGAGCACATCGTTAAGTGCTGCTTTGTCATGACGCTCACCTTCGTTGAGGCGCTTGATGACGAGCACGCAAGGCAAACCGAACTCACCGCCGGGGAAGGTGCGGGGGCGGGTTGCGGTGACCGCCACGCTCCATGACGGCACCACACCACGGCTGAGTTCCTCGCCGGTCTGGGCGTCGATCACCGGGATGGATCCCGTGAGGATGCAGCCGGCACCAAGCACGGCACCGTCGCCGACGCGGGCACCTTCGGCGACGATGCACCGGCTACCGATGAGCGCGTCGTCGCCGACGAAGACCGGAGCGGCCTGCGGCGGCTCGAGCACGCCGCCGATACCCACGCCACCGGACAGGTGCACGTTGGCGCCGATCTGCGCACAGGATCCAACTGTGGCCCATGTGTCGACCATCGTGTTGGCACCGACGCGTGCACCGATGTTGACGTAGCTGGGCATGAGCACCACACCACGGTCGAGGAACGAGCCATAGCGGGCCGAGGCACCGGGCACGACGCGCACACCGGCGGCTGCGAAGTTGGTCTTGAGCGGAATCTTGTCGGCGTACTCGAACACGCCGCCATCGATCGTGTCCATCTTGGAGAGACGGAAATACAGCAACACCGCGTGCTTGAGCCACTGGTGGACGATGGGTTCTCCATCTGCTCCGAGCTCGGCGATTCGTGCCTCACCCCGGTCGAGCAGGCCGATGACCTCGCCAACTGCAGCCACGGCATCGCCGTCGGCAGGGGTGAGGGACTCGCGATTCGCCCAGAGTTCGTCGATAGTGGTTTCAAGAGCAGCCATGGCGGCGCAGGCTACCTGCGTGGCGGGCGACTCATGTCGACAGTTCCGTCCGGCGGTCCGTGACCACGCACAACCCCATCAACTCCGACGCGTCACGTCGTTCGACGCAGCCTTGATCGTAGTGATCGAAGGCCCTCAAACCCCGAGACGTCGGGCCACCAGTTCGATCCGGTCATCGGGCTGCACAACGGCCACCCGGATGAATCCGGATCCATCGGGTCCGTAGAACTCCCCGGGAGACACGAGAGCACCTCCCTGCTCGGCCAGCCGGCGCACCAGCGCCCATGCGTCCCCATCGGGAGCAGCGGCCCAGAGATAGAACGCACCGTCGGGAAGGGCGACCTCAACGTCGATGGCCCGAAGGATCTCGGCGAAGCGAGCGAGTCGATGCTGATAGCGATCCCTCTGCTCGACCACATGCTCCTGATCGCCCCACGCGGCGACTGCTGCGGCCTGCACCGGCCCCGGAACCATGAACCCGGCGTGCTTTCGCAGCTCGGAGAGGTAGTGGACGAGGTCGCCGTCGCCGGCGTAGAACCCGGCTCGTACACCAGCGAGATTCGATCGCTTGGAAAGTGAATGCACGGCGAGGACACCATCGACACCGTGCTCGAGGATGGTGCGACCCCGACCGTTCCAGGTGAACTCGACGTAACACTCATCAGAGATGACCGGCACGTTGTGGGCCCGACCCCACGCCGCCGCTGCTTCGAGATCGTCGAGGTAGCCGGTGGGATTACCCGGAGAATTCACCCAGAGACACAGTGCACGGGCGGCGTCGGCAGGATCGATGGCCGAAAGTTGCGAGCGACCCTGAGCGTCGACCGGCACCGGCACGGCGCGCGCCCCGGCGAGTTCGGCACCCATGGCGTAGCTGGGATAACTGATGGCGGGATACAGCACGGTGTCGCGCGACGGTGTGCGCAACCGCAGCCAGTGCGGAAGTCCGGCAACGAACTCCTTGGTGCCGATACAGGCGGCCAACTGCGAAGGTTCGACGCTCACGCCGAGTTCGCGCTCCATCCAGCCCCGAGCGGCATCGCGATAGGCGGGGGTGCCGATCGAGGCGGGATAGCGACGTTCGGCGGCCGAGGAGGCCAGTGCATCGAGCACCACCTGCGGCGGTGCATCACAGGGATCACCGATCGAGAGATCGACAATGCCACCTTCGAGCGAACCGGCCGCGGGCTTGAGCGCATCGAGGCGGTCGTAGGGGTACGGCGGTGGGACGAAGCCCTCGGCAGTGGTGCTCATAGCAGTGGTCTAGTTCGTGACGACGTACTCACGCAGTTTCGAGGCCGACACCTCGTCGAGTCGGGCCCGCACCCGCATACCGTCGTCGGTGGGTGCTTCGACCAGCACCTCACCCTCGCGATGCACGAACGCCAAGATGTCGCCCCGCTCGAACGGAACCAGTAGTTCGGTCACCGAGGACAGTCCTCGAAGGCGGTCGGCGAGTGCCCGGAGCATCTGATCGATTCCCTCGCCGGTGCGGGCCGAAACCGAAACTGCCCCGGAATGCGCGGATGCGAGGTACTTGGCGCCCACGGGGTCGACATCGGCTTTATTGACAACAAGCATGCGCGGAACGTTGGAGGCACCAATCTCGTTGAGCACCCGTTCGACGGCATCGAGGTGTTCGTCGGGCTCGGCGGTTGAGCCGTCGACCACATGGATCAGCAGGTCGGCATCGACCACGACTTCGAGGGTGGACTTGAATGCCTCCACCAGCTGGGTGGGGAGCTTGGTGATGAACCCGACCGTGTCAGTGAGTAGCACGGTCTCACCACCCGGAAGCTGGAGGCGGCGGGTGGTGGCATCGAGCGTGGCGAACAGCCGATCCTCGACGAGCACGCCGGCATCGGTGAGATGGTTCAGCAGCGTGGACTTACCGGCATTGGTGTACCCGACGATGGCAACCCGACTGAGCCGTGATCGTTGGCGGGCCTTGGCCTGGGTCTGACGCACCCGGGAGATCTCACGCAGATCGGCTTCGAGCTTGTGCATCCGACGCAGAAGTCGACGGCGGTCGACTTCGAGCTGGGTCTCGCCGCCACCCTGCCGGGCGCCGATTCCACCACCCTGCCGAGAAAGTGACGTGCCACGACCCCGCAGACGGGGAAGGCGATAGCGGATCTGGGCCAGTTCGACCTGCGCCTTGCCCTCGAGGCTGTGAGCGTTCTGTCCGAAGATGTCGAGGATGACCGCAGTGCGATCGATGGCGGTGCGCTTGAGCAGTTTCTCGAGATTGCGCTGCTGAGCCGGGCTGAGTTCATCGTCGAACACCACAGTGTCGGCATCGAGCGCATCGCACAGCTCTCGCAGTTCCTCGACCTTGCCCGAACCGAGATACGTGGCCGGGTCGGGTGACTGACGACGCTGCATGACCGTACCGACCGAATCAGCGCCCGCGGTGTCGACCAGTTGCGCCAGTTCGGCGAGATGGCGATCAGTGTCCTCTTCGTACTGACCCTGAAGCGTGACCCCCACGAGCACGATGCGTTCGCGGAATGTGCGATCGATGAGCCCTGCAGATTCGCCGCCGAACTCGCCGAAACCGCCGCGATGCGACTGATCCTCCGGCCGCTGCCGATCAGACACCCGGAACCTCGATGGTGGCCACATGCTGGGCCGGACCGATGAGTGTGGGTTCGTCCTGCGCGCTCGCGGCGACAATGACCTGGGCGCTTCCTCCGGGCATACGCACGGTGACCGCTTCGCCGACGAGCCCCCACTGATGGGCCAGTTGCGCGGCCGCGGTTGCGCCAGTTCCGCATGCTTCGGTGACACCCGCGCCGCGTTCCCAGACCAACAGATCAAGCGTGTCGGGCTCGGCATTGACCGAGATGAACTCGACGTTGATGCCGGCATCGAACTCGTTTTCGATCCAGGAGCCGGAGCCGACGAGATCAATGATGTCGAGATCGGGCACCAGCACGACGAGATGCGGGTTACCGAGATCGGCAGCGCCATAACGCCACTGATCGAGATGTTCTGCCACCGATCGTGGAATGGCAGGGCCGGCACCCACCGGGCCCATCGTGACGCTGACTGAGGCGAGTCGGTGTTCGGCGTCGTCGTGCACGACCAACACACGCTCGCCGCCATCGGTGGCGATGCGGAACGTGATGTGATGTTCGTCGCGGGCCATGGCCAAGGCCTGTCCGAGACAGCGGATCCCGTTGCCGCTCATCTCGGCCCGACTGCCGTCGGCGTTCCAGAGTTGCATGACGACATCGATTGGCTCACCGTCGGAAGCCAGCTGCCCCGCCACCGGATGTGCCCCGATGATGAAGCCATCAGCACCGAGTCCGCGTCGCCGATCGCAGAGCGCGCGGGCGAGCGTTGCATCGCCGTGGAGCGGACCGTCAACTTCCTCGAGTGCGACGAGGAAATCGTTGCCGAGACCATGGTGCTTGGTGAGTCGCATCAAACAGAGTCTTCCAGTGATTCGACGAGGAGCGTGAGCGCGTTTTCGTGATCGGTGCCGTCTGACGGTATCCAGGTGATCCGGGGATCGCGTCGGAACCAGCGCTGCTGGCGACGGGCGAACTGATTCGTTCGGGTGATCGCCGTGGCCACGGCCTCATCGAGTGATGTTCCGTTGTCGAGATGATCCAGCAGTTCGGCGTAGCCAAGGGCCTGCCGAGCGGTTCGGGAGATTCCAGCCGGACGAGAGCGGAGTGTCTCCACCTCGGCGAGGAACCCCGCCTCGAGCTGCTTCTCATAACGATCGGCGATCCGCCCCCGAAGAACATGAAGATCGACATCGAGCCCGAACATTCGCATTCGCGACGGGGGGTACTTCTCGAGCCCGGGACCGAACGACGAGAACGGACGCCCTGAACCAACGGTGACTTCCAGCGCCCGCAGCACACGCCGGCGGTTCGCGGGTTCCATCCGCGAAGCCGCCAATGGGTCGAGGTCCGAAAGTCGTTGGAAGAGCACTGAGGTGTCGGGCTCGGCGTCGAGAACGGCTCGCGCCTGCGGAAACTGCCCGGGAATCTCGAGGTCGTCGGTGACAGAGCGGAGATAGAGCCCGGTGCCGCCGACAAGGAGTGCCCGTCGACCGCGGGATTCGATAGCAGTGAGAACCGCGTTGCAATCGGCCTGAAATCTCGACACGGTGTAGTCGTCATCAGGATCGACCAGATCGATCAGATGATGCGGGACGAGCGCCTGTTCGGCTGCGGTGGGCTTGGCCGTGCCGATGTCCATGCCCCGGTAGACCTGCATCGAGTCCACGGACACGATTTCGAATTCTGATTGACGGGTTGCCAACGCCATTGCCAGTGCCGACTTGCCCGAAGCAGTCGAGCCGACGATCGCCAGATGCCGCGGATTCACCCCGCTGAGACCGGTATCCGGATGCGGTGTCTGGGAGCGGCGAGGATTTCGACGAGTTCGCCCGCGAGGTAATGCGCTCCGGCATCGGTGACCAGCACGCTGGCCCGGGTGCCGGCACGTAACGCAGTGGCCGAGGCGAAGTGCAGCAGTTTGTTCTGGCGCGTGCGGCTCGAGAGCATCTGATCGTTGCGCTTGCTCACACCCTCCACCACGACCTCTTCGACCCGACCGATACGAGCCCGATGCTTGGCCAGCGCCGAGCGTTCCGTGACCGTATGCAACTGCTTGAATCGGGCGCTCACAATCGCAGGGTCGACGAACCGATCGGCGTAGGTGGCGGCCACGGTGCCGTCACGGGGCGAGAAGATGAACGTGTAGGCGAGATCGAACTCTGCCTCGGCGGCGACGGCCAATGTGCGTTCGAAGTCGTCGTCGGTCTCACCGGGGAATCCCACGATGATGTCGGTGGAAACAGCCAGATCTTCGATTCCGGCTCGGGCGGCTGCGAGTTTCTCGAGATATCGCTCGGCGGTGTACCCGCGATGCATGGCCGTGAGAATGGAATCGCTTCCGGACTGCAGCGGCAGATGCAGGTGGTTGCACACGGCGTCGTTCTCGGCCATGGAGACGATGGTCTCAGGACGGAGATCCTTGGGATGAGGACTGGTGAAGCGCACCCGTTCGATGCCATCGACGGCCGAGACGGCGGAGAGCAGATCGGCGAACAGCGGACGGATTCGTCGGGAGTCATCGGCAGCCCACTGTGATCCAGCGATGAGCGCATCGTCGGAAGCGGCGTCGACGGCCTCGCGCCTGGCCAGCGTGAGATCCCGTCCGTAGGAGTTGACGTTCTGCCCCAGCAGCGTGATCTCGTGGACACCATCGGCGGCGAGCCGTTCGACCTCGGCGACAAGCTCACCGAACGGTCGGGAGAGTTCGCGCCCGCGCACCGCCGGGACGATGCAGTAGGTGCAGGTGTTGTCGCAACCAATCTGGATGCTCACCCAAGCGGAGTAGTCGATCTCCCGGCGAACGGCCAGCGCCGAGGGGAACGATTCGGCCTCCTCGAGCGCCTCATCCCATATCTCGAGGACCGGACCTGTCTCACGGGATTGATGGAGAAGTTCGACGGCCCGATGCACGTTATGGGTTCCCAGGATGACATCGACATGACCAGCACGGCGCTGGAGTTCCTCGCGATCGTTCTGGGCCAGACAACCGCTCACGATGATTTCGAGTCCGGGGCGTTCCTCTTTGGCGGTCTTGAGATGGCCCAGCGTGCCGTAGAGCTTGTTGTCAGCGTTCTCCCGGATACAGCAGGTATTGAGCACCACGACGTCAGCGGAATCGGCGTCGAGCGCGGGAACCAGACCGTCGGCTTCGAGCAGACCGGCGATGCGCTCAGAATCGTGCTCGTTCATCTGGCACCCGAAGGTGCGGATGGCGTAGGTCTTGGCAGTCACAGCGCGCAAGGTTACCGGCCAGACGCGAAAGGTCCCGAGGCCGCGTACTGCGACCCCGGGACACTCATCAATGAAACCGGTTGATCAGATGCTGACCTGCTCAGTCGTTGAGCGAGATGGGCAGATCGTGCTCTTCGGTCATGAGATCGGCTTCTTCGGCACCGATACCCACCGAGGTGAGGATGCGATCGGAGATCTCGACCATGATCTCGGGGTTCGCGGTGAGGAAGGACTTGGCGTTTTCACGACCCTGCCCGAGCTGTTCGCCTTCGTAGGTGTACCAGGCACCTGACTTCTTGACGACGCCGAGATCGACGCCGATGTCGACGAGTGAGCCCTCACGGCTGATGCCCTTGCCGTACATGATGTCGAATTCGCACTGACGGAACGGCGGGGCCACCTTGTTCTTGACCACCTTGACGCGAGTGCGGTTGCCCACGATCTCAACGCCGTCCTTGATTGATTCGATGCGACGGATGTCGAGACGGACCGAGGAATAGAACTTCAGTGCCCGACCACCGGGTGTGGTCTCGGGACTGCCGAACATCACGCCGATCTTCTCGCGCAGCTGGTTGATGAAGATGCACACCGTGTTGGACTTGTTGAGGTTGGCGGTGAGCTTGCGCAGGGCCTGGCTCATGAGGCGGGCCTGCAGACCGACATGCGTGTCGCCCATCTCGCCTTCGATCTCAGCCCGCGGGGTGAGTGCGGCCACGGAGTCGATGACGATGACGTCGAGGGCACCGGAGCGCACCAGCATGTCGGTGATCTCGAGGGCCTGCTCGCCGGTGTCGGGCTGGGAGATGAGCAGTTCGTCGACGTCGACGCCGATACCGCGGGCGTAGGCGGGATCCATGGCGTGTTCGGCGTCGACATAGGCGCAGATGCCACCGTTGCGCTGAGCCTCGGCGACGACATGCATGGCGAGTGTGGATTTACCCGATGACTCGGGACCGTAGATCTCGATGACGCGACCGCGGGGCAGACCGCCGACGCCGAGGGCGAGATCGAGGGCGAGGGCACCGGTCGAGATGGTGTCGACCTTCATGCTGCCCTTCTCGCCCATTTTCATGACCGAGCCCTTGCCGAACTGCTTCTCGATCTGACCGAGTGCCATGTCGAGTGCCTTGTCACGTTCCATCGGATATCTCCTTCGTGGGTTGTCCCCGAGTCGGGGTCTGAGAGGTGTGGACTGCGGGGGATGTTCTTGCTTTGAAGCGTGAGAGGAAACCTACGAACGGGGTGTGACAGCGCCCCGATGGTCCGGGAATCTGCGGACACAACCGGGGCCGAACCTGAACACCCGTTCGAATGACATCACTGTACTTTCGAACGCCCGTTCGGTCAACGATCCTCCTCGGATTCCGGGTGCATTCGGCTCCTGCCCTGTCCAGAACCCTCTCTGACCGGTCGGGGCAGCGCCCCGGATCACTACGCTGCAACCACAGTTCACCGGCCGGGTGATCCTCCACCGTGACGAAAGGACCCTCGATGGGCGCACCACTTCCCGCCGATCCGCAGGAACGAGAGAAGGAGCTTCGGGCCCGCCTCTCCCCGACCGAGTTCGAGGTCACCCAGTGCAGCGCGACCGAGCGCGCCTTCACGGGCAAATACTGGGACTGCCACGACGACGGCACCTACCACTGCATCGTGTGCGACACCGAGCTGTTCAGTTCGGATACCAAGTTCGACTCAGGCACCGGATGGCCAAGTTTCTTCGACCCGTTGACCAATGATGCGGTCGCCACCAAGGTCGACACCACCTATGGGATGGTCCGCACCGAAGCGCTATGCGCCAACTGTGGTGCCCATCTCGGTCACGTGTTCGACGATGGACCCGGGCCCACCGGACTGCGCTACTGCATGAACTCGGCCTCGCTCGATCTGCGACGTACCGAGGACTGAGACCGACCGTAAGGATCGATCTCACCGGAGAACAATCCGGCTCAGAGCAGCAATCAGAGCAGCGATCAGAGTGCGAGCAATCTCCGTCGGAGATGATCGAGCACGGTGATGACGCAGAACTGGCGAACCCGCTCCCGATCGCCGGGGAACCGAACCATACCCACCTCGGTGACCCCACCGACTGTGGTCGCGAGATACGCCGTACCCGGGGCAACGCCCTCGAGCGCATCGGGGCCGGCCACGCCGGTGGTGGCGAGCGCGACATCGCTGCCGAGCACCCTGCATGCACCCTCGGACATGGCGACCGCTGTCTCCTCGGAGACCACCGGACCCTCGGGGACACCGAGGACGTCGAACTTGACCTCGTTGGCATAGGAAACGACTCCACCGCGCAGCACTGCGCTGGCACCAGGAACTCCGGCAAGCCGTGAGGCGATCATTCCACCGGTGAGTGATTCGGCGAGGCCGAGCGTGAGACCACGCGTTCGTAGGAGGTCAATAACTACCTTCTCCATGGTCTCGTCGTCGACGGAGAAGACGTAGTCGGCGAGGATGCTCGCCACCTCCGCCACCTCGGCGGCCACAACAGCATCGGCTTCAGCCTCGGTGTCGGCCTTGGC
>CAEMXZ010000075.1_pt1 | contig 11399 bp, 12 predicted proteins | sample 7263481 | NCBI WGS metagenome assembly CAEMXZ01 (sample SAMEA6813769, study PRJEB35770) | uncultured Microthrixaceae bacterium | biome: Freshwater; feature: Freshwater reservoir; material: water | place: Czech Republic | collected 2017-04-14 | depth 0.5m m
AATCATGATGATCGCGAGTTCATTGATCCGGAACGCTTCGATATTCATCGTCGGTTCTCCCGTCATCTCGCCCTCGGTCACGGTGTGCATCATTGTCTTGGTGCGAACCTCGCCCGCCTCGAGGCGCGAGCCGCGTTCGAGCAGTGGCATCGACGCTTCCCCGACTACGAACTCGATGGCGAACCCATTCGTATCGATTCCATCTGGGCCCGCGCCCATGCGCGAGTACCGCTGAGATTCATCTGAACATCGGGGAGCGTTGAGGGCGATCATTCACATCGCACGTACCATGCAGCGTGGCCATCGCCCTCGCACTCATCTCCTCAATCCTGTGGGGCACGTCAGACTTCATTGGCGGAACCGTCTCCAAACGGCTGCCATCGTCAACGGTGCTGCTGTGGTCGAGTTTCGCCGCACTGCCGTTCGTGGCGGTTATCGCCCTCGTCACCGGCGACCTGCACTTCTCGGGAACCACCGTCGGTTGGGGGATCGTGGCGGGAGTCTCCTGCTCCCTCGGGATCGTGGCGCTCTACCAAGCACTCGCCACCGGGGTCATGGGTGTCGTGGCGCCGATCGCCAGCACCTCGGTGTTGGTTCCGGTGGCAGTCGGGTTCGCTCGCGGTGAAGGGCCCGGACCAGTACGAAGCATCGGCATCGCGCTGGCGATCATCGGCGTAGTCCTCGCCGGTGGGCCGCATCTTCGACTCTTCCGCTCAGGTGGTCACCGACCAATCGTGCTGGCGCTCATTGCCGCACTGGGCATTGGTATCTCGTTGCTGGCGGTGGCCAACGGCAGTGGAGACAATGCGCTCTCCACGCTTTTGGTGATGCGCATGGTGTATCCGGTGTTGCTCATCGTCGTGGTCATCGTCACCCGCGCCCCCCGTGTTGCTGGTCACGGCAACCTCTTCCCGGCCGCGGTTGCGGGGATCGGTGACGCCCTTGCTGTCACGCTCTATGGCGTGGCCACCCGTAGCGGAGCGCTGCCAGTTGTCGCGGCGCTGTCCTCGTTGTTCCCCGTTACGACACTGGTGCTTGCTCGCCAGATCGATCATGAACGACTGGAACGGGAGCAGGCCATCGGTGTGGCACTGGCACTCGTCGGCGTGCTCATCGTGGTGACGAGTGGCAGCTAGCTGGATCTAGAAGTGCCAGGGGAAGCTTGACCAATCGGGGTCGCGCTTCTCGAGGAAGGAGTCGCGCCCCTCGGCTGCTTCATCGGTCATGTAGGCGAGACGGGTGGCTTCGCCGGCGAACACCTGCTGGCCCACAAGTCCATCGTCGATGAGGTTGAACGAGAACTTGAGCATGCGCTGCGCAGTAGGGCTCTTGCCGTTGATGAGACGACCCCACTCGAGTGCGGTGGCTTCGAGTTCGGCATGGGGCACGACCTCGTTGACCATGCCCATGCGGTAGGCCTGCTCGGCGGTGTACTCGCGGCCGAGGAAGAAGATCTCGCGGGCGAATTTCTGGCCGACCTGACGGGCCAGATAGGCCGAGCCGAATCCGCCGTCGAAACTGGCGACATCAGCGTCGGTCTGTTTGAACCGTGCGTGTTCGGCACTGGCAAGTGTGAGATCAGCCACGACGTGGAGGCTGTGGCCCCCGCCGGCCGCCCAACCCGGAACCACGCAGATCACGACCTTGGGCATGAACCTGATGAGTCGCTGCACCTCAAGGATGTGGAGCCGTCCGGTGCGAGCCGGATCGATGGACTCGGAGGTTTCACCTTCGGCATATCGGTAACCATCGCGACCGCGGATGCGCTGATCGCCACCGGAGCAGAACGCCCAACCGCCGTCCTTGGGAGAGGGGCCGTTGCCGGTGAGCAGCACGCATCCGACATCGCTCGACATGCGGGCATGGTCGAGAACCCGGTACAACTCGTCGACTGTTTGCGGGCGGAACGCATTGCGGATCTCGGGCCGATCGAAGGCCACCCGCACGGTGCCATGGGCGTTCGCCCGGTGATAGGTGATGTCGGTCAGGTCGTCGAAACCGGGAACGACGGTCCATGCGGTGGGGTCGAAGATCTCAGAGACCACAATTTCTCCGTTCGGAAAGGGCCAGATGTGCGTACCATCATCTCCTACGGAGCGCGTCCAGCGTTCATCCGCCCCAACCGACCCATCGGAGGCTCCATGTTCGGAAAGCGCTGCAAGGCCGAGAACGCCGCAGATCGTCTTCGACCCCTTGAGTTCTTCGAAGGCTTCAGTGATACCGATCTTGACCGGGTCGGGGAGCTCGCCGACGATGTCGAAGCCGAAACCGGCGCGGTCATCATCGATCAGGGTCGGGTCGGACAGGAGTGCTACATCATCGAATCCGGCTATGCCGGTGTGTACGTGGCCGACGAGCACATCGTCACGCTCGGCCCGGGCTCCATGGTCGGCGAGATGGCCCTCATCGATCGACGCCCCCGAACCGCAACCGTCGTCGCCGAGTCGCCGATCCGATTGCTCGAGTTCGACACCAAGGCATTCCGTCAGTTGCTCGCCGAGATGCCGATGGCCGAGGAGCGGGTGCTGCGCCTGCTCGCCGATCGCATCAAGGCCAACCAGAGCGTCTGACCTACTTGGTCAGGCCAGTTCGATCTCGCCGCTCGTGCTGCGGGTGGCGCGGCGACCGATGAGCTCGACGGTTGCCACAGCATCCATGAACGCCGGCTCCGCGCTGTGGCACCAGGTACGAGCACCGGAGGGTGTGCGAGCGGCCACGAGCGCATGGGTCGGGCCACTGCGTTCATGAACCACGGTGGCGCTTTCGATGGTGACCTCGCCGACCCATTCGTCGTCGAGTTCCACCCGGGGCAGGGCATCGACCTCGGCCTGTGGCTCGCTGTAGCCGTAGGAACCTGACGTCGGTGCGGCGGTGGACATCACGATGACCGCGTGCTCGGTTGTGTAGCCGCCGTTCGCCGTGCATACGCCGATGGAACCGGCGTCCTCGCGCAGAACGCCGACCATGGTGGCGATGCCGTGGCTCGCGTAGTCGTTCCAAGGTCCACCCGCGAAGCTCATGCCACCAGTGACCGTGAGCGGCTGGCGGGCACCGATGCCACCCCACCCTGAACCGTTCGCGTTCGGATCATCGACAAGACCCAACTCGATCGCTCCGATCTGCACTGCAGCCGGAAAACAGGAATAGAGATCGACATGATCGATGTCGGCAGGTGTGATCTCGGCCAACGCGAAGGCGTCGCGGCCGGCGAGTCGCAGGGCGGGGGAGCTGCACAGATCGATGCGGTTCGAGACGTTCCAGTGATCGACCGCCTCGGCGCCAGCGTGCAGGAACACCCATCGGCCACGGGGAACGCCAGCGGCCTGCGCTGCGCCCACCGAGGTGATGATGAGTCCGGAGCCCTGGTCGACCTGATTGTTCGAACAGAGTCGCTTCGTATACGGGAACGAGATCATGCGGTTGTCGTCGGCGACCCGGGCGATCTCGTCGGCGGTGAATCCGGATCGGATCCATGCCTCAGGATTTGCGGCGGCCACCTCGGCGAATGCCGACCAGAGCTTGCCGAGTCGTTGCTGTTGCTCGTCAATCGTGAGCCCGAGTCGGGCTCGCAATGCGTTCTCGAAGAGCGGGTAGATGTGCACCGGCATCACCACACCGCGAGCGGACTCGACCTCACTGGCCAGGGGACGTTCGTCACCGATCATTGTCGGTGGGGGAGTGTCATCGCTCTGGGTGGTCCAGTCAGGGCGTTGGTCCGAGGCCCTGAACATCGACATCGACCGGGTGGCCTCGCCACCGCACAGCACTATTACCTCGGCCTTGCCGGCCTGGATCTCGGCCGCAGCCCGGGCGACCATGACGCCCGCCAGGTTGCCACCCATCACCGATGTGGCCAGCTCATCCGGGTGGGCGCCGATGCGATCGGCCACAAGTGCCGCCGCATTTCGGTACCGCCATGAGAGCTGTGAGACGGTGCGAACCGCATCAGCGGCCGCGAGTAGGCCGGAGCCCCCGCTGTCCTGCTCAGCCCGGCGTAGCGCCTCGGTCATGAGCGCCACCGGTTCGAGAGATTCCTCGCCCCGATCAGGCCGGATGGTGATCTGGCCGACGCCAACGATCACGGGAAGACGGGGATCAAGCTGTTCTGTCACGCCAGAACGGTAACGGTGCGCGGTGCCGTCACTACAATCTGGCCACGACACGTTGGTCGGCTGCCTACAGGCACCACCTTCCAGCGCCGCACCAAGGGAGACCCTCGCCATGCCCTGGCCCGCCGACAACGACAGCGCAGTCTTCGACCTCATCGATGCCGAGGTCGAACGACAGAACACCTCGCTGCAGCTGATCGCCTCGGAGAACTTCACCTCACCGGCCGTCATGCGCGCCACGGGGTCGGTACTCACCAACAAGTACTCCGAGGGCTATCCGGGCAAGCGCTACTACGGCGGCAATCTGATCGTCGACGACATCGAGGATCTCGCCCGCGAGCGGGTCAAGGCGCTCTTCGGTGCCGATCACGCAAATGTGCAGCCCCATTCGGGGGCCAACGCGAACCTCGGCGTGTACCTCGCGCTGTTGAAGGCTGGCGACACCGTGATGGGGCTCAGCCTCGACCACGGTGGGCATCTCACCCATGGCTCACCGGTCAACATCTCGGGTCTCTTCTACAACTTCGTGTCCTATGGCGTCACGCCCTCCGATGAGCGGATCGACTACGACGAGATCCGCCAAACGGCGCTGCGTGAGCGCCCCAAGATGATCATCGCCGGGGCAACTGCATACCCGCGCATCATCGATCCCGAACCCATCCGGGCCATCGCCGACGAGGTTGGCGCGTTGTTCATGTTCGATGCCGCCCATATCGCCGGGCTCATCGCCGGCGGGGTGCATCCGAACCCGGTTCCTTACGCCGACGTCGTCACGTTCACCACCCACAAGACCCTTCGTGGTCCTCGTGGTGGTTGCATCCTCGCCAAGGCCGAGTACGCCGCGGCGATCGACAAGGCGATCTTCCCCGGTCTGCAGGGTGGGCCCCTCGAACATGCCGTTGCCGGCAAGGCCGTGGCCTTCCGCGAAGCCGCCGATCCTTCCTTCAAGGGCTACGCCCAGCAGATCGTGCGCAATGCTGCGGCGCTCGCCGAGGCCCTGGCCAAGGAGGGCTTCCGCTTGGTGTCGGGAGGCACCGACAATCATCTGCTCCTGCTTGATCTGCGCAATTTCGACGCAGAACTCACAGGCAAGGAAGCGCAGGCCGTTCTCGATCAGGCGGGTATCACGCTCAACAAGAACACCATCCCTGACGATCCCCGCTCGCCGTTCGTCACCAGTGGTGTGCGCATCGGCACTCCGGCAGTCACCACCCAGGGCATGACCGAGCCCGAGATGGTCGAGATCGCATCGCTCATCTCACGGGCACTGCGCAACCGCACAGACGATGGTGCTCTCGCCGCAGTTCGCGACGACGTCGCCATGCTCTGCTCCAAGTTCACGCCCTACGGCTGAGCCGGAGAGCGAACCGAACCCGTGCCGAGTATCGGCGCCTATGGCGTGATCCTCGCGGTCGTGGCCGGCACGACCTTCGCGTCGTTGTTCGTCGTGCGACGGCTCTCGTTCCGCGTGGGCGCTGTCGTGCTTCCCGACGAGCGCCGCGTCCACGAACGACCCACGCCCACGCTCGGCGGTCTCTCGATGCTGCTCGGTGTTCTCGTCGGCATGGGTGTGGCCTGGGCGATGGGCTCGTTCGATGCTGTATTTGAGGGCAGCACCGAACCGCTCGGACTGGTGATCGCCGCGGTGCTGATCGCCTCGGTCGGTGTCATCGACGATCTGCGCGATGTGTCGGCCCCCGCAAAGTTGGCGGGCATGGTCGTCGCCGCGAGCGTCCTCGTGATCTCCGGAATTTCGATCTTGGTGTTCCGTGTGCCGTTCGCCGGGACGTTCATCCTCTCCACCGACTGGTCGTACCTCCTGTCAGTGCTCTGGGTGATCGGAATGGCCAATGCCATCAATCTCATTGATGGTCTCGACGGCCTCGCCGGCGGCATCGTGGCCATCGCCGCCGGGACGTTTTTCCTCTACGCGCACAAGCTCGGCGGTGAGGGACTTCTGGTCACTGGCAACATCGGGCCACTCATCGCGATCATCGTGCTGGGGGCGTGCATCGGCTTCCTGCCCCACAACATCCATCCCGCCCGGATCTTCATGGGTGATGGGGGAGCGCTGCTGCTGGGGTTGCTCATGGCCGCGTCCACGATGGTGGTGGGTGGTCGCACCGACCGCAGTTTCTCGGGGAACTCGTTCTTCTTCTTCGCCCCACTCTTCATCCCGCTGGTCATCCTCGGGGTCCCCGTGGTCGACACGTTGTTCGCCATCATCCGCCGAGCCCGACGAAGATCGAGCATCTCAACCGCCGACAAGGGACACCTCCACCATCGGCTCATGGATCTCGGCCACGGCCACCGGCGCAGCGTCTTCATCCTCTGGACCTGGACCGCACTGTTGTCGGGATTCGTGCTGTGGCCGATTTACAGTCGCTCCGGCGACGGCCTGGTGCCCTTCGGTATCGCGGCGATCCTCCTGAGTCTCTTCACGGTCCTGCACCCGGGCGTCCGCACTGGGAGGCGTTCGGGCTCATGAATGACTGTTCGACGAGGGCGCAGAACTTGCGCCTTCCTGACCTCTCGCCTAGCTTGCGAAAGCATTCACAAGCGACGGGGTCCTGCCCAATCACAGTGAATGCGCTGACCATCTCGTCCGACAGCACTATTGCCAGCAGGGTTGCTCACGTGGCCGTTTCGCAAAAACGCGATCTCACACAGCAGATGAGCCGTACGACGGGTGGGTATGAACTCGCCTTCGCGCCCTTCCTGTTGGCACTGATCGGGTATGGCCTGGATCGACTTCTCGGTACCGTTCCGTTGCTCACCATCGTGTTCGCGGTGTGCGGCATCGTGGGTGCGGTCGTCAAGATCTACTTCCAGTACCGCGCCGAGATGGAGCAGCACGAAGCGAGCGGGCCATGGGCACGATGACCGTTCCCGAGATGCAGTTCGAGGGTCCCGCACCCGAGACTGTCATCGCTCGTGACATCGCGAAAAAGGCGCTTTTCATTGCTCCGATCCTCATCGTCACCTTCGGTCTCATCTGGGGTGTCAACGGGGCCCTCTCCACCGCCTATGGTTTGGCTCTCGTCGTGGTGAACTTCGTCCTCGCCGCAGCGATGCTCTCCAGTGCGGGGCGCATCTCCGCAACGCTGATGATGGCTGCGGCACTCTTCGGTTATCTCATCCGCCTTACCCTGATCTTCCTCGCCATCTTCTTGGTTCGGAAGGCCTCGTGGGTCGAGCTGGTGCCGCTCGGCGTCACCATCATCGGCGCACACCTCGGTCTCCTCTTCTGGGAGATGAAGTTCATCTCCGCATCCCTCGCCTACCCGGCGCTCAAGCCCACGGCCTCCAAGGAGTCGTCCTCCAAGTGATTTTCGGACTCGAGTTCCCACCCATCGAGAATCTTGTCGAATGGCCCAACGTTTTCGGCCCTGAGGGGTCGTGGTACGGCTTCAACAAGATCGCGCTCATCAACTTCGTGGCGCTCGCGGCCACCACGGTTCTGTTCCTCGTGGCCGGCCGTTCCAAGGGGCTGGTGCCGAAGGGTGCCCGCAACCTGGTTGAGTCGGGCGTGGCGTTCATCCGCGACGGCATCATCATGGAGACCGTCGGCAAGGACGGCATCCGCTACCTGCCCTATCTCGTGAGCCTCTTCTTCTTCATCTTCATCACCAATATCTTCGAGGTCATCCCGTTCTTCCATATGCCGGGTAATGCCCGAATGGCCGGACCGGCCGTGCTGGCGCTCATCACCTGGGTGTACTTCATCGCCGTCGGCTTGAAGCACCAGGGCTTGAAGTATTTCTGGAACTCGGTGGCGCCCCCCGGTGTCCCGAAGGCGCTGTTGCCGCTCGTCATCCCGATCGAACTGCTGTCGACCTTCATCGTGCGGCCGTTCTCGCTGGCCGTGCGTCTGTTCGCCAACATGCTCGCCGGTCACATTCTTCTCGTGACCTTCAGCGTGCTGTGCATCACGCTGTTCTCAGCCACGCTGCTGGCGCTCGTCCTGCCGTTCTCGTTCGCCATGCTGGTCGGTCTCACCGGCTTCGAGATAATGGTGGCGTTCCTGCAGGCCTACATCTTCACCATCCTTGCTGCCGTCTACATCGGTAGCTCCATGCACGCCGAACACTGATCGCAACCGGGGCATACGCCCCACCGCAACCCATGTCGTCACCGGTGGTCGCCGGGGGCGCAACACCCAAAACAGGAGAGCTATCCCAATGAGCATGCTTGCGCAGATCGCGTACGACGCAACCTCCAAGGCCGAAGCCCAGGCGATCACCGCCTCCGGCTATGCCGGTCTCGCCTATGGCCTTGCCACACTCGGCCCGGGCATCGGCATCGGCTACCTCGTCGGTCAGTCCGTCCAGGCCATGGCCCGTCAGCCCGAGGCCGCCGGCATGGTCCGTACGACCATGTTCCTCGGTATCGCCTTCACCGAAGCCCTCGCCCTTATCGGCTTCGTGGTCTTCATTCTTCTGAAGTTCGTCTGATCCACCGTTCGGGTGTTGTGCCTGGTCACCCCTGCGTGCAGGGGTGACCAACTCTCCCGACCGGTTGTCCCGCTCCGTTCCATTCGGACGCACGCTCCAAGGAGTCCGTAGTGCTCGCATCGATCCTGGCCACAGCCGAGGCTGTCTCAACTGAGATAACCCAGGTTGCCGAGACCAAGAACCCGATCCTTCCGACCGTCAATGAGATGTTCTGGGCAGCAGTGTTTTTCCTGTTGCTCTGGGCGCTCATGAAGTTCGTTCTGCTGCCGCCCATCACCAAGGTGATGAACGCCCGCGACGAAAAGGTCCGATCCGATCTCCAGGCCGCTGAGGCCGCAGAATCCGCCCGCGTGTCCAAACTCGCCGAGTACGAGGCCGGCCTCGCCGGTGCCCGTGCTGAAGCCGGCGCGCTTCTTGAGGCCGCTCGTTCGGAAGGTGACGCCGAGCGTCGGACCAAGATCGCCGCCGCCGAAGCCGACGCGGCCTCGTTCAAGGCCGAGGCATCCACTGCCGTGGCTGATGCCAAGGCCCGGGCCCGCACCGAACTCACTGCTTCAATCACCGACATCGCTGTTGGTGCCGCCGAGGCAGTCGTACAGAAGCCCATCGATCGTGCGGCGCAGACCGCTCTGGTCGAGGACTACGTGAACCGTTCCGGTTCCCAGAACTGATTGGCGCAGGAGAAACCATGAATTTCCTCATCCTGGCCTCCGAGGCTGGCGCCGAGGGCGCACACCATTCCAACGGGTTCATCATCCCCGGGGACATCAACGAGGTGATCTGGGGAACGATCTCGTTCCTGCTGATCGTCGTTCTCATCTCTTGGAAGGGTGGCCCAGCGATCAAGGCCATGTGGAACGGTCGGATCGATCGCATTGCCGCAGAACTTGACCGTGCCGAGAATTCCCGCACATCGGCCGAGGCCCAACTCGCTTCGGTTGAGTCCGCCATCGCAAACGCCGATGCCGAGCGCCAGCGGATTCTCGTCGAGGCTCGCTCCACCGCAACGACCCTCAAGGCCCAGATCATCGCAAAAGCTGATGCTGATGCCGCCGATGTTCGTGCCCGTGGCGCCGCCGATGCCGAGGCTTCCAAGGCTCAGGCCACCAGCGATCTGCAGACCGAGATCGGCAGCCTCGCACTTGGTGCCGCTGAGGCAGTGGTAGCCAACGCCCTCGACGCCGCCACCCAGAACGAACTCATCGACAACTACATCACGAAGGTCGGTGCATGATCATGAGCGAACGCTCGAATCGTTACGCCGAGGCCTTCTACACACTCATCGGTGCCGAGGGCAACGGCAATGAAATCATCGACGAACTCTTCCGTGTCTCGCGCACGATCGAGGGCAACGAGGAGCTCCGCCTGAAGCTCGCTGATCCGCATCTCCCGGCTGCATTGCGATCCCAGATCGTCGAGGATCTCCTCGGTGGCAAGGCGTTCCCCCTCACCACCTCTCTGGTGGCGATGGTGGTGGCCAACGAGCGAGTGCGCGAACTCCCCGAGATCGTCGACCGCCTCCTCGAGCGCAATGCTGCGTTCGGCGACAAGGTCATCGCCCAGGTTCGTTCTGCCGTCGCACTCTCCGATGAGCAGAAGTCCCGTCTCGCCGAAGCATTGGCGAAGAACACCGGCAAGCAGGTCGAGGTCGTGGTCGAGGTTGACCCGAGCGTCCTCGGTGGCCTTGTCACCCAGATCGGCGACACCGTCATCGACGGCTCCGTGCGCCAGCGTCTGTCCCAACTCCGCGAGTCATTCTGAGACCAGAGGACCACGTCATGGCTGAACTCACAATCAATACCGGCGACATCACCGCCGCACTCAAGAAGAACCTCGAGGGGTACACCCCCTCGCTCGAATCGACCCAGGTCGGTCGGGTGCTCGAGGTCGGCGACGGCATCGCCCGCGTCTCGGGTCTTCCCGACGTCGGCGTGAACGAGCTCCTCGAGTTCGAGGGCGGCACCGTTGGTCTCGCCCTCAACCTCGATGAGGACTCGATCGGCGCCGTCATCCTCGGCGATGCCGAATCGGCCGCTGCGGTCGAGGAGGGAACGCCGGTACGCGCGACCGGCCGCATCCTCTCGATGCCCGTCGGCGACGCCCTGCTCGGTCGTGTTGTCAACGCCCTCGGCGAGCCCATCGACGGAAAGGGCCCCATCGTCGGCGCCCAGATGCGCCGCATGGAGATCCAGGCCCCGGGCATCACCGGTCGCAAGCCGGTGCACGAACCGTTGCAGACCGGCATCAAGTCCATCGACGCCATGACCCCCATCGGTCGCGGTCAGCGAGAGCTGGTCATCGGCGACCGCAAGACCGGCAAGACCACCGTCTGCATCGACACCATCCTGAACCAGAAGGGTCTCGGGGTGAAGTGCATCTACGTGGCCATCGGTCAGAAAGCCTCCACCGTCGCCCAGACCGTGAACACTCTCACCGAGTACGGCGCTATGGAATACACCTGCGTCGTTGTGGCTCCCGCCTCCGACCCGGCTCCGTTCAAGTACCTCGCACCGTATGCCGGTTGCGCCATCGGTCAGCACTGGATGGACAACGGCGAGCACGGGCTCATCGTGTACGACGATCTCTCCAAGCAGGCTGAGGCCTACCGTCAGCTCGCACTGCTGCTGCGTCGTCCGCCGGGCCGCGAGGCATACCCCGGCGACGTGTTCTATCTCCACTCCCGTCTGCTGGAGCGTTCCGCCAAGCTCTCCGATGAGCTCGGTGCCGGCTCACTCACCGCCCTTCCGGTCATCGAGACCAAGGCCGGCGACGTCTCGGCGTACATCCCCACCAACGTGATCTCGATCACCGATGGTCAGGTGTACCTCCAGGACGA
>CAEMXZ010000077.1_pt1 | contig 11288 bp, 7 predicted proteins | sample 7263481 | NCBI WGS metagenome assembly CAEMXZ01 (sample SAMEA6813769, study PRJEB35770) | uncultured Microthrixaceae bacterium | biome: Freshwater; feature: Freshwater reservoir; material: water | place: Czech Republic | collected 2017-04-14 | depth 0.5m m
GAACCGGCGATCAGGATTGCGTCGTCATCGGTGGAGATGGAGATAGCCCGGGTGACTGCAGTACCGACATCGTCAATCGTCTCAGTGAGCACGCCCATCGCTCGACAGACCGATGAAACATCAGCCGCGGGCACGGCACGTGGACTGTCGGGTGTGCAGGCAATGACAAGATCGGCACTGCGAGCCCCGAGCTGTTCGAGCATCTCCACGACATCGCGGCCACCGAGCATGCCAACAACGAGCACGCGCCTACCGGCGACATCGAACTCCTCCTCGAGAGTGCGGGCCGCCGCCGCGGCACCCTGCGGATTATGGGCTCCGTCGATGATCACGAGTGGACCGTGATTCATGACCTCGAAGCGCCCAGGCGATGTCACTGACGCGAATGCCGTCTGCACGATGTCGTCGTCGAGAGACCTGTCGAAGAATGCTTCCACCGCCGCGAGCGCACACGAGGCGTTGAGAACCTGATGGCGACCGTGGAGGGGCAGATAGACGTCCTCGGTGACTCCATTCGGCGTTCGGGCGGCGAGAACATGGCCGCCGAGTGCCGGGGCATCGGAAACAACGTCGAAATCAGCACCTCGAACCCACATCAAGCGCGGACCTTCCGCCGAGAACGCCCCGTGCAATGCAACGTCGGGCTCACCGACGACGACCACGGAATCGGGTTTGATGATCCCGGCCTTTTCCGCGGCGATGGCTCCGCGCCAGTTCCCCAGCCCGTCGGTGTGATCACGCCCGATGTTGGTGATGACTGCCACGTCAGCGTCACAGACATTCGTTGCGTCGTAACGTCCGAGCAGACCAACTTCCACAACGGCAACATCGACGGCATTCTCTGCGAACCAGAGAAGGGCGCCAGCCGTGAGGAGTTCGAAATACGAGGGCTGCACTCCCGCCAATGGGGCAAGTCTTGCTAATTCAGTGACAACCGATGCGAAGTCCTCATCGGTGATCGGGTCGCCGTTCCAACAGATCCGTTCGTTGATTCGTTGGAGATGGGGACTCGAGTAGGTACCCACGGAGAGGCCCGACTCGACGAGCAGCGAGGTGATCATCCGTGCGGTGGAACCCTTGCCGTTCGTTCCGGTGATGTGGATCACCTTGAAGGATTCCTGAGGATCACCCAACACAGAGACAAGTGCTCGCATCTGGTCGAGGGAAAGTCCGTGTATGTCGCCCGCCGTCGCTTCGAGATTGATATGACGGTCGAGGAACCGGAGAGATTCTGCGTAGTTCACGGAGACCGATCGATCAGCAACGCGCTGAACACGTTGCTCGGAGGCAGAGGTTCACGAAGCAGCGCGCTTAGGTCGGGCCGCACGCGGCTCGACAGCGCGAGGAACCAACGTCGGGTTGACCTGCTCAAGCACAACCGCGGCGTCGACGATGACCTTGCCGATGTCTTCGCGGCCGGGTAGGTCGTACATGACTCCGAGGAGAACCTCCTCGAGGATCGCCCTCAGACCACGAGCTCCCGTGCCACGCAGCAGTGCCTGATCAGCGATCGCCGCCAGAGCGTCGTCGGTGAACTCGAGTTCGACGTCCTCGAACTCGAAGACTTTCTTGTACTGCTTCACGAGTGCATTGCGCGGCTCGACGAGAATTTCGACGAGCGCTTCGCGATCGAGATTCGCCACGGCCCCGATGACCGGGAGTCGGCCGATGAACTCCGGAATGAGCCCGAACTTGAGGAGATCCTCCGGGAGCACACTCGTGTAGAGCTTGCCGAGGTCCTTGGACTCGGTGCGCAGCTCCGCTGAGAAGCCAATGCCCTTCTTGCCGATGCGTGACTCGATCATCTTTTCGATCCCGGCGAATGCACCGCCGCAGATGAACAGGATGTTCGTCGTATCGATCTGTATGAATTCCTGATGAGGGTGCTTCCGGCCACCCTGCGGGGGGACCGACGCTGTTGTTCCCTCAAGGATCTTGAGCAATGCCTGCTGAACGCCTTCGCCGGAAACATCTCTGGTGATCGAGGGGTTCTCGGCCTTCCGGGCGATCTTGTCGATCTCATCGATGTAGATGATGCCGGTCTCGGCCTTCTTGACGTCGTAGTCGGCAGCTTGGATGAGCTTGAGGAGGATGTTCTCGACATCCTCGCCCACGTAGCCGGCCTCAGTGAGTGCGGTGGCGTCAGCGATGGCAAAAGGAACGTTCAGGATTCGAGCGAGAGTCTGGGCAAGAAGGGTCTTGCCGCAACCAGTTGGCCCGATGAGCAAGATGTTCGACTTCGCCAACTCAACATCGGTATGCGCTGTGGCACCGAACTGCACGCGCTTGTAGTGGTTGTACACCGCGACGGAGAGGATCCTCTTGGCCTGCTCCTGCCCGACGATGTAGTCGTTCAGGAATTCGAAGATCTCACGGGGCTTCGGCAGCTCTCCGAATTCGAGCTCGGAACCCTCGGAGAGCTCTTCCTCGATGATTTCGTTGCAGAGATCAATGCACTCGTCGCAGATGTAGACACCCGGACCAGCGATCAGCTTCTTGACCTGCTTCTGGGACTTACCGCAGAAGGAACACTTCAGCAGCTCGCCGCCATCTCCGAACTTCGCCACGACTTGCTCCGATGTGAGGGTTCGTGAACTGTTCAGCTCACGGCACTGATGGGACCACTGGTGTCAGCCAGCTGTCGGGTGGAGATCACCTCGTCGATGATTCCGTACTCCTTGGCCTCTACCGCAGACATTACAAAGTCGCGGTCGGTGTCGTGGTGGACCTTCTCCTGGGTTTGGCCCGTATGGCCCGAGAGGACCTCCTCGAGAAGGCTCCGCATACGCAGGATCTCTTTGGCCGCGAGTTCGATGTCGGTGGCCTGTCCCTGCGCTCCGGCGTAGGGCTGATGGATGAGCACCCGAGCATGAGGAAGGGCGAGTCGCTTACCCGGGGTGCCGGCTGCGAGGAGCACCGCAGCGGCAGACGCCGCCTGACCGAAACAGATGGTCATGATGTCGGGCTTCACGAATTGCATGGTGTCGTAGATGGCAAACAGCGCGGTGATGTCGCCACCGGGGCTGTTGATGTAGATGTTGATGTCCTTGTCCGGGCTCTCTGACTCCAGATGGAGCAGCTGGGCGCAGATGAGGTTGGCGACCGTGTCATCGATGGGAGTGCCGAGGAAGATGATGTTCTCCTTCAGCAGACGCGAGTAGAGATCGGCCTGGATGGTCTGCCCACGACTGGTCTCGTAGAGAACAGCGGGATTGGGGATGTAGTTGCTGATCTGAAGACCGCTCAGGCCGGTTGTCTCGTTCATCGGTATTACCCCTCCTCAGTGGGGGTTGACGCCTCGGCCTCGGCCTCGGCGGTGTCGGATTCGATGATGTCGGCGATGAAGTCATCATCCTCGTCAATGGCAAGGTCGGCGAAGGCGATCGAAGTTCCGGCTTCGTCTAAGATGGAGACAGTTTCGGTCAGCCAGTCGAGTGCCTTGCGCTTGGCAACATCGGTGCGAAGAGCCGGGAGGTGACCCGCCTCGGTGAGCTGCGTGCGCACCACATCGATGTCCTGATCGACCCGCTGTGCGACGGCGTCGAACTCGAGTTCGAGATCGTCCTCAGTGGCTTGAATGGACTCTGCGAGTGCGATGGCCCGCAGTGCGAGATCGACCCGGGCCGAACGTTCGGCGGTCTCACGGAGATCAGCGATGAACTGATCAGGTTCGGTACCAGAGAACTGGAGCCACTGATCGAGGGAAAGACCCTGTGCTTCGAGGCGCATCGCCATGTCCTGCAGACGCTCCTGCATCTCTGCAGCAACGAGCTGCTCGGGAACCTCGTCGACGACGAGCTCCGCGAGCGCCTCGCCGATCTTCTCGCGCACGGCCATCTGAGTCTGTGCCCGCTTGACCTGGGTCATGCGACGGACGAGGTCGGCGCGCCAATCAGCGAGGCTCTCGAACTCAGAGGCTTCGGTGGCCAGCGAATCGTCAAGGTCGGGAAGCACCTTGACCTTCACCTCGGTGACAGTGACTTCGAAATGGAGCGGATCCTCGCCTTCCTCAGCGTTCGGGTGAGGTGCATCGAACGATCGGGTGTCGCCAGCAGAGGCGCCAATCAGCTGCTCGTCGAGCGCAGGCACGATGGCGCCCGAGCCAACCTCGTAGACATAGGCGCTCGCGACAAGACCCTCGAGCACCTCACCGTTCTGGCTGCCTTCGATATCGATGGTGACGTAGTCACCCTCGCCGGCGCTTCGTTCAGCGACCTCGAGGTCCGCGTACTGGCTTCGGACACGCTCGAACTGCGCATCGATCTCGTCATCGTCGACCGATGGCGATGGCACAGTGATGCTCAGTGAGCGGTACCCGTCGAGCGAAATGATTGGCCTCACCTCGACCACGGCTTCGAACACGACCGGGCCAGATTCCTCACCCGAGGTGATGTTGATCTCCGGCGGAGCGATGACGTCGACCTCGTGATCCCGAACCGCATCGGCGTAGTACTCGGGCAGCGCATCGTTGAGCGCCTGCGAGCGGCCGGCACCGGAGCCGAGTCGGGATTCGAGAAGTCGACGCGGCGCCTTACCCGGCCGGAAGCCAGGCATGCGCACCTCACGGGCGATCTTCTTGAACGCAGCATCCACTGCTTTTTCGAACTCCAGCTCGTCGATCTCGACGGAGAGCTTGACCTTGTTGCCTTCTTGGGGCTCGACAGTTGCTTTCACAGTTTGGCGAGTGTATCGGTGGCTGGGGACACCTCGTGCACCGAGCCGGGATTGGCTCGCAGAATCGGGTCACTCCGTGGCGAGGTACCATCTCCGCTGCTGGCAGTGATGCCACGGGGAATGGCGCAGCTTGGTAGCGCGCCTGCTTTGGGAGCAGGAGGCCGGGAGTTCGAATCTCCCTTCCCCGACCACTCTGCAGTAGTCTGCGACAGATTTCACACCGGCGAACTGAGCCTCCAGATCACAACGGAGCCTCCGAGCAGAACGGACGTCACCATGTCGCAGACCGATGGAAACACAGCGGATACATCAGTTGATGAATCCGTGCCGGCCTATCCGGCAGGCACCAGTGGCCATTCTGATCGCACCACGATTGGTTCCTATGTTCGCTGGCTCGCGGCGGCACTTTCCGTTGCCTCGGCGGCCATTCACTACGGGTATGCACCCCACCATCTCCAAGACGATTGGGCGCATGGTTGGTTCTTCGTGATCATCGCCACGGCGCAACTCGGATTCGCGTTCCTCGTGGTGACCCGACCGAATCGCCTGCTCTGGGCGCTCGCAACCGCTCTCAATGTCGGGATTATCGGTACCTGGATCGTCTCGCGCACCGCTGGCCTTCCGTTCGGCCCCGAGGCGCTGCGCAAAGAGGCCGCGGGCACCGCCGATGTTGTCTCTATCGTGCTCGAGGCCGCCGTGATCGTTCTCGCACTCGTCGCTCTGTTCGCCCCGAAGCTCATGAGCCGTGAACTACGCGACCGAATGGGAGCACGCTTCACCACCGGTGCGCTCAGTGGCGTCGCTCTACTCGCCGCTTTCGTGATGCTGACCCCGACCTACACCGATGCCCACGCCGGTGGCGGTCATGCACATGACGCTGGTGGAGTGCTCACCGGCAACACTCCATGTGAGCTCTCTGGTCCAGCCGCTTCACCCGGTCAGGAAAATGTTGACGCAGAAGGTCACAGCCACCGCGGTCCGACCGCCCAGCAGCCGGTTTCCGAGGCCGATCGCCAGACACTTATTGCCCAGCAGAAGCAGGCTCGAGAGGTCGCGGTCAAGTACCCCACTGTCGCCGACGCTGAAGCAGCTGGCTACAAGATGTCAACGGTCTATGTACCGTGCATCGGTGCGCACTACACGAACACCAGGCTCGCTGTCCGCTTCGATCCGTCCCGTCCTTCCGAGTTGCTCTACGACGGCACCAACCCTGATTCCAAGATCGTTGGTCTGAGCTTCCTCGTCTGGCACCCGAACGGGGCACCCGAGGGTTTCGCCGGACCGAACGATTCATGGCACCAGCACAACTTCAATGGTGGCCTGTGCCTGAAGGGCGGGGTCGTTGTCGGAGCCGAAGCGCTCTCGGTTGACGAATGCGCCGCTCGAGGTGGAGCCAAAGTTGGCCTCGAAGACATCTGGATGGTCCATGACTGGATCGTCCCGGGTTGGGAATGCTCCTGGGGTGTCTTCGCGGGTGAGTGCCCGGAACTCGGCGGGGTCACAGGCAAGACAGCTTGGGACGTGAGCGACGGAACCACTCGCGATCCGCTGCAGGCCATCGGGAGCTGAACGATTCCTACGTGACGAGGCGTCCCTCACACTGAGGTAACGTCTCCCCGTTCGAAAGTCTTCTGGGTTCGGACACACACCTTGCGGGTGTAGCTCAATGGCTAGAGCGCCGTCCTTCCAAGTCGGATACGCGGGTTCGACTCCCGTCACCCGCTCCACTCTCTCTGCGATTGCCCGGTCCACTTCTGGGCGATTGTGCTTGCATTCATTCCACGAGGGAGATTCGCACCGGAAGCCCGGACTGGCGGATCATTCCGGTGAGTATGTCCACGTCCACCTCGGTACTTGTGAGGCGGCTCACGTCCATGGCCGACCAACCGTGCGGTAGGCCGACGCAGCCAGATGCCACGTGGGTCGAAATGCGGGTCACGGCGATGAGCTCACCGTGTTCTGAGGTGATGCGCACCCGATCACCCTCGCAGAAACCGAGCCTGGCGCAATCCACCTCCGAAAGTTCCGCGCTCGGTACCTCGAGCCGAGCCCCGGGCGCACTCACATCTCGGAACTGGGAATTCATCGTGCGCAATCTTCGCTGCGGGATGAGGATGAACTGATCGGCAGACCCGGGTCGCTCGTGAGGATGAGCGCCAATGTGTTGATCGAGGTCGAATGCGAGTTGATCGACGAGTTGTTCGGGGGCAATGCGCCACTTGCCGCCGGGCAGCACAAAATCATGGACCCATCCGAAGACCGCACCGCTTTCGACGAGGCCATGTTGAGCCGATCGGACAACCTCGGCGGTCGACCTGCTCCGGCGCAGGATCTCGTCGAGAAGCAGATCATCATCGGCCATTTCAAGACTGATTCCACGGGGAAGCACGTCGAACCCGAGCTCGGCTCCCAGTTCAGCAAAGAACTTCCACGTGCTGACTCGTTCATGCTGGGCAGCGACGACCGCCGGTGTGTACTGCGTCGCTACGGCGAGCTGATACGCATCAAGCAGCCACGGCAGATCCGCTCTCTCCAGCTGTCCCGCCGAGGCCACGACATGCGTGGCCAACGCCGTTGTCTCGGTCTCGACCACATCAAGCACGACAAGTGCATCGAGCGACGAAAACGCCGCACGGGTGCGCTCGGTGTCGGGAAGTGCCGTGACCGGATTCCCGCCGACCACGAAAAGTATGCGGAGCTGCCCCGATTCGATCTCGCTCGCGAGCGCCGCACACGGGTATTCCCCGAAGCGTCTCGGAAGCTCCGGGCGACTGGCGGGCCCTGCTTCCGGCTCACCCGACGATGCCTCCCATGTTCGAGAATCGAACTGCATGAGGAAGCCGGGGTTGAACCACATTCCGCCGCGGCGGTCAGCGGAGTCAGTGACGATATGCAGGGCCCAGAGCAACCACTCCGTGGAGTTGGCGGTGTTCGCCATCGACGTACCGGTTCCGGTGAGCGCGCTGAGTCGCCCGGCGCGACGCACGGCGTCCAGCACGTCCATCAACTGGGGTTCACTGAGCCCGGTGAGCCCGGCAACGAACCCCGGAGTGAAGGGCTCTACCGCGACGATGAGACGGTCCAAACCTTCGACACGCTGCGCCACTTCATTCCTGCGGCCGGTGTCGTGCAGAAGTTCCCGCACAATGAGCCCGAGCAGTGCGAAGTCACTCCCCGGTTGCAGCTGCAGGTGGAGATCCGACGCGGCAGCGGTCTCGGTGCGACGAGGGTCGGCCACGATGACAACTCCGCCACTGTCCCGGAACTCACGGATGCGACGAACAGGATCGGCGATCGCGTTCGAGTGTCCATGAGAGACGACCGGATTGCTACCGAACAGGAGCAACAGCTTCGAATGTTCATGATCCCAGATCGGTGTCAGCCCGGACCATCCACCCACCAACTCGGCAACAAGTGGTTTGCACGGCGTATCAATCGTTGTTGCCGTGTACTTCTGCGCGGAACCAAGACGGGAGAGAAATCGTTCAGCAGCGCGGCGGCCGTTCGTGTCGAAGGCGGATCCTGAAGCGAGGTACATCCCGACTGAGTCGGCGCCATGTTGTGCGATTGTGGTGCGGACGAGGTCAGCGAGTTCCGTCACGAGCTCACCCCTCGGCACAGGGGCGAAAATCGTTCCGCCGCCGGACTCTGCACTTCGTCGCTGCGGGCGATCGAGACGACTGGGGTGGTGGTGGAATGCTCCGAGCGCGCGGCCCTTCGGGCATGTGTATCCCCTCGACAGCGGGTGATGCTCGTCTCCGCGGATCCGCAGTATCTGCTCGCCCTCGACCGTGACGATGATGCCGCACATCGCATTACAGATCCGACAGAACGAGATCACATCTTCGACACTCACCAACACATCGTGACTCAAGACACCCGCGAGTCGGACGATATGGACCCGTGCACCTCGCTAGCCTCACTCTGTGCGAGTGACATCTCTGGGCCACGCCGGCATGCTGATCGAGACAACCGGTGGATCGATCGTCTGTGACCCCTGGTTCCTCCCCCAGTTCCTCGGTTCCTGGTTCGTGTTCCCCCGTAACGACCGACTCGATCCAGAACTGTTCGCACAGGTCTGTTCCCCGGATTACCTGTACATCTCGCACATCCATGCCGATCATCTCGACGAGCAATGGTTGAGAGACCATCTGGACAAGGGGACCACGGTCCTGCTTCCCGACTTCCCCACGGGTGAGTTGGAACGCACGCTTCGGAATCTCGGATTCCATCGGTTCCTGCACACCAAGGATCGGGAGGAACTGTCGCTCGGTGGTTCGCTCACCATTGCCATCCATACCGAGACCAGCATCACTGACGGCCCAGGCGGCGACTCTGCGCTTGTCGTGAGCGACGGAACGGCCCGGATCGTCAATCAGAACGACTGTCGGACCAACGATCTCAACGCGCTCCGACAACACGGTGAGGTCGATCTGCATTGGCTGCAGTACAGCGGAGCTATCTGGTATCCGATGGTGTACGAGGAGACGTCAGAGCGGATGCGTGAGCTCATCAACGAGAAAGTTGAAAGCCAGACCACACGGGCTCTTCGCTATGTCGAGGCGATCGGAGCACGGGCAGTCGTTCCAAGCGCCGGGCCCCCCTGCTTTCTTGATCCGGACCTTTTCGGCTTCAACCTCATCACCGGCGACGAGGCCACGATCTTCAGCGATCAGCCGCGCTTCATCGACGCTCTCAAGCAAGGCGGACACACCGGGATTCTCGCCATACCGGGAACCTGTATCTCTATCGAGAACGGAGACCTGCGCGTCGAGCACCCCATGTCGCAGAAGCAGATCGAGCAGATCTTCACGAACAAGCTCGAATATCTACGTGAGTATCAGCAGGATTGGAGCTCGTGGCTCGCGCAGCACCGAGCCTCATGGAGCAAACCAACCGCCGAGCTCCTGGACACGATCAAGGCATGGTGGGAACCACTCATGCGGAGCGCACCAACAGTCTGCGATGCCATCGGGGCAAACTGCCTGCTCCGACTTGGAGATCTCGACATCATCCTCGACTTCCCGTCCCGCGAGGTTCGGGTTTGGAATGACGAGCCGTTCGCATTCAGCTTCAACATCCAGCGCGAGCTCGTGGAGACGGTGGTGGCCCGCCGAGCCCACGACTGGAGCAATGCCCTCTTCCTGTCCTGTCGATTCACGGCATGGAGACAGGGTCCGTTCAATGAGTACGTCTACAACTTCTTCAAGTCACTTTCTGAGGAGCGCATGTCGCGGACCGAAGCAGAAGCGCTTCGAAAACTGTCGCCAGATCGTGGCGGCATCGCCGACGAAACCATCGTGATCGACGGGTACGAGATGCAGCGAACCTGCCCCCATCGCGGAGCCGACCTTGCCGTGTTCGGAGAGGTCTCGGGCGATGACCTCGTCTGCACATTGCACGGATGGAAATTCGATCTCGCCACCGGCACCTGCCGCAACGCCGATGATCGAGCGTTACGGATTCGTCAACTCGAGGCGTGACGCCCCTGATGGCGGCTCATTGCCTCCGCGACCTTTCGATCGAGATCAAGCCAACGGTCATCGAGCCACCCGACGAACGCTTCGCCGCTGGGTACTGAGGCTCGGGGGTGGAGCTCGAACACAACTTCCGCCCGGGGCGCTCCCGCTGCAAGACGGCGTCGGATGCGCCCGAATGTGTCAAGTCCGTCGAATCCGATATGCCACATCAGTGCGATGTCCGCACCCGGAGCGCCATCGACCAGCGCCTGTGCGCCCGATGGCTTTGGAGGCAGGAGGTGCTGAAGTTCCGCAAGGCGGGAGGCGCGATCGGGGTCACGATCACGCATCCGCTCTATCGAGCTCGCCCGCTTCCGATCGTTCGCCCGTGTCCCCTCGGGGAAGATTACGGCGACATCGTGAGGCTGTAGATCAGTCGAGAGCGCCGCAATCCCATCGAGCTCTCGGCTGATGGTTGCGCTCGTGCGATCCACGAAATAGTTCGGGAGCCGTCGACCGACGATGTCGAGGCAAGGATCGAAGGACAGTTCCTTCTTCAGCACGTAACGAGGAGTGCGCCCAGCATGAGTTCCGAGCGCCCATGCGCTGACGAGTGCGTCCCCAAGACTCGCATGTCTCCCGAGAACAACAAGTGGCGCTCCCCCAAGATCCGAGGCTCCTTGGACGTTGATGACGAACCCACACGTGAGACGCAAGGAACCGATGAGCCGAGCCGCCCACCAGCGCTGGAGTGCGTAGTTCGCAGATTGGTCGCGGGACTTTCCGACACCCCAGAGCAAAATGCTCGCCGCCACTCCTGCCATCTCCAGCCAGGTCCAGAGTAGGGCGAAGCCGAGAAGCCGGGTCGTGGGTATTCGGAAGCGTCCCCGGAGGAGGTCAACGATGCTCGCGACAACGAACCACACGGGGCTGAATACCAGCAGGAAAATTGCAGAGAGCAGTACTCCCCCGACCGTCAGCGGCCGCCGCACCCATGATCGTGACATTTCCCGACAGTACCGCCCGGCGATACGCGGGCGCTGTTGGGCGCAACGGGCGCGAGGATCAACGACCGTGTACGACGCGAACCTGCGGCTACGGTTGATACACGTAGAGCAGACGAGGGGGACCCAATGTCAACGACCGAGATCAACA
>CAEMXZ010000078.1_pt1 | contig 11239 bp, 9 predicted proteins | sample 7263481 | NCBI WGS metagenome assembly CAEMXZ01 (sample SAMEA6813769, study PRJEB35770) | uncultured Microthrixaceae bacterium | biome: Freshwater; feature: Freshwater reservoir; material: water | place: Czech Republic | collected 2017-04-14 | depth 0.5m m
GCCGCCGGCACCACCCGGGCCGTGCTCGACCGTCTCGTACCCGGCATCGATCCGCGTGCCCATCCCCGCGATCTCTCCGAGGGTCAGCGCCTGGCGCTCGCGCTCGCCATCGTGCTCGGCGCCGAGCCGGCACTCGTGCTGCTCGATGAACCAACCCGCGGTCTCGACTACGGAGCCAAGCAACGGCTCATCGCCATGCTCGAAGTTCTTGCTGCAGAAGGCCGGGCTGTTGTCATGGCCACGCACGATGTCGAGGTTGTGGCCGCAGTGGCACATCGAGCCGTGGTCCTCGCTGAGGGCGAAATCGTTGCCGACGGACCCGCCCGCGATGTCGTGGTGCATTCGCCGGTGTTCGCGCCGCAGATCGCCAAGGTGCTTGCCCCCGAAACCTGGATGACCGTGGCCGAGGTCAGCAACGCACTTGCGTCAACTGGTGAGGGTCACTGATGGCCGTTGTCGCGCACACCGGTGTACCGCCTGAGCCGTCTGAGTTGCCTGTCCACACCTCGGGCAGCGGAGCCATCCGGCTGCGTCGACGCGCGTCGGCGCTGCTCCTGGCGGCATCGGCCCTCGGAGTCGTGGCGTTCGGTTGGCCGCTGTTCGCATCGCGTTCCAGCGCTGTCGATCTCGCCCATTCCGGCGATGCTCCCTGGATCTTCGTGATCCTCGTTCCGTTGTTGCTGTGCGTGATCATGGCCGAACTCGCCGATGGCGAACTCGATGCCAAGGCGGTGGCGTTGCTCGGTGTGCTGGCGGCCTGTGGTGCTGCTCTTCGCCTCCCCAGCGGCGGTGTGGCCGGGTTCGAGCCGGTGTTCTTCCTGCTGGTGCCGGCCGGCCGAGTGCTGGGCCGGGGCTTCGGGTTCGTGCTCGGCGCGCTCACGCTGTTCGTGTCGGCCCTGCTCACCGGTGGTGTTGGCCCATGGCTGCCCTTCCAGATGTTCGGCGCGGCGTGGATCGGATTCTTCGCTGGGTGCCTGCCGGCGCTGCGGGGTCGGGCCGAGGTCGTCATGCTTGCTGTGTACGGAGCAGTTGCCGCGCTCGGCTACGGACTCGCGCTCAATCTGTGGTTCTGGCCGTTCGCCACCGGAACCGGTTCGTCCATCTCCTTCGTACCCGGTGCCGGGCTGGCTGAGAACCTCGGCCACTTCTGGGCGTTCCACCTCACGACGTCGCTTGGTTTCGATCTTCCCCGGGCAGTGTTCACGGCACTTTTCCTTTTGGTGGCCGGCCGCCCCATCCTCGGAGCGTTGCGACGGGTTTCGCGACGAGCTGCGTTCGGTGTTGCCGTCTCCTTCGAACCCTCGCCGCAGTCCGAACCGAAGCCCGGGGCAGTGTCATGAGCGCCGAGGTCCTGATCACCCGACCACTGCCTGCACCGGGAGCATCGTTACTTGAGGCTGCCGGGTTCCGCGTGCAGATGAACACCCACGACCGACCCATCACCGATACCGAGTTGCGAGCCGGTGTGGCCTCGGCCGATGCATTGCTCTGCATGCTCACCGACCGGATCGACGCCGAGCTGCTCGACGCCGCACCGAATCTTCGTGTAATCGCGAACTACGCGGTCGGGTTCGACAACATCAACGTTGCCGAAGCCCGGCGCCGCGGCATCGAGGTCACCACCACTCCCGATGTGCTCACCGAGGCCACCGCGGATCTCACCTGGGCGTTGATGCTCGGTGCCGCCCGCCAACTCGGCGCCGGCGAGCGCATGGTGCGGGCCGGTCAGTGGCAGGGCTGGGCGCCGGACCAATTGCTCGGACAGCCGGTTGCCGGTCGCGTGCTCGGCATCATCGGGATGGGCGCGATCGGACAGGCTGTGGCCCGGCGGGCGCATGGCTTCGGCATGGCGGTGCGGTACTTCAATCGCCGCCGGGTCGACCCCACCATCGAAACGGCGCTCGGGGCACAGTTCCTTCCGCTCGATGAACTGCTCGCTACTTCCGACTTCGTGAGTCTGCATGCTCCGCGCAACGAGCAGAGTCACCGCATCATCGACGCCGCTGCATTGGCTCGAATGAAATCCACTGCCGTGCTCATCAACACGGGCAGAGGCGCGCTCATCGACGAAGCAGCACTGGTGGTTGCACTGCGAGAAGGACGCATAGCGGCTGCCGGGCTCGATGTGTTCGAACGCGAACCCGAGCTGGCCGAGGGATTGATCGAGCTTGACAACGTGGTGCTCGCCCCGCATCTCGGTTCGGCCAGCACCGAGGCGCGAGCGTCGATGGTTCGACTCTGTAGCGAGAACATCATCGAGGTGCTCGGCGGTCGACCCGCTCTCACCCCGGCACCGCAGCCTTCGTGATCAGCAGCAGTTCCGCAACGGATCAGGAAAGTCCGGTTCGTTCCTTGCACCAGTTCCACAGGCGATAGCGCTCACCGGCAGGAGTGTCAGTCCACGGAACCTTGCTGATCGAGCGACGCCGACGATCCAGCCAGAACCCGCCACTTTCGCCCAATTCGGAGGCTTCGATCGCGGCCAACCACACGAGCGTGTCGGCACCAGCGGCGGGGTCGCGCAGGAGGGGGCGCGTGATGCGATGGAATGTGGGGAGCGATTCGACCACGCCGGGCGTGTCGGCCCAGCCCGGATGCATCGTGTGGAAGCTCACGGTGTCATCGTTACGTCGGGTCCATTCGCGGGCCAGTTCCACCTGGGCGCGTTTGGCCCGGGCATACGCGCGCACGCCGTCGTAGGCATCGGAGGTCATTTCAAGATCAGCCACGGAGAGTCGCTCGGCGTACATGCCGCCAGAGGCCACGGTAAGAACACGCCCATGCGCCGAGCGCAGCGGTTCGAGCAGCAGCGTGGTGAGCAGGAATGGGCCGAGCACCTGGGCAGCCACCGTTGTCTCGTAGCCCTGGGCCGACGTCGTGTAGGTGCGGGAAAGCGCGCCAGCGTTATGGATGAGCACATCGATCGACGGATGCTGCTCGATGATCTCGCCGGCGATACGCCGCACCGCGTCGAGGTCCGCCAGATCGGCGATGCTCGTCGTGACCTTGATGCCGTCGGCGAGCAGTTCGGCGCTCACTGATGCCACCCGGCCGGGATCGCGTCCCACCAGATGCAACGTGGCGCCGAGCGTGCCGAGTAGTGAGGCGGTCGCTCGCCCGATGCCGGAGGTGAAACCGGTGAGGACAACAACACGGCCGTCAAGTCGGGGGAGTGCGCTTGCGTCCCAGTCGAACATTCGTCGGCGGATGTCGTACCCGATCCGACTCCAGCTCGGAGCGATCGCCAGCTCCAGAACCTGATCGACGACGCTCTGCGAGGAGCGTCGGTTCACGATCGTGACCGGGTGTTCCGGACAGCGAGTTCCTCGAACGCCGCAACCATCGAGTCGGCGTCAAAGGACACGACATCGGCGCCGCAATTGCGGGTGGCGGCTGTGATGGCCCCGCCGCCGAGGACCACCGGACAGTTGATGCTCTTGTGGATCATCTCGATGGTGTCCTCGATGGCCGCCTCGTTGTCACTACGCGTGGCGCAGACACCCGCAGCCACGAGATCATCGACGACCTCAAGAGCATCGAGGAAGGACTGTGGCGGGGAGTTGGCACCGAGATCGATGATGTTGAATCCCTGTCCGCGCAGCAGATCCGATGCCATGGAACTCGGCACGCTGTGATGGTCGCCCTGAGGAGCACCGATCACGATGGAGCCGCGCTTGCGTCCGGGCCGGTTGAAGCGGGGACCGAGCCGACCGATGAGTCGTTGGGTGACAACCGATGCCCGATGTTCCTCGGCCACGGTGACGCGACCAGCGGCCCATTCGGCACCGATATGAGCCAGCGCAGGAGACAGAACTTCGAGGTAGATCTCGCGGGGTTCGGACCCGGAGTTGAGGGCGGATTCGATGACGCTCCAAGCTCCGTTCTCGTCGCCGACGAGAAGGCGATCCTCAAGACGTTGGTGGTAGTCGACCCGACCAGTGCGACCTGAGCGAGCCGCCGAGGCATTTGCCGGAGCGGCCGCTGCACTCGTGAAGGCATCGAGATCGGACAGGCCGACCTGCCATTCGCCACCGACCTTGACCGCGTGGAGGCGACCGGTACGCACGTAGCGGTAGGCGGTCATGTAGTGAACGCCGAGTTTCTCAGCTGCTTCGTTGAGGGTGATCGCTTCTGCCGTCATGCCACCTCGCCTCCGTGGGGGATCGTTCAGCGGGAGCAGCGTTTCTCCAACACTGCCGTGCCGAACGTAGCGTCGGTCACACCGGATTCCCTTATCGGGCGGAAAATTCACGCAAAGCCCCGCGATTGGGGTATTTGCGGATTTCTGGCTCGCCGGCGGGAACCTCAGGCGGGGCGGAGCCGGTTCATCACCGCTGGCACCGAGGAAAGCACCTCGACCGGCAGGTGTGATTCGAGCCATTCCCGGTTTCGACGATGGAGCTCAATCGAGGGGTCGTACCGGTTCAACACCACGATCGGGGTAGCCACATGGGAGCCGTGATCGATGGCCTCGAGGCTGAGTCGGACGGCGTTGATCGTGCCGAGGCCGGCATCGGCCACGAGCAGTACGAGGTCGGGCTGGAGTTCCTCGATGAGCGAGATTGCGTCCCCGTCGCTGGCATGCGGGGAGCGCACCCCACCGGCGCATTCCACCATGGCGATATCAGGGGCCGGGACCGGCCAGGTGATCTCGGCGGCGAGTTCGGCGATGGTGAAGGGAGGTCGGCCGAGGGCATCGGCGGCCATCGGTGGCGCCATGGGAACGGGGAACCATCGATGACGCGGACACACGTCGGTGGGTTCCTCCCCGGTGGCATTGGCGAGGTGGTGAGCGTCGGTGAGCGCATCGTCGGGGTCGAAGGACTGGGCCGGCTTGCGGGCGGCGACGGAAAAACCTTCGGCCCGAAGTTCACGCAGAAGGCGAGCAGCCACCCATGTCTTGCCGATCTCGGTTGCGGTGCCGGTGACCACGATGAGTCTGCGAGATGAGCGCATCAGGGAGTACCTCCGGGGAGTCGGGCCAGTGCGGCTGCCAGGTCGGTGATCTGCTCATCAGTATGGATCGCACTCAGGGCCACGCGCAGTCGGCTCGACCCGGCGGGCACCGAGGGCGGGCGGATCGCCGGGACCAGCAGTCCTTGATCCAGCAGGGACTGCGATGCGGCCACGGCGCGGCGTTCCTCGCCGAGGATGATGGGGATGATCGGCGTGGGATGGCCCGGGAGAATCGTGTCGACCAGTGATCGCAGTCGGGTGCGGAGCTGCTCGCCCTCGGGGGAGTTGAGGATGCCGACAGCGGCGAGTGCGGCGGCAGCATCGGCGGGGCTCACCGCAGTGGTGAAGATGTAGGAGCGTGCCCGGTTCACGAGGAGATCGATGAAGGTCCGGGGCCCGGCCACGAAGCCGCCGAGGGCGCCGAGGGTCTTCGACAACGTGCCGACCTGCACGACCGTGGCGATCGGTGCTCCGGTGGCCGGGTCGGTGGGAACGACCGGGATGTCCTGCAGGACCGAATGGGCTTCATCGAGCACAAGAAGTGCGTCGTGACGGGCGCATATCTCGATGAGGGCCGGTACATCGGCGACATCGCCATCCATGGAGAACGCCACGTCGGTGACCACGATGCATCGATCGCCGGAGCCACCGGCGGCACAGAGCCCGGCATCGAGGGCCTCGAGATCGAGATGCTCGAGGATGTGGATGGTTGCGCCGTTGGCCCGGGCAAGACGGCAACCGTCGACGATCGATGCATGGTTCAACGAGTCAGAGAACACGTGCACGCCCGGTCCGGCAAAGGTGGAGAGCACCCCGAGGTTGGCGGCGAAGCCGGTGGGGAAGACAACGGCGGCTTCGGTGTCGCGCCAATCGGCGAGCGCGAGTTCGAGTTCGTGATGCACCGGACGGGAACCGACGACCAGTCGTGATGCGCCACTTCCAGCACCCCAACGGCCTATGGCATCGACGGCAGCGTCCCGCACCACCGGATGCTGTGAAAGGCCGAGATAATCGTTCGATGCGAACGACACCACCTTCTGCTGCGAGGTGGTGAGCACACCGGTTGGGCCGGCGGCATCGAAGTTGCGGGGAGCGCGCCATTGATCGGCGCCGTGGATGGCGTCGATGCGTTCGGCCGCCCATCGGGACCATGCCCCCGGGTTGGTCACTCTGAACAGACCTCGTCGATGGCCTCGGAAAGTGCGGAGACGATGCGGTCGATCTCCTCGGCGGTGGTGGTGAGGATCGGCATGATGACCACAACATCGCCGAGCGGGCGGAGTAGCACGCCGCGCCGAACCGCAGCGGCGCAGATGCGGCGCCCCCAGCGCAGATCGTCGGTGGGCGGTGCCATCTCGACGCCGACCATCAGCCCCCGCTGACGGATCTGACCGATGGCCGGTCGGTCGGCAGCCATGGCGCCGAGTGCCTCCCGGAGCTGCGCCGCCCGCTCACGCACGTTGTGCAGCACCTCGAGCTCATCGAACAGTTGGAGATGGCGCAGAGCGACTGCTGCCGCCAGTGCATTCCCGGAGAAGGAATGGCCGTGATAGAGGGTCATCTCGCTGAGGTCGGGTCCGAGGAACGCTTGGTACACGCGACGCGAGGCCACGGTTGCGGCCATGGCGAGATAGCCGCCGGTGAGTCCCTTGCCGATGCACATGATGTCGGGGCGGATGTTGCACTGCTGCGAGGCGAACAGGGTGCCCGTGCGTCCGAATCCGGTGGCGACCTCATCGGCGATGAGCAGCACATCGTGCTCGCGACACGCTTGGGCGACGCGCTCGACGGAGTCGGGGTCGGAGATCCACATTCCAACCGCACCTTGAACGAGTGGTTCTATGACCACAGCAGCAAGCTCGTGGGCGTGGGCAGCGATGAGCGCCACCGTGGTTTCGGCCCATCCCGGGTCGTCGTAACCCGGCGCACGCAACACCGGGAAACGAAGCGGGTCGAACACGTCGGTGCCGAACCCGCCGGCGCCCACGGAGATCGAACCGATGGTGTCACCGTGGTAGGCGCCGCCGAGCGCGAGGTAGCGGGTGCGTGTGGTGACGCCCTGATTGGTCCAGAACTGGAACGCGATCTTGAGGGCCTGCTCCACCGCCGCGGCACCGTCCGAGGCGAACAGGAAATGCGGTTCGCTCACCGGGACGCACGGAGCGAGCGCCTCGGCCAGAAGGATCGTGGCGACGTTGCCGTTGCCCAGCATGGTGGTGTGTGCCACCCGGTCGAGTTGTTCGCGAGCCGCCTGATCGAGTTCGGGGACCCGGTGGCCGAGGGTGGTGACCCACAGTGAGGAGATGGCATCGAGATAGCGGTTGCCGTCGACATCGACCAGTTCGCGACCCTCGGCGGAAGCCACGATGATCGGCTGGTTGCCGGGGTAGGCCGACATCTGGGTGAACCCGTGCCACACCACAGCGGCATCACGTGCCACCCATTGGTCGTGGCGGGAGGCGAGGGTGCGCGTCGGCTCTGCGTCAGTCACCCCGAAAGCTTCGCACCATCGGACGGGACGGGGCGAAGGCGACGCCATTGTTCGATCTCGAGTCCCATGGGCGTTGATGGCGGGCCGGCCACGAACGGCCAGATCTCCTCGGCCAGCCGGCGCCAGTTCCCGGTGGCCATCAGCTCACCGAACATGGCGTAGAGCCCCAGATTGATCCGCTGGATGATGACGAAACTGGGTGGGACGTTCGCGGATTTCTGGATGGTGGCGAACGGGCCGCTGGTGTCGAAGATCCGTCGCACCGTCTCTGATCCGAACTCCGGCGTGATCGTGTAGATGCCGTCCTCTTCCACGAAGTCGTAGAAGTGGCGGAGGTATTCGAAGACCTCATCGTCGGTGACGTCGAGTCCCGGGGGCAGCAGGCCGAGTCGCTCGACCGTGGCGCGGAACTTTGCCGGCACCGGGTCGATCACGATGTGCTTGATCATCTCGCCGAAGTCCTCGAGCTCGTTGGCGGTGAAGCGTTTCACCAGACCGAAGTCGAGGAAGGTCACGTGCCCGTTCGGGCGGAACAGGTAGTTCCCCGGATGCGGGTCGCCGTTGAACGCCGCCAGACCGAACAGGCTCCCGAACGCGAACCGGTACAGGGTCTCGGCTGCCAGATTTTTCTCTTCCTGCGACCAGGTGAGCACTTCGTTCCAGTGCACACCATCAGCGAGTTCGGTAGTCAGCACCTTGGCGCTCGAGAGCTCGTGGAACACCTCGGGCACATGGATGTAGGGATGGCCGAGATAGCAGTTGCGGAACAGGTCCTGATTGCGAGCTTCCTGCTCGTAGTCGAGTTCTTCGATGAGACGCTCACGAAGTTCGGCCACGATCGTCCGATGCTCGAGCCCGGGGAACAACTGGCCGAGTCCGGCGAACAGCAATCCGGCGTTGTCGAGGTCGGCGGCGATCGCTTCGGCGATGCCCGGGTACTGCACCTTGACCGCCACCGCCTGACCGTCGTGGGTCATGGCCCGGTGGACCTGTCCGATCGAAGCCGAGGCGATGGGAACCGGATCCCATTCGGCGAAGATGCGCTCCGGTGGTGCGCCGAGTTCGGCTTCGACAACCCCGGCCGCCAGCTGCGCGCTCATCGGTGGCGCGTTCTGCTGCAGTTGCGCCAGCACCGTGCGTACATGCTCGGGCAGGCCCTGATCGAGATAGCTCGCCATCTGCCCGACCTTCATGAGCGCGCCCTTCATATGTCCGAGGGTCTCGGCGATCTGCTCGGCGGTGCGCATCTCGAACTCGGTGTCGAGCTGTCGGCGTTCACCGGCATCGGCGAACACCCGGCGGGCCCGGTGGGCGGCGTAGGAACCTCCGGTACGCACGCCGAGCACGGCCAGCCGGGCGTTGCGACTGGCCCGCCGGCCGTGGCGCACCGGGCCATCGTCGCCACCCCCACGTCGGAACCGACGGATCGCAGCAGCGGCCAGCGCGAGACACGCCGATGCGGTCAGGAGGCGGAGCGCTCGGGTACGGGTCACGACTGCACGCTACGGGCCGGGGACGGGCCGAGGCTCAGTCGGGCCACGACCGGTAGCGTGAGCGACCGGAGGAGCAACCACATGATCATCACCACCACACAGGGCCAGATCGAGGGAATCGAGCGCAAGGGGACCTGGCAGTTCCGGGGAATCCCCTATGCCGCTGCGCCGGTCGGGGAGCGCCGGTTCATGGCGCCCGAGCCGCCGCGGCCCTGGGAGGGTGTGCGCTCCGGCGCCAACTTCGGCGCAATCTCGTGGCCCGAGCCGGGCGGTGTCACGGCGTTGCTCGGTGATGACGGCACGGGTGCCGATGAGGACTGCCTGTACCTCAATGTGTTCACACCGGACTGCGATGACGCCGCTCGACCCGTGATGGTCTGGATCCATGGCGGCAGTTTCGTCGGCGGCTCCGGCTCCACCCCGTGGTACGACGGCACCTCGCTCGCCACCCTCGGCGATGTCGTGGTCGTCACCATCAATTACCGCCTCGGTGCGCTCGGGTTCCTATGGCTCGGTGATCTCGACGACCGGTATCGCTCGAGTGGCATGAACGGCATCCTCGATCAGGCGGCGGCTCTTGCCTGGGTACACGAGAACATCGCCGCGTTCGGCGGCGATCCCGACAACGTCACGATCTTTGGCGAGTCTGCCGGAGCGATGAGCGTGTCCACATTGCTGGCCACGCCGGCGGCCCGTGGACTGTTCCATCGCGCCATCGCCCAGAGCGGAGCTGCCGAGCACGTTTCGTCGACAACAACAGCCGCCGGTGTCGCCGAAGCGATCATGGCTGATCTCGGTCTGTCCACCATCGACGAACTTCTCGCGGTGGCACCCGAGGCACTCGTTGCGGCGGGCGCACGGGTGGATGGTTTGGTCCACACCGAGCCGGGCCGCAGTGCGCATCGCACCGGTGCACTCGCCATGATCTTCCAACCAGTCATCGATGGTGAATGGCTGCCGGAGGACCCATTGGTGGCGGTGGCGCAAGGACGCGCCGCCGATGTTCCATTGCTCATCGGCACCAATCTCGACGAATGGCACCTGTTCCGTCTCATGGGATCCGATGTGCCCGATCACGATGAACTTCTTGCTCGTATGACGCGCGTGTTCGGCGATGGTGTCCGAGCCCATGAGAGCTACAGCGCCACCCGACCGGAAGCGACTCCGTCGGACCTCTGGAGCGCAGTGCTCACCGATGCCATCTTCCGCATTCCCGCCATCAGGCTGGTCGAGGCTCGCGAAAACGCAGCGAGTCAGACATTTCAGTATCTGTTCTCCTGGCCCAGTTCTGCATTCGATGGAGCCCTCGGTTCCTGTCACGCACTTGAGATCCCGTTCGTGTTCGGTGTGCTCGGCAACCCAGGGGCCGAGATGATCTTCGGCGGTGCAGCGAGCACCGAACTCGAGGAACTCGCACTGCAGATGCAACATGCATGGCTGGCGTTCGCCCGCACCGGCGACCCCGGCCACGACGGACTGCCGCACTGGCCGGTGGCGAACAGCACCGATCGACCGGCAATGCGGTTCGATCTCACCCGCGAACTCCTCCTTGATCACGATGGTGACGAGCGGGCGCTGTGGGACGGCATCTTGTGAGTTCCGACCCAGCGATCGTGCTGTTCTCGGGCGGTCTCGATTCCACCACTTGTCTGGCCATCGCTCGAGCTGAAGGATTCACCCCGATCGCGCTGAGCTTCCGCTACGGACAGCGCCACACCGTCGAACTGGACTGCGCCGCGTCATTGGCTGCTGCCGCCGGCGTGGAACACATCGTCTCCGATATCGATCTCGCGGCGTTCGGTGGCTCCGCGCTGGTCGACGACACCATTGCGGTTCCCAAGCACGCCGATCTCGACGCAGTCGCAGTCGACGCAGAAGCCGGTGGTTCGGTTAGTTCGGTCCCGGTCACCTACGTGCCGGCCCGCAACACGATCTTTCTCAGCATCGCCACGGCGGTGGCCGAGGTGCGCGGCGCCGATGACATCTTCATCGGGGTGAACGCCGTGGACTACTCCGGCTACCCGGATTGCCGGCCCGAGTTCATCGAGGCGTTCGCATCGATGGCGGCGCTCGCCACTCGCCGTGGCATCGAAGGTTCGCCATTGCGTATCCACACCCCGCTGATCGCACTGACCAAGGGCGAGATCATCTCGCTCGGGATCTCACTCGGCGTTGACTACAGCCGAACGTCGACCTGTTACGACCCCGGCGCCGATGGTGGGGCCTGTGGGCACTGCGACGCGTGTCTGCTGCGGGCGAAGGGTTTCGCCGATGCTGGCGTCGCCGACCCCACCCGCTA
>CAEMXZ010000079.1_pt1 | contig 11219 bp, 11 predicted proteins | sample 7263481 | NCBI WGS metagenome assembly CAEMXZ01 (sample SAMEA6813769, study PRJEB35770) | uncultured Microthrixaceae bacterium | biome: Freshwater; feature: Freshwater reservoir; material: water | place: Czech Republic | collected 2017-04-14 | depth 0.5m m
GAAAGACCCCCAGTTTTGGCTGGGGGTCTTCTCGCGTGCCGAGAGATTCGGGAGGAGGAGCGAAGCGACGACGGTTCTCGTCGTCCGCTCCATGTGAAAGACCCCCAGTTTTGGCTGGGGGTCTTCTCGCGTCTTCCGCTACTTCCCCCTCCAGAGCTTCACCAACCGTTGAGGGAATCCTTCCGGAAATGAATCGGCGAGACTACCCTTCGGCGCGGTCGCCACCAAGCGCCACCGTCCACCGTGATCAACGGCGAAGAAACCCAGTTTGCCCGCCGTGTTCGGATTCGACGAGAGGATCTCTCCGATCCCGTAGAGCCCGGCGCATTTGACCCGGCCGATCGACTGGGAACCACGGGAGGGGGTGAGCACGGACTCGAACGCAGACACGCCACAGACCAGCTCGGGCTGTGTCCGTGGCGCTGGCTGCGCTCCTTGAAGGATGCGTTCGGCCTGGTTCCGCTGCTGAACGGCAAGCGCGGGTGGCTGGATCATCCCAGTGAACGCAGCGAGTTCAGCTGCCGTCGAGTTGAAACGCGAGAGGCGCCAGCCATCGCTATTTGTTTCGCGAGGTAGACGTGAATTGACGTTGAACGCAACGATGGCGATGAGTACCGAGCTGATGAGGGCCAGCCGGATTCGGGACCGCTGCTCGGGTCGACGTCGACGCCACCAGTGACGTATCGGACGAGGAATGAGCACTCGGGCGATGTCCCGCCGCCGTTCAATGCGGACTGGTGCACCTGCGCGCCATCGAGACCACCGATTCCGCCACGGTCCGGGAGTGCGACGGTTTGACTCGCGTTCGGTCCTCCGCCGGTCGAGCCTTCGTCGCCAGATGAGTATTCGGGTGCGCCAAGGTCCGGGAGCGAGTTGCCGTGCTTCGCGTTCCAGTCTTCGCTCGTCACTCTGTCGGCGCCGCAGGTTCCAACTCTTGACCCATGAGGTTGGAAGAAGGGTTCGTGGCTCACGTGATTCGATTCGCGCTATGCGGCGGGCCTGTCGGGCGTGCAACCTGCGCGCGAGCGACACTGAAACGTGCTGAAGCGTCGAGCGGTCATGGTCTTTCTTCGCGGCGTCTCGGCGCGACTGGCGACGGCCCCGGCGGGCAAGTCGGCGAAGGGCGGCTTCGTGCTTTGCTTCCCGACGGCGGTCATCCCGCTTCGTCCTGCGCCGGTACCGGGTGCGCCGCCACCGTGATACCAGTGGTTCTCTCGGCATCCCGAGACCGTTCGGAGGAGTTCCGCTCATCGGTGCATCGTTCCAGAGAGATGGCGTCGGTGGTTCCGACCTGACACGAAACTCTACCTTCGCGTGTCGGCGGCTTCTTACCGCCCGGAGCGGTCCGGGAACCCGGTATTCCTAGTCGGCGAGCTCGACAGCTCTGCGCCCGAGCGTGACTGGTTCTGCAGCAGTTGGTGCGCAGCACATTGCCTCGGCGTCGCCGCCGTCGCCCGCGCCCATTGAATCAGCGTCCGCGGTTTTCACGTACCACTCCCAGCGAACTTGGTCAGGATCAACCACCCAGGTCTCAACCTTCTCGGCGTAGCAACAGATGGTGTCGTCGACGCCGGTGGTCGACAGCCCGCTGGAACTGAGTCTGGCTTCGGCGGCCTCAACTGCGGCTGCATCATCGGTCTCGACACCGAGGTGGTTGATCGTGCCGCCCTCGGCGCCCTCGAAGAGAACCAGCTTCAGCGGGGGTTCGTCGATCGAGAAGTTGGCGTATCCGGGCTCGCGCTTGGCCGGCGCGGTGGCGAAGAGTTTCGAATAGAACTCGACCGCAGCATCGAGATCAGACACGTTGATGGCAAGTTGGATCCGAGACATGGCTGCTCCTTTGGGGAATGACCAACGGTACCGGACGCACCCCCGTAATCGTTGCGCCAGTTGAAGTGGGCAGGCTCCCTGCGGTGAATCGAGGCTGTGTCGATCGGGAAGCTCAGCGAGTCACGTGCGATAGGATTTACACTCCGCCACGACGTGAAAGGGCGTGGGAATGTCCCGCCAGGTTCATCGTTTCCTTGGTGCAGCGAGGTCTCACATGATCAAGGTCGCTGCGGTCCTGCTGCGTGAAGGTGTCCGGGTGAGCCCGAAAAAAATTCGAGTTGTGATTCGGGCGAGACCAGATCTTGATGACACGACAAGAATGCTTGTGGCGGAACTCGCAAAGCGGAAGATCAGCACTGTCGTGCTGACTGCGGGGCATGTTCGCCGGCCGACCTGGATGCCGCGCGAAGTGCGACTGCTCCGCGTCAGAAGCCTCCAAGCATTTGCGACCTACATGACATCAAGTCATGTCTTCTTCACGCACGGACTCTTCGGGTCGGTTCGGCCGCCGTCGAATCAGATTGTGGTGAACGTCTGGCACGGGATGCCTCTCAAGAGTATCGGCGCGGATATTGGTCACTCCGAATATCGGAGATTCACAGTCACCATCGCCACATCTGAGAGGTTCCGTGAGATTGTTGCCCGTAGCTTCGATGTGGATCCTTCCGCTGTGCTGCTGGCCGAACTACCCAGGAATGAGATGCTCACCAGGACTGCTTCGACGCGCCCTGTGCAGGGTCGCTATGTCGTCTGGCTGCCCACGTGGCGTTCGGCAGTTTTGAAGTCGACTCTTCACGTCGACGGAGATCCGCAGACTGGAGTTCCCGACAGTGACGAGCTGACCTCGCTGGTTGCGGAACTGGCAGCGCAGGGGGTGACCCTCGTGGCCAAGATCCATCCATTTTCAGATCCGAGCGAAAGTGATCGTTTCCGGAATGCGGGAGCGATGGTTCTCGACGAGACATGGTTAGCGGACAACGAGACGACGTTGTATGAGGTCTTGTCGGCGTCATCCGCACTCATGACCGACTACTCGTCGGTAGCAGTCGATTATCTCGTGACTGGTCGGCCGATCATTTTCGTCCATCGTGATCTCGACGCGTATCGCCAGTCACGTGGGCTCAATTTCACGAATGAAGAGCTGGCTTTGCTTGGTTCCACTGTTCTCGAGGGACCGGGTTTCGTCGAAGATGTGCTCCGCATTCTTGATGCCGCGGCACCAAGCTCCGAAGAGGCGAGAGAGTTGTTCCACTCGGTCGAGGGCAGCGGAGCCACCAGCAGACTCCTTGATCTATTGTCGCTGTGATGACGGCATCAGAGCCCGGGGCGCCTCGGAAGTTCGGCACCGCGATCACCTATGGGACCTACGACGTGTTCCATATCGGTCACCTTCGATTGTTCGAACGGTTGCGGGCGATCTCGGATCGACTGGTGGTGGCAGTATCCACCGACGAATTCAATGATCTGAAGGGGAAGAGCGCCCTTGTGCCATTCGAGGATCGAGCGCTCATCGTCGCCTCCCTGCGCTGTGTTGATGAAGTCATCCCGGAAAATTCCTGGGATCAAAAGATCGACGACATCAGGTCTCTCGGCGTCGATGTGTTCGGCATGGGCGACGACTGGGAGGGAAAGTTCGATCACCTCAAGCCCTACTGCGAGGTCGTCTACCTCCCGCGTACCCCGTTCGTCTCGTCCTCGGAGTTGAGGAAGTCGATCCGGTTGGACGACAACGGGAACCCTCGCGCTTTCTGAGTTCGCCCGCTCGGGTGCGCGTGCCTCGGAACCCAGTTGCCCTCCGCGGGAAGAGTTCCTTCAGCGAGTGGGTGCTTCGGGGAGAAGTTCGGTGAGCAGATGCAAGATGCGGCGTTCGATTTCGTCGCGGATGGGGCGGACCGAATCAACGCCCTGGCCGGCAGGATCGTCGAGTTTCCAATCCTCGTAGCGCTTGCCCGGGTAGAACGGGCAGGCATCGCCACAGCCCATGGTGATGACCACATCGGACGCCTCCACGGCGGCATCGGAGAGTTTCTTGGGAGTTGCGCCGGCCGCGCGTAGATCGATCCCGATTTCGTTCATCGCCTCGACAACTGCGGGATTGATGTCCTCGGCAGGAGCGGAACCAGCTGAGCGCACGATCACACGGTCGCCGCCATGGTGGGCGAGGAACGCTGCGGCCATCTGCGACCGTCCGGCGTTATGCACGCAGACGAACAAGACCTCTGGACAGCGGATGGACGAATCAGTCATTGGAGTTCTCCGAGTGGGGGAGTGGATAGAGGAGCTTGACCAGCCCGAACGCGAGACACATGCCGAGAAGTTGCATGACGATGAACATGGGTGCCGAGGACGGCGCAATTCCGGCGAAGGTGTCGGAAAGGGTCCGAGCGATGGTGACTGCCGGATTGGCGAAGCTGGTTGACGAGGTGAACCAATAGGCGCCGCAGATCCATGCGGCCACAGCGAACGGAACAACAGCTGCTCGTCCGCTACGAACGCAGCCTTGGATCACCAGGAGCAGCGTGACGGTGGCGACAACCTCCGAGATCCACAGTGCCGGTGAGGATCGGACATGGGTGGAGACATTGATGGCGGGTAGTTCGAACATGACGTTGGCGAGCATGGCACCGAGGCAGCCACCGATGGCCTGAGCGATGACGTAAAGACCCGTATCGCGGCTCGAGATTGAACCGAGCAGGCGATCGAGAAGCGTGACGATCGGATTGAAGTGCGCCCCGGATACTGCACCGAACATGAGGATGAGGCCAACGAGTGCGCCGGCGGTGGCGATCGAGTTCTCGAGAAGTTGCAGGCCGACATCGGTTGAGAGTTGTTGCGCCATGATCCCTGAGCCGATGACGGCCACGATCAACAGCGCGGTGCCGAGTCCTTCGGCGACGAGCCGACGAGTGAGGTCGAGTTGGAACGCTCCGGTGCCGGTTTCGACTTCATGGGCGAGCTCGGGAGCATCGGGAAGTTCGTGATTGTTCATGAGAGCGCCTCTACTGGTCGGAGAGTGGTTCGGAGGGTTTGGATTCGGTCGGTGAGTTGGGCCACGACCTCGTCGAATGCGGCGTTCGAACCGTCAGCGATCGGGTCAGGGATGGACCAATGCAGCCAGGACGGTTTCGTCTCGAGTTCTTCATGGGCGCGATCGCACACTGTGATCACGAGATCGGGAAGCGTGTCGATCGACGTGACAAGGCGTGGCTCGGCATTCGTGAGATCGAGCCCGGCTCGCTCGGCCGCCCGGATCGCGCCCTCGTCGACGGCGTGCGCCGGGTGTGTGCCTGCCGAACAACAGTCGCCACCAGTGATCGACCGCCAGAGGGCCTCTGCCAGTTGTGAGCGAGCGCTGTTCGCCGTGCAGATGAACAGGGGAGAATCAGCAAGTGGGACCTCGGCGATGATGAGTTCGTCGAGTGCGTCCCGGCGCAGATGCACATACCGACGTCGACCGTCCCCGCTGGATCGGAATCGCTCCGTGATCCCGACTGCTTCCAGAACGTCGAGATGGTGGGCGAGGAGGTTTGAGTCGAGTTCGAGGGTGCGACGAAGTTCGAGCGGTGATCGATCGCAGCAGCCGAGTGCCTCGACAATGCGCAGACGCATCGGGTCACCGAGTGCTGCGTGGCGCGCGGCGCGGGTCTCAAGGGTTTGCGGCGAGGGCACACGGCGACCTTGCCACCGAGATCAGGGTATGTCAACAACCATTGAGTTATTTGACCTCAGATCGATCCTCGCTAGACGGTGTGCACCGAGACCGGGTGCTTCCGGTAGGATTATTTTGTGGAAGGTTTTCAGAAAGCGCTAACTGCATTCGACAGTGATCACTCCCCGCAGGGGCGTGTCCTGCGTGCAGGGCTGAATCTGGTCGACACCGCTGGCGTTGACCGCGTCACGGTTGCCGCCATCCTCGACGAAGCGAAGGTGGCCCGCGGCACGGTCTACGCCCACTTCGGAGATGTCTTCGGCGTGTTCGCCACTGCGTGGTCGAAGTTGGGGGCTCCGTGGCTCAAGCTCATGATGACCGCCCCTGACGACGCGTCGATGCCGTCGAACTATCGCTCCGCGCTGGTCCAGATTCTCTGTGCGGCGCGGCGCGCCCCCGTTCTCAATGAGGTTGTCCGACCTGACGTGGAGCAGGTCTGGTCCACATTGGAACGAACTGGCTCCGGTTCGGAGATTCGCGCCATCTGGTTACTTCTCATGCGTCTCGCCAACGATCTCAGCATGCCGATCCTCCCCGAAGCGGTCATGCTCAATCCCTTGTTGAGCAGTGTCTCGGCCATGCCCGATGACTACGTCGATCGTTACCAGATGCAGGGCTCAATTTCGGATCTGGCGCAACTTCCGCCGGTCGTCTCGCCCTTCGAGGCGGAATCCGATGACATTACGCGCCGACTGATGAAAGCGGCGGTCGAGGTGGTTTCTTCATCGGGACTGGCGTCGGCATCGATGTTGCGGGTGTGTCGATCGGCACGACTCACCCCCGGAGCGGCCACGCCGAGATTCAAGGATCTCAGCGCACTCCATGACTATGCATTCAGTGTGTCGCTGGCCGATGTGGTCCGGCAGAATTCGGCTGTTGTCGCCCGAACCAAGGAACTTCCCATTTCCGACCAAGCGGCGGCGATCAGCGCATCGTCACTCGCTCCCCAACGGTCGCAGTGGCGTCGGTATCGGCAGGAATTCCACATAGCGTCTATGGCGAATCCGGAGCTTGCAGCCACGATGCGCGCTGCATTCACCTCGACCGATACGGCATCGTCCGCCGCCATCCGGGAAACCGGCGCACCTGAGTCTTTGATCTCGCTCATGGTGCTGTTCACCCACGTCACTGCTGCCGGGGTCGGAGCGGTTGATGACATCGGTCTTCCCCTCGCTCAGATCGACTATCGACCCGTCCTTCATTGGCTGCTCGAGTCAATGACCGGCGAACCGACCTATGGGGACGCTCAGAACTAGCGTCTAGTGGGTGGAGGCGACCGAGTCCGACCAGATGAAGTCCCGGTTCGAGCGTCGTTCGTTTGTTGACGGAAGCACCGTGCCAAAGGTGGTGCGCACACTTCGGTGGTTGGCATTGTTGCTGGGCATTGCCGTGGTCTGTGTGCTCATCGTGAAAATCCTCACCTGGGATTGGATGGCCGTCGGAGATTTCGGAACGCTTCGTTTACGCACGCTCGACGTCGGTACATCGCATACCCCTCTTGTCGGGATCTACTCGCGTTGGGGTTGGAACCATCCCGGTCCGATGTTGTTCATGTTCATGGCTCCCGCTCTTCGCCTCACCGGTGGCGCTGGACACGGACTGCTGCTCGGAGCACTGGCCATCAATGTGGCGGCTATCGCGTCGGTGACGGCTGTGGCGAAACGTGCCGGCAACGAGATGCTCGCGCTGGTCGCACTCGGAACCATCGTGCTGTGCCGCGCGCTCGGGACAGGTGAGCTGCTTGACCCCTGGAACCCGTACGCGCTGATCCTGGCGCTGTTCACTGCATTCATCGCAGGTTGGCGAGCATTGCTCGGAGATCGGGTCGCGGCTGTTGTGTTCGTGGTGGCGGCGAGCTTTGCTGTGCAATGCCACGTCGAGGTCGCGCTTACGGTGATCCTGCTCGCCGCTGTTGTTCTCGGCGCCCTCGGGGTCCGCGCTATTCGTGGAAGGGCATCGAAGCACGACCGCATGACGCTTGCTCTGGCGCTCGGAGTCGGTTTCGTCTGCTGGTTGCCGCCGATCATCGAACAGTTCACGGCTTCCGACGGCGGGAACCTGCGCGCTATTGCTTCGTTCGCCCTTCATGGCGGCGGCGATGTCAATGGCTGGCATGATGGCGCCCGCATCGTGTCCTGGTTCCTTGCGTCACCGTTCAATTGGCTCGGTGGTGACCTGCTCGTTCCGAAGGGTGGCATCTCGATCCCGATAGCGCTGGTTGCTCTTGTCGGCGCAACTGCATGGGCCGCCCATCGCCGGTACCTGTCGGAATTGGCGGTGTGCGCGGTGGCGCTCCTTGGTGTTGTCACTGCGTTCGTCGCGTGCTCGCGTATCTCAGGTGTGGCCTTCCCATATCTCTACCGCTGGGTTCTTGCTGTTGCCGTTGTGGTCTGGATCGCCATTGGAGCGGTGGCGCTGCGCGAACTTCGCGAGCGGTTCGAGTGGGCGCAATGGTCCGAGGCCGTGCTCTGGGCGATCACCTCGGTGCTGCTCATCATCACGCTCGCGCAGGGACCGAACCTCACGGCATTGAAGGGGAGCGATACCGCGCTGCGAAAGTTCGATTCCCTGGTCGAACCGACACTTGCCGCGCTGCGTGAATTGCCGCCACCGACACTCCTTACGGTGACGGCCAGCGGTGTCGATGGTTCGTTCGCTATCGACATGTTGCAGCGGGCGCCCGATGAGGGGCTCGATGTCCGATTCGACTCCGAGCGGGCATTCATCTTCGGCACACAGCGCACGATCGATCCGGCGCGAGCGAACAGTGAACTGGTTCTCGCCGAAGGTGCATCGCGGGACACCTACATCAACGATCCCCGGTACCAACTTGTTGGCGAGTTCGATCCGCTCAGCCCGGAGGAGCGCTCTGAGTACGAGCGGCTCGACGCCATTGACTGGAGTGCCCGCACCGACGGGCCGACGAATCCCGGAGACGAGTATCGGCGTTATCGCCAACTCGCAGAGGACTTCGAGTACCTCGCAGTGTTCGTGAGCGATCAGCCGCTCGCGCCCACCGGAGGCTGAAACAGCGCCACCACATCGGTCTTCACGACCTTGCCCATTGCGTTGCGGGGAAGATCTTCAACGAGTAACAGTCGACTTGGAATCTTGGGGGTGGACAGCCGTTCACGACCCCAGTCGCGCAGTTCGGTGATCGTGAACTCCGCGTCGCTGTCCTTCGCAACGATGGCGATCGCCACCCGCTGACCCCATTCGGGATCATCAAGCCCGACCACCGCGCATTCAGCGATTCCCGGGTGCTCACGGAATGTTTCCTCGATCTCGAGCGCCGAGACTTTCTCACCACCAGTCTTGAGGATGTCGATCGAGGCCCGGCCCAGCAGCCGATAGCCGCCTTCGTCGAGCACAGCGACATCGCCGGTGCAGAACCAGTCGTCGACGAACGACGACGAAGTTTCCTCGGGGCGGTTCCAGTACCGATCGAACACCTGGGGCCCGCGGATGAGTAGCTGCCCCTCCTCGTCGATCTTGGCTTCGACCCCCGGGAACGGCCAACCGACATGGCCGGGAGTGCGCTGATCGATGGTGTTCGACAGCGCCATGCCCAACTCGGTCATGCCGTAACGCTCGAGGAGCACGTGGCCGGTGAGTTCCTGCCATCGCTCGAGCACGGACACCGGCAGCGCCGCCGAACCCGACACCATGAGCCGCAGACGGCGGGCGCCATCGGACCATCGGGTGCGAGTCGAGGTGTCTGCTGCTTCCCATGCGGAGATGAGCCGGGAGTACACGGTGGGCACTGCCATGAAGAGCGTGAGATCGCCGGAGGCCATGCGGTCCCAGACGCGAATTGCATCAAAACTGCCCGGCGATTCGCAGTGCGCACCGACCCAGAGGGGAGTGAGCGTGACATTCACGAGACCGTGCACGTGGTGAAGTGGAAGTACACAGAGGATCCGGTCATCGGCGGTCCACCGCCACGCGTCGGCCATACCCGACATCTGGGCAGCGAGCGATGAATGGGTATGCACCACACCTTTCGGGCGACCAGTGGTACCGGAGGTGTAGATGATGAGCGCATCATCGGAATCGGCCGGTGACGGTCGGGGAGCCGTTGACCGAGCGAGCGCATCGGTGACGATCAGTCGGCAGTCTGCGGCGGTGGCCAGCGAGACGGCTAGTCCTTCGAGCGAGGCTGAGGCGATGACCGTTGAGCATCGGGAGTCCGAGATCACATAGGCCAACTCGGGCGCCGGATGGTCGGGATGGAGGGGCACCGCAATGGCTCCCGCCCACCACACCGCCAGGATCGCACTGGTGAAGTCGCGCCCCGGTTGGCACAGAATGGCAATGCGCTCTCCATGTCGGTCGCGATTGGGGGCGCACAATTGCTCACACAGCCCGAGCGAGCGTTCGATGAGCGAGAGGTAGCTGAGCGAACCATCACGATCGAGCAGCGCAACACGGTCGGTAAACGTGGCGAGACGGTCGAGGAGCACACTTCGACGATATCGGTGCCGCTGGGGTGGCACGATTGGGTGTCCACGGATCGTCCGTGGCCAGTGTTCCGAATGTGAGTCCCCGTGCTCGAGATCTCCGACGTCGATCGCATCCGCACCATCACCCTCAACCGGCCCGAAGCGCTGAACTCGTTCAACGAAGCGCTCTACGACGCAGCCTCCGAGGCGCTCATCGCCGCTGCTGCTGATCGCAGTGTTGCCGTGGTGGTCATCACCGGCACCGGCCGAGCGTTCTCTGCGGGCCAGGACGTCGTCGAGATGGCCCAGCGCAACACCGGCGGGATTGCGAACGGGGTGCACGGATTCCCCGGGTTCGTGGATCAGTTGGTGGAGTTTCCCAAGCCGCTCATCTGTGCCGTCAACGGGCTTGCTCTCGGTATCGGGGCAACCATGTTGGCGTTGTCTGATCTTGTCTTCATGTCAACCGAGGCTCGGGTGCGCTGTCCGTTCACCGATCTGGCGGTGGCTCCTGAGGCCGCCAGTAGCTACACGTTCCCAATGCTGCTGGGCCGCCACAACGCCACATGGGCGCTCATGAGTTCCGAATGGCTCTCAGCTGCTGACTGTCTGCAGATGGGCCTGGCCTGGCGAGTGACCGAGCCCGACGAGTTGTTGGCTGAGACCATGCGCCACGCCCGGGTGCTGGCCGGCAAGTCCATCTCCTCGCTCATGGAGAGCAAGCGCACGATCATCGAATCCATCCGTGGCCCGATCGCCGCAGCCCGTGAACGGGAGAACGCCGCGTTCGCCAAGCTCATGGGAACTCCCGCCAACATCGAAGCCCTCTCGGCGCTCGCAGAGCGGCGAACCCCCGATTTCGCGGCGATCGATCTGCTCGAGGACTGAGTTTCCGGGCAATTCGGCGATTCTTCCCGGATTCTCACCTTCGTCCTGTTCACTTCTTACACACGAGGACGATTCTGTGGATGTCCCCAACCGGACAGCAACCCCCACCGAAGTTCCTCAGCGAAGTTCCTCACCCAAGGAGAAACCCATGAACAAGAAGCTCACCGCTCTCGGAGTCACCGCCGGCCTCGCCGCTGGTGGCCTCGGCGGTCTCATCCTCGCCGTGCCCGCAATCTCGGGGGCGCAGACCTCCACCACTCAGTCGGCCGACGCTTCGGCGCTTTCGGCTCCTGCGGGCACGCCCGCCGATCGGCCTGATCCGGCCACCCACATCGCCGATGTGCTCAAGC
>CAEMXZ010000081.1_pt1 | contig 10984 bp, 9 predicted proteins | sample 7263481 | NCBI WGS metagenome assembly CAEMXZ01 (sample SAMEA6813769, study PRJEB35770) | uncultured Microthrixaceae bacterium | biome: Freshwater; feature: Freshwater reservoir; material: water | place: Czech Republic | collected 2017-04-14 | depth 0.5m m
ATGAGTTCATAGACCCGCATAGCGGATTTTGACCTCCCTGTGGACCCACACCCCCCTGGGGTGTCGGGGCCCCGTACGCACGGGGCAGGGCTTTAGTTGTGGATTGATGACTCTACCGGATGGGTGCCGCGAACCCCAAGAGCAGTTCGGATCAAGACGAGGAACAGGCCTCGCCGAGCACAATTCGCGATCCCGCAACCAGACCCAACGGCTCCAACCCGCCGAGCGGAACCTCGATCGCCGTGCGATAACGACCGACGGCGCTGTAGGTGGGACAGGTCCGGGTTCCGGCAGGACACGGTTGCATGTCGGCGCTCGACACGAACCCGCCATCGGCGTTGAACCACGCGATGGAGAGTGGCAGCAGCGTGTCCTTCATCCAGAAGGCGGCCCGGGTGTCCGATGGGAACGAGAACACCATGCCCGCACGGCCACCCAGTTCAGGATCAGTGACGCCCATGAGGCCCTGCTCCTGCGAGGCCTCATCATCAGCCAGCCAGACGCAATGCTGTTCGGTGCTGCCATCAGGATGGGTGATGGTGATGGTGACCGACCGAAACCCGGCGGGAGCGACAAGTGCACGGTCCGGGGAACCCGGTCCGGGCACCGAAGGCGGCAAGGTGCCCGGCGACACGTCGATGGGTGTGGTCGTGGATGGAGTCATCGAACTGATCGTTGAGGTCGATGCCGCTGCTGGCTGCGAGGAACCTGCAGAGCTACATCCCACCAGCAGCGCGGACCCGAGGACCACCGTGGCTACCAGCAGCGAGCGCAAAGGTGCGCCGATGATCACGGCAGGGGGGCAGGAGCGCCGTAGAGCCCGAGGGTCTCTGTCGCGCGGGCGGCGAGTCGATAGCTCTCTGCCGCTGACGGGAAGGCCCCGGTGCGAACATCGTCGGCATAGGCGCTGAGCGCCCGCACACCGTCGGTACCGAGTTCGGCGTACCGACGGACGAACTTGGGCAGGATGCGATCCTGCAGGCCAAGCACATCGTGGAACACGAGCACCTGACCATCGCAGCCCGGCCCGGCACCGATGCCGACCGTCGGGATGTCGATGGCGTCGGTGATCATCGAGCCGACCTCTTCAGGCACACCCTCGATGACGAGCGAGAAGCAACCGGCGTGCTCGAGCGCCTTTGCATCGTCGACGAGCGCGAGCGCCGCCTCATGCTGACGGCCCTGCACCTTGAAACCGCCCATGGCATTGACCGACTGGGGCGTGAGACCGATATGACCCATGACGGGGATCTCGGCATCGACGAGGGCCTCGATCATCGGGAGACGCTTCCGGCCGCCTTCGAGCTTGACGCACTGGGCGCCAGCGCGGATGAGCTCGGCGGCATTGCGAACCGTGTCCTCGACCGACACGTGATAGCTGAGCCACGGCATGTCGGCGACGATCAGCGAGGAAGGCTTGGCGCGGGCCACTGCGGCGGTGTGATGCGCCATATCGGCCACCGTGACCTGCAGCGTGTCGTCGTAGCCGAGCACGACCATGGCGACGGAATCGCCAACCAGAATCAGGTCGATACCGGCAGCATCGGCCATCCGCGCACCGGGTGCGTCGTAGGCCGTGACCATGACCAAGGGAACGTCGCCGCGGCGGACCTTGCGACCCTGAACGGAAGGCACGGTGGTACGTGCGCTCATTGGAGCCTCCTCACCCGTCCAGCGCCACGATGGCTGCCGGCGGATGAGGAAAACGCTAGTGGCCGTGCCCACCGACAGCAAAGCGCCCGGATGTGACGATCGACCGCCACTGATCCGCCACTGATCCGCCAACCATCCACAAGGTCCCCGAGTGCCGGACCGGGCGCTAGGGCTTGCGCGTGGTCGACGTGGTTGAACTGGTGGACGAGGAGGTCGAACTGGAGGTGGATGAGCTCGACGATGAACTCGACGACGAGGTTGGCAGCGATGTCGACGACGTGGATGACGTGGAGGAACTGTCGAACAACGTGGTGCTCGAGGAGGTGGCGGTTCCCCGGAAGTACTGGTCGGCGGGTCGGGTGAACGGACAGGACGCAAGTCCCTGGGTGGCGCGGGTCATGTACTTCTGCCAGATCGTCGACGGGAGCGAACCGCCGGTGACGGAGATGCCGTGCACCGACTTCATGAACGATCCATCGGGATGACCAACCCAGACCGCCGTTGTGAGCTTGCAGGTGAAACCGACGAACCAGGCGTCGCGATAGTTCTCGGTGGTGCCGGTCTTGCCTGCTGCCGGCTGGGAGATCTTGGCCCCCGTTGCCGTTCCGCCTTCGACCACCTGGTTGAGGGTCCATCCCACCGACTTGGCAACATCGGGTTCGAGCACCCGCTTACGCACCGGCTTGTTCTCGTAGAGCACCGTGCCCTTGGCATCGGTGACCTTGGTGACCACCGACGGAGCAATGTGCTCACCGTCGTCGGCGATGGTGGAGTAGCCCGACGCCATGTCGAGCACCGAGACTTCGCTCGTACCGAGCGTGAGCGATGGCACCGCTTTGAGGTCGCTGCTGATGCCCATCTGACGGGCCAGCGCGGCCACGTTCTCCGGTCCGACATCGATCATGAGTTGCGCGAACGCCGTGTTCGATGAACGCATCGTGGCCGACACGAGATCGAGCGTGCCGAGACCGGCGTCGGCGTAGTTGCCCACGCTCCAGTCCTTGCCCGCATCAGCCTTGGGGATGGTCAGCCGGGCCGGCGAGTTGTAGCTCTTCGAAAGGCCGATGCCCTGGTTGAGCGCCTCGGCCAGGGTGAACATCTTGAACGCCGACCCAGCCTGTCGTCCGGCGCCGCCGCCCTCAGTACCCACGGCGAGGTTGAGCTTGGAATAGGGGCCTTTGCCGTTGAAGTCGAGTCCGCCGATCATGGCCCGGACCGCACCACCGTCGTCGATGGAGACCAGCGAGCTGGCGGGGTCGCCGGGTAGATCAAGGGTTGAGGTCACGGCGTCGGCAGCCGCCTGCTGATCATCAAGATCGAGGGTCGTGTACACACGAAGACCGCCGCCATAGACCTGCGCGTCGGTGAAGCCTCCCTTGGTGACCAACCACTGCCGCACATAGTCAACGAAGTACTCAGTGCCCCACTCCGGGTTGGCGACCCGGCCGAAGTTGTTACGCGAACTGCGCACCACCACATTGTCCCAACCCAACTGGGAGGTGGCGTCGAACTGTTCCTGCGAGATCGCACCGGTGACGACCATGGCCTTGAGCACCGAATTGCGACGCTGCAATGCCGTGGCCCGGTTCGAACTCGCCTTCGGGTCATTGGGCGGCAATTGGGCATCGGCGGTCTCGGGAGCACGGATGAGGCCGGCGAGATACGCGCATTCGGGGAGCGTGAGCTCCTGGACGTTCTTCTTGAAATACGCGAGCGACGCCGCTTCCACGCCATACGCACCGCGACCGAAGTAGATCGTATTGAGGTATCGGGTGAGGATCTCCTGCTTGGAGAGTTCGCGCTCGACCTTCACGGCCAGCGCCGCCTCCTTGATCTTGCGGGTGACGGTACGTTCCTGCGTGAGATACACATTCTTCACGTACTGCTGGGTGATCGTGGAACCACCCTGCGACACACCGCCGTCGCGGAAGTTGGTCCACAGCGCCCGCACGATTCCGGCTGGATCGACGGCACCGTGGTCATAGAACGTGCGATCCTCAGCCGCGAGAACGGCTTGGATGAGCGTGGGGGGCAGGTCTTCATAGTTCACGTTGATCCGGTCGACCCCGCCGGACAGTTGGGCGATGGAATTGCTCTCGGCACAGCCGGCGGTGACCTCGCTGGCGCAGAAGAAGGAGGTCTGCAGCAGCTGCGGGTCCTTATCGGGAAGCGGAACCTGGGTGAAGAGATACGCCGCGCCGGTGATGACGAAGATGCCGATGATGGCGAGTCCGAACAACGGGCGGCGGGCCCTCCAGAGCCGGCTGCGACGACCGATCGGGTTCCTCCCCGGACCTTTCTCGCCCGCTCGTGTCGCCCTGCGCTTCGAGCCAGGAGTCGCTTGCTTCTTCGCCATCAGCGGATCAGGCCGATCGAGCGGGGTTCAGCAGGAACGTGCGGGCCAGATGGTTCCAACTGCAACTCGGACAGACCTCGACCACATAACAGGAGAATTCGCCACTGCGCTTGGAGAGCGCCTTCAACTCCTTCGCTGAGGTGATGCACCGTCCGAAGCTGGGTAGGCGAGGACCGAAAACATAGGAGACGAGTACAAGTTTGTGCGCCTCGCAGATGGGGCAGTCCTCGCGGGAGGGCTGGGCGCACTCCCGGGCGGCACGCATGAGTTCGGGGTGCGCGTCGCAGACCTCATGCTGGGCGAGACGACCCTTGCGGTACTCCGAGATGAGGTGTTGGCGCGCGAGCCGGTAGTCAACCTCTCCCGGCGTACGTCGTTCGACGCCCCGGATCGACCCTGCAGTGAAACTCACAAAGAGCGAGGCTAGCGACCGAATCGCCCGCCGAACCCGCGGTGGAGAGATCCGGTCCACCGGTTCCGGGGATCGGCGCGGGAGAATGCCGGGGTGAGCTACTCAGAATCCCGATCCGATGCCCATCCGACGCCGGCTCTGTTCCCCGCCGACTCCCGCATCACGACCGACGTCGTGACCTACGGCCCCGACATCGCCAACGAGAGCTCCCTGCGCCTCCTTGGCAATCCCGATGGCAAGCGCGTGCTGGTTCTCGGCACCGGACACGGCCACAACGTGGTGGCACTGGCCCGACAGGGCGCACACGTGATCGGGGTTGACTCCGACCTGGCCAACATCGAGGCCACCCGCGATCTCGCCGAGGCCCACGAGGTACGGGTCGAACTGCATCAGGGGGATCTTGCCGAACTGCCCTTCGTCCGGGCTGACGCCATCGACATCGCCGTCTCCACCTTCGAACTCGGTCGAGTCGCCGACCTCGACCGGGTGTTGCGTCAGGTGAACCGCGTGCTGCACACCGGCTCGGCGCTCACCTGTTCACTTCCCCATCCGGCATCGCTCATGCTCGAGGAATCGATGCAGGGTGCTCCCCGGGTATCACGTTCCTACGGAGATCAGACCGCCATCCGCGTCGGCGGCCAACGGGTCTATGCCCGGGGTGTCGCCGATCTCTTCTCCTCATTCGGCCGCGCCAACTTCCGCGTCGACACGATCCTCGAGCCAACGGCGTCGGGTGAAGGTCGACGCAGCCCGTTCTGGATCGAAAGCATGGCCAAGGTCCCCGCCACGCTCATCCTGCGGGGTCGCAAGGACGGCATCTGAGCCGAGGGCGTGCCCGAGATCCGAGTCGCTGATCTACCCGCGACCGGCCTGCTGCTCGGCCCACCACAGATCGAGGCGGCGAAGTGCTTCCTCGCGTCCCAGCGGACCCTCTTCGAGACGCAACTCGAGCAGGAAGTCGAGCGCACGCCCGACGTCGCGGCCCGGACGCAGTTCGAGATGTGTCATGACCTCGGTACCGTCGAGATCGGGACGGATGGATTCGAGTTCCTCGAGCGCACGAAGTTCGGCGATACGGGCCTCGAGTTCGTCCATCCGTCGGCGCAGGGTCTCGGCCTTACGAGCATTCCGAGTGGTGCAGTCACACCGGGTGAGTTCGATCAGTTGCGGGAGGAGGTCACCGGCATCGCGCACGAACCGTCGCACGGCGGAATCGGTCCAACCCATCTGGTAGGTGTGGAACCGCAGATGCAGGAACACCAGCCGACTGACCGCTTCGACATCATCGGTCGAGTACTTGAGCGCCTTCATGCGATCCCGGGTCATTCTCGCCCCGACAACCTCGTGATGATGGAAGGACACACCGTTGTCGCCGATGGCCCGGGTCCGAGGTTTGCCGACATCGTGGTAGAGCGCCGAGAGTCGTACGAGCCGCTCGGGTCGGGTGTTGGCCACCACCGCGATCGTGTGGGTGAGCACATCCTTATGACGATGGATCGGGTCCTGTTCGAGCCTCATCCGTGAGAATTCGGGGAGGAACTGATCGATCAGTCCTGTGTCGGCAAGGAACCACAACCCGGGGGACGGATCCTCAACAACGAGCAACTTGTCGAACTCATCGCGGATCCGTTCCGCTGACACGATCTCGAGCCTTGGTGCCATCGTGCGCACAGCATCGACGAGCTCCTCATCGGGCTGCAGGCCGTATCCGGCGATGAACCTCGCCGCCCGCAGCATCCGCAACGGGTCATCGGAGAAGGAGGACTCAGGGGAAAGCGGGGTGCGAAGTCGACCGGCAGCGAGGTCAGCGGCGCCGTCGAACGGATCGATAAGCACAGGGTCAGGCAGGGCCAGCGCCATCGCGTTGATTGTGAAATCCCGGCGTGAGAGATCCGCCTCGATGGCATCAGAAAACACCACGGAGGGTTTGCGGGAATCGGGGTCGTAGGCCTCCGCCCGATGGGTTGTGATCTCGAAGTCCCAGCCGTCGGTCCGACAGCCGATCGTGCCGAACCGCTCGCCCTGGGACCACACCGAGTCGGCCCAGCCCTTCACGATCCGCTTGGTATCGGCCGGCAGCGCGTCAGTGGTGAGGTCGATGTCGCGTCCCGAGCGCATGTCGCGGCCCAGTAAGAGATCGCGCACCACTCCACCGACGAGGTAGAGCGAGAACCCGGCTTCGGTGAAGCGCTCCGCCAATGGTTGGGCGCGCTCAAGCACGGGGAGCAGTCGATCGGGGATCACGGCTGCGAGGCTACCGGTGCGACACCGGCCTCTCGGGCACAGCACTGAGAGCCGCCGGAACACCGCGGCGTCGTAGTCTCATGGCACTTCCATGCAACGACTTGCCCCGTCCAACCGAAGCTTCGACCGGTTCCGCATCGGCACGTGGAGAGGTGATGACCACATCGCGCTCCTCAGTCCGAAACCGGGCACGATGCCTACCCAACCAGGGATCGCCCGCGCCCTCGACGAAGTGCGTCACCGCGGGTACCACAGCGTGCTCACCCCGGCACTGGCCGCCGGCGAGCAGCAACCGTTCCACGCGGCCGGTTTCGAACTTCATGAGCGACTCCACCTGCTGCGCCGCGATCTTGCGCACCTCGGCCGACTCGACCAATACGAACCGGTCGATGGCCGGGCCGGCCACAACATGGCGACCAGCGAGCGGCCCGCGATCAGGCGGGGCCGACGACGAGATATCCCCACGGCGCTGCATATCGATGGTCTGGCATTCGAACCGTTCTGGCGTCTCACCGCTGAGGGCTTGGCTGAAGCCCGACTGGCCACTCCTCGCTCTCAGTTCCGAGTGCTCGGCAAGCGACAGGTGCTCGGCTACCACGTCACCGGATGTGCCGAGACCACGGGATATCTCCAGCGGCTCGCCGTTCACCCGAACCACGCAGGGCATGGGTTCGGCGCGGCGCTCGTACAGGATGCGCTTCAGTGGTCGCAGCGTCGCGGTTGCACCACGTTGTTCGTCAACACCCAGGAGACGAACGCTCGGGCACTGAGCCTCTATCTGCGTCTGGGCTTCGAACTTGAAACCACCGGCCTCGCCGTGCTGCGGCTTGATATCGACGGTCGGGCATGAAGCGCGCCAGCATTCTGCTCAGCGCAATCGGTGTTGTTTTGGGGCTTGTGTTCTCTCTCGCTGCTCCCAGCGACGGACAGATCACCGAAACCACAACCGCGGACTCCACTTCTCGTTCGCAGATCCATCTCGTGTCGGTCTCCCCCTGGATCGGGCCGGCCGCGGTGTTCCGCGCCGAAGTCGACCTGCGCGATGTTGCCGGAGCGACCGGCGTGACCTTCACGCTTCATCAAGCAGTGAACGATCGAGCGGCGCTCGATCGAGCGATCGCCGGCGAGCAGTTCGGCGCCACGCTTTTACGCGGGGAAGCCGCGAGTTCGGGCGGCGCCTCGGGACTCGCGGTCATCGACATACCGGTCTCGGATACCTGGCCAGCGCCGGAGAACGGTGTGGTGCTCACCACCAGCGGCGTCCTTCCGCTGGCAATCGTCGCAGTCGGAGCGAACGGCGACGAACTCGCAACCATCGTCACCCACCTGATCCGTCTGCCCGATCCCGACTCGAGGACCGGCCCTCTCGCAATCGGGCTTGTGGTCGAACAGTGGGAGAGACCCTCCATCGCCCTTGACGGCGGCACATTTCTCGCTCCCACCGATGCCGATCACCTGCTGACAACACTTCGGACCCTTGACGAGTTCGCCCGCGTGCCGTTGAGCACGCTGCCGAGCGCGAGCACACTCATCGACCTGAACCTCACTCGGCCCGAGTTCGACCAGGCCAGTCTTTCCTCGTTGCGGCCCGCGCCGACCCGGCAACTGCTTGCCTCGACCTATGCCCCCATCGCTGTCAGTTCGTGGCTGTCCGATGGCCTCGTCGCCGAGACCGAGAACCAGTTCACCGCTGGAACCGAGAGCCTGATCCGACAATTGGGCGCAACACCCGATAATCGCATCGCAGTGATCACTCCATCGATCGACTCCACTGCACTGGCACTGCTCCACAACCGGGGCACCCGAGCAGTGATCGTGCCCTCCGATCAGTTGCTCCCGAAGATCGACAGTGCCCGAACGCCGACCCCAACCCTCGGATTCGATGTTCGGACGCCAAACGGGGACCGAATGCAAGCCATCGCCACGGACTCGACAGTGACCGCTCGACTGCAGGTAGACGGCGGCGTCGATGGCAGTTTCGACGCTGTGGCCGCCGGACAGAACGCAGTCGCCGACCTCGCTCTCATCGGTCTCGCCGCTACCGGCGACGCTCGCGGTCTCGCCATCGTTGTCCCCGGATCCACCCCCACCGCCACGCTCAGAGTGCTCCTGAGTGCGCTCGCCGACCGTGACGGCGCCGGCGCCGGCGCGCCCGGCTCCGCACTGCTGAGCCCGGTGACTCTCGACGACCTCTTCGCCATCACCGACGTAACAACCACCTTTGATGCCAAGGGCCGCGTGCCCGTGGTGCAGAGTTTCCGATCTGAGGAACCGACCTCGATGGGCACCTACCCCGCTTCGTTGCGATCCACCCGGAGATCGATCGATGGCGTTCTATCGATGGTCCCCGAATCGCCCTACCTGGCGGGAGCCGCCGTGCACCGCGCGCTCGCGTCGGGAGATCAATCGCTCACCGCCGACCAGCGCAGCGGGGTGTTGATCTCTGCCGACCGTGCGCTGCGCTCCATCACCGGTGAGGTCGTGATGACTCCACAACAGGTGGTGACTCTCACCTCGCGCTCCGGGAAGGTTCCGCTCAGCATCGAGAACCGCCTCCAGGTACCGGTTCATGTGCATGTCACCCTGCGCAGCGCCAAGCTCGACTTCCCCGAGGGGAGCGAGTTCGATCAGATGCTTGCTCCGGGAACCACCACGCGGGTCGATGCAGTCGTGACCACCAGGGCGACCGGGGCATTCCCGCTCGATGTCAGCGTGAGCACTGCCGACGACTCGGTGCCCGTCACCACTGCTCGATTCACCGTGCGATCCACCGCGGTCTCCGGCATCGGGCTGATCATCTCGATCGGCGCCGGTCTCTTCCTTCTCGTGTGGTGGATCCGCCATTTCCGCAGCTCACGCCGAGCCGCGGGGCTGATCGGAACCACGGGGCCCGATGGAAGCGATTCCGATCACGCCCAGCCGACCCCGGCAGTTGCTGGTGACTACGATCCGTTCGACGCTCAGAACCCGGGGGACCCATGAACGCCGTCCACATCGTGACAGACAGCTCCTGCGACCTCACCGAGGAGCAGGCTGCAGCCGCAGGAGTGCGGGTCGTACCGCTCAACATCCGTTTCGGTTCCGAGGAGTTCGTCGATCGGGAGCAACTCTCGGTTGGCGAGTTCTACGCCAAGATGTCCAGCACTGGTCTCCTGCCCGAGACCTCAGCGCCCTCACCGGGTCGTTTCGAAGCCGCGTTCCGCGACGCCGCAGCAGCCGGGGCAACCTCCGTGGTCTGCATCAATCTCTCCTCGGAACTCTCCGCCACGATGCAGTCGGCCCGAACCGCCGCCAACGCCCTCACCGGTGAGATCGACGTTCGGATCATCGACAGCCTCTCGATCACCGGTGGTCTTGGCACGATGGTGCTCACCGCAAGCGAACTCGCCGCCAGTGGGGCCGACGTCGACACGATCGTCGCCACCGTTGAGGCCATGGTGCCGCGCACCGAGATCTACGGTGCGCTCGACACCCTCGAGAACCTGAAAAAGGGAGGTCGGATCGGCAGTGCGAAGGCCCTTCTGGGCTCCATGCTCTCCGTGAAACCGATCATCCACATCAAAGATGGCGCAGTCGAGGAAGCCGGCAAGCAGCGCACCCGGCGACGCGCCCTCGAATGGCTCCGCGACCAACTCTTCAATGAACCCGTCGTCGAACAGCTCTCGATCCTCCACGGCGAGGCGGCCGACATCGAGCAGTTCCTCGACATGATCGCCGAGCGGTTCCCTCGCGAGAACATCCGGATCGGCACGATCGGCGCTGTCATCGGGACCCATGGTGGTCCGGGCGTCATCGGCGTCTGCTACTTGCGCGGGTGATCCGCACGGTCCCACGACCATGAGCGGACCCGTTGCCGTTGGTTCACTTCTCAGCGGCCGGTATCGCCTGCGGTTCCATATCGCCAGCGGCGCTATGGCCGAAGTCTGGTGCGCCGATGATGAGGTCCTCGGTCGGGCAGTGGCGATCAAGATCCTGCACGGTCATGTCGCTGCTGACCCGGCAATGAGAGCGCGATTCCACACCGAGGCGGTTGCCGCTGCTCGTCTCGTGCACCCGTCGATCGTCGCGATTTTCGACACCTGTCAGGTCGGATCGAGTGAAGCAATCGTCATGGAGCTCGTTCGGGGACGAACCCTTCGCGAGTATCTCGATGAACGCATCCGACTCGAACCGATCGAGGTCATCCATATCGGCGCCGAGGTGGCATCCGCGTTGTCCTGCGCCCACCGCGCCGGCGTCATCCACCGCGATGTGAAGCCCGCCAACATCCTGCTGTCCGACGATGGCCGGGTTCTGGTCACGGACTTCGGTATCGCCAA
>CAEMXZ010000082.1_pt1 | contig 10910 bp, 10 predicted proteins | sample 7263481 | NCBI WGS metagenome assembly CAEMXZ01 (sample SAMEA6813769, study PRJEB35770) | uncultured Microthrixaceae bacterium | biome: Freshwater; feature: Freshwater reservoir; material: water | place: Czech Republic | collected 2017-04-14 | depth 0.5m m
CGCCTCCATCGGGTCACCCTGGGGATGCCAGACGCCATTGATCTCGGCGATACGACCTGTTGAACACTCACGCGCGAACGTGGCCAACACCATGAGGTCGCTCGGATCTCCGCCAGCCCCGGCGCCGGTACCTCTGAGACCGACGGATTCGGGACTTGTCGCGTCGAGGCCGGCTGCGTTGGGAATCGAGCCAGAGATTGGTCGAGGCTCATAGCCCGATGGAGAGACTTCGGTTGTCCCGCCAGCTGTCCACACCGCGACAACGGCCATCTCATTCCGCGTGAGCGTTCCGGTCTTGTCGGTGCAGATGAAGGTCGTCGATCCGAGGGTCTCCACCGATTCGAGATTGCGTATGAGCGCGTTGCGCGCGACCATGCGCTGGGCTCCGACCGCGAGTGAAAGCGTGAGTGCCGGGAGAAGACCCGACGGGACCACTGCCACGGTGACACCAACCGCGAACAGAAACCCATCAGATGCCGGGGTTCCTACCAGCAAAGCGATGAGGAAGAACACAACCCCAACCGAAACTGCCATGAGCGCGATGACGCGCGAGATCCGATCGAGTTCGCGTCGTAGCGGAGTCGTGGGCGGGCGCGCCCGACGGGTCAGGCCGGCGATCCCCGCGAGTCGGGTGTCGGCGCCGGTTGCTCGCACAATGGCCTCGCCTTCACCCTCGACCACGAAACTTCCGCCGAAGAGCGCGTCGCCGACTTCCGGATGTTCGGAACGACTCTCCCCCGTCAATGACGAAACGTCGATGGCGAGCGAGTGCACCACATCAAGGGTGCAGTCGGCTGAGAGTTGGTCGCCGCCGGCCAGCAGAACCCGGTCGCCGATGACCAGATCTTCAGCCGCGATCACCAGCAGTTGTCCATCACGGCGCACTGTGGCCCGACGCGGCATCATCGAACGCAACCGCTCGGCGGCGTGTTCCGCACGCCGCTGCTCGAAGAACGCAAACAGTGCATTGATCGTGATCACGACGATCACCGCCACGCCGAGTTGCGGCATCCCGGCGATGAAGGCCAGTGCCGCGGCAACCCAGAAGAGCGCTGCAAAGAAATGGGTGAACTCCGCCAGGAGATGACGCAGCGCTGACGGTTGCTTTGCGACCGGCAAGAGGTTCGGGCCGTCGCGCTCGAGCCGGCCCACCACTTCGGCGTCCGAAAGCCCGCGAGCCGCGGTCTGCGGGAATTCACCTGACGCCATGAGTGCCCGTCATCGCCGGTTCTGCCATGTCTCATTGCCTAGTGGTGAGCTCCATCGCCCGGTTGGGGTGAATCCATCCACCGCCCTTCTCCAACCCACGCGCGCTCCGTAGGTTCGGGTGAGCCGACAGGAGAAAAGGACGGGCCATGACACCACAGACCACGGCGAAGACCATCGGCACGAGGCTTCAGGGGAAGGTTGCACTGATCACGGGCGGGGCGCGGGGCATGGGAGCTGCCTACGCGCGAGCGATGGTCGCCGAAGGTGCCTCGGTGGTACTCGGCGATGTCCTTGATCACGAAGGCCGGGCCGTCGCGGACAGTCTTGGCGAGGCCGCCACCTACCTCCATCTCGATGTCACCGACCGCGGGGATTGGGCGAGTGCAGTGGCCACTGCCATTGATCTCTATGGGCATCTTGATGTGCTCGTGAACAACGCCGGCATTGTGAACTTCGGAGCCATCGATGACTACACCCAGGATCAGTGGAACGAGATTCTCGCGATCAACGTCACTGGATGCTTCAACGGCATCAGCGTTGCTGTTCACGCCCTACGAGCCGGAGCACCAAGCTCGATCATCAATATCTCGTCAACCGCGGGGCTCAAGGGCTACGGCGGCTTGACGGGGTACACCACGTCGAAGTTCGCGGTTCGCGGCCTCACCAAAGCAATTGCACTTGAGCTCGCTCGCGACGGGGTCCGCTGCAACTCCGTTCATCCGGGAGCGGTTGCCACACCGATGATCGATGGCATCGACGCGAATCAGAACCACGTGGCCATGCACCGAGTGGGCACCCCCGAAGAGCTCGCGAATCTCGTGGTCTTCCTCGCCAGCGATGAATCGAGCTTCTCAACCGGTGCAGAGTTCGTGGCCGACGGTGGTGAGACCGCAGGGCTTGCCGCGGACCTGCTCTCCTTCGGAGCCCTGCAAGATATTGAGGCTTCACAATGACAGCGACCACTGTGGGGCTGCTCACATCCGGAGGGTTGGCCCCGGGTCTCTCCTCCACCGTCGCTTCACTGGTCGAACATTGGATGCTGCATGATCCCGAGACCCAGGTGCTCGGGTATCGATTCGGCTACTCCGGTCTTCTTCGGGGGGACTCACTGTGGTTCGGTCCGGAGATCCGGCGGCACCTCGAGCTCCTCCACGATCTCGGCGGTAGCCCTCTGGGTTCGTCCCGCGTGAAGCTCACAAATGCGGAGGACTGTGCCCGGCGCAGACTGATACCGCTCGACGCAGATCCCCTCGACATCGCAGCGCAACAGCTCGCACGCGATGGAGTGACGGTCCTGCATCCGGTCGGTGGCGATGACACAGCTGCGAACGCGAAACAACTCGCAGACCACTGTCACTCCATCGGCCAGGAACTCACCGTGGTCGCCCTCCCCAAAACCATCGACAACGACATCACACCGATCACACAATCAATCGGTTCGGCATCGGCAGCCGAGGCGGGAGCGCGCTTCGCCCGCAATGTGATGGCGGAACATTCGTCGTCACCCAAGACGATCGTCATCCATGAGGTGATGGGTCGTGACTCGGGTTGGCTCACCGTGAGGACAGCAAGCGAACATCTGGATTGGGTCGAGCAGTTGACGCGTCTCCCCGAACTGATCGAACCCCGGAAATGGGGCATCCACGCCGTCCTCGTTCCCGAGATTGCATTCACCAGCAACTCAGTCGCCGCGCAGTTGGAATCGACGTGGAACAGGCAGGAATCGGCGAACATCTTCATCTCTGAAGGCGCCGGCGCAGCAATGGTTCGTCGCGAGCGACAGAACGCGGGACAGCGAATCGGAACCGACGCGTTCGGGCATCCAAAACTTGATCAGGTGAGGGTCGGAGAATGGCTCGCCGACGAGTTGGCGCTGCTGCTTGATGCCGAACGCACGCTGGTGGTGAAGTCCGGTTACTTCGCTCGCTCCGGTCCGGCGAATGCCGAGGACAGGGCGCTCATCAACCGCTGTGCAACAACCGCTCTCGTTGCCGCACTCGACGAAACCAGCGGAATCGTCGGTCAGGATTCCGACCAGGAGGACACCATTGGAGTCATCGAGTTCGAACGGGTGCACGGCGGTCGCCGTCTCGCCACCAACAGCGCGTGGGTGCAGGACCTGCTCGCAAGGGTCAGTTGAGGAGACCAACTGCTCGCGAGATCACGACCACCAGCGTCACGAGCGACACCGAGGACTGCAGCATCATTGTGAGCTTCGCCCAGGTGACGAATGGCATGGTGTCGGTCGGGCTGAAGGCCGTTGCGTTCGTGAACGAAAGGTAGAGGTAGTCGGTGTACGTGGGTTCCCAGTCGGCGCCGGCAACCTCAGGTGCGAGCATCTGGGCGAACACGAAGTCCGGTCGGTCGTGCACACCGTGGGCCCGTGCGGCGGGGCCGCCCCGATCGAGTTCCCAGTACCAGAGCGAGAACACGATCACATTCGTGAGCCAGATAGCGGCCGCAGTTCCGAGGAGCGCAGTGGCGTCCTGGCCATCGCGACCATCAATGATCGTCCAGACCAGGCGGGCTGCGGAGGAGGCGTTCGCGATGCTGGCCAGAACGATGAGCACGATCGTGGCGGTGCGGATGCTCCGCGAGAGTCGATCAATGCGGCCGGGATTCGCAACGAAGAGCGCTACGAGCACTGCGAGTTCGAGCAGTGGGAGTAACCAACGTGGCCGCGGGGTGAGCGTGGCCGGCAAGACGTACTGGAGCACGATGGCGACGATGACGGCGAGCGTGACCGACCATCGAGGTTCGCCCTTCGTGATCCGTTTCCATGCCGGCTCGACGATGTCGCGCTCCGCAGCGCGCACGAGCTTCTCCGGATCAAGGAGTTGTTCGATGCGCTCAAGACGTTCGTGGAGTTCCCGGTCGTGATGCGCTTCGGAGACCGGTGGCCTGATCCCGGCGCGTCCCTGCTCCACCGAAGGCTCGGCGTCTCCCGCTGGGTCCGACCGGTCCTCCGATGAGCTGGTCACCGAAGCATTCTCATCCTCGGATCGGGCCGGAGGGCGGACACCTCATTCCCGCAGCGCCCGGTCACGGAGTCGAACTATCTAACACTGTCTATTGCGTAATACTCACCACGTGAGTCTGAACAAACGCAAGAGTCCCTTCTCGAATCAGGTCGTCATCCTTCTAGTGATTGCCGCTGCGGTTGTCGCCGTGCTCGCCGCAATCACCCTCAGGTCAGTTCGCCCCAACGGTCGTCTGAAATCTCTCGCTCCCGCCACATCCGAGCAACTCGCCAACGAGAACACCCCCGAAGCAGCCGACGCTGTTCCCGCCGGTGACGCCAACCGCAGCACCAACCGCGACCCCAGCCGCGACCCCAACGGCGCTGCCGGTGATCCGGTCATCGTCGAACTCGTCGATACCTCCCGGCCGCTCATCAGCGGCGGCGAAACCCTCGACAACGTCCGTCGCCTTCCCACCACCGTGTGGCATCCCGAGGCCGCCGGCACATACCCACTCGTCGTGTTCGCCCACGGCTACCAGGTCGGTCCGCTCACCTACGCCCGGTTCTGCGCCGCACTCGCCGCCATGGGATTCGTTGTCGCCGCACCATCGTTCCCACTCGCCGACGAGTCGAGGGGAAATGGTCTCGACCGCGATGACATCCCCAATGAAGCCTCCGACATCAACTTCGTCATCGCGCAACTTCGCGGCTCCGATCCGAGCATCAGCGGCGATCCGGTCGCAGTCATCGGACATTCAGATGGAGCCAACGCGGCGCTGTTGGTGGCCGAGCGGCCTGATTCCATGAACCCAGCGATCGGGGCCGTCGTTGCGATCGCCCCGGACCCGCTGAGCGGCAATCTCAGTTCCTCACCTCCGCCCGTGCTCATCATCCATGGCACCAATGACCCCGTCGCGTCCTTCGCCGACGCGAAAGGCGAGTTCGAGCGGTTCGCTGGAAGTCGGTTCCTGCTCGCCCTCGACGGGGCCGATCACCTCGCACCCATCGTGGGAGACACACCGTGGACCCCGGTTCTCGATCGTGCGGTCGAACTCTTCCTCGACGGCATCATCGAGCGGTCCGCTCCGGTCGACAACATCGCTCTCGCCTCCGCTCTCGACGAGCTCGGCCTCTCCTACGCACTGCACGCCGGCTGATCAGACATCGTCGCGATCGGCGCCCTGCAGCGCAGATCAGGCGCCCCTTCGTGCGTTCACATGGTGGACAACAACGGACACGGAGGGCCCCACCATGAATGAACGCGAGATCAACTTCGAGGGAACCGTCGGGGTCATCGTCGACCTGCTTCGTTACGAATTTTCCGGTGTCGTGCAAGGCGAGGTGCAGGGTCGTCTCCAGATCTCGCTCCCACGGCTCGAGGTCTTCGTCGGGGTCGACTATGCATCAGCTCGCGACCGTCGGCCGGGTTACGAAGCGCCGCTGGTTCTCAGCGCGATCGCGGGTATGGAGATGACCGACTCCACCGATCTCTACGACCTGCTCGACGAGTTCATCAACCATGTCAGCACGCCGGGAGACCTCTTCCTCGAAATCGTGCGCGGGGTCGGGCTCCAGGTGTGGATCGACAAGATCATCGATAGTTCCGAGGTTGAGAGTGTCGGGCTGGATCGGCTGCTCGCCAACTTCATCGACCACGCCCACACCCTGCAGGAAGGTCTTGCTCCGTACGACTCGAACCCGCCGGGCGTGTACTGAGCGCTGACCCCGAACCCGTGTGCACTCGCGGAGCACTTCGCGCGTTCATCAGTCATGCGGATTCCTGAACCCACCTTCGAACCGGCACTTTGGCATCGACGCTTCTGTGCCATCACCCCCTGGCTGGCGCTCTCCGGCGACCTCGACACGACCGTGGCGAGCAACGCCGAGCGCCAGCTCACCGAATGGGTCGATAACGGCGTGACCCATATCGTCGACCTGCGCGGCGAATGGAACGACGACGAATTCGTCGCCGAGTATTCGCCGCTGGTCTCCTACCACTGGCTCGGAACCCATGACAGCGGCGGTCACCAGACCGACGAGTGGTACGAGGATGGTCTCGAGGTCTACCGATCAGTGCGGGCCGCCGATGGCTGCGCCATGGTGCACTGCCATATGGGCATCAACCGTGGTCCCTCGATGGGATTCCGGTGGCTGCTCGAAGCTGGCCTCGACCCTGTTGAGGCGCTCGATCTCATTCGTGGCGCCCGCCCCATCGCCGGCATCATCTACGCCAACTCGGCGCTCGACCACTTCCATCGAACGACCGGCGTCGACGCCGCCGTTGCGGCCGCCCAGCACGAGGCAATGCGAGAGTGGTTCCGCAACGACACCGTCGATGTCAGTTGGGTCATCAGCCGGGTTCGCCAGGCCGAGAGTTACTGAGAATTGTCAGCGGGCGGCGTTCTTCACGAAGTCGTCGAGCCCGTGACCCTCAGCAAGACGGGCACCGACATGCCATCCGCCGCGGATATGGCGACGCACACCATGCGGTGGATCCTCGGTGGCCCGGGCCGCCGAATGCCACAGGTGTGCGTCGTGCAGCAGTACATCGCCGTAGTCGCAGTACACCGCGATCTCGCCGGGCACCTTTTCGAAACCCAACGGAATTCCTTCGGTGCCACTGAGGTGACTGCCGGGCAGCACCCGCAGGAATCCGTTGGCCGGTGAGGTGGCATCGAGGTGAACCGTGAACGCCACCGAGGGCCAGATGTCGAGATGCGGGCCCGACTGCCAGTCGGTATGCCAACCGATGCGTGAATAGCCCGACTCGCGTCCCGGTCGGGCGTCCTGGTACACAACCCCGAAGCGTTCATAGTCGAGCAGCCAGGCATCGGGGCCGAGCAGTCGCTCGATCACCGTCGTGATGACCGGGTCATTCGCGCAGTCATCGGCGATCGTCGACACCTGCGTGCTGTGGCACACGTAATGAGCGAAAGGTTCACCTTCAACCATCGCCTCCGGATCATCGAGGATGACCGTTCCGCATTTGTCGGGAAGCAGTCCGGCGAGCAGGTCGTGCTGACAGCGCTCCATATCGGCCTGCAATGTTGCGAGCTGGTCGTCGCTGAACACACCGGCGATACGCACGAAACCGTTCAACGCGAAGAACGCGACGATCTCGTCGACCTCATGGGGCCGGAATGACTCCGGCTCACTGCGAAGGAGTGACAACTACAGCACCCGCCGGAAGATCTTGGCCTTGCGATCCGTGTACGGCGGATACGCGATGGACGGGTCGATCTTGGTGCCGCGGGTGAGCACCGGCTTGAGGTGCTGGAACAGTCGAACACCAGCCTTGCCGTGATACCCGCCCATACCGCTCTCGCCGATTCCGCCGAACGGAAGGTTCGGATTGGTGAGATGCATGAGCGTTCCGTTGACAGTGACACCGCCGGCGGTGGTGCGGGCGAGCACGTTCGAAACCACGTTCTTGTTCTCGGCGAACACATAGAGCGCCAGCGGATGCGGCCGGGCATTGATGAACGCGATCGAGTCGGCGACCGACTTCATCGGGATGATGGGCAGCAGCGGACCGAAGATCTCCTCGGACATGAGCTGGGACTCGGGATCAACATCGACCAGCACGGTGGGGGCGATGTAGCGCTCGTCGCTCTTGGTGTCGCCACCGATGGCGGCAGTTCCACCGGCCATAAGAGATTCGAGTCGGTCGAAGTGACGGGGCGACACGATGCGGCCATAGGAGTCGCTGAGATGCGGATCAGCGCCGTAGAACTCGCCGATCGCCTTTCGCAGTTCCTCGACCAGCGCGTCCTGCTTGGACTCGGCCACCAGCAAATAGTCGGGAGCAACGCAGGTCTGACCGGCGTTGAGCCACTTGCCCCAGGCGATTCGACGAGCGGTGACCCGCAGATCGGCTGACTCATCGATGATGACCGGGCTCTTGCCGCCCAACTCGAGCGTGACCGGCGTGAGATTGGCCACCGCAGCAGCCATGACAACACGACCAACGGTGCCGTTGCCGGTGTAGAAGATGTGATCGAAATGCTGGGAGAGCAGATCGGTGGTCTCGGGCACGCCACCCTCGACGATCGACACCGCTGATGGGTCCATGTACTTGGGCACGAGCTGACCGAGCAGCGCCGATGTGGCGGCCGAGACTTCGCTGGGCTTCATGACCACGCAGTTGCCGGCGGCGATCGCACTGGCCGCGGGCACGAGCAGCAGCTGCACCGGGTAGTTCCAGGGGGCGATCACCAGGACGACGCCGAGCGGCTCGGGGACGAGATGTGACTTCGCGGGCATGTTGAACATCGGCGTGCCGACGCGCTCGGGCTTGTTCCACTTCTTGAGCTTCTTGATCATCGTTTCGACCTCGCCGGTGACGAAGGCGATGTCAGTGATGAAACCTTCGACCGCGGGCTTGCCCAGATCGGTGCGAAGCGCCTCGAGGAATGCAGCTTCGTTCTCGGTGAGCATCTTGTTCATCTGCTCGAGCTGATGACGACGCCATGCCAAAGAGCGGGTGGTCCCGGATTCGTAGGTGGACCGGAGGGTGTCTGCGATGTTCGACATCCCGATAGTCAATCATTCCGGGGCCCGAAACGCTTGGGAATCTGCGTTTCCGGCGCCTCGGTAGGCTCCTGCGATGGCCCGGGACATCATCGACGACCGCTTCATCGGAGCCCTGCACCTGCGGGCCCTCACCCACGCCGGCCTCGAACACGACCCGGCAGCCGAGCACACCGCAGTACAGGCCGGCACCCTCGATGCGCTCATGAACGGTGGGTACGAGGGCGACACCACACTTGCCGAACTCCTGCGACTCGGGGATCTCGGACTCGGAACCGTGCAGCAACTCGACGGTGAACTCATCGTGTTCGATGGTCGGGCCTGGTCGGCCGGAGCCGACGGTTCCATCCGCGAGTTGCCACTCAACACACTCACCCCGTTCGCCGTGGTCACCCATTTCGAGGCCATGGTCACCGAACAACTCGTTGGTCCGCTGACGCTGGGGGAACTGCACGCACGTGTCGACGAACTCGCACCCGTCGGGTCACCAGTTCTCGCGGTGCGTATCGATGGCGAGTTCTCGGCGCTGTCGCTACGCAGCGTTGAGAAGCAGACCCCGCCCTACAAGCCGTTGCGTGAGGTCGTTGCCCATCAGACCGAATGGTCCGTGCCCAGCGCGAGCGGGACGCTGCTCGGGTTCCGCTTTCCCGATGCCACCGCTGGCGTCGAAGTGCCCGGATACCACCTGCACTTCCTGTCAGCCGATCGCACCATCGGCGGCCACGTCATGAACATCACCGTCGAGTCGGGGTCGCTCGCCATCGATCCCTGCGACCAGCTTCATGTGGAGTTGCCCGATGGCGTGGGGCTCGGTGTTCCCGGTGCTGCCGACCGAGCCGAGATCGCGTCGCTCGAAGGCGGAACCGCGAACTGAGTTGTCAGTGGCACGGTTCGTCAGTGGCACGGTTTGTCAGTCGCACGGTTCGTCCGCCGCTTAACTCTTCAGTCAGTTCGGTCACCGAGAAGACGCCACACGGCGACGTAATGCGCGGCCGCGCCGGCCACCACGGCCACATGGAAGATCTCATGGAACCCGAAGTATTTCGGCGATGGGTTCGGCTTCCTGAGGGCGAACACCAATGAACCGGCAAGGTACGCCGCTCCACCACCGAGCAGTTGGGTGACTGTGCGACGGCCACCCACTTTCGCCACTGCTGGGGCCAGCACCGCACCGGCCACACCCAACACTGGGTAGAACCAGGAACCGGCCCGATGCTTCTCGTCGAGCAGCGCAACCTTGGCGGCCACAGCAACGCCGGTAATGCCCCACACTGCACCGAGCACGTACTTGGCCTGCTCAGGCGGAAGCACGGCGACGGCCACGGGTGTCCAGGTTCCAGCGATCATCACGTAGATCGTGGAGTGATCGAGGCGGCGCATGACCCCGGCCATCTTCTTCGACCGACTGAGGCGGTGGTACGTGCCCGACACGGCGAACATGCTGCACATGCCGACGCCGTAGACCGCAGCGGCGGCACGCTTGCGACCCGGACGGGCGTTGATGATCATCGCTGCGGCTGCCGGAGGAGCGAGGAATGCGCTGATGGCATGGAGTTTGCCGCGGTAGCGGGGCCGGGCATCCCAGCTCAGCTTCCAGAGGAACTCATCGAGTGCGGCGAACGGATGCGAGACAACCGGTACGTCAGCCACGGAACCACGCTGCGGGCAACGGCATGTCGTTGGTCGGGTCGTTCTCGATGTCAAGCGGGTGCGGGAACTGCGTGGCCCAACCGTCGCTCACGATGAGATCGCGGCGTACGAAGGTGAATTCCATGACCTGCGGTGTGGGCACTCCCGCAACATCGACCATGCCGCAGAAGTTATTGGGATGGATGTGCACGACATCATGCTCGGCGAGAAGTTTGGCGAACACCGCAGCGGCAATTGCGAAGAACGGGTCCTCGGCGAGATGGCCGAGGAGATGGAACTCGATGGCCATCACCCGGAAGCGACGCAACAGCGCCGGAGTGGCAGCGAGCAACGAGGCGTACTCACCACCTTCGATATCCATCTGCAGCAGGAGATCGCCAGTGCCGGGGCACGAGGCGTTCGCCCAGGCATCGAGGGAAATGGTGGTGTCGTCGTCGTAGCCACCGATGAACTTCGGGATGAAGTGGAAGTTGGGATGCTCCACGGCCGGACCATCGACAGTGGCATCGGCGAGGAAGACCTGCATGCCGCGCTCGGCGCAGGCCAGTTCGAAATCCGA
>CAEMXZ010000085.1_pt1 | contig 10327 bp, 8 predicted proteins | sample 7263481 | NCBI WGS metagenome assembly CAEMXZ01 (sample SAMEA6813769, study PRJEB35770) | uncultured Microthrixaceae bacterium | biome: Freshwater; feature: Freshwater reservoir; material: water | place: Czech Republic | collected 2017-04-14 | depth 0.5m m
CAGTACCGCCCGTACCTCGAGAAGAAGTACCACGATCAACTCGATGTGTTCCTCGCCGAACAGCATGAACTCATCGAGGCCTCGAACCGACTCGGCGTACGTGATGACAAGTACGCCAAGAAGTGGTTCGAGGATCACGACGAGGAACTCGCCGGTGGCTGGGATGCCATCAAGCGCGATCAGACCCTTGATTCCGATGGCGTTGCCGGCGAGGTCGTCTACCCCGACGCCGACGCCGTCGAGAGCCGCACGGCAGTGCCGTTCGGTGCTGGTCTCGGCCTGTCGGGCGATCTCGATCCCGAACTCGGACTCGCCGGGGCCAAGGCGCATAACCGTTGGCTCGCTGATCTCTGCTCGGTCAGCCCCGAACGCCGATGTGGTGTGGCCCTCGTGCCCATCACCGGTCCGGTCGAGGACGCTCTTGCCGAGATTCGCTGGGCGAAGGAGCACGGCCTGGGTGCCGTGATGATCCCGGCGCGCTGGTGCAACCAGTTGCCGTACCACGAGCGTCGCTATGACCCCATCTGGGCGTTGTGCGAGGAATACGACATGCCCATCGTCACCCACTCGGGTTCTGCCCCGCGTGAGGAGTACGGCGATCTGCTCGGCATCTATGTCACCGAGGTCACCTGGTGGCCGGCGCGTCCCATGTGGTTCATGCTCTGGTCGGGCGTGTTCGAGCGCTATCCGAACCTCAAGTTCTGCGCCACCGAGGGTGGTTGCTGGTGGCTGCCGCAGTTGCTGTGGTTCTGGGACCGTCTCTGGATGGGACAAAAGGGCTCCGACAAGCTGAAGGCCGGTGCGTTCAGCGGCATGGTCGAAATGCTGCCGAGCGAGTACATCGATCGCAACTGCTTCACCGGTCTGGCCAACGTGAAGCGTCGCGAACTCGGTCAGCGTTACGAGATCGGTATCGGCAACATGCTGTGGGGTACCGACTTCCCACACCCCGAGGGAACCTGGCCCAACACGCACGAGTGGCTCAAGAAGACCTTCTATGACATCCCGATCGATGAGACCCGCGTGATGCTCGGGCTCAGCGCTGGCGATGCCTTCGGCTTCGACATGGATGCACTGCGCAAGATCTCGGAGAAGATCGGTCCGACCCCCACCGATCTCGGGCAACTCGGCGAGGGCCGCACTGCGCAGATGCTCACCGATCGTTGGGCACCGGTGAAAGAGGTCGGTCGCCACTGGCTCACCGGCAACGATTTCCCGCTGATCCCTCAGTGAACTGCTGATGGCCACAGCCACCAGAGTCGTCAGTTCCAGCGCGGGTCGCACATCATCGGTCACTGCCGATGATGTGCTTCGCGCCGCTGGCCGCATCGTCGAACGTCATGGCGTCGATGCCCTCACCATGCGTCGACTCTCCGATGACCTCGGCGTGGCTGTCACCTCGATCTACTGGCATGTCGGCAATCGCGATGCCGTTCTCGACGGACTAGTTGATCGCTTGTTGGCGCGCATGGAGACCCTTGTCGCTGAAGGGTCCACCCCGCCGCAACGCATCGCGTCGCTGGCCCGACAACTACGGGTCACGCTGCTGGAGCGCCAGCATCTCGTGGGTCTTGCGCATGAACGCGACCGCACGCCGGCGATGTTCCTGCCCGTGCAACTCGCCATGGCCACCGAGTTGGCTTCCGCTGGCCTGACCGGTTCCGGAGCGGCACTGGCGCTGCGCAGCTTGCAGGTGCATGTCATCTCCTCGGTGCTCATGGAACGAGCCGGCGCCCGCAGTGCGAGCCATGGCACGCTCGACGCCGACCTTTGGCCCACGGCTCATCCCGATCGCAAACTCATCGCCTCGCTGAGCGAACCGGCTGACTACGCAACGGTGTTCGAGTTCGGGCTCGACGCATTGCTCGCACACATCATTCCGTCCTGAGCCACCACCCATCCTCACGAAGGCAGGAACACGCAGTCATGTCTGAATCGAATGAGACCTACGAAGCCATCGACACCCCGTGGCGCCGCAGTCCTGAAGAGTTGGGCGCCAGCCTCGGCGAGTGGGTCAGCCGGGTACTCGTGCCCGGCGCAATGGTGGACAACCTCAGCCAACCGGGTAATGGCATGTCGAGCGAGAGCATGTTGTTCGACGCCACACTCGACGGTGTCACCGAGCAGTTCGTGGCCCGACTCGCGCCGCAGCCCCAGTTCATCCCGGTGTTCGAGACCTACGACATCGACATGCAAGCCAAGGTCATGCAACTGGTGGGGGAGCGAACCTCGGTGCCCGTTCCAGTTGTCGCCGCCGTCGAACTCGACCCGTCGGTGCTCGATGTGCCGTTCCTTGTCATGCGCCGGCTGCCGGGCGACGCCCCGAGCGATGTCCCGCCCTATGTCTTCGACGGCCCGATCCTGGCCATGACCGACGCCGAGCGAGCAGAGATGCAGCTCAACGCCGTTCGCACCTTGGCCGAACTTCACACCATCACGGTTGACAACGCCGATCTGTCATTCCTTGAGCGGCGGGCGTACGGCACCGATGCGCTTGATCAGCACCTCGGTCACGAGCGCCACTATTACGAGTGGGCCCGTGAGGGGAAGACCTTCCCGCTCATCGAACGCACATTCGCGTGGCTCGACGCCAATCGCCCAACACTCACCGGCCCGACGGTGCTCAACTGGGGCGATGCCCGTCTCGGCAACATGATGTTCGAGGGTCCCACTCCCACAGCAGTGCTCGACTGGGAGATGGCATCGGTGGGTCCCGCCGAGGTTGATCTCGCCTGGATGATCTTCCTGCATGCCTTCTTCCAGAACATGGCCGTCACCTACGGCTTCCCTGGCCTTCCCGATTTCATGACCCGCGAGTCCATCGCCGCGCAGTACAGCGAACTCACCGGTCGTCCGGTCGAGGCGCTCGAATGGTTCGAGGTCTTCGCCGCCCTGCGTTTCGCCACCATCTCCACCCGTACGAGCCTGCGCTCGATCATGTACGGGCAGATGGAACAGCCCGAGGATCTCGACGATCTCATCATGTTCCGACCGCTGCTCGAGCAGATGCTCGACGGCACCTATTGGTCCTGACCACCACTCCCAGAGAGGCACTACGCACACGTCATGTCTGACACCACGAACGAACTCGATCAGCTCTACCGTCCGGTGTTCCCGGCCGATCTCATCATCGACGCACTCAACAAGAACCTCGATTCACCGGCTGTGTTCATCGGTGAGCGCATCATGACCGCTCGCGAGATGCGCGATCAGGTCAGTTGCTATTCGCAGGCCCTGCGCTCCAAGGGCATTGGTCAGGGCAGCCAGATCTCGGTGCTCGCGCTCAATCGGCCCGAGGTGCTGTTCAACATGGCGGCCAATCAGGTCAACGCCACGCGCTCCACGCCGCTGCATCCGATGGGCTCGCTCGAGGATCAGGCCTATGTGTTGGGTGACTGTGGTGCTGAGGCACTCGTGTTCGATCCCGACAACTTCACCGATCGTGCCAAGGCCTTGGCCGAGATGGTTCCGACCATCAAGCATTTCCTGTCGCTCGGTCCGTGCGAGTTCGGCGAGGACCTTCATGCGCTTGCGGCCACCTTCACGCCGGAGCCGCTCGTCGCTCCGCTGGTCAATGCCGAGGACCTCGCCGGTATTGCGTACTCCGGCGGCACCACGGGTAAGCCCAAGGGCATCATGAGCACCTATCGCAGCGGCGCCGCCATGACCACCATTCAAATGGCTGAATGGCAATGGCCCGATGAGGTGCGGTTCCTCATCTGTACGCCGCTCTCGCATGCCGGGGCAGCGTTCTTCACGCCCACGTTGCTCAAGGGTGGATCCCTCACCGTGCTTCCCGGTTTCGATCCCGAGAAGTTCATGCAGACCGTGGAGACCAACCGCATCACGTCGACGATGCTCGTGCCCACCATGCTCTATGTGCTGCTCGACCATCCCAAGTTCGACCAGTACGACCTCTCGAGTCTGCAGACCGTCTTCTACGGAGCGGCTGCCATCTCGCCCACTCGCCTGTCTGAGGCGATCCGCCGCATGGGACCGATCTTCTTCCAGTTCTATGGTCAGGCCGAATGCCCGATGACCATCACGGTGCTGCGCAAGGAGGATCACGATCCCGACAACCTGGCCCGTCTGGCCAGTTGCGGTCGTCCGGTGCCGTGGGTGCACGTGGCACTGCTCGACGACGACGGCAACCCGGTTCCCCACGGTGAGCCCGGCGAGATCTGCGTGCGCGGTCCGCTCAACATGAAGGGCTACCTCGGCAAGCCCGAACTCACCGCTGAGGCCTTTGCCCACGGTTGGCTGCACACCGGCGATGTCGCCCGTGCCGATGACGAAGGGTTCCTCTACATCGTCGATCGCAAGAAGGATCTCATCATCACCGGCGGATTCAACGTGTATCCCCGTGAGGTCGAGGATGTCATCTCGGCCCATCCCGGAGTCTCTGCCGTTGCCGTCATCGGTGTTCCCGATGAACGCTGGGGTGAATCGGTCAAGGCCGTGGTCGTCGCCCGTCCCGGTGTCGAGATCGATCCTGCCGAACTGATCGAAATGGTCAAGGAAGCCAAGGGCTCGGTGCAGGCACCCAAGAGCGTGGATTTCGTCGATGCCATTCCGTTGAGCGCACTGGGCAAGCCCGACAAGAAGACACTGCGCGCCAAGTACTGGGGCGATTCCGCCCGCCAGGTCAACTGACCAATCGCAAAGCCGGCGCATGAGCCCGATGCGCGTCCCATATCGAACCACCACGGCCTAAAGGCCACCATCAGAACTGAGAACCCATGAGCACGATCGCCATCACTGGTGCGGCATCCGGAATCGGTGCCGCAACCACGGCCCGCCTTCGCAATGAGGGGCACACCGTCATCGGCGTCGATCTGCGCGACACCGCAGTCATCGCTGATCTGGCAACCGCCGAAGGTCGCCAGTCAGCCGTGGCCGGGGTGCTCGACGCATGCGGTGGTGTACTCGACGGACTCGTCACCTGTGCGGGTCTGTCCGGGTATCCCGGTCGACCGGGCTCGCTGCTCGCATCACTGAACTATTTCGGAACCATCGAGGTCATGGAAGGCCTGCGACCTGCGCTCGCGCGCAGCACGAACGGGCCATCCGCAGGGGCCATCAGTTCGAACTCCACCACCACTGCTCCGAACTACTCCATGGAACTGGTTGAAGCGTTGCTCGCCGGCGATGAAGCCGCCGCGTGTGCCGTGGCCGACACCATCGACTCACTTGTGGTCTACGCGCCCACCAAGCTGGCCGTAGCCCGCTGGGTTCGTCACAGCGCGATCTCACCGGAGTGGGCCGGAGCCGGTATCCGACTCAATGCAGTTGCCCCGGGCATGATCGCGACGCCGATGATCGACGAGGGCAACTCTGATGAGTTCATCGCCAAGCAACTCGAGATGTTCAAGCAGACCATCGCCTTGGGACGTGCCGGTCGACCCGAGGAGATCGCAGCACTCATCGGTCTGTTGCTGAGCGCTGACGGTGGTTTCTTCTGCGGCTCGGTGCTGTTCTGCGATGGTGGTACCGATGCACTGCTGCGAGCCGATGATTGGCCCGCACGTTGGAACCTCTGAGTCCGCACTCGGCTCAACTCGAAGCGGGGTCGACTCCGAAATCGATGAACGAGTCGCGGGTCGCAAAAGTTCGGGCTCTTACGGCGTTCATCGCGATCTCAGCCGGTCTCGTCAGTTTCACGAGCCTCGAATTCATGCTCGAGGCCATCCAATCGGACTTCTCGATGTCTTCGGACGCAACCATGTTCGTCTCCACTGTCGCGTCCGGTGCCTGCCTCATCGTGGTCTTCCTGGTCGGTGTCGTTGCCGACCGGTTCGGTGATCGTCGGGTTCTGGTCGTTGCCGGTTCTGTGTTCTGCACCGGTGCGGTCATCGTGGCGAGTTCGCCCAATCCGATAGTCCTGCTCCTGGGGCTCGCTGTGGGTGGTGTCGGGTCCATCTCCATGGCGATCGTGGGACTTTCGGTTCTCAATTCGACCTTCCCGGGTCGACGCGAACGGGCCAAGGCCTTCGGTTTGTTCGCGTTGGCGGCTCCCGTCGTGGCAATCATCGCTCCGATGGTTTCCTCCGCGATCGTGCCCACCGCGGGTTGGCGTTACGTCACTGCGGTGTGGTTCCTGATCGGTCTGGTCACTGTGGTGCTGTCCAGACGAGTCCTGTCCGCACCGGCTGAGGGCGGGGTCCGGGCTGAATTCGTCTCGCCGACGCTCGCCGGGCTCGCACTTTCGGCGATCGCCCTGGGGTTCTCATTCGCCAACATCAACTCGCAGACCCACCTTCATAGGGAGCGAGTGGTGATCAGTGCTGGCGTAGCCGTCGCTGCACTCATCGCCCTGGTCATTGCCATGCGCCTCCTGCGACGTCCGACGCTCGATCTCCGGTCGCTGCGCGCCCGCGGCTCTGTCCCGGTGTTCGCTGCGGTCTTCATCGTGAACGGCGTGAATCTGTTCTTCTTCACCTACCTGCTGCTGCAGTTCCGCTACCACCTGACGTCGTTCGACACTGCGCTCCTGCTGATACTCCCGCAGGCCACTGCGGCCTGCGGAGCATTGCTCGGCGGCCGGTTCAGCGCCCGATGGGGAACTGCCCGGGTCGCCACGGTTGCTCTTGTCGCTGCAGCAGTGGCCTCTCTCGGCGCTTTTTTCGTCTCGGCTGACTCACGAGTCATCGTTCCGATTCTCGTTCTCGCCGTCGCTGGCGTCCCGATCGCTGCGGCGGTGGGACCGATCACACATTCCTTCATGGATCTCTCTCCGGAGGACGGAACGGCAGCGACATCCTCGGTGCGCAATTCCGGTGCCAATCTCGGCGTCGCCATCGCCGGGCTCATCAGTGGTTCCATCATCTTTGATCGGCTCGACGCCAGCAGCGCTCGTACCGCCGAGGTTTACGGTCAGCAGGCTGCCGCGTTCCATCTCGCTGGTGTGATGTGCGCTGTCGCCTACGGAACCGCTGCCGGCCTCATGGTGGTCCATGCCCGGCGCCGTCGAGTCACATTGAGCTGAACACCTTGCGCAGGTTGGTGAGCCAGGCCTCGGGGTCGGCATTGCGCATGGCCGAGGAGGCAGCGTCGCGTTCGGTGGCGTACGTGATGAAGCGTTCGTCAGCCAGAGAGGCAACGAGCGCTGCACCGACCTGCTCAGAAGTTGCCACCGTTTTCGGATCGCGCGGGAATGGATCGTCGTTCCCATCCTTCTTGGTGGAGAACTCCGAATCGGTGCTGCCCGGGATGAACACCCGGGCCCGAACACCGGACTCGCCGAGTTCGAGATGTAGACCCTCGGTGAACATCTCGAGCGCTGCCTTGGTGGCCGAATAGGCGCTGACCCGGAACGCCGCCATGTGTACGCCCATCGAGGACACGTTGACGATGTCGCCGTCGGCGCGTTCGATCATGCCGGGAAGAAGCGCCAGGGTCAGGCGTACCGGCGAGAAATAGTTGATGCGCATGACTCCCTCGACATCTTCGGGAGTGAGATCGGCGACACCGCGACGTTTGGGTACGCCGGCATTGTTGATGAGGACATCAACGCCACCGCCGAGTGCGTCGGTGAGTTGTGCGGCAACCTCGTCGATGGCATCGAGTTCGCTGAGATCGGCGACGACCATCTGTGAGGAGGGGGAGTGCACCCGGCATTCCGCGAGCACATCGGCGAGACGATCGGCCCGACGGGCCACCAGTGCCACGGTTGCGCCTGCTCGTGCGGCTTCGATCGCTGTTGCTGCACCGATGCCCGATGAGGCGCCGGTGACCACAACACGTCGCCCGGTTCCCTGCCACGCGCTCATGTCAGGCCTTGGATCCGTAGCGGGCTTCGAACACCGATCGGATGCCTTCACGCCAGCCGACCTTGCACGGGCCGGTGAACGATGCCCGACGCGTGTTGTCAGTGACCGACCCACGAAGTGTTCCCGGCTGTTCCACTGCGTTGACCACGGGCGTGATTCCCGCGAGTTCACCGATGTACGCGCACCATTCCTGCACGCTGGCTGGCTCGTCGCCGGCCCAGTTCACGATGGTGGTGTCGACCGACGCAGCATCGAGCAGCGCCTCGGCCTGGGCAGTGATGTCATCGGTATGGATCGGCATGTACATGCAGGGATCCCAGCGGGTGGTCACGGCGTTGCCGGACATGAGTGCATCCATCTGCATGACGGGGAGGCCGCCGGTGCCGTCGGGTCCGTAGCTGGCATTCATGCGGGCGATGGTGACGGGAAGGTCGAACAGTCGAGCGCAGGTGCGGGTAACTGCCTCCTGTGCGATCTTCGACATCGAGTACGTGGGTGCGTGCGCTGCGTTGACCTCGCCCAGTGGATCGGATTCGAGGAACACATGCCACGGATCGCCATCGGCCGGCGGTCGATACACCGAATGTGTTGACATGACGAGCGCAGCCTTGGCCTTGCGGCAATGGTTGAGCAGCAGGCCAGTACCTTCGGCGTTCGTGCGGAACGAGGCATCGAAATCCCAGCCCGGGATCTGAGCTACCGCGAGATGCAGTACGTAGTCGAAGTCGTCGGGCAGTTCACTGAAGTCGGGATCACCGAGATCAACCGCCAGCGTCCTGACGCCGACTGCCTCGACCTTGGCGCGGCTCTCGGCATCGCCGAAACGAGCGATGCCCCAGACCTCGTTGTCGACGGCCATGTCGCGCGCCATCGGGAACGCGATCTGTCCCGCCGGGCCGGTGATGAGGATCTTCTTGTCGCTGAACATGATCAGCCCTTGAACAGATCGGGGAAGCTGGTCTGTGCGGTGTCGCGGAAGGCGTCACGCCATTCCACCGACGGGGTCCAACCGAGGCCGAGCAACTTCGAAGGATCGATGGGGTTGGGCGGCACGCAGGCGTCGGTGACGACGAGCGGGATCTCAACCCCGGTGAGCCGGGTCAGTTCTGCGGTCCAGTCCTCAATGCTCACGAGTTCCGGTGCGCACCAGTTGTAGATCGGCGGCGGCACATCGGCGACTTCGAGCAGATACGGAAGGCTCGAGAGGATGTCGCGGTCGTGGAGGAAACAATGCGTGTTCGGTGCATCAGGGCTGATCGGCGTGGGAATACCCATCTGGGCGAGTCGCACCATCATCTGCGGCCAGCCGTGCTCGGGGCCGTAGGGAACATCGAGTCGGGCGATGACAGCCGGCACGCCGAAGCGACGCGACGCGTACTTGACCGACGACTCCGCAGCGATCTTGGAGATCGAATAGGTGGGCATGAAACCCATCTTGCGGTGGTTGTCGCCGAGCGCATCAGTCTCGACATGGCTCACATGGCCGTTGGGTTCGTACACGGCACACGAGGAGCAGTGGAAGAACGCTTTGACGCCCTGAACCCGCTCCATGAGCAGCGCCACGCCCTCGGCATTGGCCCGGAGGTCACGATCGAAATCGTTGGTCTTGGCCACAGCCATGTTGATCACGTAGTCAAGCCCGTCAGGGACCTCATCGAACGAACCGGATTCGAGATCGATGGCGACGGGAATGACGCCGGTTGCCTCCACCGCAGCACGATCCTCGGGCTTGGTGAAGCGGGAGGTGCCGTACACGGTGTTTCCGGCAGCGACGAGCGCACGTGACAGCGGGCCGGCGACCTGACCGGTGACACCGGTGAGCAGGATGCGCTGTCCGGTGAGCGGAGCCGGGCTCATCGGAGCTGGTCCGTGAAGTCGTCGGTACCGAAGTTGGTCTGCTGCCACGGTGCGGTCCAGACATGGGTGGCCAGGCCACTGGCGTTTATCGCGTCGGCGATCTTCGCGTAACCCTCTTCCCAACCTTCGGCGCTGTCGTGGTCGAGGAAGTGCAGCTGCAGGAATCGACGGGGGCCGGCGGCGGCGCGCACGACATCGGCGGGCGCATCATCGGCGAGCGGGATGACTGTTCCGCTACCCACGAGCTCGGGACCCCACGGCTGGGCCATCGCTTCGGGGAGATAGGTCTCGCGGAACCAGGCCTCGACCTCTTCGTGGGTGTGACCTTCGTTGACATCGCCAGCTACGACCACCATGCCCGGGTACCCGTGGTCGAGGGCGAGGTCGATCGTGCAACCGGTCGGTTCCTTCTGGACGTTCCACTTCATGTCATAGAGCAGCGTGTGCACGTGGTCGCGCTCGGCGTACATCCGGCCTTGCTGGTGCAGCCAGTTCACGTTGTCGACGTTCCAGCGGTTGGTCTCCTCATCGGTGCCGACCAGCCACCAGTAAACGGCCAGATATGAGCCGCGCAGCGGGTCGCTGGTCATGTCGTTGGCGGTGGTGGTCCTGAGGTCCTTCAGGCGACGGGTGGCCACGAAGCGATCGCCGGCGAACACGTTCGGGCCAACGAGGCAGCCTGAGTAGAAGTGATCATGCTC
>CAEMXZ010000086.1_pt1 | contig 10186 bp, 8 predicted proteins | sample 7263481 | NCBI WGS metagenome assembly CAEMXZ01 (sample SAMEA6813769, study PRJEB35770) | uncultured Microthrixaceae bacterium | biome: Freshwater; feature: Freshwater reservoir; material: water | place: Czech Republic | collected 2017-04-14 | depth 0.5m m
GAACCGGCCGAATGCGGTGATCCGCGGGTCCTCACCTTCGGGGAGCTTGTGGTCGTTGGCGAGGTACTTCGCGTAGAGCACTGAATCGTTTCGGAGACGGTCTTCGGCGTCGATCGCCATGGAACGCAGTTTGTAGACCCGGATCTGGCTGTCGCTGCGGCCGACCCGGGTCTGTCCGAAGATTGGGTGGCCCTTCGTGATGAATGCATTGATCATGATCAGCACCAGCAGCAATGGCGCGAGTACCAGTAGTGACGGCAAAGCGACGAGGATGTCGGTGCCCCGTTTGAGAAGGACCGACAGTGTGGATTCGATGCGGAGGCGCTCAAGCGCGATGACGGCAGTCGGCAGTTGCCGACTGGTGAATCCGTCTGTGCTGAGATCTCTGAACATCGTTCGTGACCTTTTGCCGGGCGAATAAGGCGTTCGTGTGACCTTGTGACATTTGTCGCTTTTGACTCGGTGAGAAACTTACTGTCATCACACATCCAATTTCTAGTCAGCTCTTTACTGTTCTTTTGGATTTCACAAAACCCGGTTCAGTACGCGCCGATTTCCTCGGCGGATTGAACCCGTACTACCGGAGTTGGGTTGGATCTAGGCGAGCTGATGGCTGGATCTGGGGTGCTGGTTTCGTTGCCCGGCAGGGCGATCTGCGTTACTGCGCCCGCAGCAGTTCGACGAACGAGGCCTGATAGTCCTCGTAGCGAGACCATCGTTCAGAGAGCCACTGGTGGGCTTCGCGCTCTGTGAATTGATGGGTTCGCATGGCCCAGGCCTTGAGTACGAGCCCGGTACGGCTGCGACCGCCGTGACAGTGCACCACCACCCGATGACCCTCGGTGAGGAGCGCTTCGATTGCTTCGACCGCATCACGGAGTGCCGCTTCGAGATCTGCATTCGCAGGGCCGGATTGATCGATCATGAAGAGTTCACGCCGAACGGGATGCGATGTGAACCTCCCGTGGGTCCTGCACAGCGAGATCACCGCCCAGTCGGTCGGCACGGTCGACGCTCCGAGCAGATCGGCGGCATGGAGTCCCGGTGCCACCTCGATGGGGCCCGCGGGAGTCTCGGTATTGGTGGCCGGCACCGGGGAGCGGCCGACCAGACGACGAGCCATATCCTGCAGCGCGGCATTGTCATAGTGCTGGGCGCCGTCGGCGGTGCCCACGGTGCCGTGGACGTATGCGAGCCAGCGCGATGGGATGCCCTGCACGCTGTCACGAGCGCCGGCGATGGCTCCGACGACTGTTGCAACGGTGTCAGTATCGCCACCGAGATTGATCGCAGCGATGACGGCGTCGGCGAATGTGTCGGTGGTTCGCAGTGCCCACACTGCCTGGGCGAGACACCCCCACACTGTTCCATTGCTCGGTCCAGCGGAGAGGTTCGGCTCCCACCGGGCATCGAGCAAGGCAGCGAACTCGTCATGTTGTACCGGGTCGACGGACGCGACCTGCTCGAGCACCGAGGGAATGGCTGCGATCGGGTCCTCGCCATGGATCGCCCGCCGGATGAGCGCAGCGGCGATGGCGGCCCCCCAGCCAGCGGCGGGATCGTGATGGGTGAGCGCGGCCTGCGCCCGGGCGGCGGCGATGAGAGTCTGTTCGTCACCGAGTGAAAACGCGCACGCAAGGCCGACAACGCGCATGAGCGCACCATTCGCGGCACTGCGGCCGATCAGACGATGGGCTTCACGAGCAGCGCCGGCATGCGTTGTACTTCGCAGAGCGGTTGCGGTGAGGGTCCCGCAGTCGGCTGCGGTGTGTCGCCAGGTCACGAACCGTTGCCAGACATCGGTAGCGTCGAAGCCGCGGCACTCGATGACCGATTCGGACAGGGCGATCGCCATCTGGGTGTCGTCGGTGAACTCGCCCGGCGCCCATCCGAAGTGACCTCCGCCGATGAGCTCCCCGATTCCGCCGAGGACGGGTGTGGGGAATCGTTCGCGGTACGCCATCGCCGGGCCGAATTCGAATGGCGCTCCAAGCGCATCGGCAACGGCTCCACCGACGACAGCGCCGATGACTCGCTGGAGGGCGATGGCGTCGAGAGGTGCGGTTGCTGCGGGTATTTCAATTCGTTCTGGGTGCGAAGTGGTGTGTGCGTCGGTAGTATTCATGGTGTTGCCTTTCCTTCGGGGGGCGACACCGTGAACGCACAAACCACTCGGATGTTTGTCCAGTGCAGTTGTATGTCCGGTGCAGTTGTATGTCCAGTGCAGTTGTATGTCCGGTGCAGTTGCGTGAGCGGTTCAGAGACGTAGTAGCGGCGTGCAGTAGCGGCGAGATTCAGGCGAGAAGTACAGGCGAGAAGTACAGGCGGAGGATCGTGCACCGGCGACTGAGTTGTCGTCGGGTTCTGATCCGTGAACGGCGGAGTGGAGTCGAATGGCGGCATTGGCGGAACTGAAATTGGACCAGGTGGGTGGTGGGCTGTACGGGGGCCAGACCGGTCGTCAGCAGCGGTGTTGCGTACTGGCACGGAATGACCTCCGTGCTCACGCGGAAATGCGTCAAAAACAGCCGATTCTGCGCAGGACTCCCGCATTTGTGGCGCAGACTCTTGGCCGCAAGGCACTGGGCGGCGGAACCCCGGCAGTGCACCCCGCGTCATGACGGAGATGCCCGCTATCACCCCGACCAACGAGTCGCCCGAGTCCGGCCACGGTGCTCTGGACGTCGTCTGCGCCGAGCCACTGCTGCGGGCTCCGCTCGTGGATCGTCTGGTGCGGGACGGCCATATCGTTCGGGTCCACGACGGCGACGGCGCTCCTCCGCCCCACTGGGAACCTGCATCCGCCGCAGCCGTGGTCGTGTTTCCCGCCTCAACGATCGATGCCGTCCGCCACGGCTGGTTGGCGTTCGTCAAACGAATGCTCGACCAGGCCTCACTGGTGCTGGTGGCCTGCGCAGCCAATGTGTCGGCGCCACTTCTCGCCGGGAACGGAACTGGCAACGACCGCGGATTCATCGTGCTCGACCGTGATTCCCTGACCTCTGATTGGCCGGGGCTGGTCTCGGCGTCGGTGCATCGGGCGTTGGATGGCGTGAGAGAGATCGCCCCCACCATGCGCTCCGCTCCGTTTGTCGCCACAGGCCTCGATGCCCTCACCCCCAACGAAAGAACCATTTTGCGACTCCTGTCGGAAGGACTCTCGAACGCGGCCATTGCCCAGTTCCAGTTCGTCGGCGAACGAACGGTCGAAAGCCATATCCGGCGCATTTACGCCAAGCTCGACTTGCCTGATACTCCGGGTGTGCAGCGGAGGGTATTGGCCACGCGGCTCTATCTGGGCGACCAGACGGCGTCACTGGTTGCTGACTGATACTGAGAATCGTTATCATTATGGGATGACCCCGCGTCCCCCCCTCCGTCGCCGATCAGCGATCTCCGCCATTGCGGGCGCGGTGGCACTGCTGCTGCTCGTGGCCACGGGCTGTTCCCCCGCCAAGGAGAGTTCGAGCACCGAGGCGCCTGTCGGTGGTCTCTGTCCGGTGCCGCCCATCGATGTCGTGGTGTCGGTCGATCAATGGGGAGATCTTGTCGAGCAGTTGGCGGGCTCCTGCGCGAAGGTGACCTCGATCGTTTCCGGTGGATCCGTTGATCCGCACGACTTCGAACCGACCCCCGCCGATGCCGCAGCGATGACGAAGGCTGACCTCATCGTCATCAACGGCTTCGGTTATGACGAATGGGCGCAGCGGGCCATCGATGCACTCTCGTCCCGACCCGTGGTGTTCGACATCGGTGGTCGTTATGACATGCCAGCGGGGGGAGATCCGCACCTCTGGTACGCGCCGGGAGTCGTGCGACTCGCATTGGATGACATCACCAATGCGCTCGAATCGGTCTCCCCGGGAGCAGCAGAGTTCTTCGCCGCACGATCGGTCAGCGTCGGGGATTCGATGCGCGAGTACTTCGACACGATCGGCGGGTTGCGCGAGAAGTTTCAGAATGCCCAGGGTGGCGCGGTCACCTACGCGGCCACCGAACCCGTCTTCGACGCGATGGCTACCACTGTGGGCATGGTCGATGTCACTCCCGAGGGATTCGCCCGAGCCACATCCAACGAGGGTGAGCCGTCACCGGGCGATATTGCGCAGTTCATGGATGCGTTGGCCGATGGTTCGGTGTCGGTGCTCATTGTGAACGTGCAGTCCTCGAGTTCGATGACCGATCGTCTGCGGGAACAGGCGGAGTCGCACGGCGTGCCCATCGTCGAGGTCACCGAGACCATGGCGCCGGGAGCATCCTCGTTCCAGGCCTGGCAGGTCGGCCAACTGCAGGCAATTGAATCGGCGCTCGGATTCTCCTGATGGATCAAGTCGCGGTTCGTGCCCGGGATGTCTCGATCGAACTGGGTGGTCGCGCCATCTGGTCGGAGGGCACATTCGAGCTCCCGGCCGGCGGTATCTACGCCATTATCGGTCCCAACGGATCTGGCAAGACCACCATGCTGCGAGCACTGCTCGGCCTGCTGCCGGTAGCTGGCGGCGAGCTCTCGGTGCTCGGATCCACGCCGTCTCGGGGCGACGAACGAATCGGATACGTGCCGCAGCACTACGCCGACACCATCGGCCACGCGGTGCGCTGCCGCGATTTGGTGCAACTCAGTGCGAGCGGCACCCGCTGGGGATTAGCGACCCGCCGTGACGAGTCGGCTGCTGTGGACGAAGCGCTCGCTGCGGTCGGCGCTTCGGCATTCGCCAATCGACGCATGTCGCAGCTCTCCGGCGGACAGCAGCAACGAGCAGCTATCGCCCAGGCAATCGTGAGCGCACCGAAGTTGCTCTTGCTCGATGAACCATTGGCCAATCTTGATCTGCGCAATCAGCAGGAGATCGTGGAACTGCTCGATGATCTTCGGGCCGAACGCGGTGTCACGATCCTCGTAGTCACCCACGACCTCAACCCCTTGCTTCCCATCCTCACGGGAGCGGTGTACTTGCTCGACGGCCACGCCCACTACGGCGCCATCGGTGATGTCGTCGAGTCCGATCTGCTCACGCATCTCTACGGCACCGGCGTGCAGGTGGTGCGTACCGCGCAGGGCGATCTCTTCACCAGAAGCATGCGCCGATGACCGCCCGGATCGCGCCGGCCCTGTTTGCCGCAGCGGGATACCAGAACGATTGGTTCGACACGTTGCGCGAGCCGTTCATGCGCAACGCATTCATCGCCGGAGCGCTCGTGGCCCTCGCCGCTGGGGTCATCGGATATTTCGTCGTTGTCCGATCCGGCGAGTTCTCGGCCCACGCACTCGGACATATCGGATTCCCCGGGGCAACAGGCGCTGTGCTGCTTGGCCTTTCGCCCACACTCGGTCTGGCCGCGTTCTGCATCGGTGGCGCCATCATCATCGGGGCGCTCGGCCGTCATGTCGACGAACGGGCGACGGCCACAGGGACGATCCTGGCGTTCGCCACCGGACTCGGCATTCTCTTCTCCTCGCTGGCCACCAAGTCATCCAACACGGTCACGAATGTGTTGTTCGGCAATCTGCTGGCAGTGTCGAGTGACCAGATCGTCGTGTTCGTGTGGTTCACGCTGGTTCTGCTTGCGGTTGTCGCCGTGGTGGCCCGTCCGCTGACCCTCGCGTCCGTGAACCCGGAGGTGGCCGAGGCCAAGGGGGTCCCGGTCCGGATGCTGGGGTTGGTATTCCTGGTGCTCATGGGTCTGGTCATCACGATGGCGGTGCAGGTGGTGGGCACATTGCTGTTGTTCGCGCTGGTGGTCACTCCGCCGGCCACGGCCCTGCGACTCACCGCTCGGCCATTGCGAGTTGTCGGCATCGGGGTGGCTATTGGGCTGGTGTCGGTGCTGGGCGGGCTCGTGCTGGCCGTCATGTTCAACCTGCCGCCGAGTTTCTTCATCGTGGCCTGTTCGTTCCTGATCTGGATCGTTGTTCTGGCGCTCACGCAGTCGAGTGGGAAGCGATCGACCCGCTGAATGAAACACTGAATCGCCGGCTGAATCAGTGAATGGATCCAACTCCGAATCACTGAATGAATCGCCCCGTGGGGTCAAGACATCAGTGTGAGAGGCGGGCAGGCTGGGCTGACGGAGACAGGTGTCGCCGTTGGAACCAGAGGTGGCCGATGGCCTTCCATGACCGTACCGACGCCGGCAAGCAACTCGCCGGTCAGCTTGAGCGATTCCGCGGGAGCGAGGCAGTCGTTCTGGCGGTTCCGAGCGGCGGTGTCGTCGTGGCGACAGAGGTGGCGAAGGAACTGGGTCTGCGCATGGATGTCATCGTGGTTCGCGCTGTGATGCTCGAACGTGACAGATCCATGGCACTGGCCGCAGTGGCCGAAGGTGGCGAACAGATCATCGATGATGATGCGGTGGAGGCGCTTGAGGCTTCGCCGAGCGAGCTCTGGGCGGCGCTCACCGCCGAGCGAGCTGAGGTCGCTCGCCGGGTCGAGATCTATCGACTGCGGCGGTTCCACGTAGATCTTCACGGGTTCATTGCAATTGTCGTGATGGATGCGTTGGCCGACCCGGTCGGGGCAACCCTCGCGTGTCGGGTGGCTCGGCTTCGCGGCGCGCGCCGAGTGGTTTTCGCCGCTCCCGTCGGCACAGCGGACATCTTCACCGAGGTCGATCAGCACGCGGATGAGATCACGCTCGTCGAGTCTCCTGATGAACTCCTCGATCCACTTGAGTACTTCGATGAATTCCCGGCGGTCTCGCAATCGGTTGTGCTCGACCACCTCGATGCCTCGGTGGTTCGCGATGGGGTGCCCGACCCTCCGCTCACCCAGGTCGACCACATTCGTGATCTCCGGGTGGAGCCGGTGGTGATGCTGAGCGATGGCGTGGCACTGCGGGGGATCGTGATGCTTCCGCACCTCGCTGTTGGAGTTGTGGTCTTCGTCCATGGATCAGGCAGCGACGCGACAAGTCCCCGGGATGAAGCCGTGGCGGCCTCGTTGGCTGAGGTCGGAATCGCCTCAGTTCGCTTCGATCTGCTCTCCGAGTTTGAGCACTATCGGAAACAGGAGATCGATCCATCAACGATGGTGGAGCGCATCACTGGCGTTATCTCGTGGGTGCGGCGGCAGGTCGACCTGCGTCGGCTCCCTCTCGGACTGAATGGTGCGAACTCCGGGATCGTCGGCGTGCTGAAACTGGCCGCCGAACCGGGGGCCGAGATCGTGGCAATCGTCTCTCGTGGTGGGCGACCCGATGAGTTCTCCATGTCCATTCCCGACGTGATCACGCCCTCGCTGTTCATCGTCGGTGGTGCCGATGACGCCATCCTTGAAGCGAATCGTGCAACTGCCATGTTGATCGACGCACCGAGCGAACTCTCGGTGATCCCCGGAGCCTCACATCGATTCGTGGAACCCGGTGCGCTGGAGATGGTGGCGGAGATCACCCGTGACTGGTTCTTCACCTGGATGGTGCGCAAGCACGAAGATCTGCCCCGCACCCCGGCTTGAGGATCACTGGGTGGCGTTGTCGGGTTGGTTGAAGGTGATGATGTTGAGGGTGGTGAACGTGATGACGCCGGCCCCGCTGGTGGTGGCGGCGAAACTGACCGCGCCGGGTTGCGTGGGCGCCGGCACTTCCACCCGCAATGGCGGGAGATCATCGACCGTCACCATGAGCAACGTGCCGCGCACCTCGACGAGGATCGGGGTAGAGCCGTTGGTCATTGCGAGATTGATGGGTGTCGACGCCAGTTCCTCATGGGAGTCGCCGACGAATCGTTCGACGATCAGCTTCGTATCGGTCACGGTGATCTCGAGCCGGGTGTTGCCGGAGTCGCGAACCCTGATCGATGCACTGGACGTGGGGGAGATTCCGGCGATGTACGCCGAGGTGCGCACGTCGGTCCATTGATCAGCGGTCGCGGTCTGCAGCCGGCATGAGGTGTATCCCTCGTCGGCGATCACCAAGACGTCGTTCGACGAAAGACATTCACCCTGCCCGCCCATCACCCATGCCGTCGGTTCCACAGCACCAGGCGTGGGCCTCGGAAGAGATTCGTCGATCGCGCCGAGGAATGCGATGGGATCAATGTTGACCCCGAAGCCGCGCACTCGTTGGAGCGAGGTGACGACCGATCCGTCACTGGCGCTGGTGGGGTTCTCACCGGTTCTGAAGCCCATGGTGAACTGCGATCCGATGAGTGCGGGTAGGAGTGGAGTGAGTTCGGGGTCGCCGTCGATCAGGGAGTTCAAGGGCGTGGGATAGGACATGGCGATTGGATCCACCCCCAGATCAGTACGGAGACGGTCTCTGTTCTTCGTCAGGTCGGCGACGACCCGCTGCTGCCACTCATCGATGGTCTCGGTATGACCATTGATCGTGAGTCTGTTGACCATCCAGGGAACCTCGCCGGTGTCGGTGGCGACGGTCCTGTCACCGAGGTCGGTGTTCCCACCCACGTTCCATCGGCCGGTCGCAATCATCTTCTTGAGTGTGTCGATATTGAGATAGGTCGAGCCGATCTCGGTCTGCAGCCTGCTGGTGGCCACGAACACGGTGCCGGTGTATCCATGTTGAGCCAAGACTGGATCAGCATTGACCCAGGTACTCAGATCTCCACCGTCGAAGGTGAGAAGGATCGGATTAGCCGGCAGTTGCACAGCCTCTCCCATGACGAGCGCTTGCACCTGCGCGAGGGTGACGGTCATGAACCCGGCTTGATCGAGCATCGACATCTGGGCGGCGAACTGCTCGGGGGTAATCGAGTCAAGGGTTCCGGAATCAGTGATGTCGTGGTACCCAACGACTGGCACGGATCCACTGAACGGTCGGAAGGTCGACGCGTTGTCGAGTTCAGACGCGGTAAGCGTGACCGCTGGCGGAACTGCTTGTTGTGAGACGAGATCAGCCGGCACATCCGTCGAATTCACAAATGCCCAGAGGCTCGCGCCGAGCGCGACGACGACCCCTATGGTGATCACCATTCGCAATCGGGCTTTGAAGGCTGAGGTCATTGAAATTCCCTTCATCTCGGTTTTCATGGGAACGACCGCACAATGAAGTCGTCGAAGCTGAACTGTGAGTTGTCGCCCCGCAGGCCGAGTCGGCCGCTACGCAGCACGGGCCCACCGACGCCGTTGTCGATTGCACTCGCAACGAGCGCACCGTTGGCAAACAGTTCGATAAGCACGGAACCATCCGAGCGATCACTGATGGTTGCAGTCACGTCCTGCCAGACTCCCTTCACCACCGGGAACCGACCGGAGGCGAGCGTGTAGTACGTGCCGCCGTTGGACGGCCCGCCGGGGACCTTCTTCTTGATCTGGGTCGTGTTGTCACGACGATTCACGCTGGCGTAGTACAGCGATTCCTCGGACACGTAGCGCAGGAAGAGGTGGACACCATCCCATGCCACCGCGGGCGTCGTCGGGGTGCTGACGTACCCCTCGTGTCGAAGTCGCACCGACACACTCACGTTGGAGAAATCAATCCGACGAGTGGTCATCCGGAAGATCGCCGAGTCGGTTCCATTGCTTGAGGTGGCGTTCGGATCCCGATTGTCTGGGATTCCCGTCCACCCGACGCCGCCGACGGCGAACAACGAACCGGAGGTCATCTCCCAGTTCGGGTCCACGACCCGACCGGCGCCGCTGGGATTCCAGAACGCGTATTCGTTGGTCATGAGCCCGTCGGGGTGCGTGAACGACTCGGAGAACAGCACCGGATTCACGACAGGAGGCGCAGTCGTGGTCGATGTACTCGTACTCGTACTCGTGCTGCTCGACGTCGATGACGACGTGGACGACGAGGATGTGGTGGTGGTCGCCGAAGGGGTTGCGGAGAAGGCGTAGTCGTCAGTGACCAGCGTGCCGGTGGAGCGAAGGGCAACGCCGAAACTGATGCCCACGGTGTCAGATGGAACCAATGGTGTGGTGAAGTTCGCCTGGGTCCACGAGGCGGTCTTGCGAAGCACGGGACCACCGGTCCAGTAGGACCAGATCCCCTTCGCGTTCTTGCGGTACACGACGATCTCGGCAGTGCCGGTGGTCGTGTACCAAGCGGAAAGTTTGTATGAGCGCCCGGGGATCACGGGGAGACCGTTTCCTGTCCAATCGGTAAGTAGCTTGCGATCACCACTGCTGAACCGCGTGATTCGGAGCCCCTGAGCGACCTTGCCGCCGTGGGCGGCTGAGGTGATCCACCAGGACGCGCTGTTTGTTCCGTAGCCGGCCCGCCACCATCC
>CAEMXZ010000089.1_pt1 | contig 9962 bp, 8 predicted proteins | sample 7263481 | NCBI WGS metagenome assembly CAEMXZ01 (sample SAMEA6813769, study PRJEB35770) | uncultured Microthrixaceae bacterium | biome: Freshwater; feature: Freshwater reservoir; material: water | place: Czech Republic | collected 2017-04-14 | depth 0.5m m
ACGTTCGCCGCTGTCGGGTACGCCCTCGAAGCGTGGAGGCTCACCGACGGTCTGTTCGACCCGACCCTGCTCGACGCGCTCATCGCCGCGGGTTATGACCGCAGCTTCGACACCTTGCCGTCGGAGAGTCGCAATGAGCGGGGCCTGGCCGATTCCGAAGTCTCGGGGCCTGCCGTCATCGATAGTCGGCATGTCTCCGGGTACGAGGTTCCGGCACCCCCGGAGGTCCAGTTCGACGATGAAACCTTCTCGATCACCCTTCCGGCTGGTCTCCGGCTCGACCTCGGTGGAATCGGCAAGGGCCGCGCTGCGGACATCGTGGCCACCCTGCTCGAGCGGGGCGGCGCCGCCGGAGGATGCGTGGATCTCGGAGGCGACATCGTCGTGTTCGGTGATCGCACCGAAGGGCAGTCCTGGGCGGTGGCTGTCGATGATCCGGCCGCTCCCGGAAGCGACCTCGCAGTCATCGTTCTCGACGAAGGAGCGGTGGCCACCAGTTCGCAGGGCCGTCGTCGATGGCGGACCGCAGCGGGAGACGCACATCACCTGATTGATCCACGAACTGGGGCGTCGGCCAGATCGGATCTGGTTGCGGTCACGGTCGTGGCGGCGGAGGCGATGTGGGCCGAGGTCTACGCGAAAGCCGCGCTCATCGCCGGGTCAGTCGCCGGCACTGCAATGCTCGAAAGCGCCGGACTCGCCGCAATGCTTGTCACCGATGAAGCACAACTCGTATTCGTTGGTGCTATCGATGAGTTCATGATCCCCACGGGCACGAGTCACTGATGACCTTCATTCTCGCCAGCACCAAAGTGTGGTGGTACGTCAGTCGCTCGGCAGGCATCGTGGGCTGGGCGCTCTGCGCGGCGTCGGTGCTGTGGGGAATGGCGCTTTCCACGCGAGCGCTCGGGCGCAAGCCGTCTGCGCCCTGGCTGCTCGATCTGCATCGGTTCATCGGAGGCCTCGCTGTCACCTTCGTGGTCGTGCACATGGTTTCGCTGATGCTTGATCCGTTCGTGAAATTCACCATTGGCGATCTTCTCGTGCCGTTCGCATCGGACCAGTACAAGCCCAACGCCGTTGCCTGGGGAATCGTGGCGACATATCTGTTGGTGGCAGTCGAGGTCACGTCACTGCTGAAGAAACGCATTCCGCTACGACTGTGGCGCAGTGTTCATCTCACCAGCTACGCGCTGTACGCGTTCGCCACCGTCCATCTGCTCACCGCGGGCACCGACCGGTTCAACCCGGTGCTGCGCTGGACAGTGCTCACGAGCGTGGGCGCAGTCGTGTTCTTCTCCGCATATCGACTGATCGGTCCGGGTCGGGCCGCCAGTGTGCGCAGCGGCAAGCGGAAGGCGGCTTCTGCACCAGCGGCACCAGCGGGACCAGCGGCAACGACAATTTCTCAGTCAGAGATTTCTGCACCATCCGCGATCGAGGAAGTACCGACCGAACTCGGATAACCCCGAGAACTGCTTGCTCAGTCGGCCGGCAGTTCCACGACGAAGCTCGAGAGGTCTTCTTCGAGCTTCGAGGCCATGAGCACGCCTGCAGCTCCGCGACAGTTGGTGCGGGTAGCGGCGAACGCTCCGGCACGCAGGCGGTCGGCCAGTTCGGCAGCGTGGGTAATGGCGGCGGCGATGACATCGTCGGCCGCGACGGTCTCGTCGAGATACCCAGCTGTGACAGCGCCGGTCGGGTCATAGACATGGGCATGATTGATGGCCACGGTGAACGCCTTGGTGGTGAGGCAGTTACGGGCGAGTTCCACGGCGAAGCTCGGCACGGGCATGCCGATGGCAACCTCGTTGAGGCCGATCTTGAAGGTGCCCTCGGCACCGATGCGGTAGTCAGCGGCCAGCAGCAAGATGGCACCCATAGCCAGCGCATGACCAGTGGAGGCGATCACAACCGGCATCGGGAACTCGAAGATCTCAAGTGCCACCTCGGCGCCGGCTCGCAGGAGGTTGCGGGCACCTTCGGCGCTGGCGGTCATGACGGCGAGATCGAATCCAGCGGAGAAGCGACCGGGTCGTCCGGCGATGACGACGGCCGCGGCCTCGTTGCGGGCGCGCTCGAGGCCCGAGCGAAGTCCCTCGGCGAGTGCATGGGTGACGGCGTTGGCCTTGCCATCATCGATCGTGATGACGGCGACACGGCCCTGGAGTTCATAGGAGACGACGGAATCAGACATGGCCGAGACGCTACCCGCGGCGCCACAGCGGGAGTGTCGCCGCTGGTCTGAGTTGGATCAGGCCGGTTCGGTGACGAAGTCGATGAGTTGTTCGACTGCTCCGATGAGCTGCGGTTCCAGATCGGTCCAGCTGCTCACGGAATTGAGGATGCGTTTCCAGAACAGGCGCGGATCGTCGACCCCGAGGGCGGCGCACACTCCGTCCTTCCATGACTGCCCCTTCGGGACATCGGGCCAGCGTTCGATGCCGACAACTGCGGGTTTCACCGCCGCCCAGATGTCGACGAACGGGTGGCCCGTGACCAGGACATCGGGATGGTCGACGCCGGCGGCAATGCGGCTCTCCTTGGAATCGTCGACCAGATGGTCGAGCAGGATCCCGAGGCGACGGCCCGGACGCGGCCCAAAACCGCGCACGATCTCAACGAGGTTGTCTGCGCCGTCGAGCAGTTCGACGACAACACCCTCCACACGCAGATCATCGCCCCAGACCTTTTCGACCAACTCGGCGTCGTGCACGCCCTCGACAAGAAGTCTGCTGGCCCGGGCGATGCGCGCCGAAGCACCGGCCACCGCAACCGAACCCGAGGCTGTGCGCGATGCGCCGGCAGTACTGACGGCGGTGGGACGTACGAGCGTGACCTGCTTGCCCTGCACATCGAACGCGCCATCCCGCAGACGAACCTTGTGGTCGCGGCCCATGCGGTCGCGGATGGTGACGATTGCGGAGTCGCAGCTGACCACGACGCCATAGAGCGGCGTGCCGCGGACTTCTACCTCCAGGCCGGCGTCGGCCGGGATGCGCGGTGGCGCTTTGCGCACCCGGGGTGCGTCGCCGTCGAGATCGAGCGGCTCCGAGAGGATCCCGCGTCGGTACGGCGTTTCGGCCATGTCAGCCGCCGACGAGTTCGCGGATCTTGGCCTCGGTGGCGGGACCGTCGTAGGCGAGTTCGCCATCGCGAAGGCCGATACAGCGGGTGGCGCTGGGAACGAGATCGAGTTGATGGGTGGAACACACGATGGTCGCGCCCTGGGCGACGACATCGCTCATGATCTCGACGAGGGTTTCCTGCCCGGGTGTGTCGAGACCGACGAAGGGTTCATCGACGAGCATCACGCGGAATGGGCGGATGAGACCGAGGATGAGTCCGGTCTTCTGCTTGAGGCCGCGGCTGAAGCGAGAGGGGAGATCATCGACACGGTCGGTGAGTCCGAACATCTCCACGAGATCGTCGGCGTAGTCCTCCCAGTCGACGGTTTGATGGAGTCGGGCGACGTATTCGATGTGCTCGGCGAGACTGAGGTCGTCGTAGAGCACCGGGTTGTCGGGGAGATACGAGAGCGCCGCACGGGCCTCGACGGTGCCGGCGGGATGCCCCTGGATGAAGGCCCAGCCGGTGGTGGCCTCGAGCATCCCGGATGCCAGGCCGAGGAATGTGGACTTTCCGGCACCGTTGGGTCCGACGAGCATGACGAGCTCTCCGCTGCCGATCTTGAGATCAAGTGGCGTGGTGAGTCCCATGCCATCGCCGTAGTCCTTGGCGAGGTCGAGGGCCTGCAGAGCCGCGCCCGGGTCGAGCCGTGGCTCGGTGGCGGTGGTGGGTGGCTGCTTCGGGAGTGAGAAGGCTGAGGTCACAGGTGTTTCGGCTTCCGTGTGCGGAGATACAGGATGGCACCACCGACGGCGAAGAGTGCGTACACGGTGGCGTTACCCACCTTGGTGGTGTTGAGCATGGCTGGATCGGATCCGGCGTTGAGCATCGGTAGCAGTGAGATGACGACGATTGCGGGCGGGATGACGAGGCGGGCGAGCATGACCCAGCCCATGACATCAGGGCCGAGCCCCGAGAGGCCGGCGACATCGGGGGCGCCCATGGCCGTGCTGATGGTGGCTGCGACCGCTGCGGCGAGCGACACCGGGATGATGAGGATGAGCCCGATCTGCCAGACCACGGTGAAGGGCACGAGGATCGTTGCGGCGGCGCCGGCCACAACGCTCATCAGGACCATGATTGCGAATGCGGCCGCCAGATGCTGCAGCAGGAACGCTCCGGGTGCGTCGGGATAGCTCTCCCAGCGGGTCGGATGGTCGACCTCTTGGGCGGTCGGTTCAGCGGCGTCATAGGCCACGATGTAGAGCGCGAGTCCGGCCAACATGATGGCGGGGATGGTGCCGCGCCATACGGCACCGATAGCGAGTCCGCCCAAGCCAGCCATGAGCACCATACGGGCGATGCGCGGCAGCGGGAATCGCAGGTAGCTCTGCCAGTCGCGCTTCCAGACCGGTGGGATGAACGAGCGACGTTTGGCGCGTCCGATGCGGATCCAGGGACGCAGACGTGGGTTCTCCTGCGAGAGCTGACGACGCAGGAGCACCACGGTGCGGACATCTTGGAGCGTGACCGCGAATCGCAGCTGTGCCACGAGGCCTGCTCGACGAAGTGCGTGTTCGATGGAGAGCTCACCGATGCGCTGGAGGGCGAGGAAGATCAGCAGCACCACGATCGCCACCGGGATGATCGCGAGGGCACGGAAGGTGATTGGCCAGAACGCGAGGTCGGCGAGCAGGGTCAGCGGCGAGGTCTGATGTCCGGTGAGGATGTCGATGGTTGACCAAGCGAGCAGAGCGACGGCCATGGCGTTGGCCGGCCACCAGCGAACGCGGCGGCCTGAGATGGTCATGGCAGTGGCCGATGCGGCAACGCCGACGATGGCGAAGGTTGCGGCACAGCTCACAATGGAGGCAACGGGATTGACGGGCAGGCGACGGGCGGCGAGTTCGCCCACGATGGCCCCGGCCACGCCACCGGCGAATGCGAGGAATCGCAGTTGTTTGATGGCGGGGCCGCGCACGACCTCGGAACGGGGCACCGGCGCACTGAGTTCGTGCATCACGACTGGGGCTTCGAGCACGAGCGGTCCGCCGCGTCCGCCTGATCGCAGACCGATGCCGATGACTGCTGCGAACGCGAGGCCCAGCCAGATGGGTGCGGTGGTGGCGAAGTCGGCGGCTTCGGCAGCGCTGAGACGATCGTTGGGCAACTGACTTGACGCAAACATCACGAAGATCACCGTGACGAGTCCAACCATGTAGACGCGATAGAGCGCATCGATCCAGTGGACATCGGAAAGGCGGTTGTGGCGGCGAGTGCGGCGCAGGTCATGCAGCGCTGCGGTCGTTGCCTCGAGATCGATCACAGGTGGGAATCTACCGGCCCTGAGCTCATGGCTTCGTTCCGCCGGCCTCGGCCTCTTCGGCGAGGGCCAGCCACGACTCCTCAGTGGTGGCGAGCTCAGCATTGACGGCGGCGAGTTGTGCGCCCAATTCGGTGAGTTCACTATGGGCCGCTGTTGCCGCCTTTGTGGCCAGATCAGCTTCAAGTGCCTCACGTCGTCGGGCGAGTCGGGCGATCGCCTTGTCGGCCTCCTTCATGAGGTGACGCAGTGTGCTGGCGCTGCGGGGCGCATTGACCGGTTTCGCTCGCTTGGTGCTGGCGGTCGATGCCGACGAGGCCGGTTTCGCGGGCCGTGATGGGCTGGCCGAGGCGCGTCCCTTGATGCGGTTTGCCCGGCGTTCGTCCTCCCAGCGCGCATAGCCGCCGGCCCGGCGACTCGGTCGCGAGTGGCCGTCCATCACCATGACATCGGCGACGGTACGTTCAAGGAACGCCCGGTCATGACTCACGACGATGAGCGCTCCGGGCCAGTCGTCGAGAAACTCCTCGAGCACCCGCAGCGTGTCGATGTCGAGATCGTTGGTGGGTTCGTCGAGCAGTAGCACGTTCGGCTTGGCGGCGAGCACCAGCAGCAGTTGCAAGCGCCGTCGCTCACCGCCGGAGAGCAGTTCGATCGGCGCCCATTGGGCATCTGCATCGAACCAGAACGATTCGAGCAGGGCGGCGTCCTGCCAGTCGGGGAGCCGATGGCCACCGGTGACGGCGTCGCGCACCCGCTGTTTCGGGTCGAGTGTGACGCCGACCTGGTCGTAGTACCCGATACGGACGGTGCTGCCGTACTCGACAGTTCCGGCAAGGGGCTGGCGCCGGCCGGCGATGAGATCGAGCAGTGTGGACTTACCGACCCCGTTCGGGCCGACGAGGCCGAGGCGTTCGCGCGGGTCGAGCGCGAGATCGACGCCGGTGAACAGCGGGTTTTCAGAGGCCTGCTCACCCCCGTGGCTGAACGACACGCCCTCGAGTTCGACCACCTTGTCACCGAGGCGGGGAGTGCCGAACCACAGATCGGGGATTCCGGATCGTGCAGCGGGTTCAGCGCGGCTTTCGACGATCGAAGTCGCAGCTTCAATGCGAGCCTTGGGCTTACTGGTTCGAGCGGGCGCACCCCGGCGCAACCATGCAAGCTCTTTTTTGGCGAGATTGCGCCGGGTCGACTCGTTGCTCGCTGCTTGGTCCTCGCGTTCGGCGCGGCCTTCGAGATACGCGTCGTAGCCACCGTCGTGCACGTAGCCGCGGCCGCGGTCGAGTTCGAGCACCTTGGTGGTCACCCGGTCGAGAACATGGCGATCGTGGGTGACCATGATCAGTCCGCCCCGGTAGGTCTCGAGTCGCTCCTCGAGCCACGCGATCGCGTCGATATCGAGATGGTTCGTCGGTTCGTCGAGCACGAGCAGGTCGCTCTCGGCCACGAGCGCCCGGGCCAGGGCCACGCGCTTGGCCTGACCTCCTGACAGCCGTGAGGTATCAGCGTCGAGAAGGGCCGACATCCCGAGATGGTCGAGGACCGCGGCGGCCTCCCACGCCTGCTCGGCGGCGGCCTCGACCGCAGCGAGCACGGGCCCGGCTGGCAGCACCGGACGCTGGGGCAACGACGCGATGCGCACACCACGGCCGCGCCGCACCGCTCCGCTCTCGGGATCCTGTTCGGAGGTCAGCACTGAAAGCAGCGTGGACTTCCCGCAACCGTTGAGACCCACGATGCCGATCCGATCGCCGGAGGACACGGTGAACGACAGATCGGTGAACAGCGGCCGACCGGGTCGGGTCATTGTCACCGCTTCGAGGTCGACCAGAATCACCCTGCGAGGCTAGGTCCTCCATGCACCGGTCCCCGACGGGCACCCCACTAGCGTTCCGGTTCGTCCCCGCCGGGGGCGTTGAGAGCCCGACCATGACCGATACCGCCCCACAACCGAGGACATGGAGTCGCGGGCGCGTCGTGCACCCTGCACCGACTGTGGCCAACCACCCCGCCGGTCCGGGTCGATACCGAACGCCACTGATCATGTTTGCCGCGGTCGCGGTGATCGTCTGGGTCGCCATCTGGATCGGCAACACGCAATTCGCCCACGACGCCTTCTTCCCTGCGCGTCCGGGAATCGCCGGCGGAACCTGGTTCGAAGGCTGGCAGCGATGGGATGCCTACTGGTACCGCACCATCGTGCGCGAGGGCTACGTCTCGTACCCGGGTGTCCAATCCTCGGTTGCGTTCTGGCCCTCGTATCCACTGCTCGTCCGCGCAGTGAGTTGGGCGTTCCCCAGCATCTTCATCACAGGGTCGATCGTCACGCTCTGCTGCGGTGCGGTGAGCGCCGTGCTGTTGCGCCGTTGGGTTGGAGTGTTCCTCCCTCGGGCGGCGGCGGTCACGACGGTCGCCCTTTTTCTTGTCTATCCCTACGGCTATTACCAATACGGCGCCGTCTACGCCGACGCGCTGTTCGTCGCCGTCACCATCGGTGCGTTTCTGCTCGTCGAACGTGATCGCCTGTTCTGGGCGGGAGTGGTCGGCATCGTTGCTACTGCGGCGCGACCGGCGGGTGTGGTGGTAGCCGTGGCGCTCGTGCTGCGAGTCATCGAGCTGCGCAACCTCGCTCGCGCTGAACGTTCACAGCAGCAACTCTCTCTCTGGAAACGTCTCGATCCCCGGGTCCTGCAGTGGCGTGATTCTCCCGTGTTCCTCGCGTTCTGCGGGGTGGGGGCGTGGTCGGCCTTTCTCGGTTTCCGATTCGGTGACCCACTGTTGTTCGCCACCGTCGAATCGACCTGGGGTCAGGGTGCCGGACCCTCGACCTGGCTGAAGTTCCGCATCTTCGAGGAGCTTCGAGATCGACCGCTCGAGGCCGGGACCATTGGTCATGTCGTGCAGGGGTTGCTGTTGATCGGAGCGTTGGCACTGGTGCCCCGGATCGTGCGTCGGTTCGGCTGGGCCTATGCGCTATTCACCCTCGGCGTCATCGGGCTCGCATTGGTGGGCACCAAGGATTTCCAGAGCTCGGGGCGCTATCTCATTGGGGCGTTCCCCTGTTTCGCTGTGCTCGGCGAACTGCTTGCAGCTCGCCCGCCTCTGCGCTTCGTGGTGTTGGTTCTCTCCCTTGTTGCGCTCGCCGTGATGGCGGTGGCGTATGGGCGGGGTACCTATCTCGCCTGATCGGGCGATAGCGTCACTGTTCGTCCCGCGCTGTCCGGCCGCCGCCGCAGCGAGCTCCTCCCCCGAAGGAACCCCATGACGGTCGATGCCGACACCAACGAGATCCTGCTCGATGAAGAGCCGCAGTTCGTGCTCACGGTCACCCCTGAAGCCATTGAACGGGTCATCGAGATCCGTGATGGCGATGAGGATCCCGGTTCGGTGGCCCTTCGGGTCGAGATCATCGGAACCTCAGGCACTGATTACAGCTACGACCTCTCGTTCGCCCCGATCGCCGAGATGGAAGAGAACGACGATCTCTCGGTTCAAGACGGCTTGTCGGTCGTGGTCGCTGCGGGGAGTGTTGATCGCATGCGCGGTGCCACCCTTGACCTTCCCAGCAACGCCGGTCAGGCCGGGTTGATCATCCGTAATCCGAACCGGGCTGATCCCCTTGCCGGTCTCGACCTTTCGGTCACGGGCGATGTCGCCGAGAAGGTATCGATGCTGCTCGAGCATGTCGTGAACCCGCAGTTGGCCGCACATGGTGGATTCGCAGCACTCGTTGGCGTGGACGATTCCAAGGCGTACCTCACCATGGGTGGCGGATGTCAGGGCTGTGCCGCCAGTGCCCAGACCTTGCAGATGGGTATCCGCGAGCAGATCCTCGAAGCGATCCCCGAGATCACCGAGGTCATCGATGTCACCGATCACACCGCCGGTGACAATCCCTTCTATACGCAGTAACCGGCACGTCTCCAGGCAGTAGACGGAGCCTTCGGTCGTTGACCACCGGTCGGCGAAAACTCTTGGCGCAGAAATTGATCAGCAGCGTCAACTAATCTAGGTTCACCGATGTGACACGGGGAGGGAACCTTCCCGCGTTCGGTCCGTCGCTCGAACCAGCACAGCAACAGAAAGAGGAACAATGCCCGACGTTGTCCGTGAGTCCGTCTTCAACCTGCAGTTTCCGTTCACGCGGTCACTGGGGTCGACGCTGAGCACATTCTTCTCAGCGCTCGCGCAGGGGCAGATCATCGGTGTGCGCACCGCTGGTCGTGTCATCGCCCCGCCGCTCGAGTACGACCCTGATACTGCCGCCGATTCAGGCACCGACTACGTCAAGGTCGGCCCCAAGGGCACCGTGTCCACCTGGACCTGGGTGCCGGAGCCCACGCATCTGCACACGGTGAAGCATCCATTCGCGTTCGCATTCATCACGCTTGATGGTGCCGACACACCGATGTTCCACGTTGTCGACGCCGGTTCCGAGAGCGCAATGGCTCCGGGCATGCGCGTTGAAGCCACGTTTAAGCCCGCCGATGAGCGAGTCGGTCGCATCGACGACATCGTCGCCTTCGTGCCGGCCAGCGATCCCTCGCCGAGCGCCGGCGCTGGCGAT
>CAEMXZ010000090.1_pt1 | contig 9908 bp, 16 predicted proteins | sample 7263481 | NCBI WGS metagenome assembly CAEMXZ01 (sample SAMEA6813769, study PRJEB35770) | uncultured Microthrixaceae bacterium | biome: Freshwater; feature: Freshwater reservoir; material: water | place: Czech Republic | collected 2017-04-14 | depth 0.5m m
CTTCTTGGCGACGTTGACGCCGTCGACGATCACCTTGTTGCGCTCCGGAATGGCCCGGGTGACGGTACCGGTCTTACCCCGGTCCTTGCCCGTGAGGACCTGAACGCGGTCTCCCTTGCGGATTTTCATCACAACACCTCCGGTGCCAGCGAGACGATGCGCATGAACTTCTTGTCGCGCAGCTCACGCCCGACGGGACCGAAGATACGGGTGCCGCGGGGCTGCAGGTTGTCGTTGATGAGAACGGCTGCGTTCTCATCGAAACGGATGTACGAACCGTCGGGACGACGCTTCTCCTTCTTGACCCGGACAACGACGCACTTGACGACGTCGCCCTTCTTGACGGCGGCGCCGGGAATGGCGTCCTTGACCGTGGCCACGAAGATGTCTCCGATCGAGGCGTACCGACGACGAGTACCGCCGAGGACCTTGATGCAGAGAACTTCCTTGGCACCGCTGTTGTCAGCGACGCGGAGTCGGGATTCCTGCTGGATCATCGTGCACGCTCCAGCACGTCGACGATGCGCCAACGCTTGAGCTTCGACAGTGGTCGGGTCTCCTGGACACGAACCTTGTCGCCGACGTTGAGATCGTTGGTCTCATCGTGGACGTACAGCTTGCTCGTGCGCTGGACGGTCTTGTTGTACCGGGGGTGACGCACACGGTCGACAACCGCGACAACCGCGGTCTTGTCCATGCTGTTCGACACGACCGTGCCCTCACGCACCTTGCGCGGGTTCGGTCGGGCTTCCCCGGTGGCTGTGGTTTCTTCAGCCATCAGTTCTCCTCTTGGGACGAGAGTGCTTCGGCTGCGGCGATCTCTCGCTCACGCAGCTCGGTGTTGATTCGAGCGACCTGCTTGCGGACCGCGCCCAGGCGGGCGGTGTTGTCCAGCGATCCGGTGACGTGCTGGAAGCGCAGGTTGAACGCTTCTTCCTTGGCTGCTGCGAGTAGATCGAGCAGTTCGGCGTCGCCGACGTCATGGAGCGATTCCTTGGTCTTCGCCATCAGAAGCCCTCCTCACGAGCAACGAAACGGCACTTGATCGGCAGTTTCTGGATGGCCCGATCGATGGCCTCACGGGCGATCGCGGGATCGTTGTACGAAAGCTCGAACATGATTCGACCGGGCTTGACCACGGCGACCCATCGTTCGGGGTTGCCCTTGCCGGAACCCATGCGGGTTTCGGCCGGCTTCTGCGTGACGGGCTTGTCCGGGAACACGTTGATCCAGACCTTGCCGCCGCGCTTGATATGACGGGTCATGGCGATACGGGCGGCTTCGATCTGACGAGCAGTGATCCAGCCCGGCTCAAGGGCCTGGATACCAAAATCACCAAAGGTGACCTCGGTTCCACCCTTGGAACCACCCTTCATACGCCCTCGCTGCTGCTTGCGGTGCTTGACCTTCTTGGGCATCAACATATTCAGTCACCATCCCCGGGACGGAAGTGCGGCGTCTCGGTGTGCTGACGGGTCGAGCGCTCGATCTCTTCCTCTTCGGCGAGAAGGCGCTCGAGTTCCGGATCAGCTTCCTTGAGCAGCGGAGTGTTCTCTTCGTCCGGCTCGGCTGCACCAGCAGCTTCAGCGGCATCGGAACGACGACGACCGGCAGCGGAGGAGACGACCTTGCGGGCACCGGGCTCGCCGGAGGTTTCGCCGACAGCCATGGCGGCCTCGCGGACGATCTTGTCGTCGGCCACGCTCTTGTAGGGAAGGATGTCGCCCTTGTAGAGCCAGACCTTCACGCCGATACGGCCATAGGTGGTCTTGGCCTCACGGAAGCCGTAATCGATGTCGGCACGAAGCGTGTGCAGCGGCACACGACCTTCGCGGTACCACTCGGTGCGGGACATCTCAGCGCCGCCGAGACGACCTGCGCACTGCACCCGGATACCGAGAGCACCAGCCTTCTGGGCGTTCTGGACCGCACGCTTCATGGCACGACGGAATGCGACACGACCAGCGAGCTGATCGGCAACACCCTGGGCGATGAGCGCAGCATCGAGCTCAGGCTGCTTGATCTCCTGGATGTTCAGCTGCACCTTGTTGTTGCCGCTGATCTTGGTGAGACCGTTGCGAAGGCGATCGGCCTCGGCGCCACGGCGACCGATGACGATGCCCGGACGAGCGGTGTGCACATCGATGCGAAGACGATCGCGGGTGCGCTCGACCTCGACACGACTGATCGCCGCGTGGGGCAGCTGCGTCATGATGTAGTCGCGGATCTGCCAGTCCTGGATGACGTTGGTGGCGTACTCGCCACGATCAGCGAACCAACGCGACTTCCAGTCGGTGGTCACGCCGAGGCGGAACCCGTAGGGGTTGACCTTCTGGCCCATCAGTTGTCCTTCCCTTCGGCGTCGTCGGCCGCTTCGTTCTCTTCGGTTGCGGCTTCGGCATCGCCGGATGCTGCTTCGGACTCGGTCACGTCAGCCTCGACTGCTTCTGACTCGACTGCTGACTCGGTCTCAGCGACCTCATCACCGTGGTCGTGGTCGTGGTCGTGGTCGTGGTCGTGGTCGTGCTCGGCGGCCTTCTCGGCCTTCTCCGAACGACTGCGGGCCACACGCTCACGACGGGCGTCGGCAGCGGCACGGCCACCACTGACACGACCGCTGGCTGCTTCACGCTCACGGATCTTGAGCAGGTCCTCGGGCGAGTAACGGCTCACGATGACCGTGATGTGGCAGGTCCGCTTGCGAATACGAGCGGCGCTACCACGGGCACGGGGACGGAATCGCTTCAGGGTCGGACCCTCATCAGCGAAACAGGCCGAGACGTAGAGCTCATCAGCTGGGATCGAGTTGTTGTGCTCGGCGTTGGCGATTGCCGACTCGAGCGCCTTGAGGATGGTGCGGGCGATGTCGCGCTCGGCGAACTCGAGGATCTCGAGGGCACGAGCCACGGGAAGTCCGCGGATGAGATCGAGGACCTCACGGGCCTTGTACGCCGACGAGCGGACGTACTTGACCTCGCAGCGCACACCTGGGCGCTCGTTGGTCTTTGCTCCGAAAGCCATCAGCGACGACCCTTCTTCTCTTGACCGGCATGGAACCGGAAGGTTCGTGTGGGGGCGAACTCTCCGAGTTTGTGACCGACCATGGACTCGGTCACGTAGACCGGGACATGCTTGCGACCGTCGTGGACGGCGATGGTGTGTCCGACCATCTCGGGAATGATTGTGGAACGACGTGACCAGGTCTTGATGACCTTCTTCTCGTTGTTCTCGTTGAGGACGTCGACCTTCTTGAGAAGGTGATCGTCGACGAACGGTCCTTTTTTGAGGCTGCGAGGCATCGGTGACGTCTCCTAGCGCCGTGAGCCGCGGGTGCGGCGACGACGGACGATGAGCTTCTGACTGGGCTTGTTCTTGTCGCGGGTGCGGCCTTCGGGCTTGCCCCAGGGCGACACCGGGTGACGACCACCGGAGGTCTTGCCCTCGCCACCACCGTGGGGATGGTCGACGGGGTTCATGGCCACACCGCGGGTCTGGGGGCGAACGCCCTTCCAGCGGTTACGACCGGCCTTACCGATCTTGATGAGTTCGTGCTCGGAGTTGCCGACCTCGCCAACAGTGGCGCGGCAGTCGATCGGAACACGACGCATTTCCGTGGACGGAAGTCGCAGGGTGGCGAAATCGCCCTCCTTGGCAACGAGCTGGATGCTCATGCCTGCGCTACGGGCCATCTTGCCGCCGCCGCCGGGCTTGAGTTCCACGTTGTGCACGACGGTACCGACCGGGATGTAGCGAAGCGGAAGTGCATTGCCGGGACGGATGTCCGAGCCCTGACCGCTCTGCAGGATGTCGCCGACTCCAACGCCCTTCGGCGCCAGGATGTAGCTCTTCTCACCATCGTGGTAGTGGAGAAGGGCAATGCGGCAGGTGCGGTTCGGGTCGTACTCGATTGCCGCAACGGTGGCGGGAACGCCATCCTTGATGCGACGGAAATCGACCAGACGGTACCGCTGCTTGTGACCGCCACCCTTGTGACGAGCCGTCTTGCGACCGTAGGAGTTACGTCCACCGGTCTTGGGCTTCGGCACGACGAGCGTGCGCTCGGGCGTGGTCTTGGTGATCTCGGCGAAGTCGGAGACGGTCTGGAACCGGCGACCCGCACTCGTGGGCTTACGTTTACGAAGAGCCATGGTTCTATGCCTCGAACAGTTCGATGCGGTCGCCGGCGGCGAGGGTGACGAATGCACGCTTGGTGTCGGGTCGTGACCCGAAGGTGCCGGTGCGACGGTTGCGCTTGCGCTTCCCGTTGCGATTGAGGGTGTTCACCTTGAGGACCTTGACGCCGAAGATGGATTCGATGGCGTCGTGGATCTCGGGCTTGGAGGCGTCGGGATGAACGACGAACGTGTAGACGTTCGACTCGAGAAGGCCGTAGCTCTTCTCGCTCACCACGGGACGGATGATGATGTCGCGGGGGTTCTTCACTGTGCTGCCTCGGCCTTCGGAACGGTGTTCTTGGTGAAGACGACGTAGTCGCTCACGAGAATGTCGTAGGTGTTGAGTTCGGCTGCCTCAAGCACATGCACCGAGGGGATATTGCGGAAGCTCTTCCAGGCCTCAACGTCGGCACGGGTGAGCACGATGAGTGCACGACCCTCGACACCGAGCGCCTTGAGAGCGGCAATCGCACCCTTGGTGGAAGGAACATCGAAGTTCCAGTCCTCAACGACGATGACATGACCCTCGGAAGCACGATCGCTCAGCGCCGAACGAAGGGCGAGCTTTATCATCTTCTTGGGGGTCTTCTGGGCGTAGCTACGTGGCTTCGGGCCGAGTGCGACACCGCCACCCACCCAGTTCGGTGAACGGGTCGAGCCCTGACGAGCACGACCGGTGCCCTTCTGCTTCCAGGGCTTGCGACCGCCACCGGAAACCTCGGCGCGGGTCTTGGTGCTCTGGGTGCCGGCACGACGTGCGGCGAGCTGGGCGGTGACAACCTGATGCATCACGGGTACGTTCGGTTCGATGCCGAAGGTGTTGGCATCGAGGTCGAGCGATCCGGCATCGGCACCGGCTGGGGTCTTCATGGTGATCGTGGTCATCATGCACCTGCCTTGGTTCCGGCCTTGACGGCATTGCGGATGACGACGACGCCACCCTTGGGGCCCGGGATGGCACCACGGATCAGGATGAGGTTCTTCTCGGCATCGGTGGACACGACCTTGAGGTTCAGTGTGGTGACCTTGTCCGAACCCATACGGCCAGCCATCTTCTTGCCCTTGAACACACGGCCGGGCGTGGCGCATGCGCCAATGGAGCCCGGGGCACGATGCACACGATGGGCACCATGGGAGGCTCGCTGACCACCGAAGTTGTGACGCTTCATGGTGCCGGCGAAGCCCTTGCCCTTGGAGATGGCGGTCACGTCGACGAGTTCGCCCTCAGCAAGGGTGTCGACGGTGATCTCCTGGCCGACCTCGAAGCCGCTCACGTCGTCGAGCCGCAGCTCGAGCACGCGAACACCAGCGCGTACGCCGGCCTTCTCGAAGTGTCCACGATCGGGACTGTTGAGCTTGCGGGCATCCTTCTCACCGAAGGTGACCTGCAAGGCGTCATAGCCATCGTGCTCTCGGGTCTTCACCTGCACGACTCGCAGGGGATCAACACGGAGGACGGTGACGGGAACGACTCGGTTCTGGTCGTCCCAGACCTGTGTCATGCCGACTTTTTCGCCGACAATCGCTTTGTTCGCCATGATGGCAACGATCTTTCTGTTGTGGATTTGCGTCGTCTCGCCCCTGGAAAAGCGGGCCCTTCACGTGAACGCTCGGCACGGGTAAACCCGGCCGAGCGCCATTCGGTTGTGCTGCGGGGTATCCACCGGAGTGGACCGTCGCAGACGTCGGTTCGATCGACGAAGAGGTGCGTCCGTGGGCTGTTCCGAAGAACGGCCGTCACGCACAGGGGTCAGACCTTAGCGAGGCACCCCCACCAAGTCCAAATCCCCTCGGCCGGACGAGGCTGATCAGCGATCGCAGGCGCCCAAGGGCTGTTCGAACGGGTCCCCGACCGAGAAACTGGTGCCGTTGGAGTCCCGAACAATCATGCAGGGTATCGCCTCGATCGGAAGTGGCACTATGAGCCAGCGGAGATCGGGGGCAGAATCGCTGCGAAGCACCTCCATCGGCAGATCCACTGGCATGGCAGGGTCACGATCTGCGATGAGCCGGAACGATTCGGCGGTGCTCGCCACCACCCCGAAGGCATAGCCCCTTCCCGCGATCACGACCTGGGTGAGAGTGGGGATTCCGAGGACCGCCATGCATATCTCAAACGGCGGCAACAGCTGCCTGTCGTCGTTCCCGCCGCCGGCTGGTGTGGAATCGAAGCTGAGACCGGCGCAGGCCGTCGGTCCGCCGAAATCGTGCACCGGGATCGATGGCGGGACGGTGGCCTCGAGCAACCATGTGCCATCGTCAATCGGTCCACCCATCCGAGCCACCACGGCGAGGGCTGCTGTGCGGGACCGGAGAACCCTGAATGAATCAGGCGAGATCGACCAGCTCGATTCCGCCAGAGCGACCACATCGACGGTCGGATCGATCGTGGAGATCGAGATCGAGATCGAAACGTCGTCGCCCGGTTCCGTCCATGCCACGCTGCGTCCACCTTCGAATTGCGCCACTACTGCCGGTCGACCACGAACGGTGGCGTTGGGGACCTCCAACAGCAACCGCCCGCCGAGCACGCTGGTCTCGTCGAGCGATCGGATCCACGTGGTCACGTTGCGTCCGACGCCGTAGCCGATCGACGCGACCTGCGGCACCGGCGAGGTTCCGAACCGATCGTCAGCGGGTAGCTGATCGAGCGTGGCGAGAACGATCCCGTGACCGTTGACCTCGGCCCCAGCCACGAAAACCCCGGCATCACCCGGTTCGAGCACCTGGTCGGGGATCGCACCCGCACCCGGTTCGGTCGTGACCGACGAGCGACTCCCCTCGGGCACGGTCGAACTGCAACCGCCGACAGCACCAACCAGCAGGAGGAGGACCCCGACCACTGCGATGGCAGACCCTCGACGACGACAGCGATCGATCATCGGAAGGCCTCGACCCAGACCGCGTTCTCCTCGGGCGACCATGGTGTGACGAACCCGCAGGCCCAGGCCAGGAGAGATCCGTCCTCGCGCAGCTCCCCCGCAAGGAGAAGCCGCTCACCTGCGTGCACTCGTTGCAAGCTGGTTCCCAGTTCACTGCCGATCGGTATGACGATGTCGACCTCAGCGCCGTCGCCCCTGAACCACGAATTGACCATCAGGCGCGCGATCACCGAAGACGCCGAACCCCAGACTCCCGGAACATCGGTCGTGATCGACCGAACCTCTCCATCAAGGGCCCATGGAGCGCCGGCGAGCTGATCCGGCGTGAAACCGCAGTACGCCGATGCGCCAGCCCGCTGTCCACCGTTCTGGAACGATGGGAAATCCGCTCCCGGGTCGCTCGTGATCCCCTCAGCAGCGTCAGAAGGAGACGACTCCCCCACCTGCGCCACACCGACATCCCCTGCGCCGCCGTGACCGCTTCGGGCGACTGTCACCACAGCACCAGTTCCGACAAGAACGGTGAGCGTGACCGCTGCGACCAGCACCCGCCGGCGCGAGGTTCGTTGGCGAGAGGCGTGTCGAGGGTGCGACTCCACCACCGCACCAGTCGCCCCGAGGACACGGACGCGGATCGCGTCGCGTTCCGCCTCGGTCAGCGGGGTCACCTCCGGGCGCAACGAAGCAAAAGATTCCAGCTCATCCATGGGTGGTCTCCTCTGTGGGCACGTTGTGGCTGCGGCTGCGTGCGCGTGCACCATCGGCCGGGGTCGCTTCCGACATTGATTTCCTGAGCTGACGCCGTATCCGATGGAGACGCGACCGAACCGTTCCAATGGGTATCCCCAGCACCTGGGCGACCTCGTCATGACGCAACTCCTCCCAGACGATCAACACGAGCAACTCCCGATCGGCGGACTCCAACGCGGCGACCGCCGCCAACACGGCTCGGGCGTCGGAACCGGCATCGACCCGCTCGGCCACCCGGTCGATCGACTCGCTGGTCTGGTCACCGCTCTGGTCTCCATGGGACACGGACCTGGCCATCGCCCGCAGTCGGCGCTCCTCGGTGCGCCAGTGGCGCCGGATCAGGTTGGTCGCGATTCCGAACAGCCACGCGCGCGCCGAGCCCCGCGCGGGATCGAAGGTGTGCCGCTGATCGATGGCGATCCGGAATGTCTCTGCCGTGACATCGGCGGCGAGTTCGCGGCCGACCCGGCGGGCGACATACGCGTGGATGTCTTCGACATGCTCCTCATAGAGGACAGCAGCATCACGCATAGCCGGATCGATGGGATCGCTCACATCAGATACTTGCCCGCTGACGATGAGGCGTTCACGGAAAATGCGGGCCCGACCGGAGCAGGCTGCGTGCGATGGTTCAGAGACCCATCCGCTTGGTGACCCCATGGTCGCGACCAGCGGTGTAGCCGCCGTCGACGGCGATGGTCTGGCCCGAGACGAACGATGCGTCGGTGGATGCCAGGAACGCTGCCACGGAGGCAATCTCCTCGGGACGACCAAGGCGGCGCAGCTTGTGCTCCTCCTTGATCTCCCCCAGCATCTCGTCGAACTCGGGATCGCCAAGAGTGCGGAGCATCGGGGTGTCGATGAAACCCGGGCAGATGGAGTTCACGCGGATGCCCTGACGGCCGTAGTCGATCGCCATGTTCTTGGTGAGGATGTTCACGCCACCCTTGGAGGCGTTGTAGGAGCTACCACCGGCGGTGCCCTCGATGCCCTCGACGCTGGCCACGGTGATGACCGAGCCCCGCTCATCGTCCACCCGATCCTGGGTGAGCATCTGGGTGATGACGTGCTTGCAGGTGAAGAACGTGCCGGTGAGGTTCACGCCGATGACCTGATCCCAGCTCGAGACATCGACCAGATGCACGGGGCCACCACCGGGCACACCGGCGAAGGTACACACCGCGTCGATGCGGCCCGAGAGCTTGGCGCCGGCGGTGACCCACGCGGCCACAGCGGCCTCGTCGGTGACATCGAGGGTGGTGAACAGCGTGGGTTCAGCCACGCCCACCGGGGGCTGGAGATCGCCGCCCACGACACGAGCACCCTCGGCGAGGAAACGCTCGACCGTGGCGGCGCCGAGACCTGACGATGAACCGGTGACCAGAATGACCTTGCCGTCGAAACGACCCATGACTTCCCCCTTGAGATCTGCGCGTCGCCATGAGGTGGATCGACGCTGCGAGCGCTGCATTCTTGCCGAGAATCGCAGTGCACGGAAATGCCGGATCAGAGAACGACTCAATCAATAACGACTCCGCTATGAACGACGAAGGCCCCCGACCGGAGTCGGGGGCCTTCGTGCTTCGTGCAAGCGCCCGTGACGTACGGGACTGCGGGATCAGACCTGCTGGATCTTGATCTCGATGTCGACGCCGGCCGGGAGGTCGAGACGCTGGAGCGAGTCGACGGTCTTGGGCGTGGGATCCACGATGTCGAGGAGACGCTTGTGGATGCGCATCTCGAAATGCTCGCGGGAGTCCTTGTCCTTGTGCGGTGAACGGATCACGGTGAAACGGTGCTTCTCCGTGGGGAGCGGCACCGGTCCGCGAACAGCGGCACCGGTTCGGATGACGGTCTCCACGATCTTCCTCGTGGACTGATCGACGATCTCATGGTCATACGCCTTCAGGCGAATGCGGATCTTCTGCTTGTCTGCCATGTTCTGCCGATCTGCTTACTTGAGGATCTTGGTGACGCGGCCGGCGCCCACGGTACGACCACCCTCACGGATGGCGAAACGAAGACCGTCTTCCATCGCGATCGGATGAATGAGTTCAACAACCATCTCCGTGTTATCACCAGGAATACACATCTCGGTTCC
>CAEMXZ010000092.1_pt1 | contig 9846 bp, 9 predicted proteins | sample 7263481 | NCBI WGS metagenome assembly CAEMXZ01 (sample SAMEA6813769, study PRJEB35770) | uncultured Microthrixaceae bacterium | biome: Freshwater; feature: Freshwater reservoir; material: water | place: Czech Republic | collected 2017-04-14 | depth 0.5m m
CTTGCGCTCGAACCAGATCATCAGCATCGTGGCCACGAGCATGAGTGCGAAGACGACCACAACCTTGAGGATCACGATCAGCACGATCGCAAGGTCGATGTGCCCGGCAAGGAGCGGATCGCCGCTCACTGCGGCGGCACCCATGGAGGTTGCGGCGGCGATCATTTCGTGGTCTCGATCCGCAGCTCGGTGACGAGATCAGTGATGTTCACGAGGTTGCTCACCTGATGGTCGGACTGGTTCACCACGACCGCAGCAGTGCCGCGTGCGACACCGGCATCGGCGTGGATCGGCATCATCATCATGGTGCGAGGTGAGCGCACCGATACGGTGCCTCCCGCTTCCACCCCGAGCCGATCGAAGTCGTACGGGCTGACCCGCACCGAGGTGCCCGGAGCGAGACCGGCGAGATGATTGCCGGATTGCACGATCGTGCCCTGGTCGTAGAGCTTGCGGGTGGCCACGAGTCGGAAGGAATAGGAGTCGACCGGAGGCGAGACCACGGCCGGAGCAGCGCTGAACGCAACGAGTGCCGGCTGCGCTGCAGCACCTTCGGCCTGATCGAGTTCGGCGAGCAGTTCGGGATCGATGGGCTCGGCCTGCTCCCCACCATCGGTTTCGACTTCAGAAGCACCGTCAGCAACCTCGACGTCGACAGCGTCGGCTGCGGCCGACACCTCGTCGCCGATCGCTGCTTCTTCTTCATCGACGATGGGAGCCGGCAGTTCGCCGGGAACCAGCACGCCGCTGGGAGAGGAGGCCACGAGTTCGGCGGTGAGACCGAGATGGGCCGGAGCGATGCTGCCGATCTCGGCGAGGACATCGACATGGGAGGTGAAGCCGAGGTCGGTTCCGAGACGCGATGCCAGTTCGGTGGCGAGGACCCAGTCGGGACGAGCAGTGCCCGGGGGCGTGACCCGCTGCGAGAGTGAACTGACACGACCCTCGAGATTGGTGGTGGTTCCCGCCTTCTCCGCGAATCCGGCGGCAGCGAGCACGATGTCGGCCTGCGCGCTTGAAGAGTTGAGGAGGGTGTCGACGCTGATAACTGTGCGAGCACCGGCGAGACCACGAGAAGCGAGATCCGCATCGGGGACGTCGGCAAGCGGATCGGCACCGAGAAGCACCAGAACATCGATGCGACCGGCGGCGGCCGCTTCGAGGATTCCGACAGTGTCGAGACCACGCTGGGCTGGAACGGTGGGCCAGCATTCGGCGAACCAGTCGCGGGCGCTTTCGAGGGTCACGCGGCCCGGGAGCATGCCAGGGGCCAGACCCATGTCAAGCGCACCGTGGATGTTCGCCCGCCGCAGCGCCGGGAGGAACACCGTGTCGGGACGGGCCTCAAGCAGCACGGTGGCCGCGTCGAGGGTGACCGCAACGGACTCGCTGAGCGATGCACGACCGAGCACGACCTTGATCGGCCCGTTCGCCGCAGCGAGAAGGGCTCGCACAGCGTTGACGCGATCGGCCGGCACGCCCGCGATGTCGCGGTCGGCATCAACGGATGCCGTGAGCGCACGCAGGAGATCGCCGGTTTCGCCCGGACGGGGCTGCAGCGAAGCCTTGGCGAGCGAGGTGATTCCCGTGCTGCGCGGCGAGATCTCGAGCAGCGTGACCCGATCGTTCTCCACCGCATGACGGAGGCGCAGGAACAGCACCGGAAGCTCTTCCTTGGGATCGGGACCGAGGAGGAGCACGGTGCCACCGGGAGCGCAGAGTTCATCGATGGTGGTGCGGGGCAGACCCAGAGCAGCTTCAGCTGGGAGACCATCGGCCAATTGGGCATCGACGTTGTCGGTGCCGAGCACGCCCTTGGCGAGCTTGGCCCATGCGTAGGCATCTTCGTTGGTGAGACGAGCCCCACCGATGAACGCGATCGCTGACGACGAGGCAGCCGACAGAGCCTTGGCGGCCGCGGCGAGTGCATCGGACCAACGAGCGGGAGTGAGACCGGCTGCGGTGCGCAGGAGCGGTTCGCTCAACCGACCCTCGGCGGCCACGGCCTCGCTGGAGAACCGACCCTTATCGCAGAGCCAACCCCAGTTGACCGGATCGATGTCGACCCCGGAGTAGCGCTGGACCTGATCACGCGAGGAGTCGATGGAGATGCGGCAGCCGACCGAACAGCCCTGACAGGTTGACTCGGTGGTGTCGAGATCCCAGGGACGGGCCTTGAACCGATATGTACTTGCAGTGAGCGCTCCGACCGGGCAGATCTGCACGGTGTTGCCGCTGAAGTACGAGGCGAAGGGCTCGTCAGGGAAGGTGTTGATCTCGGTGTTGTTGCCGCGATGGATGAAGTGGATCAGTGGATCGCCGGCGACGTCCTTGGCGAAACGGGTGCAGCGATCGCACAGGATGCATCGCTCGCGATCGAGCAGCACGAGATCGCTGATCGGGATCGGCTTCTCCTTGTGGCGCTTCTCCTCGACCATGCGGCTCTCGCCGGGTCCGAAGGCCATGGTCTGGTCCTGCAAGGGGCATTCGCCACCCTTGTCGCAGACCGGACAATCGAGAGGATGGTTGAGGAGCAGGAACTCGAGAACGCCGTCCTGGGCCTTCTTGGTGATCTCGGATTCGGTCTCGACCTTCATGCCCGGCGTGCACTCGATCATGCAGCTGGGCTGAAGGGCCGGGCCGCGACCGGTGTCGACCTCGACGAGGCACATCCGGCACATGCCGACCGGCTTCATGCGCTCGTGGTAGCAGAACCGCGGGATGTAGGTACCGGCTCGTTCGGCGGCGTCGATAAGGAGCTCACCCTTACGAGCGACAACCTCATGACCATTGATCTCGACGACAACGCCGTCGACTGCGGGGGCCTCGGACTCAGGCATGGGTCACCGCCTTGGGGAAAGCCACGGGCACGGAGATTCGGGTCTGCTCCGCCTGGGTGATGCGGGCGTCGAACTCGGAACGGAAACGCTCCATGGCCGACGCGATGGGTGAGACGGCCGACGGGCCGAGCGGGCAGATCGTGGTCTGCTTCGGCGGCCAGGCAATACCGGGAGAGATGTTGTCGCAGACGTCCATGAGGAGCGCGAGATCAGAAGGTCGGCCATAGCCGTCGAGGATCCGTTGCAGGATCTTCTCGAGCCAGGTGGTTCCCTCACGACATGGCGTGCACTTGCCACAGGACTCACGGGCGAAGAAGCGCACGACCCGCAGGCAGGCCTTCACGGCGTCGGTGGTCTCGTCCATGACGACGATGGCACCCGAACCGAGCATGGAGCCGGCTCGGTCGACGGTGACCTTCTCGAGCGGGAGGTCGAGATGTTCCTCGAAGAACCACGGAGCTGAGGCGCCACCCGGGATGAACGCCTTGATGGCGTTGTCATTGCGGATACCGCCGCCGTACTGGGGCGAGAAGATGAGATCGCGAAAGGTGGTGACGCCGTATTCGACTTCGAACACACCCGGGGTCTTGACATGACCAGAGACGGCGAACATTCGGGTTCCACGGGAGGTCTCGGCACCCAGCGCAGCGAAAGCTTCTCCCCCATTACTGATGATCCAGGGCAGGTTCGAGAGGGTCTCGACGTTGTTGACGATGGTGGGCTGCATGTACAGACCCTTGGCCGCCGGGAAGAACGGCGGCTTGAGGCGGGGCATACCGCGGTTGCCCTCAAGGCTCTCGATGAGCGCAGTTTCCTCGCCCACGATGTAGGCGCCCGCACCCCAGGTGAGAACAACATCGACAGAGAAATCAGTGCCGAGGATGTTTCGACCGACATACCCAGCGGCATAGGCGTCGTTGAGCGCAGCGGCGATGTGTTCCTGCGCAAGCGCCATTTCACCGCGCACATACAGGAACGCCTGACCACAGCCGATGGCGTAACACGCCAGCAGCACACCTTCGATGAGTTGGTGGGGATCGCGCTCCATGAGGAGACGGTCCTTGTAGGTGCCCGGCTCTGATTCATCGCCGTTGACGACGAGATAACGCGGCCACACCTCAGCGGGGGCGAGACCCCACTTGACGCCAGCGGGGAACCCGGCGCCACCGCGACCGAGAAGACTTGCGGCCTTGACCTCATCGAACACAGCGGCGGGCGCCATGCCGATCGCCTTGCGCAGGGCCTGATAGCCACCGGTGGCCTCGTAACGAGCCAACGTGTGGCTGTCTTCGTGGTCGAAGCGCGAGGTGATGATGCGGGGAACTTCAGTGGTGCTCATCAGGACTGAGCCTCCTGCGATGAAGCGAGCCAGACCGGATGGGCGGTGTCCTCGGGGGTGACGACACCGGCACGACGATCAGCCGGGATGCGCTGACGCACCTTGGCCAGCGTGCCGTGCGGCGGGATGTCATTGCGAGCGCCCGAACGGAGATCAGCGACGAGTTGATCGAACTGCGGGTTCGAGATCTTGTGGAAGTAGCGGTAGTTGACCTGCAGACACGGCGCTTCGGTGCATGCGGCGATGCATTCAACATCTTCGAGGGTGAAGAGGCCGTCCTCGGTGGTCTGACCGGGGCGGATGCCGAGGGTGGATTCGGCGTGCTCGAGGAGTTCCTCGCCACCCATGAGCTGGCAGGAGATGTTGGTGCAGATGTTGACCATGTAGCGGCCCACCGGCTCGAACTTGAACATCTCGTAGAACGATGCGGTGCCCAGAACCTCGGCCGCGGAGACACCCACCAACTCGGCGATCTGGGACATGGCGGCATCGGTGACGTGACCGTCCTGCTCCTGGGCCAGATGCAGCAGCGGGATGAGCGCGGACTTGGGTCGCGGATAGCGAGCGATGATCTCGAGCGCGAGTTCGGTGTTCTCTGCTGTGAGTCGAGCCATCAGCGATCGACCTCCCCGAGAATCGGATCGACCGACGAGATGATGGCCACGGCGTCGGCGACGAGGTTTCCGTGCATGAGATGCGGCAGGGTCTGCAGATTCACGAAGCTTGGAGCCCGCACATGCATGCGATACGGATTCGGTGAACCATCGCTGACGATGTAGCAACCAAGTTCGCCTCGAGGTGACTCGATGGCCACATACGCCTCGCCCTCGGGGACCTTGAATCCCTCGGTGAAGATCTTGAAGTGATGGATAAGGGCTTCCATCGACTCGTCGATACGGGCACGCGGTGGAGGCGTGACCTTCTTGTCCTGGATCCGATAGTCGCCCTTCGGCATGTTCTCGAGACACTGCCGAACGATCTTCATTGACTCGCGGATCTCGGCCAGGCGTATCGCGAATCTGTCGAAGCAGTCGCCGAAGGAACCAACGACGACATCGAAGTCGATCTTGTCGAAGGCGAGATACGGCATGTCACGGCGCAGATCCCAGTCATAACCGGTGGAGCGCAGGATCGGGCCGGTAACGCCAAGTGCGAGGCATTCTTCGGCGGAGATGACACCAATGCCCTGCAGGCGCTCGCGCCAGATGGGCTGGTTCGTCATGAGCACGTCGTACTCATCAAGGCGCGGGGGGAGCATGTCGAGAAGACGCAGGATGCTGTCGCGCCAGCCGTCGGGGAGATCGGCAGCAACGCCACCCGGACGGATGTAATTGTGGTTCATGCGCAGACCGGTGACCTCCTGCAGGAATCGCAGGGCCTCCTCGCGCTCACGCCATCCGTAGAGCATCATCGAAACCGCACCGAGATCCATGCCGTTGGTAGCCATGAACAGAAGGTGCGAGGAGATGCGGTTCATCTCGGTCATGAGCATGCGGATCCAGACCGCGCGCTCGGGGACTTCGATGTCGAGCAGTTTCTCGACAGTGAGGGAGAACGCCAGCTCGGTGAACAACGGCGCCGCGTAGTCCATACGCGTGACGTTGGTGGGACCCTGGAGATAGGTGAGGTCCTCGCCGGTGCGCTCCATGCCGGTGTGCAGGTAGCCGATGATCGGCTTGCAGCGCAGGACGGTTTCGCCCTGGAGTTCAAGCATGAGGCGAAGCACGCCGTGGGTGCTCGGATGCTGTGGGCCCATGTTGATGATCATGGTCTCGTCGTCGACGACTGCATCGAGTTCGGCGTCGAGAGCTTCGGACTCCGAGAGTCGCAGCACTGCACCGAGTTCGCGCAGACGCTCGCCGGCGGAGATGACATCGCGGCTGGTGAGCTCCTGGGCGCCTTCAGAGGTCTGGGCGAGGTTGGCTGGGGCTTCGTGTGTGGTGGTCATGAGTGCGTGTGATTATCGGGTGGCGGGTCGGTTCGCGGGAGCACCCTTGAACTGCACCGGGATACGACCGGAGTCGTAGTCCTTGCGCAGCGGATGACCCAGCCAATCCTCGGGCATGAGGATTCGGGTGAGATCGGGATGACCATCGAAGGAGATGCCGAACATGTCGAAGGTCTCGCGCTCCATTGCTTCGGTGCCCGGGTAGAGGTCGAAGGCACTGGCGAGACGAGCATCGTCTACGGGGATCTGCACACGAAGTCGCAGACGGGCGCGCTCTTTGTGGTTGATCAGGTTGACCACGACCTCGAATCGCTCGGTGGCGACAGAGGCTGGCACGCCGGTACGACCGGAGTGCGTGAGGTAGTCGACGCCACAGAGATCGATCACCATGTGGTAGCCCGACTCATGCAGGGTGCGCAGCAACTTCGGGTACTGCTCTCGGCTCGGATGCAGCACGAGCTGTCCACCGGATCGGGTGAGCAGAGCTCCGAAGAGTTCTTCTGGAGCGGCCCCGGGCGTGGCTTCGACCTCGGTGTCGTCCGCTCCGGTGGGGGCGGCTTCGTCGGCCATGGTCAGTTCCGTCCCAGCACAACCGGCGTGGACCCGGCGGCTCCGACCTGCTCGATGACAATGCCGGCGCCCTGACCGGGTCGACGGGTGAGTTCGCCGTCGCGAATCTGCTGATGCAGAGTGAGGATCGCGTGCATGAGAGTCTCGGGCGACGGCGGGCAGCCCGGCGCGTAGACGTCGACGGGAACGATCTGGTCGACACCCTGCACGATCGCGTAGTTGTTGAACATGCCACCCGAGGAAGCACAGACGCCCATGGAGATGACCCACTTGGGTTCCATCATCTGGTCGTAGATCTGACGCAGCACCGGGGCCATCTTCTGTGACACGCGGCCGGCCACGATCATGAGGTCGGCCTGGCGCGGGGACGCACGGAATGTCTCCATGCCATAGCGCGAGAGGTCGTAATGCGGACCACCGGCGGCCATCATCTCAATGGCGCAGCAGGCGAGACCGAAGGTGGCGGGCATAACGCTGTGCGAGCGAGCCCACTTGACGAGGCCCTCAAGCGTGCCGGTGAGGAAGTTGTGGCTGAGCCCCTCGAGGCCGGCTTCGAGCAGGCCGCCGTTTGGACGAGATTCACTGGACATTACGCGGCCTCTTCCGAGGATGCGGGGGCAGTCGCTACTGAGAGGTCGCGGCCCTCGAGTCCCACGAGTCGGATTGTGGAGGAGGCGGTGCGAGCAGGCGAGGTGATGCCGCTCTGGCGGAGCTGCTTGATGGGACCCCAGTCGAGGGCACCATTGCTGATCAGGTAGACGAACGACTCGAATACAGCCGCCGAGAAGATGACGATTGCTGCGATGCCATAACCGCCGAGCGAACGGAACACGGTGGCGAACGGGAACAGGAAGATCACCTCGATGTCGAACACGATGAAGATCATGGCGACAAGGAAGAACTTCACGGGGAATCGTTCGGGCACATCTCGCCCGGGGACGATGCCGCACTCATAGGGAGAGGACTTCGAGGCCGACGGGCGACGAGGTGCGAGAATCTTGGATACGAGGATGCTGATCGCGGCGAACAGGATGGCCAGCACCAGCATGGCGAAAATGGGGAGGTACTGACCCACGGATCAGGCCCCCTTCGCAGCTTCGGCGAGGGCCTTGTTCTTCATGAGGACCTTCTCACGGTTGTGCAGGGTCCAGGCGAAGATGATGAACAGCGAGACCGAGATGAGGAAGTACAGGAAGGGGATCAAGCGGACGCTGCCGAGATCGCGGACCAGGACCACCGAATAGACCGGCGCGGAGGTGTCGATCTTCGGCAAGGGCGGCGGCTCACCTGGCTTGGCTTCTTGGGTGACGACCTTCTGAACCTGTACCACGGCGTAATGGGTTGGGTGCTTGAACGTCGCGGCGATCTTCACCCGGAACACTGCACGGCAGACCATGTCGGTGTCGGCGCATTCGTCCTCACGCTGGGGCTTACCGCCGTATTCCCAGGTGTTGAGTTTCTTGTACGCGGTGGGACCAGAGAAGATCCCTGCGTTCACAAGCGCCACATCGGCGGCAGCCTGGGACTCACCAGCAGCCGAGGAGGCCACGAGGCTCCACCCGTTCATGTTCTCCGACTTGATGTATTCCGACACCACCTCGGGATGACTGGCTTCGAGATCAGAAAGAATGAATCCGTTCGGATACTCGGCGGCGAGTTCGGGATTATCGGCGAGGATTTCATCGGCGGTCGGCAGCGATGACGGATCAACAAGTCCACCAACCTGCGTGGTCTTCGGTGAGCCGGAACCATTGACATAGACCTCAACCGGCTTCCAGGCACCGTTGTTGCCCCGAGGACCGATGGCCGGAGGCGTGATCCACCAGGTGAGGGTGAGGATGGTGAGCCAGCCGAACAGCCCGGTGAGCGCAAGGAGCATGCCCAAGCGGGCGCCGACGTTGCTGGCGAGCAACAACCACACCGAGCCCATCAGCACCCCAACGCCGACTCCGACGACGAGGATGCCACGGATGCCCGGGTTGAAGGCGATACCGGCGAGGATCTGGAGATGGTGCATGATCAGAGGCTCCGCTCGTAGGCGACGACTGCGGCGATCTGTTCCTGGGTCAGCATGACCTGATCAGGCGACATGATTGCGGTCTTGGGGTCGACGGCATTGGGATTGACTCCGAAGCTGCCCATGCGGCCGCTCGACATTCCCTGACTGCCATAGGAGGTCTGGGCCTTGGGATAGGCCGAGACGAAGGCGATCTGCTGATCGGCGGTCGGGAACTGACGGATCTCGGATCCATCCCGAAGGTTGGGGCCGAAGCCGCCGCCACCGGGAACCTGAGCCTGACCGTAGGACCAGCCCTTGGTGTGGCAGCGGGCGCAGGAATAGGCGCCGCCGGCAAAACTGTCGGAGTAGCCGAGATTGAAGACCGCTTCGCCAAGGGTCTTGTAGGAGCCGCCGGCAACCGTGCAGTTACCGGTGGAATCGGCTGCACAGGTCTTGTCGAGTTCGGCCTGCACAGCAGCCTTCGACTCTTCGGCCGGAATCTGAATGGAGATCAGGTACTCGATCACGTCGGCGATCTGCTGCTCGGTGAGCGGACCGCCACCCGGTGCGCCCCATGCCGGCATGGGCGAGAACCCGCGGCCGTAGTTGAGGATGAGCGTGACCTGCTCGGGGGTGTAGCGGTACATGATCGTGTTGAGAGCCGGAGCTTTCCAGGAGACTGCTGCCACGTAGTCGCCGGTTGCGGGATCGGTGATGGTGTAGTTGGCCACACCACCGACGCCATTGGGACCATGACAACTCGCGCACTGGGCGCCGTTCACGTAGGTGTTCTCACCACGCCTGATGGCGATGTCCTTGAACTCCTCAACGGCGTTGGTCTGCCGACTCGGCTCAGCGAGCCAATAGAGCGGGAAGGCAATACCGATGACTGCGAGGATGACCAGCCCTGCACCGAGAGTGCGGTCAAGTTTCTTGGTCTCGAGTTCGTCATCGTCGAGATAGGGCCTGCGATTGGCGGCAAGCTCGATCTCGGAACCCACCTCGGCGCGGCCCTTGCGCATGTTGAACAAGATGGCGATGGCGAAGACGATCAGCAGAAGCACACCGAGCGTGATGCCGATGGTTCGAGCCGCATTGGCCAGAACGAGGGTAGAGGTGAAGTCGTACATCAGTGTCCTCCGCCCACGCA
>CAEMXZ010000094.1_pt1 | contig 9746 bp, 13 predicted proteins | sample 7263481 | NCBI WGS metagenome assembly CAEMXZ01 (sample SAMEA6813769, study PRJEB35770) | uncultured Microthrixaceae bacterium | biome: Freshwater; feature: Freshwater reservoir; material: water | place: Czech Republic | collected 2017-04-14 | depth 0.5m m
CAGGTCGACGCTGCTTTCACCGCGATCGAGACCACGCTCGGCCCCGTTGAGGTACTCGTTTCAAATGCAGGAATGACCGCCGACATGCTCGTGCTGCGCATGGGCACCGATGATTTCACGTCGGTTCTCGATGCCAATCTCACCGGCGGGTTCCGGGTGGCCAAACGAGCTGTGCAGAAGATGATGCGAGCCCGCTTCGGTCGGATCATCTTCATCGGCTCCGTGGTGGGTTCCACCGGACAGGCTGGACAGGCCAATTACGCCGCATCGAAGGCCGGACTCATCGGTCTGGCCCGCTCGTTAGCCCGGGAGTTCGCTTCCCGCAGCATCACCGTCAATGTGGTCGCCCCGGGACCAGTCGAGACCGATATGTTCGCCGCGGTCTCCGATGACACCCGATCCGCGATCGAAGGTGCAGTACCACTCGGACGTTTGGCAACACCCGATGAGATCGCCGCCGCCGTCACCTTTCTCGCCTCCGACGCTGCTGGCTATATCACCGGGGTCGTACTGCCGGTTGATGGCGGTCTCGGCATGGGCGCTACCTGATGGCCCACCCGGAGTCATCCGATCAGCGGTCCGGCTTCACCAACCACGGCCACTAGCGTGGCCACGAAACCACATCACGCAAGGAGCATCACATGAGTGACGAAGCATTCGAGAAGTTCAGGGCCTGCGCTGTGAAGGTGCTCTCCGTCAGTGCCGATCAGGTCACGATGGACGCACGCTTCGCTGAGGATCTCGACGCCGACAGCCTTGATCTCGTCGAACTCGTCATGGAACTCGAAGAGGTCTTCGACGTCAGTGTCGACGAGTCCGAGCTCGAAGGCATCGAGACTGTCGGTCAAGCGTTCGAATTGGTCACCTCCAAGCAGTGATGGAAGCGCGTCGCGTCGCGATCACCGGCATCGGTGTCATCAGCCCGTGTGGGCTCGGCACCGAGGCGTTCTGGACCGGACTCCTGTCCACCGCACCCGAAGGTCTGCGGCACGTGCAGGACTTCGATCCGCAACCGTTCTTCGACAACCCGAAGGATGCTCGTCGCAGCGATCGCTTCACGCAGTTCGCCCTCGCCGCCGCAGCTGAGGCACTGGCTATGGCCGGCGACATCCCGGGCGATCCAGCGCGCCATGGGGTCTGGATCGGTACCGGTATCGGGGGGCTCACTACCCTCGAGGAACAGGTGCTCGTCCATGATCAGAAGGGTTCCCGCCGCGTCAGTCCGTTCCTCGTGCCGATGCTCATGTCCAACGCCGCGTCGGCTGCAGTTTCCATGCGCTACGGCTGGCAAGGGCCGTGCGAGACCACCTGCACAGCATGCGCAGCTGGCACCCATGCCATCGGCAACGCCTTCAACCTCATTCGTCACGGTCGCTGCGACGCCGTGATCACCGGCTCCTCGGAGGCCGCGATGACCCCCACGGGGATCGCCGGATTCACCAACATGACCGCCATGTCCGGTGAGTGCCTGTCACGTCCATTCGACCGTGACCGAGACGGATTCGTTCTCGCCGAAGGTGCGGGCGTCTTGGTGCTCGAGGAATGGGAGTCGGCCAAAGCCCGGGGTGCCAACATCCTCGCCGAACTCATGGGCGCCGCATCCAACGCCGATGCCCATCACATCACCGCTCCCTCCCCCGGTGGCGTCGGAGCCATCGCCTGTATGCGTATGGCCATTGACGATGCCGGACTGACCCCGGCCGATATCGCCCACGTGAACGCCCATGGCACGTCGACCCCACTCAACGATGCCGCCGAAGCCGCAGCCATCGAGGCAGTGTTCGGTCCCGCCGGTCCCCCGGTCACCTCGATCAAGGGTGTCACCGGTCATTCGTTGGGCGCAGCCGGTGCCCTCGAAGCTGTTTCGATCGTGCTGGCCATACAGAAGGGCCTGTTGCCCCCCACGGCAGGGTTTGCCAACCGCGATCCCGAGATGGCGCCGATCGATATCGTCATCGGTGAGGCCCGCCCCTGGAGCCCGGGGCCGACACTGTCAAACAGTTTCGGATTCGGCGGCCACAACGGCTGCATCGTGATCGGTCCGGCTGACTGAGGGTTCCTGCCCTGCCAGCCCGCTAGGTCGAATGGGGCCCCTTCGCCTCCAGATCGAGCAGCCACTGCTTCGAAGCGACTCCACCTCCGTACTCACCCAGCGCTCCACCAGAGCGCACGACACGGTGGCACGGAACGATCACCGCGATCGGATTGAGACCCATGGTGGTTCCGACTGCCCGGAACGCGTTCGGTCGACCGGACAACCCGGCCAGCTCGCCGTAGCTCACTGTGCTCCCATAGGGCACCGACTCGAGCGCGGTGAGAACCTCACCGCGAAATCCGCGACGGTCCGAACGGTCAAGCGCCACTGTGAAGGAACCTCGCTCGCCCGCGAAGTATTGACCGAGTTCCGAGAGCGCCTGTTCGAGGTGCGCAGCGGCAGCAACAGAGTCGGTTCCTAGGGGGCCATCGACTCGACTATTCCTACCGAAATCGACTCGGGCAACACCGAGATCAGTGGTGACCACGCAGAGTGGACCGATCGGGGTGTCGAGCACTCCGACAGTCATTGCTCAGTCAGCGTCCGCGAAAACGAACAGGATCTCCGCCTCGCAGGCGACTGCATCGCCGACCAGTGCCCGACCGGATCCCTTGCCGGCACGGGCCGACATGCGCCCGAGCGTGATCTCGAGCCGCAACGTGTCACCGGGAACCACCTGGCGCCGGAAACGAGCCTTCTCGACCCCACCGAACAGCGGCAGCTTCCCTGCGTGCGTTGGGTCGCTCAGCACCGCATACGCGCCGAGTTGGGCGATGGCCTCGAGCATCAAGACTCCGGGAAGCGTGGGCCGACCCGGGAAATGACCGATGAAGAACTCCTCATTGCCGCTCAGGTGCCATTCGCCCACGGCACCCTCGCCCAGACGGAGATCGGTGACCAAGTCGAGCAGCAGGAACGGAGCCCGATGCGGAAGCACCTCGATGGGCGCGGGAAACGTCATTCCGCGAGCGCAGCGAGCAGGTTCGCGGGGGTGTCCTTCGGGCTGATCTTGTACCAGACCTGCTCGAGCTTGCCCTTCTCGTCGATCAGGAACGCCGAGCGCACGATGCCCATGTACTTCTTGCCATACATGCTCTTCTCGGCCCACACACCGAATGCTTCCGCCACGGTGTGCTCGGAATCGGACAGCAGCGTGAAACCGAGCGAGTACTTGTCGTCGAATTTTTTGAGCTTCGCCGGAAGATCCGGGCTGATGCCGATGATGACGGTGTCACCCACCTGATCAGCGATATCGCGCAGGCCACACGATTGCGTGGTACAGCCGGGCGTGTCGGCCTTCGGGTAGAAGTACACGAGCACCTTGCGGCCCTTGAACTCGGTGTGGCTGACCGTGTCGCCGTTCTGGTCCAGCAATTTGATCGACGGGGCCTTCGAACCTGGAGTCAGTTGCCCGGGAGTTGGAGTCGCAGTCATGACCGAACGCTAGCGGGGCGCGACGAAGGGGCGCACGAGGCGCCCCTTCGCAGTACGGCTGGAACTGGTCGGACTACTTGGCGCCCTTGGCGGAAGCCTTCAGCTTGGAACCAGCGGTGACCTTGGCGGCCTTGGAGGCCGGCACCTGGATGGGCTCACCGGTCTGGGGGTTGCGGGCGGTGCGAGCGTTGCGATGGGTCTGCTCGAAGCTGATGAAGCCCGGGAGCGTGAGCTTCTCGCCGCCCTTGGCCACCACCTCGTGAGCGATGTCCTCGAACGACTTGAGCGTCTTCTCGACATCGGTCTTGGTCTGGCCGGTGCGCTCGGCGATCTCAGCGATGAGTTCACTCTTGGTCATGACATCCTCCTGTTGGCCCTTCCGGGCATCTAGCGACCCTTGCAGGGATCTTCCCCGAGATCCCCGGGGTTCTCGTGACGAACTCGGGCAGAACTGCCCGATTCCCTAGCTTCGCGGCATCCGACCCATGGTTGGTGGATGGAGGAAACGGTTCGAATAACTATGCAGGTTTGATGATCAACCCGCATCGAGGGTGGTGGTGCCATCGCCGCGCATCGACAGCCCCCCACTGTTGATCATGTGATCAGCGGCCATCACGAAGTACGCAAGCATCGCCTCGTGATCCTCGTCTCCGAGTCGTCGCTCGGTCTGCTCGGCATCGATCGCTGCGATCATGTGGACCAGCCAACGATCTCGCTCGACAGTGCTGATGCTGTAGGGCGAATGACGCATCCGCAGGCGGGGATGTCCGCGTTCCTCGTTGTAGGTGCTGGGCCCACCCCAGTACTGCGCCAAGAAGAGAGAAAGCCGATGACGGGCACCCTCGAGATCGTCGGCCTCATAGAGCGGCGCGAGCACGGGATCGGTCATGACCCCCTTGTAGAACGCATCGACGAGCCGCTCGAAGAACGCCACGCCGTCGACGCGTTCGAACAACGGCTGCTGCGCTTCCGCCATCAGTACGCCGAGTCGAGGGCGGTACGAACCTCGGAGATGAACGCCCCGGCGCCGGCCGGCCCCACACCTTCAAGCACTCGCCGCATGAGCGCCGAGCCGATGACGACACCATCGGCCTCGGCACAGACCTCAACAGCCTGTGCGGCACTGGAGACACCCACACCGACGAGCACCGGCTTGTCAGTGATTGCCTTGAGTCGGCGGGCGATGACGAGCGATGACGAAGCGAGGGCATCGCGCTCGCCGGTGACGCCGAGCAAGCCGACGGCGTAGACGAACCCACGGGCCCGGGCGCACACGAGCGGCAGACGATCGTCGGGAGCGGTTGGCGCGGCGAGCAGCACCGTTTCGACACCGGCGGCGTCGGCTGCAGTGGCCCAGGGTCCGACCTCTTCAAGCGGGAGATCAGGAAGAATCGCGGCACTGACACCAGCAGCGGCGAGCGACTCAGCGAAACGCTGATGACCCATGTGGAATGCGAGGTTGTAATAGGTCATGACGGCGATGGGAACACCGGCGTCGATGGTGCGCAGTTCGTCGAAAATCGTGACGGGCGTGGCCCCAGCCCGGAGCGCGAGCTCGCTCGCTTCCTGGATGACAGGACCGTCCATGACCGGATCGGAGAATGGCACGCCGATCTCGATGGCATCAGCACCGGCGTCGGCGACAGCGCGGACGATTTCGGCCCAATCAGTGCCCAGACCACCGGTGACGTAGGGGACAAGAAGCTTGCGGCCGGCATCGCGGCGGGTTCGAAGCGCGGCTTCGAGTGCACCCGGCTGGGTTGGGGCGTCGGGGATGGTGAGCCCTTCTTCGGCTGGCGTGACCATCAGCCGAGAATGTCCATCATCTGGCCGACGTCCTTATCGCCGCGACCTGACATGTTGAGCAGCACGGTCTTGCCGGCGAGCTGCTCGCGATCACGACTGATCCAGGCCAGCGCATGGGCGGGCTCGAGTGCCGGGATGATTCCCTCGGTGCGACTGAGCAACTGGAAGGCATCGATGACCTGTTCGTCGGTGACGGCCTCGTACCGGGCCCGACCGATGGACGACAGGAACGAATGCTCCGGGCCGACACCGGGATAGTCGAGACCGGCGGAGATGGAATGCGCCTCCTGCACCTGCCCGAACTCATCTTGCATGAGATAGCTCTTCATTCCGTGCACCACACCGGGCACGCCACGTCCGACCGCAGCACCACCAGCGGGTTCGACACCCACGAGTTCAGCGTCGGTGTCGGCGAAACCCGAGAAGATGCCGATGGCGTTGGACCCGCCGCCGACACACGCAGTGACGATGTCGGGCACTCCCCCGTCGAGCAACTTCTCGCACTGGGCACGGGCCTCGGTGCCGATGACGGTGTGGAACTCACGAACCATCCACGGATACGGATGCGGACCCATGACCGAACCGAGGCAGTAATGGGTGGTCTCAACCGTGGCCACCCAGTCGCGCATCGCTTCGTTGACGGCGTCCTTGAGCGTGCGGCTACCGGACACCGCGGGTACGACCTCGGCGCCCAGCAGTTTCATCCGGAAAACGTTGAGGGCCTGTCGCTCGATGTCGACCTCGCCCATGAAGACCATGCACTCCATACCCATGAGCGCGGCGGCGGTGGCCGATGCCACCCCGTGCTGACCGGCACCGGTTTCGGCCACGAGCCGGGTCTTACCCATGCGCTTGGCCAGCAGCGCTTGGCCGAGCACGTTGTTGATCTTGTGGCTACCGGTGTGGTTGAGATCTTCACGCTTGAGCAGCACGCGTACGCCGAGTTCCTCGGAGAGGCGATGGCATTCAGTGAGCGGCGAGGGACGGCCGGCGTAATCGGCGAGAAGGCCATCGAGCTCGTTCCGGAACGTGGGATCGCCCCATGCGCTGCGAAAAGCCCGCTCGAGCTCATGGCAGGCCGGCACAAGGGTCTCGGGGACATAGCGGCCCCCGAACTCGCCGAAACGACCTGAGGATGACGGCTCGGCCAATGCCATGGTGATGCCTCTCTGCGACAGAAACAGCGACGGGGGGACTTCGGTACCCGGAGGGGTGAGGGAAGGCTACGCGTGCTTCGGGTCGATGGAGAACTCAGAAAGCGCATTCGTCGCTTCGGCGATGAAACGCCGAAGCGCGACTGGATCCTTCTGCCCCGGCGAGGACTCGACCCCGCTGGCTACATCCACTCCCCACGGACGTACCGCCTGCACCGCTTCACGGACGTTCTCGGGGGTGAGGCCTCCGGCAAGGATGACCCTGCGACGCTGCGGCAGTGAGCCAACGAGCTCCCAATCGAAGACCTCGCCCGATCCGGGAACCGGTGCATCAAGCAGCACCGCATCGACGTCGTAGTCATCGACCCGCGCAAGCCGGGGGTCGTTCGCCGAGAACGCCTGCACGAGGAACGGCACCCTGCGGCGGACCAGTGCGGCCTCACCCGGGGTTTCCTGACCATGGAGTTGCACGCCCGAGAGACGAGCTACCGAGATGACGTCGAGGATCTGATCGGGATGTTGGTTGCGGAACACGCCCACTGCAGTGACGTCGTAGGGCAACTGCTGGATGATCTCACCGGCCTGCTCGGGAGTGACCTGACGTTTCGAATCGGCAAACACGAAGCCGAGCACCTCAGCACCCATGGCGACAGCCAGCAGTGCATCGGAGGCATTGGTGATCCCACAGATCTTGACGAACACGAGCGAACGCTACCGTCGCGGAGGGGGCGCGCAGGCGATGAGGTCCGAGCTCGACACTGATGGATCAGCCCGTTCAGTCTTCGGCACCGGACTCGTCGACAAGTCGCAGCGCTACCGGCGCAGAGTCGGCCCTATGCGTTGCGTCGAGATGCGTCCCCGGTTGCTGGCGGGCAAGAAGCCAGACGAGGACAAGGCTCAGTACCTCGGGAACATGAATGACCTCGCCGGAGAGCGGAATATTGCCCTGGGCAACATCGAAGATCGCCGTGATGATCAACGAGGTAGCGAGCAGCATCGTGACGAGCAGGAATGCCCTCGCTCGTGACGGCCGATAGACGATCACCAGCAAGGCAATCCCGTATGCCATCGAGAACGCTCCGAGGTGTCTCACCTCATGCGATGGCGCAGCGCCGTCCTCGCCGAGGAACAGTGCCGGCATCGAAAGGGCGACGACTGAAACTGCGACCAGAGCGAGCGCCAGCCGGGTGACTCCCCACCCCCGACGCCATTCGGTCCGGGCCGCTCTCGCCGCGACGGTCGGACCCAGGTCTGGCATTGTCGGGGCGGAATCGACGACGAGTCCTCGTTGCCGGTCCGGGATCGACTCGGCGAATCCTCGGCACTCCGAGCAACCCTCGAGGTGCAACCCGATCGTGGACTGGTTGAGTCCGGGCTCCTCGCCGTCGGCAAGCGCGGAGATCGATTCGACGACCTCGCCGCAGACCACACTCTCCTCAGCCATCAGCGTGCTCCCGGGGATCCGGCGGCGATCACCGCCGCCGCACCGGCGCGATACTAGAGCTGTGGCTGCGCACGATCCTCTGCATGAATTGGTGAATGCCGCCAGGGAAGGCGACGACCGTTCGGTTGAGCAGCTGGTGCGACTCACGCAGCCAGCGATCTGGCGCCTGTGCAGTTCACTCGGTTCGGCGGGCGAGGTCGAAGATCTGGTGAACGAGACCTACATGCGGGCGCTCCGATCGCTCGGAACGTATCGGGGCGAGGCATCGGTGCGCAGTTGGCTACTTTCAATTGCCCGCAATGTCTGTGCCGATCATGTGCGTAGTCGGGTTCGCGATCGACGACTCCTCGAACGCCTCCAGACCCAGCATCGGTCCTCTGCAGCCTCTGCGAATGGCGAGGGCCATACCGCAGCGCTTCTCGACGCCCTGCACCCCGACCGCAGGGAGGCCTTCGTGCTGACGCAACTGCTGGGATTGTCCTACGACGAGGCAGCAGTCGTGCTCGAGGTGCCGATCGGCACTGTGCGCTCCAGAGTGGCCAGGGCACGTGTGGATCTCCGCGCTTCGGTGACCATCGCCGAGGCGAACTGAGTTACCACCGGATCCGGCTAGGACCCGGACCGACGCCGAATCACAACGAACGTTGCTGCACCAGCCGCGGTGAGCACCGCCGCTGCGACAACGACGATCATCAGACCCGAGCTGGATCCTTCTCCGGACGACGGCGCTGTTCCATCATCACCGGCGACCGTTGCGTCGAGCGCACGGACATCGGCGCGCGACACCGTCGAATCGGACGATGGCGTGCTGTTGGGACCGGGATCGGATCCGCCGGCGGATCCGACCACAACCGGATCTTCATCTGCAACAGCCGGGGAAAAAGGTGCTCCTGCGGGTCCCGAATCATCTCCACGGGTCGTCGGAACAGCTGGCACCTCGGTGATCGGCGGATCTCCGCCGTCCGCCATCACGATGGCGGTGTCCTGCCACAGAACGTTTTCACCGGTGCTGTAGATCTGGACAACGGGAAACGCAACCTGACCGGTGTCGTTGGCGCGGGCAACAAACCGAAATGTCTCATCCTGCGCCTGCTCCGCACCGGAGTCCTTGATGAAGTCGATCTCGCCGGGGCCCGCAGTGCATGTCCATGTCGGGAACGGATCGCAGGAGATTCCTCTCCAACCATCGGGAACCTTGATCCGGACCACGGTGTTGAAGACGTCCTCTGCTCGCTCATGGGGGACATCGAGGGTGAATGACACATCAGTGCCGACTGCGACTGTCGTGGAACTCACAAACGTGGCGTGCGCCGAGGCGGGACCTCCGGCAACGACCATGCCGACCAAACCGGCGCAGAACGCTGCAAGGAGCACCAGGGCCTGCAGTTGGATTCTTTGCTTAGGTCGGGACACCGAGGGAGATATCGACCGACGGGTGAGGATTGAGATCATGCCCCTATGTCGGAGAAGCATCAAAAGAAGTTCCCTGAATTTTCGGGAACTTTGGCAGCAGGATCAGCGACTCCTGAACTGACGGCGAATAAGCGCCGATCACGCGCCGCCCCGGAGCCACCCGCCATGAACCGCACCTCAACTCCTTCTCGCCGGAGTATCCGCCGCACCGGCCTGATCGTTGGCATCTGCCTGGCCGGCCTGATCGCTTCGGCGACTCCAGCGTTCGCCCATGCGGGGTTCTCTTCCTATGCCGGATTCTCGAATCAGCCGAACCCGCTTGGTTCGACAACCTCTCCCTACGCGCCGGGGACTCGATACACCCTCGTGGTTCGCGCCGCGGTCGAGACCACATCACCGTTCAACGGTTCGGATGACACCAACGTCAAGATCGAAATCAATGTCCCATCTGGTTGGACTG
>CAEMXZ010000095.1_pt1 | contig 9589 bp, 8 predicted proteins | sample 7263481 | NCBI WGS metagenome assembly CAEMXZ01 (sample SAMEA6813769, study PRJEB35770) | uncultured Microthrixaceae bacterium | biome: Freshwater; feature: Freshwater reservoir; material: water | place: Czech Republic | collected 2017-04-14 | depth 0.5m m
GAACGCTCCCTCCTGCGCCAGTTTCACGGTCAGTCCACCGTGAACATGAACTGCACCCTTGGGGCGACCGGTGGTGCCGGAGGTGTAGGCGAGAAGTACTGGAGTTTCGGAATCGGTGATCGCTGCAGCTACCGGGGACGCGCCACTCGATCGCAACTCGGCAACCTCGACCACAGCGCAATCGACGCCGAGTTCCCGGGCCTCTGCCGCCGCCTGATCGGCGACTGCCCGCAACGAAACCGGACGGCCTCGGCGTGTCGCAGAGGACGCGGTGACGAGCACGGTGCATCCACCATCCACGAGGCGCACCTGCACCGCACCCGCACCAAATCCTGAGAAGATCGGCACGGCGATCGCTCCGAGTCGGGCGATAGCCAGGAACACGCGCACTGCGTCATCAAGACCGAGCAAGAGTGCTACCCGATCACCGGGCCGTACGCCGCGTTGCGCGAGTGCACCGGCGAGTTGCGCAACCTCATCGCGCAACGCAGCGAAGGTGGCCTGCACGACACGGCCATCCTCGCTCTCACCGACGAGCGCGACCCGATGAGCATGTTCGGGATCATCCGCCCATCGATCGAGACAGACCACCGAGAGGTTGATCGCCCCATCGTCGAACCAACGTGACCACGGCGCTCCTGCTGAGTCGTCGAGAACCCGGGTATGGCGACGCTGGAACGGAGGCCCGAGGAAGTCAATCACGGCATCCCAGAACCACTCGGGGTCACGGATCGATCGTTCGACCAGCGATGCGTAGTCGCCGATGGCATGCGCCGCCATGAACGCCGCGGTTCGAGACCGTTCGCGTGCCGCGGAGTCGGGCAACCACACCGGCTGGGTCACGGGCCGAACACCACCGGGTACTTCGCCCAGTACCCGCGCTCCGATGCCGGATCGCGTCGGGCCGGATCAGACGGATCGGGGCGGACGCCTGCTGCGAGTACGGCATGGAGTGCCACCGGCACCAGTCCGTACAGTTGATCCTGTGCATTGACATCGCCGATCGCATCGGTTCCCGCGGCTAGTTCCTGACCGATGCAGGCGTGCATGCCGAGCCCGAAACTGAGACCCCAAGGAGCCACACCGGACGCGAGGTGGCGATGAGGATCATGTACCTGCGCCGTGTCGCCGAACGCTGCGGTGTCCCGGTTCGCGGCCATGAGATCAATCACAACTTTGTCGCCGGGCGAGATCCGACGACCCCCGGCGAGTTCGATCTCCTCCATAGCCCAGCGCATCGCCACGGGGCTCGAAGGTTGGAGGCGGATCGTCTCGTGGACACAGCGCTGCAGGAACCCCATGTCGCGGCGTGCCCGCTCGGCATCGGCCGGAGCGGTCGAGGCCATCTCGAAGATGGCATCGAGTGTGCGCACGAACGCCGTGGCCGACGTATGCGCACCGGCCAGCAGGTAGAAGCAGGTTTCACGCAGTACCACCTCATCGGGTAGCGCGAGGTCGTCGCGGTTACGAAGCAACACGGTGAGCACATCGCGCGGCAGTTGCTCTTCGCTGATCTCACCACGTTCGAACAGAGCGATCGCTTCCTGACGTCGATGGATCGAAGGCTGGAGGAACTCGGTATCGAAAGCTGCGAGCGCCGCTGCCACCTCGGCCCGCTTGGCCTCGCGGTCGCCGCTGAAATGAGCCAGCGTGGCCCCTTCGATGAACAGCATCAGATACGAATAGAGCCGAAACGTCTCCTCGGGTGTACCCAACGGTCGATCAACCCCCGAAGTGAACGCTGCAAGGTTCATCATCATCTGATGACTGAGTCCGACGAGTTCTGCACTGCCGGCCGCGATGTAGGGGCCAAGGGTTTCGGACACGATCGGAGGAAAAAGTTCGCGCTCGTACAGAGCCTGCGAATCGCGTCGGAACAGTCGGTTCTCGAGTCGGCGACGCGACCGATGCGCATCACCGTGCAGATTCACGAGCACATCAGCCATGACGACATCACCCGCGTCATAGAGCGCCTGACGCAGGTGCTTCTGCCGGAAGGCCTCGCGCGCCTCCTCGTAGCTCGTGATTGTCACTTCAGTCGGTTCGGTCATCCTCAAGCCTCCCTGCTGCCGGTGGTGTTCCCACGGTGTCGGCGGTGCCCGCGCTCACCCAGAGCGCGGCGCGTCGGAGCATCGCCGCATGTGAGGGATGTTCAAGAGATGCCGTGTCGTGGCCAAGGACATCGGTGACAACGCGACCAGCACCCACACTGCGGGCCCACAGCACCGGGTGCACGCGACCGCCATGCGAACCGACGAGTAGTGGAACAAGTTCGGGATCTTCGTCGAGGAATCCATACACCTCATCAACGATCGTGAAGTCATGAAGGCCTGTTGTGATCGGATGTACGCGACCGTGATCGGTGACCGTGATCTCTGACTCCCCAACCGGCGGGTGACTCGACCGCTCCCAGTTCCACGCAGCACCGCATAACCCATGCCAGATCGGTTCGGCGTCGAAGCAGATGACGGCAGTGTGCAGCGCGAGCAGTCCGCCGCCGATCGTGACGAAGTCGCGAATCGCACCGGCGTCGCCACTGCTGAGGTTGTAGGCGCTCGTCTCGCGGAGATGGGCGTAGCGATCCGAGTCCATGCCCCAGTGGAGCGCATGCACCGTGAGCAGGTCGTAGCGCTCAACACCGGTGTTCGCCGCGAGTTCCGCAATCATCTTGTCGGGATGATCGACGATCGTGCTGGCGATTCCGACATCGCGGAACACCCGATCGAGTGACTCAGCGATGGCATCGAACTCATGAGCCGGGCCGCCGATGAGCAGCAGATTACGAGTCATCGGTCACGGCTCGATCCGGGCGTCTGTTCACCCAGACCCACCGAATCGACCGACAGGGGGCGCGGCAGGGAACTGATCACCGAGCCGGTGACGCCTCCGTCGACGAGTAGTTCCGTGCCGTTGACATAGGACGCCTCGGCCGACAACAGAAACAGGACCACCGACGCGACATCGGCGCCGGTGCCGAGCCGGCCCACGGGCACGCGTTCGGAGCGCAACCGACGAATCTCGGGATCGGCGTAGATGGGCTCCGACATTCCGGCGTCGATGAGACCCGGCGCCACTGCGTTGGCCCGGATACCGAGCGGTCCCCATTCGAGAGCCATCTGCGTGGTGAGGCGAGCAATACCGGCCTTGGTGGCGCCGTAGGCACCAGCGTTGGGTCCGGCGGCAACTCCATTCATCGAGGTGACAGTGACGATCGCTCCGGGCTGCTCGGCGCCGATGACCCGTCGGGCATAGGCGCGGGCCGAGAGGAACGTGCCAGACAGATTGACATCAACGACAGCGCGCCAGTCACTCGCATCAAGATCAAGCAACGGACCGAACCGCACGATGCCGGCGTTACACACGATGCCGTCAGGCGCAGGCCGCCCGACGCCAGCGGCGAACACGTCGAGCGCGCCTTCAACCTGCGCCTCATCTGTGGTGTCGGCACCGAGGGCGATCGCGTGGTCCCCGAGAGATGCAGCGACTCGCGACGCAGCTTCGATATCACGATCGAGCACCCCAACGATCCACCCGGCTTCCACTGCGCATCGGGCGATCTCGGCACCGAGCCCATTGCCCGCGCCCGTGATGACGACAGTGCGATCGCTCATGGATTGACCAGATCCCAGGTGAGGGTCTGAGCCGCCCACTGCCCGACCTTCTCACCGGCGAGCAGACGGCGCTCGGGCCACGGCCGATCGAGATCAACCGCGCGGCCACGGGAGAACACATGGCGGAATCGGCGCCGGTCGCCGAGCACCGTGACATCAACCGATGGGTCGCCGTCGACCACCAGGAGATCTGCAGCCGCGTCTGGTGCGATCACCCCGATGGAATCAAGCGGTCGACGTAGTGCGATGGCCCCGTTGCGCGTGGCACATGAAATCGCTTCGAGTGGGGTGAGGCCCATTGCGTCGACCAGCAGTTGCATCTCCCGCGCGTGCCAGTGCCCGTAGGGAGTGAGAGCGAAACCGCTCTCGGAACCACACAGGATCGGGACACCGGCATCGAACGCGATGCGCAACATGCCAGCCGTTGCTTCGATCTCACCGCGGAAAAGATCGACCTGCGCAGTGGACGAACCGACTCGATGACCATGATCGGCGAGGTTGGCCAGGAACGTGAAGGTGGGAGCGATGGCACAACCAGCCTCGACCACAGCCTCGACGGCCGCCTCATCGAGAAATGACGCGTGCAGGATGAGATCGACGCCGGCGAGCGCCGCGAGTCGGGTGGATTCGGCACTGCGGCAATGCGCGATGGCTGGCGTGCCCAGCGCATGGGCGGTTTCGGTGACAGCGCGAAGTTCATCGAGCGACCACACTGTGAGTTCACCGTTCGAGTTAGGCAATGAACCGGTGACATGGATCTTGATCCAGTCGGCGCCGTATTTGATCTGCTGTCGGGTGGTGCGAACTATTTCGTCGCGACTGCCCATGACATGGGCATAACCGAGATGCCCGTCGTCGGGGATCAGCCGACCCGCGGTTCCGCCTGCTGCTGTGAGCAGGGCGTTAAGCCCCGACACCATGCGCGGCCCCTCGACGATGCCGGCCTCGATGCCGTCGCGCAGAGCTGGCCCGAGATCGAAGATGCAGTCGGCATCGAGGAATCCGGTGACACCCGCAAGCAGGAGCTTCTGGACGTTGAACGCCGCCACGAGCATCGCGGTGGACTGCGGGCGATGGAAGAACAACTCATCGTTGCTGGCCGGTTCGCCGAAGGTGATGTGACAGTGAGAATCGATGAGACCCGGCATCACGGTGAAACCGGAGACGTCGATGACCTCGACCCCGGGGGCGGCCGAACCAGCGGCCTGCGGCCCCACAGCCACGATGCGATCAACCTCGAGCAGGACATCGGTGTTCGGGCGAACGGCGGCCCCGGTTCCGTCGATCACCGTGCCGCCGGTGAGCAGCACCTGTTCAGCTGACCCCATCGAACCCCCAGACCATCGTGTACCCGCCTCGAACTGCCAGCGGGAAACGTCGGAACCCCCTCCGACTTAACGACGTTAACCGACCCGGGGGCCGGTGCGGTCGGAGATTCTCAGTCGGTCAGGATTGATTCGAGGAACGGCGCATCTGTCTCACGAACGCCGTCGAGTTCGATGAACCACTCCGTGCCGAACGCCGAGGTGAAAACCTCGTCCGGCATCTTGAAGAAAAACGAGTCCGGACCGATCTGGGAGCGGTGGAGGGCCATGGCGGCACGCTTGGTGTCAATGGCCGCCGACACGTCGACGGCATGCGTGATGAGCGCCTCGGGCGAACCGAACTCACCGCGTTCTGCGGCCTCAGCCCGGCGTCGCATCTGTTCGGCGGTCTCGCCCTCGATCTCTCCTTCGATCTCCGTCTCGACCACAGCTTCGGCGGACGGGCCTTCGACCGCAGGCCCGTCATTTTCGAAGAGGTGCGCATTGTCCTTCATCTGCCGCAGGATGCGATCGCGGTTCATCGTGGACTGGAACACCCGCCCGACTCCGGCGAGTTCAGCAGCGCGTCGACCAACACGGTGCACCTGGATGTGATCGGGATGCCCATAGCCGCCGTGTGAGTCATAGATGGTGAGCACGTCGGCACCGAACCGGCGCAGGATGTCGGCAAGGCGTTGCGAGGCTTCTTCGACATCGGCCTGCCAGAAGCAGTTCGGATTGTCGTTCGATGGCTCACCGATCATGCCGCTGTCCTCGTAGCCGAGGAACTCCACATGATGAAGGCCGAGGACCTCGGCCGCCTGATGGGTCTCGATGACCCGGCGCTCCCACAACGGCTCGCCCTCAGCAAGAACACCGGGCTGGGGTTCGCCCTGCTCGCCACGGGTGGCGGTGACGAGCACGACGCGATGTCCGGCAGCCGCCGCCAGTGTCATGGTGCCACCGGTGGCGATGGCTTCGTCATCGGGATGAGCGTGGAAACACACGAGGGTGGCCATCAGGCGATCGCGCCTTCCGCTCGGAGCGCAGCGAGTCGGTCGGCATCGGCGACACCCCACTCGGAGAGCACCTCATCGGTGTGCTGACCGGGATGCGAGGGCGGTCGTTGGATGCCCTCGGTGGTGCGAGAGAAGCGATGTGCGGGCGCCGGCTGCACCACGCCACCCACCTCGACGAACGCGTTGCGAGCGACCATATGCGGATGCTTGGGTGCCTCGCCGAGCGACAGGATCGGAGCCACACATGCGTCGGAGCCGTCGAAGATGACAGCCCATTCGTCGCGGGTCTTGGTGATGATGACTGCCGCAAGACGTTCCTTGAGATGCGGCCACATGGAGCGATCGTTCTGACGAGCAAACTCCTCATCGCCGGCGAGGCCGGTCTTCTCCAGCAGTTCGGCGTAGAACTGTGGTTCGATCGCTCCGACTGACAGGAACTTGCCGTCGGCGCACTCGTACACCTCGTAATAATGCGCACCAGTGTCAAGCATGTTGACGCCGCGCTCATCGCTCCAGATGCCCATGGCCATGAACCCGTGCATGAATGTGGTGAGCACCGCTGTGCCATCGACCATGGCGGCGTCGACAACCTGACCCTTGCCAGAGGTGCGTGCCTCGATGATTCCGCACGCAATGCCAAACGCGAGCAGCATGCCGCCACCGCCGAAATCGCCCACCAGATTGAGCGGCGGCTGTGGTCGCTCATCGGGTCGACCGATAGCCCCGAGCGCCCCGCCGATGGCGATGTAGTTCATGTCATGGCCAGCCATATGTGCCATGGGTCCGGTCTGACCCCAGCCGGTCATACGGCCGTAGACAAGTTTCGGATTGCGGGCAAGGCAGGCGTCGGGTCCGATGCCGAGGCGTTCGGTGACACCGGGACGAAAACCCTCGATGAGTGCATCGGCGTTCTCGACCAGCGACAGCACGGTCTCGATGCCGGCCGGGTTCTTGAGATCAACACCGATGGATCGTCGACCGCGGTTCATGACGTCCTTGGGCGGTGTGTCGGGATCACCTCCGTAGACCTGACCAGCGCGATCCACACGGATGACATCAGCGCCCATGTCGGCCAGCATCATCGCCGCGAACGGGCCCGGCCCGATTCCGGCGATCTCGACGACACGTACTCCAGCAAGTGGTCCCATGGGATCTCCTTCGATCAGAACCCTGCCAGCGTATTCCACCTACCCGGAGCGGGGATCAGCGCAGCAATGACTTGACCGACGAGGGGATGACACGCTTCACCGGTGCTGGCACCGCACCGGCGATCCGTCCCGACAATCCGCGTCGCTGTTCATCCCCGCTGGCCCAACGTGTGCTGCTGCGCTTGACTCGCTCCGGGCGACCGTTCGAGTAGTAGTAGAAAGCCATCGATCGTCGGGTGACGCCCTCAGGGGTTCGAAGCGGCTCAGGATGGCCGTGGAACGAGTCAGCCAAGGTGGAAAACACCACGACCCGTCCAAAGATGGGATCGATCTGTTTGGCACATCCGCTGCGGTCCCGCTCCCACAACTGAAGTTGCCCTGCCCACTGCGGGTCCCAGTCCTCGTTCAGGTAGACAAGCACGTTGAGGCGACGGTCGAGACCGTTCCGGTGGTGAGTGAAATCGGCGTGTACGTCGAGCTTGCCGCCGGCCACGATCTGATGCATGCCGCCACCAACGAGACCGGCATCGACGATGAGCGCCTCGATCCCGGTGAGTGCGGTGAGGCTCTGGAGGAACGCCCCCGAGTTCAGCTCACCGACCAGCACGCGAGACGCGGGGCCAAAGCTGTTCCAGTCGTTCTCCGCCGACTTGAACTCATGGGCAGAGTTGAATTGGGTCGACATGGAAGGAGCATCGGGGAATTCGGTGAGAACAGCGTTCAGGAGATCAGCGGGGAGCAGATCATCGAACACCGCGTGCGGGAATGGAGCAGCGGACGCGTAGGCGGGGCCTGCGGCCTCGAAACGCTCACGGATGGCTCGTTGGTCAATCATCGGGATCATCCTGCTCGCGCAGCCAGCGCAGTCACGTGGTGGATCACCGTTGCCCAAGACGATGGAGGGAAGTCATGCCCGTAGCCTTCCATGCGCAGGAACTCCGAACCCGACAGGGCCTCGGCCGTCCGCTCCCCGCCGCTGATCGGGATCAGTGGGTCGATGTCACCATGGATGATGAGCGAAGGAACATCGAGTTTCCGAAGTGCATCGGTGCGAGAGGGTGCAGTGAGGATTGCGAGGAGTTGATTCGAACCGCCCTGCGGTGCGATGCCCCGGTCGAACGAAAGAGCTGCACGCTCGGCGATCTGGTCGGGGTCGCCGAACTCGGAGCCTGCCCAGAACATGCCCACGGTGACGCACTGATCGATATACCCCTGACGGCCCTCAGCTGGCTCGTTAAGCAGAGCAGCCAGCGCCTCCGGGGTGGGCTGACCCACATCAGGGTCGCCAGTGGTCGAGAACGCAGAGACGAGTGAGCGAACTCGCGATGGTGCGTCGATCGCCATCTGCTGGACGATCATTCCGCCCATTGACTCGCCGAACAGATGCACCCGATCAAGACCGAGCGCATCGCAGAGTCCCCAGGAATCGGCCGCCATGTCGCCAAGCGTGTACGGGACCTCGACATCGAGTCCCTGCATGAAGCTCGCCGCAGCTTCCATCACGTCGATCTCGGAGTCGATCCAGGTTGAACGACCGCAATCGCGGTTATCGAAACGAATGACGTAGAACCCACGATCGGCAAGACCCTGACAGAACTCGGTATGCCACCAGACCAATTGTGCGCCGTTTCCTGCCACCAACAGAAGCGGAACATCAGTCGGATCGCCGAAGGTCTCGTACTCGATCTCGATACCGTTCGATTCAGCGCGCATCCCCGAATCATTCCCGTCACCCGAGAATCGGTCAAGCCACCGGAGTACCGTCGGCGTTCGTGACGACCTCGCAGGCAGTCCCCCCTGAACCCACCGCTGCGGATCTGCGCATTGATCCGCTCTCGGGCACCCCCGCGAGGATCGTGCCGTCGCGTCAACGCCGACCGAACCTGCCCGACGGTGCGTGTCCGTTCTGCCCCGGGGGACTCGAAGCACCCGAGCCCTATGACGTCTTCGCGTTCCCCAACCGGTGGCCGCCGATGGACGGCGGTCGGGCCGAGATCATCCTCTACTCCCCCGAACACGATGCCGATCTCGGAAGTCTCGATCCCGGCCAAGGACGTCGCCTCGTCGATCTCTGGGCTGACCGCTCAGCCGCTCTCGGCGCTCGGGCCGATATCAACTACGTCCTGATTTTCGAGAATCGCGGCGCCGAGGTCGGTGCCACCATCGCCCATCCCCATGGTCAGCTCTATGCCTTCGACATGGTTCCCCCCGCAGCCGCGCACGAGCTCGGGAACCCATACGCCGCTCGCACGTTCGACGCCGCCGGACATGGCGACCGGATGGTGCTCAGCGCAGCGCACTGGTCAGCCTGGATCCCCGAAGCCGCCGGTTGGCCCTATGAGTTGTTGATCGTGCCGACCAGCAACGTCGCTGATCTTCCGTCGCTCTCATCCGATGAACGCGATGAACTCGCCTCCGCTCTCACCGAACTCGTGCGTCGACTCGATGCGCTCTTCGATGCGCCGATGCCCTACATGCTCTGGATCCATCAACGGCCGTTCGATGGC
>CAEMXZ010000096.1_pt1 | contig 9575 bp, 12 predicted proteins | sample 7263481 | NCBI WGS metagenome assembly CAEMXZ01 (sample SAMEA6813769, study PRJEB35770) | uncultured Microthrixaceae bacterium | biome: Freshwater; feature: Freshwater reservoir; material: water | place: Czech Republic | collected 2017-04-14 | depth 0.5m m
GAACGGCTGCTCCGGCTGGCCGAGGCAGGGGCCGATATGAATGCAGTTGCCTCGCGGCTCCATGCGCCGATCGGCCTCGACCTCGGGGGTCGCACCCCGGAGGAGACCGCGATCTCGATCTGCGCCGAAATCATCGCAGCACGTACCGGACGACCGGCGGCATCGCTGTCGGGCACCGATGGCCCGATCCATTGAGCTTCTAGGGAAGCCCAGTGGATGAACACCCGCAGGGCAGACGCTGGCCAGGAGCTGTTTAGCTGAGGCCTGATTCCTCAAGCGCTCGGCGAACCAGCACACGGGCGAGATGCTCGCGGTACTCAACGGTGGCGTTGTTATCGCTCTGGGCTTCGGTGCCTTCATTGGCGCGCTCGGCGGCCTCGGCGGCGGTGGCCCCGGAGTGCAAGGCGTCAACCACGCCAGCGGCATAGAGCGGCGTGGAACCCATGTTGACCAGCCCCACGCCCGAGTGACCATCGGCCCGAACTGCAGCGACACCGACGATGGCCCAGTCCTGGGCGCGACGGTTGAACTTCTGGAACGACCAGCCGAGGGTGTCGAGCTTCGGGATGCGGATTTCAGTGAGCAGTTCGTCGGGCTCGAGAGCTGATTCGAGGAAGCCGGTATAGAACTCGCCGATCGGGATCTCACGCTGGCCATTGGGGCCCTCGACGACAAGCGTTCCACCGAGGGCGAGGACCACCGCAGGAAGATCCGAGGCGGGGTCGGCGTGCGCCAGCGAGCCGCCGATGGTGCCGCGATGGCGAACCTGGGGATCGCCCACATGGCCGGCCGCATGATGCAGCAGGGGAGCGGTCTGGCTGAGCAGTTCACTGATCTCGAGATCGCGGTGGCGGGTGAGCGCACCAATGGCGATGTGATCGCCGGCATCACGGATGAAGCGCAGATCGTCGAGGCGGCCCACATCGACCAGCACAGTGGGCGACGCGAGCCGGAGTTTCATGAGCGGCAGCAGGGAATGGCCACCAGCAAGGAGCTTGGCTTCATCGCCGTGCTCGGCGAGCAGAGCGATGGCGTGGCCAGCGGACTCGGCCCGCACGTAGTCAAACGCCGCGGGGATCATGACGCTGCTCCAGAGCTTTCGGCGGCGCAGGCCAGCACGGATTGCACGATGTTGTGATAGCCGGTGCAGCGGCAGAGGTTGCCCTCGAGGCCGAGTCGGACTTCACGTTCGGTGGGGTTGGGGTTCTCCTCGAGCAGCGACACCGCTGCCATGACCATGCCCGGTGTGCAGTACCCGCACTGCAGACCGTGGTTCTGTTGGAAGCAACGCTGCATGGGGTGGAGGGTGTCACCGTCGGCGAGGCCTTCGATCGTGAGGACATCGCTTCCGTCGGCCTGCACAGCCAGCATGGTGCAGGACTTCACGGACTGCCCGTCGACGTGGATGGTGCAGGCGCCGCAGGAGGAGGTGTCGCAGCCGATGTTGGTGCCGGTGAGCCCGAGTGCTTCACGCAGGTGGTGGGCCAACAGGGTCCGCGGCTCGACCTCGTCGGTGCGCTCGACACCGTTGACGGTCATGGTGATCTTCATGGTCCCCTCGTTTCCAGCATCGCTGTCGCCATATGGTCAGACGGCTGAGAGCGTACCGCACAGGGTCTCCTGCCCCGGCTGTCGATCCTGATGATTGACTGGAGCCATGGAAGGTTCGGAACCCCGATGCGCAGCGGTGATCCTGGCTGCCGGCGCATCCTCGCGCTTCGGTTCTGCCCCCAAGCAACTTGCGAGGTTCAGGGGCCTGCCGATGGTTCGCATCGCAGTTGATGCTGCGCTCGCCTCGGGAGTCTTCGAGGCGGTCGGCGTGGTCACCGGAGCAGTTGAGCTCACCGAAGTCCTGCCCGCTGATGTCACAGTGATCCACAACCCGGAATGGGCGGATGGGCAGGCCTCCTCGGTGCAGGCGGGAGTTCGTTGGGCGTCGGAGCTCGGGGTTGATGCCGTCGTGGTCGGACTCGGGGACCAACCGATGGTCGTGGCCGATGCATGGAAGCTGGTGGCCGAGAGTTCCTTGCCCTCGCCGATCCTCATCGCGACCTACCAGGGCCGGCGGGGGAACCCCGTGCGCCTTTCGGCGGAGGTATGGGATCTACTTCCCTCAACCGGCGACGAAGGCGCTCGTGCAATCCTCAGGCTGAGGCCTGAGCTCGCCGGGGAGATACCCTGCCCCGGCACGATGGTCGACATCGACACACAGGAGGATTTCGACCGATGGAACTGATCAACGAATTTGATGTGAGTGTCCCGATCGACACGGCGTGGGCAGTGCTCACCGACGTCGAGCGGATCGCCCCGTGTCTGCCCGGGGCTCAGCTCCAGGAGATCGAGGGTGAGGAGTACCGCGGAATCGTCAAGGTCAAGGTCGGTCCCATCACGGCCCAGTACAAGGGCCGCGCCACGTTCCTCGAGATGGATGCAACCGCGCATCGCCTTGTGCTCGATGCGGCCGGCCGCGACACCCGAGGTGCCGGTAACGCCAGTGCCATCATCACTGCGCAGCTCACCTCTTCGGGTTCCGGAACGCATGTCACCGTCACTACCGATCTCACCGTCACCGGCAAGGTGGCCCAGTTCGGTCGTGGGGTGCTCGCCGATGTGAGCGCCAAGATCCTCACCCAGTTCGTCGACAACCTCGAGCAGACCGTGCTCATCGATGATGTGTTGTCCATTGCCAATGATGTCGTCGACGATGCTGCCCAACGTGGGGCCGACGTGCTCGCCGAGGCGGCCATGGTCGTCGAGGATGCGGTCGAGGCCATCAAGGAAACCGCGGCCGACGCGGTGGCAGCCGCTGGCGCGGCGATCTCCGAGGTGAAGGCCTCCCCGGTCGTGCGTCGAATTGATCAGCCCGAACCCGAGGCCATCGATCTGCTCGGTTCAGCTGGCACCCCGGTGCTGAAGCGGGCGGTTCCCGTGCTGGGCGTGGCGGTTGCTGCACTCATCGTGTGGCGCCTCCTGCGTCGTCGTCGTTGAATCCGTCCCCTGAGTCGCCGTCGGCGGAGGTTCGGGCTCGGGTCGCCGAACTTCTGGGTCGCGAACCCATGGGTGCGTTCAGCGTGGTCGTGCTCTCGACCTCAGGCGATCCTGCAGTGCTGCGCAACGAACCACTTCTGCCTGATGGAACGCCCATGCCCACGCTCTACTGGCTGTGTGATCCAGCGATCCGCTCAGCGATCGGCACCCTTGAATCCCAGGGTGGGGTCCGAGAGGCAGAAGCAGCCGTGGGTCTCGATGCTGTGCGAGTTGCGCATGATGGCTACGCCGCCATTCGCGATGCCGCCATCCCGGTTGGCCACGTCGGCCCCCGTCCCTCGGGTGGTGTGGGTGGCACCCGTGAGGGCGTCAAGTGTCTCCACGCCCATTACGCCCATTGGCTGGCCGGCGGGGCCGACCCAGTGGGGGAGTGGGTCCATGCCCAATTGAACGAACGCGGCCTGATGCCCGCCGATGCCCCTGTGAGGATCGAGTCATGAACGCACCTGTTGCTGCGATCGATTGCGGAACCAATTCTGTGCGCCTGCTCGTGAGCGACGGCGGCCGGATCACGCTCGAGCGACTCATGCGCATCACCCGACTTGGCGAGGGCGTCGACGCATCTGGTCGGCTCAGCGAGGCGTCCATCGAACGCACGTTGGCAGTGCTGCGCGAGTACCGCGGCGTGATCGATCGATACGGCGTTGAGAAGGTACGCATGACGGCAACCTCCGCCGCTCGTGACGCAGCCAACCGCGAGGAATTCTTTGATGCGGCCGAGGCCGTGCTCGGTGTGCGGCCTGAACTGCTCACCGGCGACGAAGAGGGACGGCTTTCGTTCCTCGGGGCCACTGCCGATCTCGACCCTGCCCGCGGTCCGTTCCTCGTCTGCGATATCGGCGGCGGGTCAACCGAATTCGTCTGGGGAACCACCGAAGCCGAAGCATCGATCAGTACCGATATGGGCTGCGTGCGGATGACGGAAGCTTGGCTGCACAGCGATCCGCCTGATCCACTCGAGCTCAGCCAAGCACTTTCGATCATCGGACTCCACCTCGACGATGTGCTCCGAGAGATCCCGCAGGCCCCGACCGCCACAACCTTCGTCGGTCTCGCGGGCACGGTGAGCACCGCGGCATCGGTCGAGTTGGGTCTTCCCGAGTACGACCGCAACTGCATCCACCATTTCGAACTCTCCCGGGAAGCCATCGAGGATGTGTTCCGCACTCTGGCCACCGAATCCATCGAGGAACGAGCGGAGAATCCGGGTCTTGAACCGCAACGAGCCGATGTCATTGTCGGCGGAATGTGCGTGCTGGTCTCGATCATGCGCCGTTTCGGGTTCGATTCCTGTCTGGTGTCGGAGTCAGACATCCTCGACGGGTTGGCGATGTCGTTGGCCCAGTCGGACTGACCCGTCGCCCATCGACTGCTCGCGTCGAAACCCTGATCCGTCGATCGGTAGGATCAAAACGTGACCCTTCTGCTCGGACGCCGACTCGTGCTGCGTCAGCTCGTGGTCACCGACTTCCCCGCATGGCGAGAGGTCCGGCGCCGTAACGACGGATGGCTCACAAAATGGGAGCCGACCCGCCAACCCGGTACGCCCGATGTCATTGAGGACCGCGATGCATTCGGCGTCCGCTGCAGTGCGCGTCAGCGCGAACGGCAGTTGGGTATCGGCTTCGGATTCGGAATCTTCGTCGAAGGTTCGTTCTGTGGCGAGATCAACCTCTCCTCTGTGCAACGAGGACCGTTCCAGAGCGCGTCAGTCGGATATTGGATCGACGAGGCGCAGGCCGGGAACTCCTACGTTCCCGAGGCACTGGTGGTGCTGGCCAAGCATGCATTCGAGGATCTCCTGCTTCATCGAATCGAGATCGCGATCATTCCGCGCAACTCGGCGAGTCGACGTGTCGTCGAGAAACTCGCCATACGCGAAGAGGGCATCGCTCGTTGGTTCCTCGAGATCAACGGGGTCTGGGAGGACCACGTGCGCTTCGGTCTCACCATCGAGGACTGGCGGGAGCGTGGCGATGAACTCCTGGCTGATTGGGTACAGCCCGGATGACCACCACCCCGTCGGGTGGAGCCACTGCCGATGGCCCAGAGCGTCATGGCACGTTCGTCGCGTTCCGATATCGAAACTTCACGCTCATGTGGTTCGCATCGCTGCTGTCGAGCAGTGGCACCTGGCTGCAGAACGTGGCGGTGCCGTTCGTGATCTTCCGACTCACCGATAGTGGGGTGTGGTTGGGTGTCGCCGGCTTCTTGTCGTACGTCCCGATGGTGATCACAGGTCCGTTGGCTGGTTCGCTCGCCGATCGCTTCAATCGTCGTTCCGTGCTGATGGTGTGCGGAGTGGCGCAGACGATTCTCACCTTGGCGCTGTGTATCGATTACGCGAGCGGTGAGCGTCGCATCGGCGTCATCATCGCGCTGCTGGCGCTCAACAGCACTGCCGCCGGATTCTCGGTGGCGTCCTGGCAGGCATTTGTCACCGAACTGGTTCCTCGTGAACACCTCCTCAACGCCGTGACCCTCAATTCGGCACAGTTCAATGCCGCCCGGGCATTCGGTCCCGCCATCGGCGGCATCGTGTTGGCCACATTGGGCGCAAGTTGGTCGTTCTTCATCAACGCCATGACCTTCGTGGCGATGGTGGTGGCGCTGTTGTTCGTGCATGTGGCCCAGATCGAGCGTCCGCCCCGGGTCGGTCGATCCCGGCCCATCGCGGAGATGATGACTGCTGTTCGTTATGTACGCACCCAGAGCGGGATCATGGTGTGCCTCATGGTGGTGTTCGCTCTCGGATTCTTCGGTGGCCCGCTGTTCAACCTCCTCGTCGTGTTCGCCGATCGGGTCTATGGCATCGGCGACGGCGCCTACGGCCTGCTCGCCGGTTGCATGGGTGCCGGGGCGATCATCGCCGCTCCGTTCGTGGCCGGCCGTGGCAACCGCACTTCGCGCAGCACCATGCTCACAATCGCCATGGTCGGCTACGGCCTGGCGCTGATCTCGCTGGCCGCAGCTCCGGTGGCCATTGTCGGGGCAATCGCCCTGCTGTTCGCCGGGGCTGGGTATCTCGGTATCAGTTCCACCCTCAACACCACCGTTCAGATGCAGGTCGCCGAGAGCATGCGCGGCAGGGTGCTGGCGTTTTACGTGATGGTGCTCACCGTGGCCATTCCGATCGGCTCGCTCATCCAGGGCTGGCTGGTTGACATCATCGGGGTGCAATGGACGGTGGCTGGGGCCGGGTTCCTTTTCCTGTGCGTGTTCGCCGTGTTCCGCTTCGGGTTCGACGCGTTCGGCACGATGGACGATCTCACCCAGGATTCGCTCAGCAGCGCCGACGCACAATTGGCGATCGCCGAAGCTGAAGCAATCGAATCGGCAATCGATCCGATCTAGGGGAACGGAACGGTCAGCTTCGTTCGGTCGGCACTGTTCAGTTAGCCATGTTCAGTCGGCATCGAACGGGCTGGAGTCATCAGCCCGACCGAGATGAACCTGGCCGACCTGACAGGTACTGAGCGCCGGACACCAGCGGCAGGTGTAGCCGGGCCGGGCTACCGGGGCCCGGGTGCCAACACTGAGTTCGTGCAGGGCGCGTGCGCCGTCGACAGCCCGCGCTGCTGCGGCTCGCAGCAGACCCTCGGTGACCGCTTCGGGCTGGGCTCGACCGGCATCGAGGTAGTACGAGGCCAGGAGGCGCGGCGGGGTGCCCAGCCGGAGGGTCTCGATGAGGGCATAGAAGCGCAGGTCGTCGAGGTGGGCGGCCGAGAAGCTGCCGGTCTTGAGATCGATGACCACCTTGCGGGCGGTGCTGCCATCGGCCCGACCGAGTGCGAGATCAGTACGGCCCGAGAACACCACCCGGCCGCCGAGGACCTCGGCCCGCAACCGACCCTCGGTGACCGGGATCCATGAGGCTTTGATGGGTGGGAAACATTCGAGGAAGGTTGCGACGCGTTCGTTGGCGAGTGCCCGTACCTCGGCGCGTTCGACATCGGAGCAGGTAGCCAGCCAGTCGCCAAGGCCATCAGTACCCTCAGCGAGTCGGGCCAGGGATTCGTCGACCAACTGCAGCGGATCGGGCCGACCGCGCCAGTGGATGGAGAGCTCAATGGCTTTATGGGCCACGGTGCCGCGGGCGAGGGGGACACTCCACTCGAAGGGAATATCGCGCTCGGCGACATGGCGGGCCTCGCAGCCGTGCACGGTGGACAGCGCATGTTTCGAGACGAACAGGGGATCGGCGGGGTCAAGTTCGGGTTCGAGGTCACGTAGACCATCTTCGATATCGGCCAGCAGGGTGTCACGCAGGCTCGGGCTGAAGGTGGGGCGCGCGTCGGGAGCGGCGCCGAGGAGATCGAGGACCTCCTGCTGGGCCGGGTTGAGTTCGGTAGTGATGATGGGTGTGGGCTCCGCGTCGGTCACGTCAGCGATCCTACGGAGCGCCCGCGACAGCGGGGGTCACTGTCACAGTGGGTCGCGATACTCAACGGCATGGAAGCAACGTCGCTCAGGTTCGCCACCGCCGCCCGCACGCTGGGTCAGGTCGCGCGCCGCGAGGGGTTGGTTGCGCCCAGTTTCCGCAGTCCGCCGCGCACGGTTGGCCTCGACCGGTCCATCCGGCGACTCCCTGCGGGCGTGGTCGTCTCGGTTCGCCTTCGCGATCGGGCATGGGTCGCCGTGCTCGCCGACATGGTCGATGGCGTCGTCGTTGCCAACCTGCTCGAAAGCATCGACGCCTCCCGGCTGCGAACCCTGCTGTGGGATGCCCTCGAGGCCGAGCAGTCGCTCACCGTGGTCGAAGCGCCACTCCAGCCCGCCCCACGAGCCTCCCTCAGTGCCGCAACGCGCAACGTCGCTTGAAGTCACGTCGATTCAGGTCGCCTACCTTGAGCGAATGCGTTCACTGGAAGGTCACACAGAGTGATTCACGCCGATCTCCGGTCGAGGTACGACGAGGTGGGTTTCCTCGAGCCGTTCCCCCTGCTGTCGGCCACGGAGTGTGACCGAGTCATCCGCGATGCCCGGGCCAGCGCCATGGCAGCGTCCTGGTTGAAGGGGCTCCACGAGTTCGACACAGCATGCACACAGGCGGCGCTCACGCCGGCGCTCGTCACTCTCGTCAGCGAGCTCCTCGGCGACGACGTCATCCTCTGGTCGACGCAACTGATCGACCAGAGCCACGGAGTCCGGCATCGCTGGCATAGCGACGCAGAGGCGATGACCTGGCCCACCGTCGACGTGTGGATCGGCTTGCGCAATGTCGGCTCGAATTCGTTTCTCAGTGTCCTCGAGCGCTCGCACCTCTGGGGTCTGGCGCCGCAGGAGTTCACGCCGACGCTGGACCTACTCGACGACGATGCAGTTCGCCGAGCGGCCCTGGAATTCGATCCCGAGAGTTCCCGTCGGGACTTCCCGATGGAGGTGGGGGAGGTGCTGGTGTTCGATGGCCGGCTCTGGCACGCCTCCCAGACGCCGGGTCCCGACCGCCGGACGGCACTTCTTCTGCAGTATTCGCCGGCAAGAGCGGTACCCAGAGTCCTCAAGAACGCAGGTTCGCCACCGGAGTGGGAGCAGCGTCGACCTGGCTGTGTGCTGGTCGCTGGCGATGGTTCCACGCTCGACGCATCGAACCTGCTGATCCGTCCCCGACGTCTCCCACGCCGCCGTCCGGGGCGTCGGTTGCTCCGGCTCGCCCGCCGGGTCGCGTCAGGGCTGTACCGTTCGGCGTTCCAGCCCGGATGGCGGAATCGGTAGACGCAGGGGGCTTAAACCCCCCGGATGGCAACATCATGTGGGTTCGAGTCCCACTCCGGGCACAGTTGTCTTCACCGGAGCAGGCGTTCGGTGAACGATGCCAGTGGGCACTCGAAGCGTTTCCCCGTCAGCGTTTAGGTTCCACCCAGGTCGCAGCCCGAGGCGATCGCTCGCATGTCGAGACCGGAGGCTTCGCCCCGTATGAACTTCGCCTCCGCGTCCGCGAACCCTTCTGCGGTGAACTTCCGCTGGAGTCGTTCGAGGGTGCAGGTGCAGTAGAGCTCGACCGACAGCGGTGAGATCGACCCTCGAGCGGAGGCTTCGGTGCCCCGCCGACAGGCGGCCATGTAGGTGCTCTCGAGCTGGCTCGGCCATGGGTTGGGTGGCGGTGACAAGGTCAACGTGGTCGGGGCGATCGTCGAGTCGCTGGTCGCAACGCTGGTGGACGAGCTGCCCTCGGTGGAACCGGCGCATCCCGCCGCTGCGAGGACGGCCAGCGCGCAGATGAGGAGAAACCGAACTGCTGCGCTGTGCCGAGGTCGAGCCGCCATTTCCCCCAACCCTAGTTCCGGTTCCCTGTGTGCGGTCGGTCTGTTCGAGGGTGGTGCTGGATCCCGCACTGGAATCCGCTCAGGTCTCGAGCGGCAGGAGTTCGTCGGCCAATGCGCCCAGTTCCACATCGGGATCCGCGTCGCCGACCAGCGGAAGCACCACGAACTTCGAGGCGCCGACGGCCACGAACTCGCCGATGAGTTTCGGCAGTTGAGCTCGCGTCGGGATTACCCGACGCGGATCCATGTCCGGCCGACGCC
>CAEMXZ010000098.1_pt1 | contig 9432 bp, 10 predicted proteins | sample 7263481 | NCBI WGS metagenome assembly CAEMXZ01 (sample SAMEA6813769, study PRJEB35770) | uncultured Microthrixaceae bacterium | biome: Freshwater; feature: Freshwater reservoir; material: water | place: Czech Republic | collected 2017-04-14 | depth 0.5m m
GATGAGCAGCATGATCAGCGCACCGATCAGCGGAAGGAAGACGGCGAGGCTCAAGCCCCAGCTGTTCAGAAAGTCTTTCATCGAGTTGGTCCTGAGCTCCTAGATGACGAACACGAAGACGCCGGCAAGAACCACTGCACCGGCGAAAAGGATGGCGGCGTACTGCTGGACTTTTCCTGTCTGGACATGACGCAGGACCTGACCGGATTTCTCCGAGACGGACCCTGAACCATTCACGATGCCGTCCAGCACGAGCTGGTCGATGTCGCGATAGACGAACCCGGCGATCTTGCGGGCGCCGGTGCCCAGACCATTGACGACGCCGTCGAGCACGTTCGTGTTGAACCAGTAGGCAGCTCGGGCGAGCGGCCCCTTCGTGTCGGCGGCGATGATGTCGGTGTAGAGGACGTCGAGGTAGTACTTGTTCTCGAGGAACGTGTATCCAGCTCGGGCGACCTTGCTGCGCTGCGTGAGACCGTGGGGACCACGGTTCTTCTCGTAGTACTGATAGGCGATGAACAAACCGCCGGCGGCGAGAATGGTTGAGACCACCGCGAGCCACGGGGTGAACTCGGCGTGCTGCAATGGCGGGAACGCGAATGTGGGCTCGATGTAATGCTCGAAGCGTGTGGTGACGCCGCCAGGGAGTTCGATACCGAAGAAACTCTTCGGGAAGTTTGTGAACCCGAGGAATACCGCACAGGCCGCAAGGATGACCAGCGGCACGGTGATGACCTTGGGTGACTCATGGGGATGCGCATGTCCGCGGTATTCGCCCCAGAAGGTCATCCAGTAGGCCCGACCCATGTAGGCAGCGGTGAGGAAAGCAGTGATGAGACCGAACACCAACATGAGCGTGTAGGCATTTTCTTGACCAGCACTTGCTCCGGAGAGGATTTCATCCTTTGACCAGAAGCCGGCCAGCGGGAAGATGCCGGCGAGCGCCAAGGTGGCCACGAGGAAGGTGCCATGAGTGATGGGCATCTTCTTGCGAAGACCCCCCATCTCGCGCATGTCGAAGGTGTGGTGGCAGGCATGACTGACCGAACCGGCACCGAGGAACAGGCAGGCCTTGAAGAAGGCGTGGGTGAAGAGATGGAACACGCCGGCGGTCCAGGCACCCACGCCGAGGGCCATGACCATGTAGCCCAACTGCGAGATGGTGGAGTAGGCCAGCACCTTCTTGAGATCGGTCTGCACGAAGGCGAGAAGACCACCGATGATGGTGGTGAAGCCGCCGATGAACGCCACGTAGTGCAGCGAACTCGAGCCGATCCCGAGACCGGCGAAGAACACGCCGTAGAGCCGGGCAATCAGATAGACACCGGCCACGACCATGGTTGCGGCGTGGATCAGTGCCGAGACAGGAGTGGGGCCGGCCATGGCGTCGGGAAGCCATGTGTGCAGCGGGAACTGGCCGGATTTCGAGGTGACGCCACCGAACAGGCACAGGGCGCCGACCAAGAGCAGTGCGGTGTTGGCCGTACCGCTCAGTGCGTACTCATTGATGTGCAGCACGTTGAAGCTTTTCGCCCCGGCAGCGAAGAACGTGATGGTGACACCAAGAATGAGACCGATATCGCCGACACGGTTGGTGAGGAACGCCTTGAGAGCGGCGTCGGTGTTCTTCTTCTCCTCCCACCAGTGTCCGATGAGTCCGAACGAACACACGCCCACGAGTTCCCAGCCCACCAACATCTGCAACGTGTTGGAGGAGAGCACGTAGAACAGCATCGAAGCGGTGAACAGCGACAGGAATGCGTAGTAGTGCGTGAAGCGGATATCGCCGTGCAGGTACTCGGTGGAATAGATGTGCACGAGCAACGAGATGATGCAGACCGTGATGAGCATCATGGCGGCAAGACCGTCGAGAAGTGTGCCCACCTCGAAATTGATGCCAGCGATGGTGAACCAGGTAGTGGTACGCACGATCGGCGGCACTGACTCATGCTCGCCGCCGTGTTCGCCCTCGGTGGCGGCGTGCTCGGTGGCGGCGTGCTCGGTGGCAACCGCATGCTCAGAAGACGCTGTACCCATCTCGGCGTTGGACATCTCGGACATGGAACCCGACTCGCTCGAGGCCATCGCGTGGGTTCCAGCATCGACTGTTTCGCCGGATTCGATAGTGGTGGCTTCGACCTCGCCGATGATGTTGGCGCCGGTCTGTGGGGTGAGTCCGTTTGCGGCAACCACGTCGGCAGCCAGTTTTTCGCCCGTGGGCGGGTTGTTGACCCGGTTGATCCACTGACCGGCAACGCACACCGAGAAGACCAGTGCGAGCGAAACCGCCACGATGCCGATACCGGCGGTGGCACGAGTACCGAAGCGCTTCCCGAAGAACAGGATGATCAGGAACGACGACGCCATGAGCGCCGGGACGATCCAGACCTTGTCGAGGAGATTGGGGATCACAGCATCAGCCCTTCATCAGATCGACGTCGTTGATATCGATGCTCTGACGATTGCGGTGGATCAACAGGACGATTGCCAGACCGACACCGACCTCAGCCGCCGCAATGGCGATCACGAAGAGGGCGAAGACCTGACCGGAGAGGTTCGATGGATCGGTGACATGCCACATGGCGCCGAAGGCGACGAGGTTGATATTGACCGAGTTGAGGATGAGTTCGATCGACATCAGCACGAGCACGGCATTGCGGCGGGCGAGTACGCCGTAGACCCCGATACAGAAGAGAATGGCGCCGAGGAACAGGAACTGGTTGACCAGCATCAGTCCCTCCGAGCAAGGACGATGGCGCCGATGAGCGCAGCGAGCAGAAGAATCGAAATGACCTCGAACGGCAACAGATAGGTCGAGAAGATGGAGTCGCTGACTTCAGCAGTGCGCTGGACGGTGAGTTCGCCGAACTCGCGCTTGCCGAAACCGTCCCAGAGTGAGTATCCCATGACACCGGCGAGCAGCACGCCGATGAGCGCAGCCATACGACGTGCTCCGGCGGAGTTGTTGAGATTGTCATCGGTGCCGGTCTTGGTGCGGGTGAGCATGATGCCGAAGAGGAAGAGCACGATGATGGCGCCGAGATACACCAGCACCTGGGTGATGGCCACGAATTCGGCGGCCAGCAAGATGTACTGGGCAGCAACGCCGGCGAGCACCAACACCAGCCACAGGGCCGCATGCATGAGGTTCTTGCAGGTGACAACGCGGAGAGCGCCGAACACCATCAGTGCAGCGATGATGTAGAACGCGATGTTCTGGGCGACGAGGAGAGCGAGCATCAGTCCTTCGGCACCTTCCGGAGCTTGGCCTCGGATCCGGCCTCATAGGGCTCGAACTCCGGAACGGTCTCCATCCACTGGGCAAGACGAGTCTTGTCATGGAGCAGGTCGGCGATTCGGATCTCGGAGTACTCATGTTCCGGGGTCCAGAACAGGGCATCGAACGGGCAGACCTCGACGCAGATGCCGCAGTACATACACAGCGAGTAGTCGATGTCGAAGCGGTCGAGTTCGTTCTTCTGGCGCGGCTTGCCACCTTCACGACGCGGCGGTGCCACGTACTTGTGGGCCTCGATGAAGATGCACCAGTCGGGGCACTCTCGGGCACACAACATGCAGGAGGTGCAGTTCTCCTCATGTAGGGCGATGACGCCACGGGCGCGTGCCGTGGGTTCTTCACGCTCATGGGGGTAACGAGTGGTCTGGGGACCCGACTTGAGGGTCTTGACCATCTCGCCGAACGTGACACCGAGACCCTTGATGAGACCGGGGACCTGAGGCATCAGAACACCACCTTCAGGACGGCCGTGGCGACGATGTTGACGAGCGCCAGCGGGATGAGGAACTTCCAGGCGAAGCTCTGGAGTTGGTCCTCGCGGAGACGGGGATAGGTGAAGCGAACCCAGAAGATGATGAACGACACAACCATCACCTTGGCGAACAGCACCGCCGGGCCGAGCACGTAGTACCAGTCACTGCTGGCCTCGAGCCACGGAACTGCCCAACCACCGAGGAACATGACCGCGGCGATACCGGCGAACACGAAGGCAGTGGCGAACTCAGCGAGGAAGAAGATGAGAAACCGGAACCCGGTGTACTCGACCTGGTAACCGCTGACGATCTCGGACTCGGCCACCGGCATGTCGAAGGGCGGCTGGGTGAGTTCGGCCTGCACAGCGGCGATGAAGATGAAGAAGCCGATGAACTGGGTGAGAATGTACGGGTTTCCGATGCCGGTCCAGCCGAAGACGGCCCCACCGTTCTGGGCGAACACGATGCCGTTGAGGCTCATCGTGCCGGCCTGGATGACCACACCGATCACGGCGAGGACCATGGGCAATTCGTAGGCGATGAGCTGGCCAGCGGCTCGGAGCGCACCCATGAGCGAGTACTTGTTGGCCGAAGCCCAACCGGCCATGAGCACACCAATGACCGACAGCGATGAGATAGCCAGCACGTAGAAGACACCGACATCAAGATCCTCGACCACGAGATGGGCCGATGCGGGCAACGCCACATAGAGCAGGAGCGTGGAGGACAGCACAACGAGCGGTGCGGCCTTGAACACCCAGAGATCAGCGCCGTTCGGGGCGATGTCTTCCTTCTGGATGAACTTCACACCGTCGGCAAGTAGCTGCAGCAGACCACGCGGGCCAGCTTCCTGCGGACCGAGGCGGCTCTGCATCCAGCTCATGATCTTGAACAGGAAGACCACACCAAGGATGAGGGCGGTTGTGGGAACGACCGCGCCGACGACCAGCACCTTGATAACGGTGGAGAGCCAGTACGGCGGATCAAAGGAGGCGAGCATCGGAGTCATCGGTCGATATCACCAAGGATGAAATAGAGGCTGCCGAGGATCGAGATGAGATCGGGCACATAGGCGCCCCGAGCAACCCATGGGACGATCGAGATGTTGTTGAACGAGGCCGAGCGGATCTTGACCCGGAATGGGACGAGGTCGCCCTTGGATGCGATGTAGTAGCCCATCTCGCCCAGCGGATTTTCGGTGGCCACATAGGCCTCGCCCTCGGGCACCTTGATGATGCGCGGAACCTTGGCCATGACCGGACCGGCCGGGATGGTGTCGAGAAGTTGCTTGACGATCTTGGCGGCTTCGCGAGTTTCCTGCAGACGCACCCAGGTGCGGGCGAAGCAGTCGCCGTCGGGATGGGTCCAGACCTTCCAGTCGGCTTGGTCGTAGACAAGGCCCGGAGGGCAGCCGTCGCGACGGAGGTCCCAGTCGACGCCCGAAGCGCGCAGGTTGGCGCCGGAAAGGCCGTAGTTCAGCGCTATTTCGGCGGGGATGACGCCGATGCCGCGGGTGCGGGACTGGAAGATCTCGTTACCGACGAGAAGATCTTCCATCTCATCGCAGAACGCGAGGAGCTTGTCCATGGCGACATGGGAATCGGCGATCCAACCCTTGGGGAGATCGTCCTTGAGGCCGCCGATACGATCGAAGTTCGGGTGGAACCGACCACCGGTGGCAGATTCGATCATGTTGAGCACATGCTCACGGTCACGGAAGGCGTAGAAACCAGCGGTCATGCCGCCGAGCTGCAAACCGAAATCACCAAGGAACAAGGAGATGTTGGCGACTCGCGACATCTCGAACAGGATCGTGCGGATCCACTGGGCGCGGGGCGGTGCTTCCACACCCATGAGCTTCTCGGCAGCGAGGATGAAGGGAACTTCGTTGGCGAAACTACCGAGCCAGTCGATCCGATTGATCAGCGCGTTGATCTGCGGATAGGTGCGGACTTCGACGATCTTCTCGTAGCCGCGATGCATATAGCCGCAGATGGGTTCGGCAGAGATGACCTGTTCACCGTCGAGTTTGGCGACGATGCGCAAGGTGCCATGGGTAGCCGGATGCTGCGGACCCATGTTGAGGGTCATGCCCTCCGATTCGAAATCGAGATTGACCCGTGTGTCGGTGGCCTCGGCAACGAGGTCGGAGAGTTGGCTGGGATCGCTGACGGCGGTCATTCGGCCTCGCCCTCCTCGGAATCGGCGACACCCGGCATCGGCTCGACATCGACGATGCCCGGCCACGGACGAACTCGACGGGCCAGCAACGGGAAGTCCTTGCGCAGCGGGAATCCCTGGAAGTCAGTGGGGAGATACATATTGATCAGGTTCGGATGACCATCAAAGGTGATACCGAACATCTCGCGGGTCTCGCGCTCATGCCAGTTGGCGCCGGCGAACACACTGGTCCAGGTGGGAAGCGAGAGGTCGTCGTCGGGGACATCGGCTTTGAAGTGGATGCCAGTGGCGGTGGCGATGTTGTACAAGCGGGCGATGACCTGGAACCTGGTGTCGCCACCGGCATAGCCCTGAACGATGGGTGCGGGAGCCTTCGGCTCGGCACCGGAGACCACGAGGTCCTCTTGGGCGTCCATGTCACGACCGAACGGGGATGGCAGCCAGTCGATGGCCGAGACGTAGTCGAAGAAGGTGAAGCCCATGGACTTCGCCGCTTCGGCGGCATCGCGCCACGCGGAACGATCGACGCGGACCCAGAGATCGTCGCCGGGACGGATATGCGAACCGAGGACTGCGGCGCCGAGACGTTCGGTGAGTTCAGCCAGTACTGCCTCTCGGGCGACGTCGGTCTCGACGACAGCCTCGTTCTCGGCGGCGGAATCGGTGGTGGTGTCAGTTGACGACAATTGGCTCACCCTTCCAGCGCTCGGCCATGTCCTCATGGGCGATTCGTTCCTGCAGCAGCAGAATGCCCTCGAGCAATGCCTCGGGCCGGGGCGGACAGCCCGGGACATAGACATCGACGGGGATCAGCTGATCGACACCCTTGGTGACCGAGTAACTGTCCCAGTAGGGGCCGCCGCAGTTGGCGCACGAACCCATGGAGATCACGTACTTGGGATCAGGCATCTGCTCATAGAGACGAACCACAGCAGGGGCAAGCTTGTCGGTGACTGTGCCGGCGATGACGACGAGGTCGGCCTGGCGCGGGCTGGCCGGGAAGGGGATGACCCCGAGACGCATGACGTCGTACCGCGGCGACGCGAAGGCCGCACCCATCTCGATGGCACAGCAGGCAAGGCCCCACTGGTAGGCCCAGATTGAGTACTTGCGGGAGAGGTTCAGAAGCTTGGACAGCGGCTTCGGGACACGACCGCTTTCGACTAGACCCATCGGAGCACCTTCTTTCGCCATGCATAGAGCAGGCCGAGGGCGAGGATGGCGACAAACACCAACATCTCGACGAGACCGAAGACTCCGTAGGCCTCAAGTTGTGTTGCCCACGGGAACATGAACACTGCTTCAACATCAAACATCACGAAGAGCAGCGCGTAGACGTAATACCGGATCTGACTCTGTGACCAACCGTTTCCGACGGCATCAACACCCGACTCATAGGTCAGGTATTTCTGCTCCTGCGGACGGGTGGGACGGAAGATCTTGCCAATGCCGAGCAGACCTGCGCCGAGGCCCACGCCGACACCCGCGAAGATGGCCACGGTGAGGTACTGGCGGACGAAATCGGAGTACTCAGACATGAGATTTTGAGCCTACAGATCGGCTGAGCACGGCATGAAATCCTCTCGCGGGAGCGATGTCGGTGAGGACATCAGTCTGCGTGATGAACAGTGGTGGAACTGCGGATGGTGCGTGTGTGGAGCTTCGAGACATCGTGGTTTCAGCCACCGGTGACCGAGGATATGGGTCCGCTTGTCCCTTCGACCTTGACCAAGGCCGGGGTGGCATCGCGTGCCGGGTTCACCAACAGATCCGGAATGAGACCGAAAAGGACCGTGACCGCAACACACACCGTGAGAGCGAGACCAGCGCTGAACGGAACCCGGATCCGTGATGCTGCATCCGGCAGTGGCGCATCGACGCCGTCGTCGCCTCCGGACATGAACATGGCGACGATGAGACGCAGATAAAGGAAAGCCGAGATGACTGCCGACACCATCGCGATGATGGCGAGCGGCGTGCTGTGCGAGTTGACCGCAGCAGTGATGGCATAGAACTTCGCGAAGAAGCCGGCGGTGAACGGCACACCGGCCTGCGCGAGAAGCAGCAGTGTGAACGCCGCTGCAAGTACCGGATTGCTTCGGGAGAGTCCCTTGTAGTCGCCGAGCGAGTGATGCCCATCGCCCTTGCGGCCAACGATCGTTGCCACGCCGAACGAACCGGCAACCATGAACGTGTAGACGGCGACATAGAACGCTATGGCTGCCGTGCCCTGTGAAGAACTCGCCTGAAGTGCCATGAGCATGAAGCCGGCATGGCTGATCGAGGAGTAGGCGAGCATGCGCTTCACGTTGCTCTGGACGATGGCGAGTGCTGCTCCGACGACCATCGAAAGAATTGCAAGGGCGTAGACAATGGGACGCCAGGTGGCCCCGTAATTCGAGAAGGTGAGCACGAACACACGAACAAGACCGGCGAACGCGGCTGCCTTCACACCCGATGCCATCCAGGCGACCGCCGGCGTGGGAGCGCCGTCGTAGACGTCGGGACTCCAGGCGTGGAACGGAACTGCGGCGACCTTGAACGCCAGTCCGACGAGGATCAGGGCAAGGCCCAACAGGAGGAATCCGTTATGCGCCGGCACTACGACCGCCATGAAGTCCTTGATCTGGATGAGATTCACCGAACCGGTGGCCCCGTAGATCATGGCAATCCCGTAGAGCAGGAAGGCCGAAGAGAAGGCGCCGAGCACGAAGTACTTGATGCCCGATTCCTGCGACTGGACCCGACGCAGATGCATACCCGCAAGCACGTACACAGCAATTGAGAGTGTCTCGATGCCGAGGAACATCACGATGAGATCGTTGGCCATCGCCATCATCACGCCACCAGAGGCCGAGATGAGCATGAGAACGTAGAACTCAGGCCCTTCCATGTCCTCGCGACGCAAGTACGCATTGGCCAACAGAGCGGCCATGGCCACTGCGGTGCAGATCACGATGGTGATGAAGAGGCTGAAACCGTCGATGCCGACGGATCCACCAACGGTGCTAAAAGCTCCGGGCTGTGAATGCGTGGTGGTCCACCACAGCAGTGAATCCCAGTTCTGCACGCGTGCCCACACCGGCAGCGCACTGAGCGCAGCAGCGGCGGCGATGACAACCGTGACCGTGGCGAAGAGTCCCTTGGGTGCCCGACCCCGCAGGAACGAGGAGAACGTGAGCATGAGCAGACCGCCCACGAGCAGGATCAGAAGCGGCAGCAGTGCCAACCAGTCGACCGATGGACCGGCAATGTGAAGGATCGGCGCGCTTTCGGCCGCTCCTGCCGGATTCGAAGAAATCAGCGGTTGGGCCTGGCCGAGGATCGAGGTGAAAATGCTCATCGGATCACTCCCACACCGATCGGGGCGAGCGCATGCTCACCGTTGGAGGAGCCGGATTCCGCCGAGCCTTCGGTAGCGCCGTGTCCGTCCGAATGCTCGTTCAGGAATTCCTTGATCGGCCCGAGCTGACTGCCGCC
>CAEMXZ010000100.1_pt1 | contig 9310 bp, 7 predicted proteins | sample 7263481 | NCBI WGS metagenome assembly CAEMXZ01 (sample SAMEA6813769, study PRJEB35770) | uncultured Microthrixaceae bacterium | biome: Freshwater; feature: Freshwater reservoir; material: water | place: Czech Republic | collected 2017-04-14 | depth 0.5m m
CGCATTATGTGCCGGCCATCCAGCCCGGCCAGGAGGACGAATGGCGTGCGCTCGCCGCCGCGCATTTCGCCGGCGAGATCGTGCTTGGCCCGGACCTCACCTCGGTGACCGTCGGCTGATCGACTGATCCGTCCCACGGCCCCGCTACGGCGGGCAGAATCTCGGAATGACTGAACTCCGAACCGAGACCATTGAACTTCCGACCTCAGATGGTCCGATGACCGCGTTCGTCGCGCATCCAGCCGGCACGCCGATCGGCGGCGTTGTTGTGGTGCAGGAAGCATTCGGGCTCACCGGGCATATCCGTCGTGTCGCCGAATCTCTCGCGGCCGCGGGGTTCGTGGCGGTTGCGCCTGCGCTCTATCACCGCAGTGAGCAGCAGGTATTCGGCTACACCGAGTACGAAACGATGGGACCGGTGATCATGAGTCTCACCGCCGAGAGCATCACGATGGATATCGATGCTGCGCTCGGCGAACTCACACGGTTGGGTCAGGCGGCAGATTCACAGGTCATCATCGGGTTCTGCATGGGGGGTTCGGTCACGCTCGCAACTGCAGCTCGCCTCGCACTTGGCGCAGCGGTCACGTTCTACGGCGGCGGAATCGCTGAGGGTCGTTTCGGTCTCGAGAGCGGCCTTGCCTACGGGCCGGAACTGCGTACGCCGTGGCTCGGGCTCTATGGAGACCTTGATGCGCATATCCCGTCCGACGAGGTGGAGCAGTTGCGTGCGCTCGCGGCCACGTCGGCGGTTCCCACCGAGGTGGTCCGCTATGGCGACGCTGACCATGGATTCCACTGCGATGAGCGAGCCTCGTTCCATGCTGAGTCGTCGGCCGACGCGTGGGGCCGCACCATCGCGTTTCTCACCGCCAACCTGGCCTGAACGCGCTGACTCCCCCGGCCCGGGGGTGGGCGGGGGAGTCGCATGGCCTTCGAGACGGGGGGATCTCGAGGGGTTCTGTGGCTCTGACGAGTCGGGGGGAACTCGGAGCCAACGAGTAGGACGATAGGGAACTTAGCGACGTTCGTCCACGGGAAATAGCCGGTCAGTCGTCACAGTGACAGGAGCCACTCGGCACCCGCGCGCTCAGGATGCAGCGATCCGCAGGGCTTGATCAGGTCGATCGGGACCGGATGTCACCAGCCCTGATGAAGTGGACGGCCCTCGGCGAAACCTGATGCTGTCTGCACGCCGATGATCGCTCGATCCTGGAACTCCTCGATGGTTCGAGCACCGGCGTAGGTGAATGAGCTGCGCACACCGGCGGTGATGGTATCGAGGAGGTCCTCGACCCCCGGGCGCTCAGGATCGAGATACATGCGGCCGGTGGAGATGCCTTCTTCGAACAGAGCCCGCCGTGCGGCATCGATGGGCGCTTCGTGTGACGCGTTGCGACCGATGACAGCGCGGGCCGAGGCCATGCCGAAGCTCTCCTTGTAGACCCGTCCGTCGCTGTCTCGTTGGAGATCGCCGGGGGACTCATGCGTGCCGGCGAACCACGAACCGATCATCACGTTGCTGGCCCCGGCGGCGAGCGCGAGCGCGACATCGCGGGGATGACGGATGCCGCCATCGGCCCAAACATGCTTTCCGAGTTCGCTGGCTGCTTGGGCACACTCGTGAACTGCGGAGAACTGGGGTCGACCGACACCGGTCATCATGCGGGTGGTGCACATCGCACCCGGTCCGACTCCGACTTTGATGATGTCGGCCCCGGCTTCGCAGAGATCGCGGACGCCCTGGGCCGAGACGATGTTGCCGGCACAGAGAGGCACCGGAAGATCGAGGGCCTTGATACGGCCGATGGCCTCGATCATCTTCTCCTGATGACCATGGGCGGTATCGAGCACGAGCACATCGACGCCGGCTTCAACGAGGAATGCGGCCTTGGCGGCGACATCGCCGTTGACCCCCACTGCAGCAGCGATCCGGAGCCGGCCGGAGGTGTCGACCGCGGGTTGGTACAACGTGGAGCGCAGGGCCCCGGTGCGGGTGAGCACACCGACGAGGTTGCCCTGACCATCGACAACGGGAGCAACACGGCGACGTCGGTCATGCAAGGTGTTGAACGCTGATTCGGGGTCGATGGAGTCGGGGAAGGTGAGCAGATCGGTTGACATGACCTGATCGACTGGGGTGTAACGATCGACGCCACTGAGGTCGGTATCGGTGACCACGCCTACGGGACGATCCCCCTCGACCACGATGACCGCGTTATGCGCGCGCTTCGCGATCAGGTTGATGGCCTCGCCCACGGTGTCGGTGGGGGCGAGGGTGATTGCGGTGTCGTGCACGAGATGACGACGCTTCACCCAGTCGACGACGTCGGCGATCACGTCGAGCGGGATGTCCTGCGGAATGACGGCGATGCCGCCGCGGCGGGCCACGGTCTCGGCCATCCGACGCCCGGCGACCGCGGTCATGTTGGCCACGACGATGGGAATTGTGGTGCCGGTGCCGTCGGAGGTGGTCAGGTCGACATCGAGTCGGGAGGCCACATCGGACCGGGCCGGAACCATGAAGACATCGTCGAACGTGAGGTCCGAATCAGGGAGATGATCGTGAAGGAAGCGCACGAGAGGTGAAGGTTAGGCGACGCAGGGGTCAGTTCGGCTGGGAGTCGTCATCGAGACCTGCCGCAGTGGCTGCGAGCAGGGCCAACTGGGCAGCTCGGCGGTAGACGAGCACGAAGGTGGCCTGCGCTGCCCGCTCCTTACCCCGCAACGGGGGTTCCCCGAGTGAGACGACCATGGCGGCCGGGTCTTCACTGCGGTGGACGAGTGCGGGGTCATCGAGGAGTCCCTCGCCCCAGAACTTCCGACTGGCGGCGCGATCGGCGTCGAGCTTCTTGGGCTGGTTGGCCGGACGTCGGCGCGATCGGCTCATGCCACGCTCTCCTTGATGAGTTCGTCGTCCTGATCAGTGAGCAGTTCGTCGTTGCGCAGACCGAGTGCGGCCTGCAGTTGGGTGGGATCGAGGTCGCCGAGCGAGCTCGACTTGGGAAGAACGAGATCGGCGATATGCCGCTTGCCGGCCACGACCTCTTCAACTCGTTCATCGACAGTGCCCGGGCACACGAGACGATGGGCGATGACGGTCTTGGTCTGCCCGATACGCCAGGCGCGGTCGCGGGCTTGGTCCTCGACTGCCGGATTCCACCAGCGGTCGTAGAGGATCACGTGATTGGCGTTGGTGAGGTTCAGACCGGTGCCACCCGCCTTCAGTGAAAGCACGAGGGCGCCAGGACCTTCGAGCGCCTGGAACTCGGTGACGAGTGAGTCGCGCGCACCGCGTGAGAGACCACCGTGGTAGCAGCCGACCGGAACATCGAAACGCGCACTGAGATGCGTGGCCAACTTCTGACCCCACTCGGCGAAGTGGGTGAACACGAGAGCCCGTTCACCTGAGGCGTAAACCTGTTCGATGATCTCCTCGAGTCGGGCCAGTTTGCCGGACCGACCATCGAGTGGGCCGTCGTCATTGCGATAGGCAACTGGATGGTTGCAGATCTGTTTGAGCGCGGTGATGGCGGCGAGGATCGCACCGTTGCGGGAGTCGGTGCCGGCTTCGTTGCCGACGCCGGTGACGAGACTGTCGAGCACTGCTTGGTACAGACCGATTTGCTCGGGGGTCATGGAACAGCGGTCGAGTTCGTCGATCCGGTCGGGGAGTTCGGCGGCGATAGCCGGCTCGCTCTTGGTGCGGCGGAACACGAGGATGCCGTTGAGGGCACGCAGCGCGCGCTCGCCCTGATCACGTGCTCCTTCGCTGCCCCCCGAGAGCTGCGAGATGAACTGCGGGCGGGGACCGACGAGACCGGGATTGGTGAAGTCGAGGATGGCCCAGAGATCGCCGAGCCCGTTCTCGATGGGCGTACCGGTGAGGGCCAGGCGGGTGGTGGCGTCGAGGCGCCGCAGTTGCTGGGCCGTTTCGTTTGCGGGGTTCTTGATGGCTTGGGCTTCGTCGAGGACGATCCGACTCCAATGGATCTTCTCGAGAGCGTCGATGTCGCGGACCGCAGTGGAGTAGGTCGTGATGATGACGTCGTACTTTGCGGCCAGCCCGGCCAGCTCTGCGGCTTCGGCCCGTGAGGCGCCGTGATGCACGAGCACGTTGAGCGACGGCGTGAAACGGGCGGCCTCGGCAGCCCAGTTACCGACGACAGCAGGTGGGGCGATGACAAGGGCGGGATCGTCGCCTTCAGTGCGGGACACGAGATGGGCGAGGATCGTCGGTGTCTTACCGAGACCCATGTCGAGGGCGAGACAGCCACCAAGGCTCGTGGTGTCGAGGAATTGCAACCAAGCCAACGCTTCGGCCTGATAGCTGCGCAGTTCTCCGTTGAATCCGCGCGGATTCTGCGCTGGCGCGAGTGTCGCGTGAGAGGCCTTCGAGAGCAGATCGGCTGCCCAGCCCGAACCTTCGATGGCGATGCCGCCAGCGAGGGAGGTTCCATCGAGACCGAGTGCTTGGCGCAGCATCTCGGCGCCGGTCATCTGTGGCTTCTTGGCCCGCTCGGCGAGCGCTTCGGCCGCGGCGGCGAGGTCGGCATGGTCGAGGGCGATCCAGCGACCGCCCGAACGCACGAGGGGACGTGCCTCCTTGGCGAGGCGCGCGATATCGGCAGCAGTGAGTTCGATGTCGTCGAAGACGGCGGTCCAGCTGACGTTCGCCAGCTGATGGGCACCGACGCTGGTTTCGTTACCGCCCTCGGCCCAGAGGCGAAGCGACGGCGTGGGCTTGCGACGTGAGAGCGCGGGCACGCGCACATCGAAGCCGGCATCGGCGAGGACCGGCCCGACGTTGGTCATGAGCTCCCATGCCTCCGCTTGGCTGAGCACGACCTCGCCCCGGCGAAGACTTCCCGGCCGCTGCAGCTCGGGGAAGAGTCGTTCGAGGCGCAACAGATTGCCCTCGAGTTCGCGGCGGAGGTTGCCGGCGTTGACCAGCGCCACTTCGACGGGGATGAGCTGTTGGCCCTTGCCCGGTGCGAACACCGCGACATGCCATGCATCGCCGGAGTCGGGCGGGTCGAGCTGCACGATGAGCGGACGGTAGGTCTTCGAGGTGACTGGCGTGGCCCACCGTTCGAGAGCATTGGTGAGCTCGCCAGCGAGCGCCGGGGCCATGTCGAATGGTGAACCGTCGAGTCGGCTGAGGAAGGTCTCGCCGGCCTCGGGGAGCGACTTGGGATCGTCCGGAGCGGCAGGCACGTCGACGCGCTTGGCGGCGTCGTGACAGATGACGTCGACGACCTCACCGAGCACCGAGCGGGACATCGTGGCGCCATCGACCGAAGGCGAGAGAGCGGCGACTGCTCCGGGCATGGCATCGGCGATGCGCTTGAGATGGTCGCTGTCGACGAGGGCAGGGGTCCAGGTGACGGCGAATGCCGTGCGGTTGGGCGTGCGACGCCCGCCTCGTGAGCGGCGGATCGTGGGCACCATCGCACCGCGTGCAGCGAGCGATACGGCGAACGCACCGATGATGGAGAGCCAGCGGGCGCTCGGCCCGATGGGTTCGGCAGGCGGATCAGCAGCGAGGGAGAGCAGCCAGCCGAGGATGTCGGAGGTGTTGGCCTCAAGGGCGACGGCCTTGTCGCCGTTGGGCATCGGGATCGGCGCGCGACCTGACCACATGTCGGGAGCGTCGCAGGCATCGAGTGCGGTGCGGAGTTGATCAAGAGTGGCGAGCGGCGCATCGGGTCCGCCGAGCCAGGCGACGATGCGACCAGTGACCCATGAGAGCTGGAGGACGTTGAGGCCCGGAGTGAGCTCACCCGGTTCAGGTTGGATGCCGAGACGTCGGTCCAGGGCGATCTCGAGCATGCGCTGTTCGAGTTCGAGGTCGGTGATCACCTGTTGATCGTCGGGTCGGCGCAGGGCGCGGATCCGATCGAGCGATTCATCAGTCTCGGTCAGGCGGGCGATGAGCACGCGTCGCCATGCGTCCTCGTTGGCCTCGAGGATCTCAAGATCAGCCGATGTCGCTTCACCCCACGCGGCCGCCTCGATCATGGTTTCGAACCGTGGACCATCGACATCGATGAACGGGATCTCGACCGATGACGACGACTGGTCATCCTCGGATTCTGCGTTGAATTGTGAATCGTCTTGGGACACGAAAATCCTTGGTGAGCACGGTCGGATCCGGCGCATGGTGCAGGCGGAAACGCGTTCGTGATGTTGAGCCGATCCCCACGCCGGCGGGTGCTGCGTCCTACTGCTCCGGTGGGAGGGGAACCACCACACGGAGGGACGAGTCGACTGCTTCAGTCAGCCCATCGGTGCCGCACCGGACTGATCCGAGCAACGGAGAGACTCTATCGCCGGGGTTCACCCGAACGGCAATCGGCTCGATTCACAGGCCTCGAAGAAGTTCCCGCACATAGTCGGATTGGGGATCGTCGACGATTGCACTCAGCCGGCCTTGCTGGGTGATCCGACCAGACTCGAGCACGATGATCTCATCGGCGATCGCTCGAGCATCGATGATGTCGTGGGTGACGAGGATTGTCGGCACTGAGAGGTTGGCGAGGTGCGTGCGCAATTCGGATCGCATGTCCGCCCGGGTGGCTGCATCGAGAGCCGAAAGAGGTTCATCGAGGAGAAGCAGGGCCGGATCAGTTGCAAGGGCGCGGGCGAGCGCAACGCGCTGGGACTGACCTCCCGAGAGTTGATTGGGGAGCCGGGACCCGAGACCATCGAGCCCGAACCTGCAGAGCCAATTGTCGGCGACAGTGCGGGCGTTGGTCCTCGGAATCCTGCGGGCGCGCAGGCCGAATGCAACGTTCTCGCGAACTGTGAGATTTTCGAAGAGCCGCTGGCCCTGGAACACCATGCCGATCCGTCGCTGCTCGGTGGGCAGATGTATCCCTCTTCCGACGTCATCGAACACGAGATCGCCGAGGACCACTCGACCGATGTCGAGGGGGATCAGTCCGGCGAGTGCCCGCAGCAGGGAGGTCTTGCCCGCCCCATTCGGTCCGACGATCGCGGTGATTGTCCCGGGCTCGAGGTGAAGTTCAGCAGAAACAGAGAGGCTCCCGACATGGACACCGAGGTCGGCATCAAGCTGGCACCGGGTGGTCGGTCGGGTTGGGAGGGCGCTCATCGGGAGGCCTCCGAAGTCGGCGTGAGCCAGCGATCGCGCAGACCGACGAGCACGACGAAAGAGATCGCGATGAGCACGACGGAGAGCACCAGTGCCTGATCGGGATTGGTCTCGAGAGCCCGATACACGGCGAGCGGCGCTGTCTGTGTGGTGCCGGGAAGATTGCCGGCAAAGGTGATCGTGGCGCCGAACTCGCCGAGTGCTCTCGCCCATGCGAGCACCGCACCGGCGATCAGCGCCGGTCGAATTGCGGGCACTGTCACCCGGCGGAACGAGTACCAACTGCTGGCACCGAGCGTGCGCGCCGCCTCCTCCGGCCCTCGGTCAAGGCCCCGTAGTGCCGCCTCGACGGTGAGGACGAGGAAGGGCATGGCCACGAAGGTCTGCGCGATGACCACCCCGGCGGTGGAATAGGGGAGGTGTACGCCGAACCAGTCGGCAACTGGTCCACCGAGCAGTCCTCGACGTCCGTAGGCCGAGAACAGCGCAACGCCGGCCACAACGGGAGGGAGCACGAGCGAGAGCAGACACAGGGCACGCACGATCCTCCGACCGGGAAATTCGATGCGAGCCAGCACCCAGGCGAGCGGGACACCGAGAACGACCGACAGCAATGCCGCCAGCACTGAGCACTCGACCGAGAGGCGGAGCGCGTTGAGCGAATCGGGCTCGGTGATGATTCCCCATGCCGCGCTCCACGGAACCCGCCAGAGCAGGCCGAGGAACGGCAGGGCGAAAAACGCAACGGCGATGGTGGCGATTGCGATTGCCGGTAGCGGTGGTCGGGGGTCCATCCGCGGTGGCCGGCGGGCTTTGCCATCAGTGTCGGGTCGACCTGACGTCACTCGTGGTGAACGGGTCACGGTGAGATGAATCCGAATCGAGTCAGGATCGTCTGGCCCTCGGTGCCGTTGATGAAATCGATCCAGGCCTCGGCGGTCGAGTTGTGTCGCGCTCGGTAGAGCCGGGCGATCGGATACGACGCCATGACGTTCTGATTCATCGGGATGGTGATCCCGGCAGCGCGATCGCCGGCGGCCACCACATCGGTCGAGTAGACGATTCCGGCATCGGCCTCACCGGAGGTGATCTTGGTGACGATCCCCTTCACGTCGGGTTCGAAGCTGCTCGGCGCGACGGTGACGCCTGCTCGTTTGAGCACCTCGTCGGAGTACTTCCCGATGGGGACCTCCGGCGCACAGGTGATGTAGATCAGGTCGGGACGGGCGAGATCGGAAAGTGTGGCGATACCGAGAGGGTTGCCCTTCTCCACCATGATCTCGAGCGTGTTTGTCGTGAAGGTCGTGGCGGGTCCGGCCCGTTCTAGGGCCACACGCTGCATGGTTTCGTTATCGGCCGACGCGAACACGTCGATGGGGGCGCCATCGAGGATCTGCTGGGCCAGCGAGGAGGAACCTCCGAAAGAAAGCGTGATCGAGGTGCCGGGGTGGCTTGCCTCGAACTCGGCCTTGGCGGCCTCGAAGGCCCCGCTCAGCGACGACGCGGCGGCCACAGTGATCGACTTGGAGTTGCCATCGGATCCACAACCGGCGAGAAGACCACCGAGGAGGAGTGCAGCGAGACCGAGGAAGATGCCGAGGATGTTGAAGTGGCGTCGTGAGATGCGGCCGAGAGGCATGCGTCCACAGTAGTCAGCTTCTGACTACTGGTGGTCAGCGGCTGACGACTCTCGGGCGTGATCGGTAGTGTCGACCCATGGCCAGGTCGGAAACATCGCTCGCTGAATCGGTGTGTCTGGCGTTGGTGGTCACCGGCGTGGATTACGGGGGAGCGGTCGCCGATCTTCTTGCCCCCGGCGCCGAACTCGGTCGTATCTGGTCGCTCTCGAAGCCGCTCACCTACCGAGCCATCGATGCGCTGGTGGGCAGCGGCTTGGTCGACCGCAGTGGCATCGCGCCTGGTCGGGGTCGAGATCGAAGTCTGCTCCAGCCGAGCCGCATGGGGCGAGCTGCGACCCGTCGGTGGCTTGCTGAACCAGTTGGACACCTCCGCGATGTGCGCACCGAACTGTTGTTGAAGTTCTCGATCCTGGAACGCATGGGCAACCCACTCGAACCGCTCGCCATTGCCCAGCAGGAGTGGTTCGCGCCGATCATCGCCTCGATCACCGAAGAGACCTCGGCCGATGTGGTCTCGATCTGGCGACGCGAGCACGCCCAAGCAGTCGCGAAG
>CAEMXZ010000101.1_pt1 | contig 9161 bp, 9 predicted proteins | sample 7263481 | NCBI WGS metagenome assembly CAEMXZ01 (sample SAMEA6813769, study PRJEB35770) | uncultured Microthrixaceae bacterium | biome: Freshwater; feature: Freshwater reservoir; material: water | place: Czech Republic | collected 2017-04-14 | depth 0.5m m
ATCGACGCATCCGTGCACGACGTGATCCTCCGACAGCCGAGAGGCACGGCACGACGAACTGCCGTCGACCTCACCATCACCACGGCGCTGTCGATCATCGACTCGGCGTGACGCTCCCGCAGACGGAGAGCGGATACCTTCCCTCATTGCAGGGGGAGCCGGGCATCTACTCACAGGCGTCGGAACTCGTCCCCCCTGCGTTCAAGTTCCTTCTCAGCAAGATGATGGAGAGTCGCACGACCGACGAGGTCGTACTGGAGAATCCGACGGATCGTCCCTGCCGGATACCTCGGAGTCGCCCGCTGCACCTCGGCGATGACCTCATCCCGTGAATGCCACGAGGGCGGGCCGTCTCCGTCCAGCCGACTCACAGCTGCGAGAATCTCAACACGGCAAGTCGTTCCGGCCCGAACCCTGTCGGAGACCGTGAAATCAAGGGGCGGCGCCGTCAGCCCGCGGTTAGTGAGGAGTGCGGTCAGCTCCACCACTTATTCACCCTCGGCGAAAGTCGTCGGGATCTCAATCGACGGCGTACACACGATTGTCCGTCGTGACGAAACGAGGTTGCCGTCGTTCGAATTCGGTGAGCGCCGAAATTGCAGCCTCCACGCGCTCCCGCGGCGTTCCCGAGACCAGCCTCCAAGAGCGTCCAGACGCGCCGGAGAGTTCGCAGAAGCGCTGATGCATGGCATGCCGAAGATGCTCCCCGTCGCGAATTCCATCCTGCACGAACTCGACGTCGGTCGGATCGGTGACCAGATAGAGATCGGCGAGGTCCGACTGGGCAAACGCCAATGCCTCTTCCGACCCCTCGTCGAGGTAGCGCTCCCACCAAGCCACCGTCGCGAGAGCGTCGGTATCGCACACGATCCATGGACCGAGTGCGCCATGCTCGCCAAACGCACCCCGATTCGCAGCATCGGCCTCGAGCCGTCGCTGGTCGGCGAGGATCCGCCGGAAGTGCTCGACGCTCCACTCCACCTCGTCCCAGCCCCCGGACCGACCGGCAAGGACCCACGAGGCCGTCCGTCCCGCTTCCATCACGACAGGGGCGCCGATCGACTTCGCGAGGTCTCGGGCCAGCGTCGTCGAGCCGGTCGACTCAGCTCCGAGTATCACGACACGTCGATGCAGTCCGGCTCTCACGATCGGATGCAGATTCAACCACTGCTCCGCGAGGTCGGCACGCACTGCGTCACCCGAGACTGCACGACCCTCCCTTCCCGGATCGAACGAAACATGAGTCGCATCGATCCGGTCGGCGAATGCCTGGCCGTATGTCTCGGAGGAGACGACGAGGTCGAATCGTCCCGGAATCGCGTTGCCGAGCCACGCCGCCCATCGGTCCGAACACTCGATGACGCAGGGATCGGTGCCATGGCGGCACAGGTCAGCAGCGACGACGACGTCGACCTCCGGATGTATCGCCTGCAGCCACAGGGCGCGCCTATCGGCGGAGGGCAGTTCGCCATGACCGTCGACCAGCAGCACGAGCACGCGATCCGCCAGAGATTGCGCGTGCTCGATCAACGAATGATGCCCCGCATGAGGAGGAAGGAACTTTCCAACGACGATCGCCGACCCATACCCACCCCCCAGCATCACGCCTCTCCAAGTGTGCGTCGCCATAGCAGGAAACCAGACGTCGCATTCACCAGGTACACGATATACAGGAAGGCAAACGCCCAGGCGCCAGTCGCCGCGTAGAGCGCGATCGCCGACAGATTCACCGGCACCTGCCACCACAACCAGCATTCGAGCTTCTTCCCAGTCATCAGGAGTTGCGCAGTGATTGATGCGGCGACGATCGACGTGTCCCACGCCATCCACTCCAATGGCCCGTACAACCATTGGAAACAGATCCAGCACGCCGCCCACGCAGCGATCGCACCGACAACCACGACGACCCACCAGTTGAGACTCAACCGTGTGACCTCCAGCCCAGTTCCGCCGGCACCTCCACGGCACCAGGCCCACCAACCGACGAACTGAACTGGCACGTAGAAACCGAGCTGCAACCACCCCTGACCCGGGAGTGCAATTCCAAGGAAGTAGACCCCCGTGAGAACGACGGCGATGATGCCAATGGGGTTCGCCAATACGTTCTCGGTGCGGCAGAGCCAGACGCATGCCAACGACGTGACGAGCGACCAGAACTCGAGTTGCGTCGTGGGCGTTCCAAAGATCTGTTGCGCGGCCACCACGTAGATCGACGTGACGACGAGCCCACCGATCAGTCCGATCACAGCCTCTCGGCGCATGGAAGGCGTACCTGTCCACGGAACGGCGCGGCGCTCGGCCGAGTCACCGATCTTGACTCCCATGCGCTGAGTTCGAGCACTCATGCAGAGAACCTGTCGCGGAACGGTCCGAGGAACTTCCGTGTAGGCGACCAGTCTGTGATGGCGAACACAACGCGCTCGAAACAGCCACGGAATTCATGCTCGAGTGCACGAGCGAAGTCATCGGCGGTGCGAACCGGGTCGTTACCGAAAGCGCCACATCCCCATGCCCCGAGCACGAGTGAGTCATACGAAAATGCAGTAGCGACTTCGAGTACCCGATGAATGCGACGTTCAAGCAGATCGCCAGATCTCGGCTGGCCTACCCGGTGGGCGACCGGAGCCGCCGACGTGATCACATCGAACAGCCATGGTTCCTCCAACCCAGCCCCGGACTCATCGCGAAAGACGGGAACTTCGGGAGACAGAATGACCCAATCGGTCGAATCCGGCTCGGGACGCCGTCGATGGTGGGCGTACATGGGATCACCTTCGAGCGTCGCATAGAGAGCGCTTGCTCGACATAACCCCTCTTCTTGAGCCCGAGCCCCACTGAGGAAGCCACCACCTGCCGAGATGCCGTTCGCGAAGTTCAATGAGAGTGGACGCTCGCCTCGGTCGATCAACAACCTGGCCGCTTGGAACGTGGTTGTGTTGACCACCTGAACCTCGGTGACCGTGTGCAGACGTGACGGATTCACGCCCAGCTCGTCATCTGGAGCGATGCTCCTCCGCAGCGACCTCGCCCGCGCAATCTGCCCGCTCCAATCGACGATTCGACCCGAGGCGCTCCGGTACGTGCCCCGATCGATCGCCGCCACTGCGCTCAGTCCGAGTTCGCACGCCCACCCCCGATCGACATCGAGGGTCCTGCGCGCCCACTCGGATCGGTCATCGGTGTCCACACATGGAAGACACCTGAGTCCCGTCGTCTCCATTTCCGCCTCCTGGTCCTCGCCGGTATTTGTCCAACCGACGAGAACCGTACCATGTAGTTGTCGTTATGACAAGAACCTGTAGACTTGAGCCATGGCCACGCGTGGACACCGCCCCCCGGGCGGTTACCGAGTAACGGACTACCCGACGTTCGCAGTGACGGTCGACAACGTCATTCTCACCATGGTCGAAGCACGACTCCACGTGCTGCTGGTGCGACGGAAGGAAGACCCCTATTCGGGTTGCTGGGCACTACCCGGAGGCTTCAAACGGCCGGACGAGTCACTCGATCAGGCCGCGGCGCGGGAACTCGAGGAGGAGACCGGAGTCGCTGCTCCGGCCCGACTCATGCAGCTCGGGGCCTACGGCGACCCGGGGCGCGACCCGCGCACGAACGTGGTGACAGTCGCCTACCTGGCAGTGACCCCCGACATCAGCGATGTCAACGCAGGCTCCGACGCAGCCGATGCACGTGTCTGGCCAGTGGCCAAGGCGCTCGGCTCTTTGGAGCTTGCGTTCGATCACTCCGTGATCCTCGCGGATGCGGTCGAACACGCCGCTGTGCAACTTGAGCAGACCGACCTCGCGATCGCGTTCATGGGACCGACGTTCTCGTTGTCGGAATTGCAGTCCGTCTATGAAGAGTTATGGAGCACCGACTTCGACGACGCCAACTTCCAACGCTCGATGCGAGGAGCATCCAAGAACTCGAATGGTGCTCGTGCCTATATCCAGTCGACCGGTCTCCATGCGGTCTCGCGCCCAAAAGGCGGAAGGCCGCCCGAGTTGTACCAAGCAGGCCCGGCTTGGATCGATGGACCGCCGATCAGACGCCCCAGAGCTTGGAGTTCGACCGAGGGCCGCTAGGCACGCACCCGACCCGGCGGATTGGCAGACCCCTTCGATAACCCCAGACCCGGAGCCAGGATTCCTCAAGGCAGGACTGGAATTCGCAATCGCCGCAAGCTCCCCATCACAATCATCTGCAGGCTTGCTCGTGCTGTTACGACAGCCTGTAGGTGAGCGTCTGTGTGTAACCGCCGTCCTCGTTGCGGACCGAGATGACCTCACCACGGGCGAACTTGAACTCACCAGTACCGCCAACGATGGCCAGCGGCTGCTGTGCCGCCGTGACCATGAAGGGGATCGGAGAAGAGTTCGCGTCGGTAACCAAAAGACGGTCGCCTTCAATCTGGATCGACCCGCGGTCCTGCAGGTGGAACGACATCGTCTGGTGCCACACCGAGAATTTCGAGAAATCGACGTTCTCACCTTCGGGGATCCGCTCCTCGATCGCCCAGTCGACCTCGGATGCAGGTTGCGAAAGAACTCGTTCTCCAGTGAGCACGCCTACGACCTTGCCGTTCTCACTGAGGTCCGCTCCAAAGGAGTGCAGATTTCCGATTGCGCCAGGTTCGTGACCGAAGTTCTCTGTGTGGTGAACAGGCGCCGGTTGAGTGAGAACCATGGTCAGAGTCTTCGGGGACGAGCTCCCGCAACCACTCAGGAACAGAGCACCAATAGCGGTGAGGGCCAGTAGGAGCGACAGCGCAATTTTCTTCACATGAATGAATCTAGAGCAGGGACTCCGTGCCACCCAATGGAATACTGGATCCGTGATCAGCACTTTCAGACAGACGATGAAGGTCCGCTCCGCGTTCGTTCTTGGATCGGTTCTGGCGGTAGCCTTGAGCGCATGCGGCGGTCCATCTCCGCGAGTACTCTCCGAACTCACCGGGTCGGTCAAGCTCCTCAAGATCGCCGAAGTTTCGAAGCCCACAGCGTTTGCGGTCCGCACCGGCGACGCCGACTCAATCGTCTATGTGGCATCCCAGGATGGAATCGTTCACCGACTCGACACCACTTCGGGAGAGATGACCACAGCGGCGTCGTTCGAGACCCTCACCGCCGCTGGCGGCGAACGCGGACTTCTGGGCCTCGCATTCTCGTCATCCGGTGGCGAGATGTACGCCCACTACACGAACCTCGACGGCGATACCACGGTGGTGGCTGCACCATTTTCTGACGGTGTTGCCGATGTCAGTTCCGCCCGAGTCCTGCTCTTCGTCGATCAACCGTTCCCGAATCACAACGGGGGTCAACTCGTTGTTGATGAAAGCGGGAACCTCCTCATCGGCCTCGGCGACGGTGGCGCCGCCGGCGACCCGCTCGGAAATGCTCAGAACCGATCCAGCCTTCTGGGCAAGATCCTGCGCATCTCCCCGAACCCAGCAGGATCGGCGGAGCCGTACAGCGTTCCTCCTGACAATCCGTTTGTCGGTTCAACAACCACGGCCCCCGAAATCGCGTTCCTCGGACTGCGCAACCCGTGGCGATTCTCGATTGACCCCGGCACCGGCGACTTCTGGATCGGTGATGTCGGCCAGAACACGATCGAGGAGATCAACCATGTCCAGCTCTCGGCGTTGGGGGCCAACTTCGGATGGAGCGTCAACGAGGGATCCGAGCCCTTCAAAGGGTCGACTGCGGAGGACCTCACGAATCCTGTGCATGAGTGGCGCAATGTGGGCGGCTCTTCGGCCATCGGTGGTCTCGTCTACCGAGGCAATGCAATTGCCCTACTGCGCGGGCTCTATGTCTTTGCCGATCTCGCCCAACCCGGAATGTTCGTTCTCGATCCGAGCAACAACTCGGTGGTACCGCTCGACCTGCCGATCGACTCCGTGGTTGGATTCGGCACCGACCTCGCCGGAGAGCTGTACGTGATGTCCTATGCCGACGGCGTGTCCCGACTCGTCCCTCGCCGCTGAGCCCCGGTCATTTTCTCTCCAGAGTGGTTCACCTGCAGTTGAGGACTCAGCCCGCCATCTTGAACGGATTCGGCGGGGTGCCTGCGCCATCGCCAATTCGTTCGAGCGTCGCCACCAGGCCACCGCGATCAGGGCGAGTCCAGACCATATGGCCATCGGCATCGAGTCGGCGGGTGACGGCCACCTGCGGCATCCCAACCGGCCGAAGCACGAACACGCCGCTCTCATAGCTGGCGATGATGTTGATCGGGGTCGTGAAGTCGAAGACCGAAACATCGTGGACACCATTGGCCTCGGTGCCATCGGCCCGGGCATCGGAGATGGTTCCGCCACCCATGTCAACAATCCGATTTCCACACTGCTCGATGCGCTCGCGGTAGTTCAGGATTGAATCATCGGCTTTCACCGGTGCTCCGGAGCGCTCAGCGCTGATCACACTCCACAGGCCTCGGAGATCCGGAGCTCCCTCGACCAGCGGATCGGAACAGTCGGCGAGAACCTCTTCGGGAAAGGTGTCCCCGAATCCACCGGGAGGAGTATGCGCCACGGGAATTTCGTCGACCGAACGCCCAGTCGTCACCGGCGCCGCTTCGCTAGAACCCCCACCGCCACTCGAACATCCAGCCGCAAGCGATGCCAGCACCGCTATTGCAACAAGACCCAGGACTGCCTCAAATCGCCGAACCATCGGTGTACCCCCTAGACCGAACGTGTTCGCGGAACCTAGCCCGATCTCTCACAGCGCGCCGGGAATCTACGCTTGGCAAGCCTGCCGACGATCATGGGGACCACCGTGCGTGAATCTGATCCTGCTCGACCGAATGTGCTGTTCATCATCTGCGACCAACTTCGAGCCGATCATCTCGGCTTCGCCGGTAACGATGTCGTCCGCACCCCCAACATCGATGCCATAGCGGCGAACGGCACGGTGTTCGAGAACGCGTTCGTGAACAACCCCGTGTGCATGCCGAACCGGTCAACGATCATGACCGGACGCATGCCTTCGGCACACGGCGTGATCTTCAACGACCGATCGCTCGACCCGAACGTGACCACCTTCGTCGGTCAACTTCGAGATGCCGGCTGGCGCACTGCGCTCATCGGGAAGTCCCATCTGCAGCACGGGGAGAGCCGCGCCGCGATCGTCGACTTCGGAAAGACCGCTGGAGTGCGGTCGCCCTTCGCCGAGGGATGGGACACGATCGAGCACCAAGAGCGCTACGAAGCCGGAGCGGTTGAGGACCCGGACGACTTCTACGGGTTCGGCCATATCGAACTCGCCGTCGGTCACGGTTCGTTCAGCGGCGCCCACCATTACCTGTGGGCACGCGAACAAGGGGTGAGCCATGAGGATCTGCGCAGCGGTCTTGATCCCAACGCCGACATCGCCGGTCGATCACCGGACTGGTGGCAGGTGCACCCGGCTCCTTTCTCCGCCGAAGCTTCTTCCACCACCTTCGTGACCGAGCGCACCATCGACTTCATCGAACACTCCGCTTCCTCTGATGACCCGTGGATGGCGTGGTGCTCCTTCCCCGATCCACACCATCCATTCGCCCCACCCGAGCCCTGGTTCAGTCGCCATGACCCCGCCGAAATCGAATTGCCCAGCACCTTCGACGATGAAGGGGCTGACTGGCCGCTTCACATCACGGTGATTCGTGGACTCGAGCCCGAACCCGGCGGCCAGGGCCAATACGTCACACCGTTCGGTCCCACCGCTACCCAGACCCAACAAGCCATCGCCGTCACCTACGGGATGATCGAGGCGATCGATGACGGCATCGGCAAGATCATCGCGAGTCTCGAGAGCACGGGCGAACTCGACAACACGATCATCGTGTTCACCAGCGACCACGGCGACATGATGGGTGATCACGGACTGATGCTCAAGGGTGGCATGCATTTCCAGGGTTGCCTGCGGGTACCGATGGTCATCCACACTCCCGGCGGATTGCCTGCTCGCACCGATTCGCTCGCCGCCAGCATCGACCTCCCCCATACGGTGCTCGATCTCTGCGGCGTTGCGGAGTTCCACGGCATGCAGGGAGTGAGCCTCACGCCGATGATCAAGGACCCGCAGGCCACGGTTCGCACCGAGGTCTTGATCGAGGACGACTTCCCCATCGCCGAGGTACTTCCGCTCCTTCCCCTGAAGACCAGAACACTCGTCACGGCCCAGCACCGTTACACCCGTGACAGCAACGGTCATGAATCGCTCTATGACCTCGTCGCCGATCCTGAGGAACTCGTGAACATCGCTGTCGACGGCCGGGACCCCGAGGCATTGCGGCATGTGGTGAGTTCGTTGGTCGATGCCATGATGCGCGCCGACGATCTCACGCGCACCAGTCCCGTTTCACCCTGAGCAAGAGCATCCGGCCCTGACCGCTCGTGGTGACGCCTACCTGTCAGCCGCGAAACGGGTGGAGGCCACCGGCGGGAACGGAGCCCATGCGACCAGCTTGGAAGTCATTGAACGCGGTGACGAGTTCCTCACGGGTATTCATCACGAATGGACCTTGCGTGGCCACTGGCTCGCGAATCGGCTCGCCACCGAGCAGCACAACTTCCAGTGTCGATTCCGGTGCGGCCTGCACGACAACCGTGTCACCGGCCCCGAACAAGGCAAGGCGACCCTGACCGAATGCTGCCGACTCGACACCTACCAAGCCGGAACCTTCGAGCCCGTACGCGAGAGCGTTGAAGCCCGGGTTCCACGGCAGTTCGATGCGTGCTCCCGGCGCAATTGACACATGCGCGAGGGTGATTGGAGTGTGGGTCGAACCCGGACCCGCGTGACCGTCGATTTCACCGGCGATGAGCCGGATGATCGCCCCGTGATCGGCGGTTGTGAGCAGCGTGACTTCGTCGGCCTCGAGGTTCTGATAGGCCGGAGAAAGCATCTTCGAAACACTCGGAAGATTGACCCAGAGCTGAATTCCGTGGAACAGCCCGCCGCTGCGCACGAGTTCCTCGGGTGGGGTTTCGATGTGCAGAATCCCGCTACCCGCGGTCATCCACTGGGTGGCGCCATTTGAAATGACACCACCTCCGCCATGCGAGTCCTGATGAAGAAAGGTGCCGTCAACGATGTAGGTGACCGTTTCGAATCCTCGATGCGGATGCCAGTCCGTGCCCTTGGCCTGCATCGGCGGCCACACGATCGGCC